>Ga0224554_1000096_pt1 | contig 79102 bp, 84 predicted proteins | sample 714S22024metaG_FD_180666 | JGI IMG/M metagenome (GOLD analysis project Ga0224554, IMG submission 180666) | Peat soil microbial communities from Stordalen Mire, Sweden - 717 S2 20-24 | ecosystem: Environmental > Terrestrial > Soil > Wetlands > Peat | place: Sweden: Norrbotten County, Stordalen... | reverse complement strand
GGCTGAAACCGACCAACATCGGCGTGCTGAATCACTCCCAGCCGACACGGCCAACACAATTTTACATTTGTAAAATGCACAGATATCAAATCAGACAGTCAATGCCCCGTTTCGCAGAGGTTCCAATACTTATTTCCGAGAGAGTCCGACGCCTGACACACATATAACTTGGCCGAATGGAACTAATTCGACCTTGGTTTTTAATCAATCAACAAATGCCTGGGGGGTGTCTTGCGGAAACGATACCTTTACAGATGGGCCTAGGATGCCGTTGGTTTCAACAAGTTTAATCTACAACGGAACAAATTTTGTAGATTACTCCATCGCAACTCCACCGTGGACATACCAATACCGAGATGAAAACTGGAATTGGGTTGATTTCTATACATTGACACTTACCATCGAATTTCGCGGTAGTGACAAAAAATGTCGGCTAATATATTGCGGCGTGCCTGGCGGTTGGCAGGGACCTTACTAAATTGCATTAAATCAAAATATGAAAACTAAAATCATTATCATGGCTGCATTACTGATGACTCTCGGCGTCATGGCCCGCGTAATTGCCCCATTTCTTGGGTGGAACAACCTCACGGAAACATCACCAGAAATCATTGTGGTTCAGTGTGGCAAGCCAACGCCGCCTAATCCAAATATTATGGTAATTGGAGCTACAAAATCCGATTCGGAAATTCAACTCGTTTCCGTCCTTAAAGGCACAAATGATTTGAGTTCCACTCGCCTCCAAACCGACCACGCCCTTCGACAAGGGGAAAATTATTTGGTGTTTGGATATTTTGATAGTGGCATTTTTAAGGCCTATGAAGAATATCGCGTTGTTCCGTTAGGAGATAACTTTTCGATCAATTCAATCGCCGGTAAACCTCTGGACGAGCAAATTCAAATTATGTTCCAACGAGCCGTGAACAAATTGGATCGCGAAATTCAGACGGATGAGGTTGAGAAAGGGCGGTTGGAAACTGTTTTGAAGAAATGAGCAATCAATGCTACAAGCGGTCTCCGTTTCCGAAGACCGCTTTGCTTTTTCTGGATTCTATTTTTATGGCTTGACTTTCAATCCCGTCGGCGCAGTCGGTGTCGGCGCGGGCGTCGGCTGGTTAGGGCTGGCGTGGCTGGCGGCGGTGTCAACAATCCGGCGGGCGTTGTTGTAATCGTCCACAAATTTTTGGTTGGCCGGGGCAAATTGCGGAATGAGATCATCCATGATGCCCAGCGATTCATCCAAAGCGTCAAATTCCGTGTCAATGTTGCCAGTGACGGTTTTGCCGGTCACGCGCGCGTCGCGCGGTTTGGTGATGAGCAGATTGTAGGCGGCAATCGCGGCCTTCAACAAAGCCAGCTTCGCGGCGGTCACGCCATAGTCGGCGAGATTAGCAAGGTTCGTGTTCGCCGCGTCGTAAATGATCTGGCAACGCTCGGCGGATTGCACGTCCCGCCCGGCCATCAAGTCGCTCAAGGAAAAATCCGTCTTGTTGGCGAGTTCGTTGTTTTTGGTTTTGACAGCGTAGGCATGAACCGCCCCGGCGATGGGCAAGGCCGTGTTGCACATGGCGAGACGCGCCTGCTTTTTGTCCGCCGCAATGCCGCTGACATCCTGCTCCTGATTCTGCGCGAAAACCTGGATGTTCGAGACATGGCCTTGGGCATCGGTGTAGGTGCTGGCAAAGGCGGGGACGGTTGGTAAAATGGTGGCGTTGCCATTGCAAACATCTTCAACGGCAAGGGCCATCGTGAGCTTGTTCAATCTTTTCGTAGTCATGAGGCGAGATTAGCGATGCCGTCAACCACTGGCTTAACATTTTTTGGCATTTTCTTGTCTTTTTCTCGCCCCAGCCGGGGCGGGAAAAATGGCAATTTGGCGGCATAAACCGCCGTTCGGCTCAATCGCGGAGGCAGACCATCCGCAGGAACCCTCCAAAATGCCAAATTCCCTGAAAACCGCAAAAAACAAGGGTTTTTGATGGAAAAATGAACTGACAGACGCGCCATACGAACTGGCAGACAGGCCAAATGACATGGCAGTGGCGATATTTGAGCAGCCAGCCACGCCAAACGAGGTGGCAGACGCGCCAAATAAAAAGTCAGGGACGCCAGATGAACCGGCAGATGCGGCAAATGAACAGGCGGTCAGGCCAGAGAAACCGGCAGACGGGTTAATTGAATCGCCAATTTGATCGTATGAACCGGCAGATTGATTCTGCGAGCCGCCAGTCGGGGCAAATTTTCCAGCAGACGGAATGTTAAAATTGGTAGAATGGAAAGATGAACTGCCGGCAGCGTTCGTTTCGCTTCCCGGCGCGAGGTCCGGACGTCATCAAAAATATCTTTGCGTTCAGCCCGATTCGCGTTAAACCATTGAATCGTCAAAACGGTTTAACAATTCAACGAATAAATTATGGACCAACAAACAATTCAACATCTCATCGGCGGTGGACTGGTAATCATCGTCCCCATTTTCATCATCCTTGTCGTCATTTTGCCACAGGCCGTCCGCATTTTGCGCGAATACGAGCGCGGCGTGATTTTCCGGCTCGGCAAATTGCAGGGCGCGAAGGGGCCGGGCATCATTTTTCTCATCCCCATCGTGGACAAGATGGTGCGGATGGATTTGCGCGTGGTGACCATTGACGTGCCCAAGCAGGAGATCATGACCAAGGACAACGTGCCCGCCACGGTGGACGCGGTGATTTACTTCCGCGTGGTGGACGCGAACGCGGCGGTGGTGAAGGTGGAGAATTACTGGAAGGCGACCTCGCTCATCGCGCAAACAACCCTGCGCAGCGTGCTGGGCCAGTCGCCGCTGGACGACCTGCTTTCCCAACGCGACATTATCAACCAGAAGCTGCAGGACATCATTGACAAGCAGACCGAGCCGTGGGGCATCAAGGTCACGTCGGTGGAGGTGCGGGAAGTGGCGTTGCCGGACAGCATGAAACGCGCGATGGCCAAGCAGGCCGAGGCTGAACGCGAACGCCGCGCAAAGGTGGTGAACGCGGAGGGCGAATTCCAGGCCGCCGAAAAAATGGTGCAGGCCGCCGGCTTGATCGCCAAGGAGCCGATTGCGCTGCAATTGCGCTACCTCCAGACCATGCGCGAAATGGCAAGCGAACACAACACCACGACGTTCCTGCCGCTGCCGATAGATTTGTTCAGCGCATTTTTGAAAAAATAGTGTTTTGACAAGGCGCGAGTCGTGACTCTCACGAGCATCATCCTGTTGATGTTCGCCGCCGTGGCGTTGTGGTGGGTGAGCGGCTTTGACCCGCGGGTGACGGGCGAAAACCGGCGGAGGAGTTTCGTCCGGAGAACGGTGCGATGTCTGGCCACCGCGATCCTGCTGGCGACTTTTTTCGGCCCCAACGCCGTCCGTGTCGGCTATGCCTTCATTCCGCTGATATTGATCATTCCGCCGTCGCTTGGCCTGTTATGGGCCGGCTGCCTGGCTGAACTGTTTTCGCGCGGATTTCACCAGTTGATTGATTCCGACGACCGGCGGGAATTTGATCCGGACCAAAGCGCCCAAAATCTGGACACGGTCGCGGGCTTGCTCAAGAGCGGCCGGCATGAAGAAGCCGCTCAGTTCTGCGAGAGGCTCAAGAAATCCGGCGACGCCAACATTCTCGTGCTGGAAACGATGCTGGCTCGTGCCGGCATCCGGCAGGAGGAGTTCAAGACTTCCCGGCCGCTGGTCGAGGCGCACCGGCTGCGGTCGGAGGGAAAATTCGACGAGTCGGAAACGGTTTTGAAATCGCTGCTGGCGGAAAATCCGTCGAACGTGGACGCGGCGCTGATGCTGATGCGGCTTTACGTCCAGGATTTGCGCCGCAGCGACAAGGCCGCGGAAGTCCTCCGGTCGCTCGAAAACCAGCCGCACATCCCGCCGGCCCACCTCGAATTTGCACGGCGTTCCATCCACGAATGGGGCCGGAGAAAAACCAGGCCGGCTGGCGATGTTCCGCCGGAATCCGTTGACGAACTGCTGGCCGCCGGACATCTCGGCACGGCCGTCGAAACGCTGGAGCGAAAGCTCGCCGCGCAGCCGGACGATTTTGATTTATTGCTGAAACTGGCCGAGGCGCACGGCCTGCATTCCGGCAATCTCCATCGTGCCGAAAAAATCGTCTGGAAAATCGAATCCCATTCCGCCTTCAGCCCGGAACAAATCGCGCTGGCAAAGGCCAGGCTCGCGGAATGGCGCGCGGCGAAGCCGGGGCGGAATTGAAGTTTCGTTTCCGGCCCGGCGATTGTATTGTTGACGAACCGGTTTTCCAATCCGACATTCGGTAATGGATATTTGAAGCAATTTATGCCCCTTTACGAATACGAACTGTGCGAAGGCGAGTGCAGGGTGTGCGGCGGGAAATTCACCCTGAACCGCCCGCTTTCGGCCAAGCCGCTCACGCATTGTCCCGCGTGCAAAAAGCCGGTGCGCAAAATCATCTCCGGCTTCAGCACACCGCACAAGCTCAAGCCGCTGTCCATCACCGACGCCAAAAAGGCCGGCTTCACCGTGCTCAAAAGGATCGGCAAGGGTGAATACGAAAGGCAGTGATTCGTTAAATCGTTGAATCGGGGCGAACCTCAAACCGGTTCAACGATTTGACAGTTTAACGATCCGACATTGTTTTGAATTCATTTTTGACGGGGGTTGTCCAATAAAATAGCCTGATGGCTTGAAATGGGTTTCAGCTTTGCACATTTGACGCGGTGGCTGCTCCTCGCCGGCATGGCGCTGGCGGCGGTTTTTTCCGCCGAGGCCCAGCATTCGGGACGAAGGCCGGGACAGGCCATTTTATTCTCCTCGCCGGATGGTGATGACATCAGTTCCAACGTGCCGTCGCTGACCGCCAAGCCGCCCGGGCTGCTGGATTTGGAAAACACCGAACAGCCGTCAGGCTTGAGATTCGGCGACACATCCCAGACCGGACTGCTGCCCGAGCCACAGGTCCCAACCCTTTCGCCCGACCAGGCCCGGAAGATGCAGCGGCAAGCCGACGAGCGGAAGAATTGGGCGCTGCTGACGCCCGAGGAAATCATGGGTCTGCCCACGCCGGAAAAAATCCTCGCCATCCCCGCCCACGACGCCTTTGGCCGGCCAAAAAATGAAACCGTCGTGGCGCAATATTACGAAAGGCAGGAGCAATCGAGGCCCCGCACCAACGATTACAATTATGACGGCAGGAAGGATTCGATGGCACGCTGGGGACTTTCGGACAGCCAGGAACTGCGGATGAACCCGAACATCTGGTCTTCCACCAGCATCAATCCGGAAAACCCGGCGTTGATGAATTCGTCCCTGAACGGGACATCGGACACCCGTGCCGGTTCCGCCACAGCCCCTAACAGCGGCTGGTTGAAATCATTCAATCTGCCCGCGCCACCGCCCGGTCCCACGCCGGAGGAAAAGACCGCAATGGAACAATTCCAGCAGTTGCTCCAGCCGCATTCACTGCCCGGTGGCACGACAAAAAACCCGGGGCTGGGCAGCCCGCTTTTTTCTCCCGCATCCATCGCGCCCGCGCCCGGACAGCCGGTGTCAACCCCGGTTGGCGCGTCCTACACGCCATTGGGCAGCGGAATTGCCACGCCGACGGGGGCGAATCCGCTGCCGGGACTTTTCGGCCCGACCAACGCGGCGGCACCGTTGTTCACGCCGGCATGGAAACCGCAGACGCCGCCGTGGATGTCGGATGCGCCGCAGCCGGGCGTGGTTCCGCAGCGGAAATTTTAATGCGCGGAAGTGATCAGAAGAACCTGTTCGAGGGTTGAAACGCCGTCGCGCGCGCGGTCGAGTCCCGCCATGCGGAGCGTGTGCATGCCTTCCTTGATGGCGACCTTGGCCATTTCACGCGTGCTGCCGCGCGCAATGATGAGTTTGCGGATTTGATCGCTGATGGTCATGGCCTCGATGACGGCCATGCGCCCGGCATAGCCGGAATTTTTGCACCGTTCACAGCCGCGCCCGCGGTAAAGCTGCACGCCCTGGAAGGTCGCCGGATCAATGCCGAGGTCTTCGAACATTTTTGCCGGATAGGTCACCGGCTCCTTGCAATGCGGACAGATGCGGCGCAGAAGGCGTTGCGCGCAGGAGAGAATGACCGAGGACGAAATCAAAAACGGCGCGATGCCCATGTCGTCCAGGCGCGCGATGGCGCCGGGCGCGTCGTTGCAATGCATCGTGGAGAGCACCTGATGGCCGGTGAGCGCGGCCTCGATGGCGATTTCGGCGGTCTCGGTGTCGCGGATTTCCCCGATCATGACAATGTCCGGGTCCTGCCGCAAAATGGAGCGGAGCGCGCTGGCGAAGGTCAGGCCGATTTCTTTTTTTGTCGGCACCTGGTTGATGCCGGGAACCTGAAATTCCACCGGATCCTCGACGGTGACGATGTTCCATTGCGGGCTGTTCAGCTCGTTGAGCGCGGAGTAAAGCGTCGTGGTTTTGCCGGAGCCGGTCGGGCCGGTGACGAGAATCAGTCCATGCGGAGCGTCAATGGCGGCTTTGACCTGCTTGAAGGTGTCGGGATCCAGGCCAAGCTTGTCAATGCTCGCGGTGAGATTGGATTTGTCGAGCACACGCATCACGACTTTTTCGCCATGCACGGTCGGCAGCACGGAGACGCGCAGGTCGTAGTCCTTGCCGCTGACCTTGACCCGCATGCGCCCGTCCTGCGGCAGGCGCCGCTCGGCGATGTCGAGGCTGCTCATGATCTTGAAGCGTGAGGTGAGCGCCAGTTGCATCTGCTTGGGCGGCGGCGTCGCGTCTATGAGCACGCCGTCCACGCGGTAGCGCAACCGCATGGCCTTCTCGAACGGCTCCAGATGAATGTCGCTGGCGCGGTCCTTGATGGCCTGGACGATGATGAGGTTGGCGAGCTTGATGACGGGCGCGTCCTCGCTGGAGGCGGCGAGCTTGTCGAGGTTGACTTCTTCGACGGCTTCCTTGATGGATTCAACGGTGTCGGCCTCGGCGTCGCTCTGTTTCTGCGCGTCCTGGATGATGTCTTCCATCGAGCCGCCGCCCTTGGCGGAATCGATGGCGGCGAGCTTGTCCGCGATGGCCTTTTCGGAAGAGATCAGCGGGGCGATTTCAAACTTGGTGATGCGCTTGACGTCGTCGAGGGCGAGGACGTTGAGCGGGTCGGCCATCGCCAGAAACAGCTTGTTTTCCAGCAGGGCGACCGGAATCACTTTGTGGTTGTATTCGGTTTCCCGCGGCAGCAGGTCGGCGATTTCCGCCGGAATGCTGATGCGCGCGAGATTGACGGGCGGGACGTTGAGCACGCGGCCCATGCTTACGGCCAGGTCCTGCTCGCTGACGTAGGACTTGTCCACAATGAGCTTGACGAGGCGCGCACCCTCCTTCTTTTGCTGTTCGAGCAATTCCTCCACCTGACCCGCGCTCAACAGCCCGTCCTCGACGAGCGCGTCGGCGATGCGTTCTCCGAATGATTTGACTTTGGCCATGGTCAACGAAAGGCTTTGCGGATGATCTGGACCAGATCCGCGGGTGATGTCAAATACCACAATAGCCGGTAGGAAGTGGCCTCGGCCAGCTCCTTCGCCGCCTGCTGGTTGAACGGGTTCGCCGTCGCCACCAAAATGGATTTGCTCATCCGGTCAAAGGGCGCCACACACCAGCGCCGGCACACCTCCGCCGGGAATCCGCGCAGCAAATCCATGTCCACATCGTAACGGTCGAATGGCAGGAACCCCGCGCGCGATCTGTCGGAGAGCAGTTTGAGCGATTTTTCCACGGGGAAAAGCCCCTTGTCGCCCAGCAACTGGATGAACGGCTCGGCCACGTCCGTTTGCGCCCCGGCCAGATCCGGCGTGCGCCAGCACAGGTCAAAATCGCCGGCGCTGACGACCTTGCTCTCGACAAAAATCCTGTGCATCATCTTCCGGCCGTCGTCAATCTCCTCCTGCGCCGCGTGCGCCTTTTTGCGCAACCGGGTTGTTTCAAACTGCGGCGTCACGACCGACGACTCGGGCGCCGGGGATTGCGACGCCGCGTTGCTGGCCTGATCCTCGATTCGCCGGAGCGCCGTCTGCACGTCAACGTCGTTGGGCTGTCGTTGCAGCACCGTTTCATATTCCAGAATCGCCGAGGAAAGCTGTCCCATCTCCGTGTAAGCCTCGGCGATGCGTTTCGAGGTCCGGATGACATCCGGTTCCCGGCCCAGCTTGGTGTAGGCTTCCTTGAGAATTTCCAGCGACTGGCAGTCGTTCGGCTGCGACTGGACAATGACCTCAAACATCTCAATCGTCTGTTTCAATTGAGACTCTTCAGCCGGATTTAATGTGGCATTGGCCATGCGATCCGCCGCGAATTTAAGCCTTCGCCTCCGGCAGCGCAACCCTCATTCCCGCCTCGCTTGCGGGATTGATTTCCGTCAACATCTGCGGAATCGTTAGCTCATCCGGCAAACGCCGGAACGAAAAATGCCGCAAACCGCGCCCATCATGGAACCCGCACCCGGCGAACGCCTCCTGCGCTTCGTCGGCGACCGAGTCCGCTTCACGCTCCGCGCCGGCGCCGAGTGGCCCGGCGCGCGCGCACTGCTCCGCACCAACCTCGGACGCGCCGCCGCCCGCCGCCGGGAAATCATCGCCGCCCACGCCGGTGGCGCGGCCGCCGCCGGAGCCTCCTGGCGCGACGTGCCGATGAAAAAAACCGGCGGCGCGTGGGAAATCGAACTGCCGCTCGCCGAAAGCGGCTGCTTCAAGGCCAAGGCGTATCTCCTCGACGAAAAAAACTGGCAGCACTGGCCGGATGGCGCGGACGTGGGCATTTCCGTCCATCCCAATTTCGCCCGCACTGCCAACACCATTTATTGCGCCTTCCCGCGGCTGTTCGGCCCGACAAAAAATCTGCCCTCCACTCGCGACGAAAAACTCGAGGCGCAAATCAAGGCGCTCGACGGGAAAAATTTCACCGTCATTCCGCCGTCCGGCAAGCTCCGCGACCTGACACGCCAGTTGCCGCACATCGTCCAGACGCTTGGCTGCCGCATTGTTCATCTGCTGCCCGTGCATCCGACGCCGACGACTTATGCGCGCTTCGGGCGCTTCGGCAGTCCTTACGCCGCGCTTGATTTGACCGCTGTGGACCCGGCGCTGGTCGAATTTGACAGGTGCGCCACCGGCATTGACCAGTTTTGCGAGCTGACCGGCGCCGCGCACTCGCTCGGCGCGCGCGTCTTCATTGACATCGTCATCAACCACACCGGCTGGGGCTCGACCTTGCAGGAAAATCATCCCGAGTTTTTCCTGAAAAAACCCGGCGGCGAATTCGCCAGCCCCGGCGCCTGGGGCACGGTCTGGGAAGATTTGGTCGAACTCGAACAGCAAGGCGTGAAACTTTGGGACATCATCGCCGATTCGCTGCTCGTCTGGTGCCGGCGCGGCGTGGACGGTTTCCGCTGCGATGCCGGCTACAAAATCCCCGTGCCCGCCTGGCAATACATCATCGCCCGCGTGCAGGACGAATTTCCCGAAACGATTTTTCTCCTCGAAGGCCTCGGCGGCTCATGGGAGGCCACGGAAAGTTTGCTCACCGAAGGCGGCATGCAATGGGCCTACTCCGAGCTGTTCCAGAATTATTCCGGTCGCGACGTCGCGTGGTATCTCGATTACGCCAACCGCCAGAGCGAACGCGCCGGCAGCTATGTCCACTATTCCGAAACGCACGACAACGACCGGCTCGCCAAAAAAGGCCGCGCATGGTCGCTGCTGCGGAATCGCCTGTGCGCGCTGACGAGTCCAAGCGGTGGCTTCGGCTTCACCTGCGGCGTCGAATGGCTGGCTACCGAGAAAATCCTCGTCCACGGCTGCACCGGTTTGAATTGGGGCAGCACCGACAACATCGTTCCCGAACTCGCGCGCCTCAACCGGCTCATCTCCGATCATCCGTGTTTTTTTGACGGCGCGAAGCTCACGCGATTGAGCGCGCCCGATTCGCCGGTCTACGCGCTGCTCCGCGAATCCGCCGAAGGCAGGGATTCTGTTTTGGTCTTGGTCAACACCGACATCGAAAAGGGAAATTCAATCACGCTTGCGCAATCCGCAATCCGCAATCCGCAATCCGCAATTGATTTGCTTGGCCAGCCGTTGCCAGCAATTTCCGCCACCAAAGGCGAAACCATTTTCACACTTCCGCCCGGCGCGGCCTTCTGCCTCGCGCCGGCGGAAAAACCCGCCGGCTTGAACGGCGACGATTACCGCCGCGCCCGCGCCCGGGCCGCGTTTGCCCTTGAATCGCTGAACAAAATCATTCCTGCCGAAACCATTGACGGTTTCGACTGGCACCGGCTCGCGGAACAGGTTGAACGCTCGCCAAAAAACTTTCTCGCCGCCGCCGCCGAATTTGCCGCGCGCGACGCCAAAACCCCGCTCGCCGATTTGCTGGCCGAAGTGGAAGCCGGAAAAATCTTTCCACGCGTGGTCGAATGGACGCTGATTGACCGCCGTCGGGTCACGCCCGTTCCACCGGGCCATTGGCTGCTGATTCAGGACACCGTGCCGTTCCGGGCCGCGCTGGAAATGCAGAATGGAAGCGCGGGGGCCGTTCACGTTCAGTCCATTCCTGCTGGCGATGTCCACGTCACCTGCTTCGCGCCACTGTTTTGCGGCGAAGCCCAATTGATTTTGGAGCGCTGCGCCGCCACGTCGCAAAAAGTTTCCGCCGCGATTTGTTTTCTGCCTTCCACTCCGCACTCCGCACTCCGCACTCCGCACTCCTACGACCTTGTTCTGCTGACCAACGGCCTCGGCGGCATGGCGCGCATCTGCGTGGACTTGGGCCGCGTGAATTCCAAATACGACTGCGTGCTCGGCGCGAATTTGAATCCGGATTTTCCGGTGGACCGCCACGTGTTCGTCAAGCGCCTCCGCGCCTGGGTCAATGCCGACGGCTTTCTCTCGCCGCTGGATTTCAGGAACCTCGCCGCGTTCCGCGCCGGCCCGCCGGCCGTCTGGAAGTTTGTCGCCAGTGCCGGCGACGGCCGCACGGTGGAAATCGAATTGTGCGCCGAGATGGTCGAAGGCAAAAACACGACGGTCTTTCAGTTCAGCCGCCCGACGGACGAGCATGCGGCCGGCAAACAACTGCCCGCCAACGCCGATGTTCGCCTGACGGTGCGCTTTGACATTGAGGACCGGAACTTCCATTCCGAAACCAGGCGCAACGGCGGCGCGGATTTCCATTTTTCATCCAACACCCGGGAAATTCAAAATTCAAAATTAAAAACTCAAAACTGCGCCGGCTTCGAGTTCACACCCGCGCCGGAACGCCATCTGCGCGTGTTCGCGGACGCCGGCGCATATCATCCGCAGCCGGAATGGTGTGAAAATATTCCGCATCCAGTCGAGCAGACGCGCGGCCAGGCCGACAGCGGCGACGCCTACAGCCCCGGCTGGTTTGAATTGCCGCTGGCAAAGGGCGCAAACGTCACGCTGGTCGCAACGGCGGAAACGGAAGAAATCAAAGTCGGAAAACGGCCTGCCGCGCCGAAGCGCAGCGAAGGTGGGAAAACGGAAAGCGGAAACTCCGAAAATAATTTTGAAGGGCAACTCGAACTTGCCGCGAAACAATTCGTCGTCCGTCGCGGCGAAGGCAAAACAGTCATCGCCGGCTATCCGTGGTTTCTGGACTGGGGCCGCGACTCGCTGATTTGCGCGCGCGGGCTGCTGGCGACGGGGCTGGTTGACGAAGTGAGACAACTCCTGCTGACCTTCGCCAAATTTGAAAAGGACGGCACGCTGCCGAACACCATTCACGGCAGCAATGTTTCCAACCGCGATACCTCCGACGCGCCGCTGTGGTTCGCCGTCGCGTGCGAGGAGCTTTCTGAAACTCAAAATTCAAAACTAAAAGCTAAAAACTTTTACACCACCCCAGTTGACGAAAGTGGCCGCACCGTTTACGACGTGCTCACGAGCATCGCGGAAAATTACGCACGCGGCACACCGAATGGCATTTGCATGGACGCGGATTCGGCGCTCGTCTGGAGTCCGGGGCATTTCACCTGGATGGACACGAACTATCCCGCCGGCACGCCGCGCGAGGGCTATCCGGTCGAGATTCAGGCACTCTGGATCCGGCTGTTGCGGCTGCTTGAGAAAATTTCCGCACCCGCCGAACAAAAAAAATGGCGTGACCTTGCCAACCGCGCGACCGCCTCATTTGAAAAACTTTTCTGGTTCGAGGACAAAGGCTGGTTCGCCGACGTGCTGCTGGGCGGGCCGCGCGTCATTGCCCGCGACGCAACCCCGGACGACGCGCTCCGCAGCAATGGTTTGTTTGCCGTCAGCCTCGGCCTCGTCACCGGCGGGCGGGCGAAACGCTGCGTCGAGGCCGCGCGGAAATTTCTGGTCGTGCCCGGCGCACTGCGCTCGCTCGCGCTGCTGCCGGTCTCGGTTCCGCTGCCGATTTATCGCGATGGCCAGCTGCTCAACAATCCGGTCGAGCCTTATTGTCCGCGTTACGAAGGCGACGAGGACACGCGCCGCAAGCCGGCGTATCACAACGGCACGGCGTGGACGTGGACATTCCCGGTGTTTTGCGAGGCGCTCGCCCGCGCGTGGGACTTTTCGCCGGCGGCGGTGGCGGCGGCGAAAAGTTACCTGGGCAGCGCGGAACAATTGTTGAACAACGGTTGTCTTGGCCAGCTTCCCGAAATTCTCGACGGCGACGCGCCCCACGCGCAACGCGGCTGCGACGCGCAGGCCTGGGGCGTCACGGAATCGCTGCGGGTTTGGAAACTGCTCTCGGCGGCGCAACGGAACGGTTGATCCGCTCCCAAAGAAGGTTGCCCGGTTCGTTTTTCTGCGGCAAAATGACTGTCATGGCCGGACCCGGCATTTTGTTTGATTCGCTGCGCCCCAACCGCCGGGAAACCGGACGGCTGGCGCTGGCGCTGGCATTGTCGCTCGCGGCGCATTTGTTCGTCTGGGGCAGCTATGAGGCCGGCAAAAAATTTGATGTGTGGCGGCGGTTGCCGCGGCTGACGTGGTTGCAGCCCGCGCATAAAATGATTCCGCCGTCGCAAAGGACGGAGCCGCCGCTGGAATTCGTCACTGTCGAGCAGCCCTCGGCCGAGGCGCCGCAAAACGCGAAGTATTATTCCGGCAAAAATTCCCGCGCGGCCAACCCGGACGCCAGCCGCGACACCGCTGTCCCTAAATTGAACGGCACGCAGACCGAGGTGGCCAAAACCGAAACCGTGCAGAAGCCGGATTTCAACAGGCTCCAGCCCGCGCCCCAGCCCGCCAACCCGACGCCGGCGGAGGAAAAACCAGCCGTCGAACCGGGCGATTTGACGATGGGCAAGCCGCAGGAGCAAACGCCGCCGCGCCCGCGCACGATTCAGGAGGCGCTCGCGCAATCGCAGCCGCACCATTCCCCCGGCGTGGAGATGAAGCAGGACGGCGGTGTCAGCCGGCGTCTGGAGGCGTCGTTTGACGTGAAGGCGACGCAGTTCGGCCAGTATGACAGCGATTTCGTGGACGCGGTGACGTATCGCTGGTATTCGCTGCTCGACAGCCAGCAATTCGCGCTGGATCGCACGGGCAAGGTCACGCTGCAATTCCACCTGCACGCCGATGGAACCATCACCGACATGACCGTCCTGGAAAACACCGTCGGCGACCTGCTCGGCTACGTCTGCCAGAAAGCCATCAACGATCCCGCACCGTTCAAACCGTGGCCGGAAGACATGCGACGGCTGGTTGTCGCGAATTACCGTGAAATCACATTCACATTTTACTATTATTGATAGTTTATGGACGAACTGATTTACATTTTGCTCGGATTGACCTCGGTTGTCGGGCTGGCGTTCATCGTGGAACGCGGCATCATGCTGCGCTGGAACAAGGTCGTGCCCCCGGAAATCGCCCGGTCACTGGCGGCGTGCCGGACGCGCGACGACGTGAAAACCCTCTGCCGCGTTTGCGAACGGAAACCGTCGCCGCTCGGACGACTCCTGCTGCTCGCCGCCAATGCCCTCGACCATTCGAAGGCCGACAACGTGGACGCGCTCCAGACCGCCGCGCGCCACGAAATCGTCCAGCTCGAACGCGGCCTCGTCGTGCTCGAAATCATCGTCGGCATCGCCCCCCTGCTCGGCCTCGTCGGCACCATCGCGGGCATGATGACCGTGTTCGGCGACGTCGGGCAGACCGGTTTGACCGACGCCGGAAAACTCGCCGCGGGCATCGCCCTGATTTTGCGCGCGACGCTCATCGGCCTGCTCATCGCGATCCCGTCGCTGATTTTCTGGAGCTATTTCAGCAAAAAAGTCGAGGTGTTCGCCGTCGAGATGGAGGCGCTCTGCGGCGAATTTGTCCGCCGGCAATATGCCGACGACAAAAAAAGTTGATATGCGCTTCTACGTCCGCAAACGCCGCACCACGCCCGCCGTCATCATCGTCGCGCTGATTGACGTGCTCATCGTGCTGCTGATTTTTCTGATGGTGACGACGACCTTCAAGCAGCAGCCGGCGCTGCGGCTCACGCTGCCGGAATCCTCGCAGGCCAAAAAAACCGGGGCGGGCGACAAGGACACGCTGGAAGTGAGCATCGCCAAGGACGGCATCCTGCGGTTCGGGCAAAAGGCCGACGTGATGACGGTGGATCAACTGGCCGGCAAACTGCGCGACGCCGTGGCCAAAAACCCGGACGTCACGCTCGCCATCAACGCCGATGAAAACGCGCCGTGGGGAAAAGTGGTCAAGGTGCGCGACGCCGCCACCGGAGCAAAAATCAAAACCCTCATCGCCTACACCAAGGAAACGTCCAAACCGTAAAACAACGGGACGCCTTCCGGCGGATCGCGTCATCCGCGGTCAATTTAGCGACTCCAAAATCTTTTCCGCCGCCGCGCGCGGATTTTCCGCCGCGTAAATCGGGCGGCCAATCACCAGCCAGCTCGCGCCCGCGTCCATCGCCCCGCGCGGCGTGAGCGTGCGCTTCTGGTCATCGGCCTTTTCCGCGCCGGTGCGGATGCCGGGCGTCACCAACTGGATGTGCGCCGGCAAAATCCTCCGCAGCAAAACGATTTCCAGCGGCGAACAAACCAGCCCGCGCAAACCCGCCTGCACCGCAAGATTCGCCAGCCGTTCGACCTGCGCGCCGACATTTGACGCGCAGCCAATTTCCGCCAGCGTGCGGTCGTCGGAACTGGTCAGCACCGTGACGCCAAGAACCAGCGGCACAGGCCGGCCGACCAGTTTCGCCGCGTCCTGCGCGGATTTTTCCGCCGCGCGCATCATTTCAAGCCCGCCGCTGGTGTGGATGGTGAGCATCTGAACGTCGAGGCGCATGGCCGAGGCGACGGCCTTGGCGACCGTGTTCGGGATGTCGTGAAATTTCAGGTCGAGAAAAACCGCGGCGCCGGTCGCGCGGATTTTTTTGACGATGTCCGGCCCGGCGCTGGTGAACAGCTCGCTGCCAATCTTGAACGCGCCGACCGCAGGCGCGACTTCCCTGGCGAGCTTCAAGGCCTGTTCCGCCGCCGGCACGTCCAGCGCGGCGATGATGGGATTTTTCATTTTTTCCGCCACAGATATGCACAGATAAACACAGATTGCAGAAAAGCGCATCCGCAAATTTCTGGCCCGGCGGGCGCTCCCGCGACTGCAAATTGACCCGAACAGCCTGCCGGCAGCCGCGCCCTGTCAAATTGCGCTGCCGCGAATTTTGACTTCACGACGGTTTCCTTCTAACCTGACGCCATGAAAGTCATCCGCCACACCGACCCGAATTTTGCCGCCAGGCTCTGCGAAGCCGCCGCCGCGTCCAGCCTGTTCGACGCCGGGATCGAACAACGCACGCAGGCCATTCTTGAAGCCGTCAAAATGCGCGGCGACGACGCGCTGCTGGAATTCACGGAAAAATTCGACGGCGCGAAACTTGCCGCCGGACGGATGGCCGTCACGCAGGCGGAATTGTTCAACGCCTCGCTCGGCGCGGATGAATCGCTGCGCAGGGCCGTGACCGGGGCGGAGAAAAACATCGCGGCCTTCGCCAAAAAATCGCTGCGCAAAAACTGGCAGACGAAAAATTCCCATGGCGCGAGCGTCGGCGAAAAATTCGATCCCTTCACGCGCGTCGGCGTTTATATTCCCGGCGGCACCGCGCCGCTCGTTTCCACGGCGCTGATGACCGTCACACTCGCGAAGGTCGCAGGCTGCAGGGAAATCGTCGTCACCACGCCGTGCGGCAGGGACGGCTCCATCAATCCCGCGCTGCTGTTCGCGGCGCGGGCGGCGGGCGCGACGGAGATTTACCGCGTCGGCGGAGCGCAGGCGATTGCGGCGATGGCTTACGGAACGAAGACAATCCGCCGCGTGCAAAAGATTTTCGGGCCGGGCAATGCCTACGTCGTCACCGCCAAGCGGCTGCTCGTCGGTTATGTCGCGATTGACCTGCTGCCGGGTCCGAGCGAGCTGCTCGTGCTTGCGGACGAGACCGCGAACCCGAAATTCATCGCTGCCGATTTATTGGCGCAGGCCGAGCACGGCTCCGGCCACGAGCGCGTCTGGCTCGTGACGACCTCGGACAAAATTTTGAAGGCGGTCGAAAAGGAAATTGCCCGGCAATTGCCGAAGCTGGCGCGCCGCGAATTCATCCGGCGCGTGCTCGACCACAACGTCTGGCTGATCCAGGCGAAGTCTCTCGACGACGGCGCAGCGCTGGCGAACCGGCTCGCGCCGGAGCATTGCGAGGTGATGACGCGCAATCCGCGCAAGCTCTCGGAAAAAATCCTGACCGCCGGGGCGATTTTCCTCGGCGCGTGGTCGCCGACGGTGCTGGGCGATTACGTGGCCGGGCCGAGCCACACGCTGCCGACCGGCGGCGCGGGCGCGTCGTTTGCCGGGCTGACGGTGGACCAGTTCCAGCGCCGCACGAGCGTGGTGGAATACAGCCGCGCCTCGCTGAAAAAGGCGCTGTCCACCGTGAAAAAATTCGCCGAACTGGAAGGTTTGGACGCGCACGGAAAAAGCGCGGAAGTGCGGGTGAATTAGATTTTTAAACGCAAAGACGCAAGGGCGCAAATGCGATTTTTTATAGTCTTTTCGCCCAAAGATTGGTTTAGTAGGAGCATCCATTCGTTCACCGGCACGCTCCGGCTGACACCCAGAGGAAATTGATTATGAAGACACATTTGAAATCCTTCGCACCGGCCGCGTTCATCGCGGCGCTGCTCGCCGCGAGTTCGCTCTCGGCCGCAGACAACATCGGCCAGTTGCAACGCAGCTTTGACCAGCCGCCCGACGACGCGCGGATCATGTCGCGCTGGTGGTGGTTCGGCACGGCGGTCACCAAGCCGGAGATCGAACGCGAACTGGAATTCATGAAGGCCGGCGGTTTCGGCGGCGCCGAGGTCCAGCAGACGTATCCGCTCCAGGTGGATGGCGACCTGCCGGGCGTGAAAAACAACAAGTTTCTCTCGCCGGAGCACCTGGAGGCGCTGCGGTTCACGGCGGAAAAAATGAAGGCGCTGGGCTTGCGGATGGATCTGACGCTCGGCAGCGGCTGGCCCTACGGCGGGCCGCAAATTTCCCGCAGCAACGCCGTGGACGCCATCCACGTTTCCGCGCCGTTGAGCGTGTCGCCGGGGCAAACAAACATCACGGCACCAGCGGGCCGCGGCGGCGTCACTGACGAAATCATTGCGGCGCTGCTCGGCCCGGTGACAAACGCGCCCGCCGGCGGCAGCGCTTACCTGCCGCTGGAAATTCGCGGCAACACGGCGCTGCTGCCATCCGATTTGCGCGGCGCGACGCAGGTGACGTTTTACACGCTCGGCCTGCCGGGGTTGGTTAATGTGAAGCGCGCGGCGCTCGGCGACGAGGGTTACATCGTTGATCATTACAGCCCGACGGCCATCGGGACGTTCATCAAGGAAATCGCCGAGCCGGCGATCCATGCGTGCGGGACAAACCCGCCTTACGCGGTTTTCTGCGACAGCCTGGAGGTGGCCGGCGAGAACTGGACGCCCAATCTGCTCGCGGAATTTCAAAAGCGCCGCGGCTACGATTTGACGCCGCTGCTGCCCGCGCTGTTCGGCGACATGGGGCCGAAGACGGCCGACATCCGCCAGGACTGGGGACAGACGGTCACGGAAGTTTTCAACGATTATTTCATCGGCGGGTTCAAGAAGCTGGCGGGCGAAAACAACAGCCGGTTCCGCATTCAAGCCTATGGCACGCCGCCGGCGGCGCTTTTCAGCTACGCCTACTGCGATTTGCCGGAGGGCGAATTGGGCGGGAGAAACACGGAGAAGGAATTCTCCGCCACGCGCTGGGCGTCGTCGGCCAGCCATCTGCTCGGCAAGCCGGTGACCTCCTCGGAAACGTTCACCTGGCTGCACTCGACGGTGTTTCGCGCGACGCCGCTGGACATGAAGGCGGAGGCGGATTTGCATTTTCTGTGCGGCATCAACCAGCTCATCTGCCACGGCTGGCCTTACACGGCGGAGGGCGCGCCGTATCCCGGCTGGAGCTTTTACGCCGCAGGTGTTTTCGATGAAAAAAATCCGTGGTGGATCGTGATGCCGGACGTGACGAAATATCTCCAGCGCGTCAGCTACATCCTGCGGCAGGGAACGCCCGCCAACGACATCGCGCTGTTTCTGCCGAACAGCGATGCGTGGACGGACCTGGGAAGGAATTTCAGTTTGAGTTCCACGTTGGGGCCAAAAGTGGGCGGCTCCGTCAAGGCAATCACCGACGCCGGCTACAACCTCGATTTCTTTGACGACCAGTTGCTCGCCATGCGCGGCAAGGTCGCCGGCAACACGCTGGCGTTCGGCGACGTGCATTATCGCGCGGTCGTCCTGCCGGGCGTTGAACGCATTCCGGCCGCCACGATGAAGAAGCTGGAGCAGTTCGCCCGCGCCGGCGGCATCGTCATCGCCATCGGACGCCTGCCGGATCTGGCGCCGGGCTACAAGACGCCCGAAGCCGACACGAAAACCGTGCGCGACATCGCCCAGCGGCTGTTCAAGGATGCAAATGCGCCGGGCATTTTCATCCAGGACGAAAGCCAGCTTGGCGCAGCGCTGGCCAAACGCCTGCCGCCGGACGTGGCGATTTCACCCGCCGCGCCGGAAATCGGCGCGGTGCATCGCCACACCGATGACGGCGAGATTTATTTCATCGCCAACACAAGCAACGAACCGCAGAGCGTGCAGGCGGCGTTCCGCGTGACTGGAATGCAGCCGGAAATCTGGAACCCGATGAATGGCGGCGTCAGCCCCGCGACCATCACCGCTCAATCCGCCGGCGCGACCACCATCCAGTTGGACCTTGCGCCCTACGCTTCGACGATTGTCACGTTCACGAAACGCAGTTTGCCTGCGCCGGAAAAGGTTGTCTGGCAGGGGGAAGTGCCGCAACCCGTTGATTTGAGCGCCGGATGGACGGTCCGTTTCGGCACCAACAGCGCGCCGGTCACGATGGACACGCTTGCGTCGTGGACGACCATCCCGGATAAAATCAATTTCTCCGGCGTTGCGACCTACGAAAAGACCGTTGCCGTCGCGCCGGGAATGTTGCAGGCCGGTTTGTCCGTGTCGCTTGATTTCGGCAAGGGAACAATCCCGCAGGAACGCGGCGGCGGTCAGGGTTATCACGCCAGTCTGGACGGACCCATCCGCGAGGCCGCCGTGATTTACATCAACGACCAGCGCGCCGGCTCGGTGTGGTGCCCGCCCTATTCGATTGACGTGACCGGCAAACTCAAGGCGGGCGAAAACAAAATCCGCGTCGAGGTGGCCAACCTCGCCATCAACTACATGGCGGGCATCAAGCTGCCGAATTACGATTACGAGGGAGTGACCCGGCAGTTCGGCAACCGCTTCCAGCCGCAGAACCTGAACCTGATCCAGCCGCTGCCGTCCGGACTGCTCGGCCCGGTGCGGCTCGTCGCGGCCGCGGCTCATTGATTTGAAATGAACAAGGCCCGTTCGAAAAAACTGATCCGCCCGCTCGTGCGCGAGCTGCATCCCTACATTTATGGCGAGCAGCCGAAGATCAAAGGCTTGATCAAGCTGAACACCAACGAGAATCCGTATCCGCCGTCGCAGAAAGTTCTGGCGGCGGTGAAGGCGGTCGTGGACGGGCGATTGCGGCTGTATCCGAATCCGACGGCGCAGGCGCTGCGCGAAAAACTGGCGCGGCTGCACGGCTGCAAACCGGATAACATCATCGTCGGCAACGGCTCGGACGAATTGCTGGCGCTGGCAACGCGCGGCTTCGTTGAACCGGTAGGGACGGCGCGCTGCGCCGTCCGGTCATCGCAGCGCGATGACCCTACCACGGTTGTCCAGTATTTCACGCCAAGCTATTCGCTTTATCCGGTGCTGGCGGACATTCACGGCGCGGCGAAAAATCCGGTGCCGCTCAAACCGGATTTCAGCCTGCCGGGCGTCGCGGAATTGAAGCGCGGCGGCGTCTGGAAATTCGACGCGGCGCTGACGTTTGTGACGACGCCGAACGCGCCGAGCGGGCGCGGCTACAAAACTTCGGAGCTGGAAAAACTTTGCGCGGCGCAGCGCGGCGTCATGGTTTTGGACGAGGCCTACGTGGATTTCGCGGAGGAAAACGCGCTGAAGCTGGCGCTGAAATTTCCGCATGTTCTCGTGGCACGGACGTTTTCCAAGGCGTATTCGCTGTGCTTCCAGCGCGTCGGCTATTTTGTCGGGCATCCGGAACTCATCGCCGCGCTGCACAAAATCCGCGACAGCTACAACGTGAACGGCCTCGGCCAGGCCGCCGCCGTGGCAACGCTGGACGATTTGAAATACTACCGCGCCAATTTCAAGAAGATCATCGCCACGCGCGAGTGGCTGTCGCGCGAGCTGACGAAGCTGGGCTTCCGCGTTTTTCCCAGCCGGACGAACTTCATCCTGGCGCAGCCGCCGCTGTTTCCGGCAAAAGACTGGCTGCAGAAATTGCGCGACCGGAAAATCCTCGTCCGCTGGTTCAGTTTTCCGGAGGTGAAGAATCATCTGCGCATCACCATCGGCACGCAGACGGAGGCGGAGGCGTTGTCCAAGGCTGTCCGCGCCGTTCTGTAAATTTTCTTTCGCTTCCATCGTCCGGCGGTTTCTGTTAAAAGCCCCGCGTGTATCTGGAGTTTTACGGATTGAAGCAGGCGCCGTTCGACCTCACGCCGAACCCGCGTTTTCTTTTCCACAGCGGCAAGCACCGCGAGGCGCTCAATCATCTGCTCTACGGCATCCGCGAGCGGAAGGGTTTTGTGCAGCTCACCGGCGAGGTCGGCGCAGGCAAGACGACGCTGTGCCGCGCGATGCTGGAGCAGCTCGACGGGCATTTCTCCACGGCGGTCATTTTGAACCCGGTGCTGAACGCGGACGAATTGATGAAGGCCATCGCGACGGAATTCGGCCTCGATGCGCGCGGCCGCGACCGGCTGGACGTCATCGCGTTGATCAGCGGATTTTTGCTGAAGCAGGTCGAACAGGGCCGGGAATCCGTCCTCATCATTGACGAGTCGCAGAATCTGACCGAGGAGCTGCTCGAACAGGTCCGCCTGCTTTCCAACATCGAGACCGACGACCGCAAGCTGCTGCAAATCGTCCTGCTCGGCCAGCCGGAATTGCGCGACCGGCTGAACAGCCCGCGCCTGCGGCAGCTCCGCCAGCGCATCACGGTGCGTTATCATCTCAAGCCGCTGACGCGCTTCGAGGTGAGCCAATACATCCAACATCGCCTGGAACTGGCCGGCTCGCGCGGCCTGCCGTGCTTCACCCGGCCGGCGTTGTGGCGGATTTACAATTACAGCAGCGGCATCCCGCGGCTCGTCAACGCCGTCTGCGACAAGGCACTGCTGGCCGGTTACGTCGAACACAGCGACCGGATCACCTACCGCATGGTGGGCCGCGCCATTCGCGAGCTGGAGGGGGAAATCCTCGCATGAGCCTGATCAACGATGCGCTCAAGCGCGCCCGGGAAACACAGCGGAACGATCCGCCGACCGGCACGCGGCCGCTGCGCCCCGTTGAATCTTCGGCGCGCGGCGGCAACGGCTGGATCCTGGCGGTGGCGGCAGTTTTGTTTCTCGCCGCCGCGGGTCTTTTCATCGGCCCGAAATTGTTTGGGCACAAGGCATCGCCGGCCGTGTCTGCAAACACGCCGGGGATTCCTGCTCCGCCGGCCAAAGGCGCGCCCGCGCCCGCGCCGCAACAGCTGAATGTCGTGCCTGCAACTCCCACCGAAGTCAGGGTCTTGCCCCCGGCGGCCACAAACACGACTCCGCCGCCGGCCGCCGCCACGGAGCAACTGCCCAGGGTTCAAGGCATCATTTTCAGCACCGCCCGCCCGCTGGCGATTGTGGACGGCCAGACTGTCGGCGTCGGCGACGGTGCGGGTAATTTTAAGGTGAAGGAAATCTTCAAGAACAGCGTCGTCTTCCAGCGCCCGGACGGCTCGCAGAAGACGCTGGAAATCGGCGAGTAAAAACCAACACCCGTCCGCGTGCGACCTCTAAAAAAACTCCTCGCAAAGCCGGCGGCCGCCCGCGTCGCGCCGTTCCTCATTTTCCTCGCGCTGACGTTTTGCCAGGGCAGATTCGGCGCGGCGTCGGCTTACTGGTTTTACCTTGCCAAAACGCTGGCCGGTGTCTGGCTGATTTGGGAGATGCGCGCGGCGGTTGCGGAAATGCGCTGGGCGTTCAGCTGGGAGGCCGTCGCGGTCGGCATCGGGATTTTCGCGGTCTGGGTCGGGCTGGACCGGTTCTACCCAAAGTTTTATGCCGGCGGCGCGACGGGAAATCCAAACGACTGCTTCGGCGAAAATTCCCCGCTCGCCTGGTTTTTCATCGCGGTCCACATTTTGGGGATGTCGCTGGTTGTGCCGCCGCTGGAGGAGGTTTTTTACCGCTCGTTTTTATACCGCTACATCGCGCGGCAGGATTTCATGTCCTTGCCGCTGGACCGGTTTTTGCCGTGGCCGTTTCTGGCCACCGCCGCCGTCTTCGGATTTTCGCACAATGAATGGCTCGCGGGCATTTTATGCGGCGCGGCCTACCAGTGGCTCGTCCTCCGCAAAAACCGGCTGGGCGACGCGATGACGGCGCACGCCATCACCAACTTCCTGCTCGGCGTCTGGATTGTCTGGCAGGGCGCGTGGAATTTCTGGTGATGCCTCTTGATCTTAACCCGAATTCAGAAGTTAATATTCAGAAACCCGGTAGGGACGGCACGCTGCGCTGTCCCAGACCGCGCGGCGCGGGCGGAACAAATCGTGCAACGTATTGCGCGCGGCAATATTCATTCCGTCGCCCGACGCTGCGCTCGGCGACGGTGACGGCGCGGCGCGCCATCCCTACCAACATCGGAATTCGGGCTTAATCGTCATCGTAATCTTAATCTCAAAACTCCGACGATTATGATTAAGAAAAAGATTGCGATTGCGAATTTTACTTCGCCTCGATGCTGATGTTGTAGCGTTCGAACGTGGCGCCTTCCTGGGCGACGAGGTTGGCAAGCGCCTCGTTGTAATTGGCGAGCGCGCGGATTTCCTGCGAGCGCGCGGAAGTCAGGCTGTTTTGATATTGCAGCACCTCGAAGGTGGTGGCCTTGCCGACGGCGTAGGTTTTCTGCTCGGCGTCCAGCGCGGCCTGGGCGTAAATGCGCGCCTGCTTCGTGGCCTCCACGCTTTGATAATCGGATTCGGCCACTTTCACCGCGTTGTCAATCTGCACCATGACATTTTGTTCGAGCTGCTTCAGTTGCAGCACGACCTGCTGCAACGTCGCCTTGGTGGCCTTGTATTGGTTGCGCGGGCCGACACTGCCGAGCGGAACGGAAAGCTGCGCGCCGTAGGTGTAAAACGGCCGGTTGCCCTCGCTGTATTGTCCGAACGTGTCGCTGTATTGCGGACCCCCGCCATTGAAACCGTAGGTGCCGATCAGATCGAGTTCGGGAAACATCTGGTTGCGGTAATACTTCAACCGGATGCCCTCCTGTTCCACATTCAATTTCGCCTGCAACAGGTCGGGCCGCTCGGTCATGCCCTTGCTCCAACTGGCCTGCAGGTCGAACGATTGCGACGGCGCGGCGAGCGTCTCGGAAGGCACGATGTTCACGTCGTGCCATTTGGAATATTCGTCGGTGAGCAGGTATTTCAGCGCGTTCTGGTCCGTGTCGAGCGTGCTCTGCGCGGCGATCAAATTGGCATGGTCCTGCGCGGTCTGCGACTCGTCCTGCTGCACGCTCAAAACGGCGAGCGTGCCGATTTGCAGGCGCTGCCGGTCCTGGTCGAGCTGCGTCTGGGACAATTGCAGCGCCTCCTGCTGCACCTGCACGTTTTCCTGCGCGAAAATGAGTTCGTAATAGGCGTTCGCAACGGCGGTCACGCTGTTGATGATCTGCTGGCGCAGGCCCTGCTCGGATTGTTTCAGCTGGTTTTTGGCGACGCGAATGTTCAGCCGCGTGGTGTCTATCCAGAAATTTTTCAGCAGCGGCTGGGTCAGGCTGGCTTGAATCTGGCCGCCGGAAGAAGGCAAGGCGTAGTTGGCGTGAGTGTCCGAAACATTGCCGCTGAAATTGTATTGCAATCCCCATGGCAACTGCCCACCGATGCCGCTTCCGGTGGCGCCGGCCGTGCTGAAAGTGTTCTTATCATAAACCGGCACTCCATTGGTGAACATACCACCGCTTTTGTTGTAATCGTGCTGGCCGGAAATGTTGAACATCGGATCATAGCCGGAATAGGCCGCGTTTAAATTGTAACGCGAGATTTGCGGGTTGTATCGCTCGATCTGCACGTCGAGGTTGTGCGCCAGCGCGGCCTGAATACAGTCCGGCAGCGACATTGCGCGCCCCGCCGGCGTGTTCGTGCCGGTTTGCGCGGCGGCGGTGGCGACGGCTGCAAAAAGGGCCAAAAGGATTCCGGTGCGTTTCATGCTGTGATTTTGCGGCATCCGCCGCTCTTCGTCAAACTTAAGACGCCGGCAGACGCCACAAGGTAACCATCTGGTTATTTGCCGCCGAAAACACCCGGGGCGCAAAGCGCAAATCCGCCTTTCCGCGCCCGCTGCGGCGGTCCCGTCTTACGTCGCCGCCGGAACGTCCTCGATCTTCGCGTTCTGCTCCAGAAACGCGATGACCTTCTCGTGCGCAATCTGGTCGTAAAGCTCGTTCACGCCGTTGCGCTTCTGCAAATCCTTCAGAAACTGCTCGAACGGCATCTGATACATCGCCGCCAGCGACTGCGCGTGTTTCACGACCTCCTCCTGCGACACGGTGATTTTCTCCTGCTCGGCGATGCGCTGGATCAGGAACGACAGCTTCACGCGCTCCTTGGCGTTGTGCGTCGCCGCGGCGTAGATTTCATCTTTCTGCTTCTCAATCATATCGCGCTTCACGCCGCGCTGGGAGTTTTCCCGCACCAGGTCATAAACCACGTTGCGCGTCTCGTGCGCCACCGCCGATTCCGGCAGGTCAAACATCACCCGGTCAAGCAGGCCGCGCACAATCTGCCCGCGGATCGCCCGCGCCTGCGAATATTTCAACTCGTTCTCCAGATCGCGCCGGACGCCCTCGCGCAGCTTCTCCAGATTCTCCGCGTCGTATTTCTTGGCGAACGCGTCGTCCACCACCGGCGGAACCTTTTCCTTCACCTCGGCCAGTTCCACCTCGAAAACGCCCTTCTTGCCCGCCAGCTCCTTCGTCACAAAGTCGGCGGGGAAATCCACGTTGACCGTCCGCTTGTCGCCCGCCTTCGCGCCGATGAGCTGGTCGGCAAAACCGGGGATGAACGAGGTTGGCGAGACATCCACCCAGAAATTTTTCTGCTCCGTCAAACCCTTCGCCGTCGGCGCGGTGCCGGTGATGGGCTTGCCGTCGCAGGCGCCGGTGTAATTCACCACCGCGACGTCGCCCATCTTCAATTCGCGCGCCACGGTCGCAAAGGTCATGTGCTGTTCCGCCAGCAGCTTCAGCGCGCGGTCCACGTCCGCATCGGTGACGGATTTGATTTCGCGCCTGGCAGTGAGACCCTTGTATTCCGGCAGTTGAAATTCCGGGGCGGTCTCGACGGTCGCGGCGAACTGCATGTTTTGCCCGCGCCCGAACTGGATTTCCTCGATGTCCGGGTAGCCGATCACGCCGATTTTCTTTTCCTCCAGCGCCTTGCGGTAATTGTCGCCGATGAGCTTGCGTTTGACCTCGTCCTTGATGTCCGCCTCGTATTTTTTGAGCACGAGGGCGCGCGGCGCCTTGCCCGGACGGAAGCCGGGCAGCGCGGCCTGCTTTTGGAAATCCTTCGTGACGGCTTCGAAGGCTTCATCCACGGACTTCGCGTCCAGTTCCACCCGCAGCAGCTTTTTGCACGGGGCCAGATTTTCAACGGTGACGTTCACAATAAATTATAGGTTAAACGAGCCGCGCAATGTAGCCGAACCGCGCCGATCCCGTCAATGGTTTTGACGGTCCAAAAAAAGAAAGGCCGCGCGAACGCGGCCTTTGTGATTCAAACCGGCTGCCTGCAATCAGGGCTTGGGATGCAGCAGCACAAAATCGTCGCGGCGGTTTTTCTGCCAGGCCGACTCATCGTGGCCGGGGTCGGACGGTTTGTCCTTGCCGTAGGACCGGGTGAAAACGCGCATTGGGTCCACGTTCAGCTTGACCAGCGCCTCGCGCGCCGCCAGCGCGCGGCGTTCGCCGAGCGCGCGGTTGTATTCCTCGGTGCCGCGCTCGTCGCAATTGCCCTCGACGAGCAGCTTCGTGTTCGGGTCGGCGGCCAGCGCGGACGCCACGGATTGCAGGCTGCCCTGCTCACTGCTGCGAATGACGGCGCTGTCAAAGGCGAAGTGAATTGTGTAGGCCGCCAGCGCCGCGCGATCGGGAATCATGCCGTTGATCAAACTGGAATCCGGCAGCGGAATGCCGTTCGCATTCGGATTTTCACCGGAATTGTTTATCGCCGGGCCGGGCGGCAAAGTGGGCAAAGTGGATTCGGCCGGCGGCTGCGTCATCCCTGCCGGCAGCGGCGTGACGTGGCCGGGTTTGTGACGGCAGCCCGTGGCGGTCAGGGTGACGGCCAGCGCGAGCGCGCATGAGTAAATCAGTGTCGTTTTCATATTTTTACCTTCAGGTTGAACGTTTGTTAAAAAATCAGTCTTTTCGCCAAGCGGGTTCGGAATCACTTCCCGCAATCCGGCTGACATCCTTGACCTGTTTCGTGAAAACGTCAAGCACAGAGAGCATTTGCCGGTAGCCCACCGAATGGTTGAAAACCAGCGTCCGCGAGTTCGACGACCACGACGGGTTTTCGCCCGCCACCAGCAGCGTCGGCGACGCGCTGCCGTCCGCCGGCACGACGCAAATGTCAAACTCGCTGGTCTGCGACGTGAACGCGATCCATTTGCCGTCCGGCGACCAGTCCGGCTCGGTCGGATTCGGCGCGCCGGCGGTGTGAATCACCTGAACCGCCCCGCCCGCCGCAGGCACCTTGGCCAGCAGCCGCCGGCCGTTGATTTTCGTCGCGAAGCAAATCCATTGTCCGTCCGGCGACCAGCACGGCGACGAGTCCTCGATGCCGGTCGTCAGCCGCTTCACATTTGAGCCGTCGGCGTTGCAGACATAAACATCCGGCCGGCCGTCCTTGCTCAAGATCATCGTCAGCTTCGAGCCGTCCGGCGAGGCCGACGGGCTGAAGTTCGAGCCGCCGAAGCTCGCGACCACCCGGCGCTGGCCGGTCGAAAGATCGCTGAAAAAAATATCCGGATTTTCCAGCTTGTAGGAATTGTAATAAAGCGCCAGCCGTCCCGGCATCCACGACGGCCTGGAAACAATCGCGTTGTCGTGCGTCACGGGCTGCGCGTCGTGGCCGTCGAAATCGGAAACGTAAATTTCGCCGGCTCCGCTGGGCGACTGCGCCTTGAACGCGATCTTCGTCAGCCCGATGCCTTTTTTGCCGGTGATGGCGAAAACGATGTCGTTGGCGAAGGCGTGCGCCTGCCGCCGCGGACTCGTGCCGGTGTAGCTGTTCGACAAAAGCACCTTCTTGGCCAGCTTGTCCGTCACGCTGCCGGTGACGCTGGTGCCGGCGCTGCCGCTGATTTGATATTGCGCGGCGTCCGGCGCGACGAACGAAAAGCCCTGGACGTAAAGATCAAATCTCAAAACGTCCGCGACCTCGCCGCTGAAGCCCTCCAGCGAAACGGGAATCGGCTTCTGGCCGAAAGAGTCGGCCGGACGGACGATTTGAATCGGGGCTTGTTCGCCCTGGCCAAAAACAAAATTGGCCAGGAACATGGCGAGCAAAACCGGCAGGTGGATTTTAAGACAGTTTTTCATTCGGACTTTTTGATTTGAGGATTAAAATTGATGGTGTAAGTGCGCTGCTTATCCGACGAACCCTCGGGAAACGGCGCGACGAATGTGACGCGATCCAAGGCCCGTTGCACCGAGGTGTCCACCGGCGTGTCGCCGGACCGCTCGATGATGCGGGAGGAAATCACCGTGCCGTCGCTGGCGATGGTGACTTTGACCGTGATGTTTTCATCACCGGCAATGGTGTCCGGCAGCGTCCAGGCCCGGTCGTAAATGCTTTTGACGACGGAGGCGTAATTCGCATTGGCCACGGTGCTGTCGCCGGGCATGTCAATGGTTGTGCCGGGCGAAAAATTCCGCTTCAAATTCCGGATCGCGCTGCTGATGGCTCGTGCTGTCTGCTGCGAATCGTCGGTCGCAGTCGTGGCGGAAGTCTTCGGAGCGACGCGCGCGACGAGCTGGGTGCTGATCTGGATTTGGTGCGTCTTGGGCGATTCGGTCTTTTTCGGTGCCGGTTTCACCGGTTCCGGCGACGGTTCCGGCGTGAACAATTCTTTCAGCCGCTCCGGGATTGTTGGCGGCGTCTCGACCGCTTTTGGCTGGGGCGGCTGCGGCGCGGGCTGGGCCGCCGGCGTGGGCGGAGCCGGTTGCGGCGGCGGTGTGACGACCGGCGCGGGCGCGGGCGGCGTGGCACCGCGAACGCCGCTGTTGAACGCGGCGTCAATCAGGTTGGACGGAATCACGTCGAGCAACTGCGTGTCGTCCGGTTTTGGACGCGGCGAGAAAAAAGCCGAGCCGAACACCAAAACCAGCAGCAGCAGCAGGTGGATTCCCGCCGTGGCGATGACGCATTTTTTTTGGAGCCGGTTCATCAGTCGGGTGTCGGGTTGGTGCGGAGCGAATAGCGCGTGATGTGGTTTTTCTCGCAGCCGTCGAGCAACTGCGCCAGAAGATCCAGCCGGCCATCCTTGTCGGCGCGGATGTAGACGACCAGATTCGGGTTGCTGTGATATTCCTGCGCGAGCCGCGCGATCAACTGCGGCAGGGGCAGCTTTTGCTTGTTCAGCGCGTAAATGCCGGTGGAGGTGATTTCCACCGTGGCGATGTCGTTCTTGTCAATTTTCTTCTCCGTCTGGCCGCCGTGCGGCAGTTGCAGCTCGATGCTCTTTTCGAGCAGCGGCGTGGTGATGACGAAGATGATGAGGAGGACGAACGCGAGGTCGAGCAGCGGGGTGATGTTGATTTCGCTCACCGTCACAAGCTGGCTGCGTTGTGAGAACCGTCGCATATTTTTATTTAGCCACAGATTGACACAGATGAAACACAGATTTCTTTGGCAGAAAACCGGCAGCTGTCTGTAATTTGTGTTTCATTTGTGACCATCTGCGGCTTCATTCGTCGGCTAGGAATTCCGTTTCCATCCGGGAAACGAGTTCCTGCGCGAAGTTGTCCAGCTCGACCGTGAACGCGCGCAAATTGTGGACGAGCCAGTTGTAGGCGAACATCGAGGGGATGGCCACCAGCAGGCCGGCGACGGTGGTGCTCAACGCGGCGGAAACGCCCGGCGCCATCGCCGCCATCGTGGCCGAGCCTTGCTGCGCGATGCCGGCGAACGTGCTCATCACGCCCCAGACCGTGCCGAGCAGCCCCAGGAACGGCGCGCCGCTCGCCGCGATGGAGAGCAGGATGAGGCCGGATTCCAGCTTGAGCGATTCCTGGGCGACGGTGTTTTCCAGCGAGCGCTTGACGTGCTCCATGTTTTTGAGCGAGACGCTCTGTTTGTTGCGTTCGCCGCCCGGCCCGCGCAGGCGCGCATCCAGTTGCACACAGCCGACCTGATAGACGGCGTAAAGCGGGCAGCCCTCGACGTGGAGCTTGCGGTCAAAAATATCGAGCACCTTTGTTTGCGAGCGGAATTCCTCGTTGAAATAGCGGTTCAGCTTCCGCGCGCGGCGCATCTGGATGGCCTTGGAAACCATCACCGACCACACGACGACGGAAAACACGAGGAGGCAGACGATGATCGCCTTGGCTTCCGGCGTCGCCCTGTCCCAAACATAAAGGGTGTCCGCTTGATTGGAAGCGGCCCCCACGACAAACAAAGATAATCCGTTCATGATGCCGACAATTTACCTGGTCGTGAGGAACCGAATTAGCGGCCAAGCGGCGGATTGTCGAGTCATTTTCCGCCGTGCCAATACTTACCCGTTCCACGGGGATTTCGCAACGACATTTTGTCGAAAATCGCGCTTTGTCTCCGGCCCAAAATCCAATACAACAAGCCTGTGTCTCGACCCCGTTTCATCGCGTTGCTGCTCGTGCTGGGCACGCTGGCAGTCTATGTGCCCGCGGCGCATCACGGCTTCACGCTCTATGACGACAGCGATTACGTCACTGATAATCCCATGGTGGAAAACGGCCTGACGTGGGCCGGCGTCAAATGGGCATTCGCGTGGCACGCGGCCAACTGGCATCCGCTCACCTGGCTGTCGCACATGGCGGACTGCCAGCTCGCCGGTCTCAACCCGAGCGTGCCGCACTGCGAAAACATCCTGTTTCACGCGGCGAACACGGTCCTGCTCTTCGCGCTGCTGCTGCGGCTGACCAGCTTTAGCTCCAGCGCGCCGGCCCGGTCAGCCGGCGTGATCTGGTCCAGCGCCTTCGCCGCCGCGCTGTTTGCATGGCATCCGCTGCATGTGGAATCCGTGGCGTGGATTTCAGAACGCAAGGATGTCTTGAGCACGTTTTTCGCCCTGCTGGCTCTGCTGGCTTACACGAGATTCGTGGAGGAGTCCAAGCCCCATCCGCCTTCGCCAAGCTCCGACGCGACAGGAATCCCAAAGTCCAGGATCTTCTACGGCCTGGCGCTATTGGCGTTTGCGCTGGGATTGATGGCCAAACCGATGCTGGTGACGCTGCCGTTTGTCATGCTGCTGCTGGATTACTGGCCGTTGCAACGAACCAATGTTCCGGGTTCAAAGTTCCGGGTTCAAAGTTTGATGCTGGAAAAAATCCCATTCTTCGCGCTGTCAGCGGCTTCATGCGTCATCACCTTCCTGGCCCAGCATCACGGCGGGGCGGTCGCCACACTGAAGAGCGTCCCACTATACTTTCGCCTGTGCAATATGCCGGTTGCTTATGTTGATTATTTGCTCAAAACGATCTGCCCGGCGCATCTCGCTGTTTTCTATCCGATCAACCCTCTTCCCCTGCTGGAGGTGGCGGCGGCGACAGCGGCAATGGCCGTGATTTCCTGGCTGACCTGGCGGGTGCGCCGCGTGCGCCCGTATTGCCTCATCGGCTGGCTCTGGTTTTTGGGAACGCTGGTGCCGGTGATTGGCCTGGTGCAGGTTGGCGGCGCGGCGATGGCCGACCGTTACACTTATTTTCCGGGCATCGGAATCTTTCTGGCGGCGGCGCTGGGGCTTCGCGATGGCGCGGCACGGTTTCGGATTTCAGACCGGATCGTCGGCACAATCATCGGGTTGGTGCTGGCCGCCTGCCTGGCGCTCACGCACCGGCAACTGGACTTCTGGCAGGATGACATCACGCTCTTCCGCCACGCCATCGCCGTCACAAAGGACAACGAAACGGCGCACCTCAACCTGGGTTTTGCGCTGCAAAAAACCGGCCTGAAAACCGAGGCGATGGCCGAGTATCGCACGGCAATAAAACTGAACCCCGGTCGCGCCGATGCGCACAACGACCTTGCCAACATCCTCGACGACACCGGTCATCCGGACGAAGCGGTCGCCGAATATCAGGAAGCGCTGCGGCTCAACCCCGACCACGTCGCATCGCACAGCAATTACGGCACGCTGCTCGTTGAACTCGGCCGGTTCGACGAAGCCATGAAGGAATACGCCGCTGCTGCCCGGCTGGACCCATCCGACTGGCATCCGCCTTATTTGACGGGCAAGGCGCTGCTCAAACAGGGCCGCGATCTGGAGGCCGTTTTGTTTTTCCGCCAGGCGGTGCAAAGGGATCCGAACAATCCCCGTGTGCTGACCTATCTCGCGCAGGTGCTGGCCTCGGATGAAAACCCGCAGGTTCGCGACGGCAACACGGCACTCGCCATGGCGGCAAAGGCGAACGACCTCACCGGCGGCATCCAGCCGGTCATGCTCGATGCGATGGCGATGGCCTATGCCGAAATCGGCCAGTTCACAAATGCCCAGCAAACCGCGGCCTACGCCCTCAAACTCGCCGCCGCTTACGACATGACCAACGACGCACCCCTCATCCAGCAGCACTTGCAGCTTTATCAAGACCGCCAGCCGTTCCGCCAGTCCTTCCTTTTCACCAACGCGCCGGCAAACAAACCGATGGAAAATTAACTCATGCCGCCGCCAGCGCGCGGAGCGTCCGCCGCACCTGTGGATTTTTCAAAGCTTCCCCGGCGGAAAAATTTTCGCCCAGCCACTGTAGCGTGAAAATTCGTTTGGCGTCGAAAAATTCGGCGAGCAGCCCGGCGTTGGTAACAACAGCGGCATCCCGTTTTGGCGGCGACATCCAAACGACGCGCGCCCGGCCGGCGGCGCGGCGCGGCAGCGCTTTCAGTGTCAACAAAACGTGATTGACCGCGCCAAGCCGGTTCATCGCGACAACCACCGGCAACGCGTCCAGCGCCGCCAGCAAGTCGCCCGAATCAAAATCCCCGCCCAGCGGACTCAACAGGCCGCCCGCGCCCTCCACCAGCAGCACGTCGAACCGTTTTTGCATCGCGCGAACGTGCGCCAGCACCGCGGACAGGCGGACGCTTTTTCGTTCGCGGCGCGCGGCCAGCAACGGCGCAATCGGCGCGCGGAAATGCCACGGGTTGATTTCATCCAGCAACAGCGCGCCACCCATTGCGGCATGCAGCGCGCGGGCGTCGGCGCGGCCGCCGGAGCAGACGGGTTTCAGCGCCGCGGCATTGACGCCGCGTTCGCGCAGAAATTGCGCCAGCAGCGCCGTCAAAACCGTCTTGCCGGCACCGGTATCCGTGCCGGTGATGAAAAAAATGCGTTTCACTTTGTGACATCAAAGCGAAAATGCCCGCGTCGCGCCATCAAAACCTTCCTTTTGGTGCTTTACTATTAGGTGGAGTGCGCATAGACTTTCCGAGGTTCAATAAAATTATGAAAGTCATGATTGCAGGTTTTTTGGGTGGCTGGGAATGGTTGATTGTCATCATGGCCGTGCTGCTTTTGTTCGGTGCCAAGAAGATTCCCGAGCTGGCCAAAGGGCTGGGCACGGGCATCAAGGAATTCAAGAAGGCGACACGCGAGGTGACGGACGAAATCCACAATGCGCAGACCGAGACGCCGGTCAAGCCGGCGCAAGCCGCGCCGCCCGCGCCCTCGCGGGCCGACCTGCCGGTTGCGCAGTCCAACCCTCCGCCCAAGGCCTGACGGCCGGAATTTCCCGGCATGGCCGAGCACGAACCGGATTCCACCGAAGGCTCGCCGGAAGGCGGGCCGGTCAAGACCTTTCTTGAGCATCTCGAAGATTTCCGCTGGGTGCTCATCAAGAGCATTGTTGCGCTGTTTCTGGGAATGCTCGTCTGCCTTTTCGCGGCCAACGATGTCGTCAGCATCATCAAATGGCCGTTGAAGCAAGCGCCCGTCACTTTCTCCGGCACAAATCAAATCGCCGTTGTCAGCTTCGGCACGAATCACCTTGGCAATTTCCAGCTCACGCCGGAACAGCAGCAGTCGCTCAACCTCGGCACCAACCGTTTCGTCTCCATCGCCATCGAACCGCTCACGCTCGGCACGAACCAGGTTCTCGGCTGGCGCGTCAGCGACAATCCCGCCGCCGTTGCCGACGCGCAACAGATGAAAATCGAGCTGATCAACCTGAGTCCGGCGGGCGGATTTGTAGTGGCGTTTCAGGTCGGAATTTATGGTGGCGCGGTGCTGGCCTCGCCGTTCATTTTTTATTTTGCGGCGTCGTTCATTTTCCCGGCGCTCAAAATCCGCGAGCGTCGGTATGTTTACCGCGGGCTGGCCATCGGCGTCGGGCTTTTCCTCACCGGCGTGGCGTTCTGTTATTTTGTCCTGATGCCGGTGGCGCTGGCGGCGGCGCAGATGTATTCGCACTGGCTCGGCCTCGGCGCAATGCAATGGCGCGCGGAGGATTACATCAGCTTCGTCTGCAAATTCATGCTCGGCATGGGTCTGGGCTTTGAGCTACCGGTGGTGATTCTGACGCTCGTGAAAATCGGCGTGCTGGACTACGCCATGCTGTCCAAGGCGCGCCGCTACATGATCGTCATCAACCTGATTCTCGGCGCGGTGCTGACCACGCCCGAACCCATCACCCAGCTCGTCATGTTCGTGCCGCTGCAATCGCTCTACGAGCTGACAGTCTGGATCGCATGGTATTGGGACCAGCCGGACCGGGCGAAGGCGCGGCGGAAACTTTTGCTCCCGCTGATCATTCTATTGCTGGCCGCATGGCTGATCTGGCTTGGTTTGAAACACGGCCTGCCACTGGCACGTCAATATTTTCATTGGTGAAAAAATTAATCCGCGTGAAAACGCGCTTTACAACCGCCGGATTCGGCGTAAATTTGGCTCGTCAACTTTAAGAACATATGCGAAATGCCATGCCTTTTCTTGTCGCTGTCGCCCTTGCCGCGGTGTTCACTTCCGGCTGCGCCGGTCCGGAAGAAAAACTCGGCCGCGGCGTGAGCAACACCTTTGAGCCCGCCCGCATGGGCGAAATGCGCAGCTCGGTCGAGCAGACCGCCATTTTTGAATCGCCCAGCGCCGCTTACACCACCGGCATCATCCGCGGCTTCGACCGGACCGTGGCGCGCACCGCGATGGGCGCCTACGAAGTGGTCACCTTCCCGCTGCCGCCGTATCAGCCGGTGTTGACCAGTTGCGTCAAGCCCGGACCTGTTTATCCCGAAAGCTACAAGCCCGGCCGGATCTCGGAAGGCACGTTCGACACCGACACCTACATGGGCTTCAGCGGCGGCGACGTCGCGCCGTTCATCCCCGGCAGCCGGTTCCGCGTGTTCGACAATTGAACGTGACGAAATTTCAACCGCTCAACGCGCCGACGCTCTTTCGTTGGCGCGTTTTGCTTTGGTGAAACACCCATGCGCCTCGAGAAAAAATCGCCCTGCAAGGTCAACCTGCTGCTGAACATCCTCGGCCGGCGCGCCGACGGCTTCCACGAGCTGGAAACCGTCATGCAGCCGGTGAACTTTTTTGACGAACTGTCTTTCGAGCGGTGCGGCGGCGGCATCCAGCTTTCTTGCAGCGAAAAAAACCTGCCCACCGATTCCAAAAACCTCGTCCACCGCGCCGCGGCGAATTTTTTGTCGGCGGCGAAAGTTTCCGGCGGCGTGAAAATCCGCCTGGAGAAAAAAATCCCGCTCGCCGCCGGACTCGGCGGCGGCAGCGGCAACGCCGCCACGGCGCTGCTCGCGCTGAACGAATTGTTCGACCGGCCGCTGGCGGAAACAAAATTACGCGAACTCGCCGCCGCGCTCGGCTCGGACATCCCGTTTTTTCTGCAAAGCCAGCCGGCGCTCGCCACCGGACGCGGCGAGAAAATCCAGCCGCTCGAAAATTTCCCAGCCTTGAACGGCAAGGCGTTCCTGCTGATTCACCCCGGCTTCGGCATCTCGACGCCGTGGGCCTACCAAAATTTGGCGCGATTCCCCGAAGCCTTGAATGGAAAGCCAGGCCGCGCGAAAGACTTGATTTCAAAATTACAGGGGAATGACTGGCCCGGCGTCGCTGACGCCTTTTTCAACTCACTCGAAGCGCCCGCGCTCGACAAATTCCCCGTGCTGGCGCTTTACCAGGAATTTTTGCGGGCGAACGGCGCGCTGGCCGCGCTCATGTCCGGCAGCGGCTCGACCACGTTCGCCATCGCCAAAAATGTGTCCACCGCCGAATCGCTGGCGGAAAAATTCAAGTCGCAGTTCGGCGCAAACGGCTGGACGGCGGTGGTGCCGGTTTGAAAGCAGGGCAGGCGAGACGCCCGCCCTTACCTTTTGAATTTTGCGAGCGCAAATTCCGTCATTTCCCTCGCCGCCGGAATCTTGAACGCCATCGCCACCAGCCAGTAGGCAAGTCCCGCGATTCCCGCCGGTGCGAACACCGCGCCGATTTTCAGCGCCAGGGTCGCGTGGCCGAGCGAATTTTCCCAAAACCGCCAGCCGGCCCATGCGAACAATCCGGCCAGCACGCCGGCCGCAGCCAGCGGCAGGAAAGTCGCGCGCAGCGGTTCCATTTCCAGTTTCCCCAGCTTCTTCCGCAGCGCGAATGTCAGCAGGCCGACATTGCAGATCGAAGTCACCGTGTTCGCAATGCCGAGGCCGCCCTGTTTCAGTGGTTCCACGAGGATTGCGGCCAGGATGAAATTCAGCACCAGGCAGGCGATGCTGGTTTTCATCGGCGTCTGCGTGTCGCCCAGCGCGAAAAACGCCCGCGCCAGGATGTTGACCGACGAAAACGCCACCAGCCCCGGCGCAAGGCACATCAGCGCCAGCGCCGCGCGGTCGGTGGACTCGGCGGTGAATTTGCCGTGCTCGAAAATCAGCCGCACAATCGGCTGGGCCAGCACGACGAGCAGAATCGCCGCGATCAAATTCAAGAAAAGCAGCGTGCCCAGTCCGTGCCGCAGCGTGCCGCGAAACTCGGAATAATTTTTCTCCGCCGCCAGGCTGGAGAGCGTCGGCAGCAGATACGTCGCCAGCGAGATGCCGAACATCCCCTGCGGCAGCTCCATCAGCCGCACGGCGTAGTTGAACGACGCGACGATCTGCGGGTTGACCCAGAACGCGATGGCCAGCACCAGCGTCACGTTGATTTGAAACGCCGCCACGCCGATGGTGCCGGGAATCATTTTGGAAACCACGCGCCGCACGGTTTCGTCGCGCCACGGCGAAACCCAGCGGTAGCGGAAGCCGTCGCGCCAGAGCGTCGGCAGTTGAAACGCCGCCTGCGCCACGCCCGCCGCCAGCACGCCGATGGCCAGCGCGAAGATTTGATGCGGCAACCGCTCGTCCTTCGGCAAATTCAATCCCATCGTCGGCGCGAGCCAGAGCACCGACGCGATCATCACGACATTCAGCATCGTTGCGCCCATTGCCGGGATGAAAAAATGGCCGCGCGCGTTGAGCATTCCCATCATCGCCGCTGCGAGGCAGACGAGGATCATGTAGGGAAACATCACACGCAGCAACCGCAGCATCAGCTCGGTCTTCGGGTCGAATTGATGCGCCGCCAGCACCAGCGAAAGGCCGATCATCACCAGCGCCACGACCACGCTGGCGGCGACAATTAGCCCGGAAATCACCGCGTTGGCCGCGCGCCACATCTCGATTTCACCGTGAGTCTTTTCCTTCTCCTTGAAAATCGGGATGAACGCCGCCGTCAGCGCACCTTCGCCAAGCAGCCGGCGGAACAGGTTCGGAATCGTGAACGCGAATTGGAACGCGCCCGCCACCCAGCCGTCGCCCATGAACCGCGCATAGACGATTTCGCGCACCATGCCGAGCAGGCGGCTGACGAGCGTGGCGCCAGCCATCGCGCCGGACGATTTGAGCATTTGTGACACCGGCGAAGATTAAAGTCCAAAGCCCCAAGTCCAAAGTGAATTCTGAATCTTGCTTTTTTCCGGGTCGCGGGCTACGGTGGCGACATGGACAGCGCGATTCTCGCCAAAGAGGCCTTGCAGCTCACGCCATTTGAAAAGGCGCAAATCATTGACGCACTCTGGCAAAGCTTGGACCCGGCGGAGCAGGAATCCGTTGACCGCGCCTGGCTCGCCGAGTCGCGCGACCGTTTGCAGGCATTTCGCGCCGGCGAACTCAAGGCGCTGGATGGCGAAGAAACCCTCCGTTCCATCACGACGGAATTGGGCGGATGAAATTCCGCCTGCTGCTTCCGGCGGCCAGCGAACTGCGGTCTGCGGCGCGCCACTACGAGGACCAAATCCCCGGACTCGGTCACGATTTCATTCAAGAAGCCCGGGACACCATTCTGCGCATCAGCCAATGGCCGGAAGCATGGCAGTCGCTCGATGCGGAAATCCGCCGCTGCCGCACGCATCGTTTTCCATACGGCATTATTTACGCGGTGGAAAACGGCGAAGTGCTGGTCATCTCCGTGATGCACTTGCACCGTCATCCGGATTCGTGGCGGAAAAATCTTCCGTGACCATTCGCGGCAATTGGAAATTGGCATTTGTCCGCCGGCGATTTAACCTGCCCGTGTGAGCATTCTGGAAGAACTGAAATGGCGCGGCCTCGTCGCCGATTGCACCGACGCGGCGGAACTGACCAAGAAACTGTCCGCGCCGGTCACGCTCTATTGCGGCTTTGACCCGACCGCCGACAGCCTGCACGTCGGCAATCTCGTGCCGCTGCTGGCGCTGCGCCGGTTTCAATTGCTCGGCCATCATCCCATCGCCGTCGCCGGCGGCGCGACCGGCTCCATCGGCGATCCCAGCGGCAAGACGCAGGAGCGCCAGTTGCTCAACAAGGAAATTCTCGACCGCAACATCGCCAGCGTGAAAACGCAGCTCGCGAAGCTGCTCGATTTTGAAACAAAGCAGAATCCGGCGCGGCTGGTGGACAACGCCGGCTGGACGGCGGGCATTTCATTCCTCGATTTTCTGCGCGACATCGGGAAGCATTTCTCCGTCAACCAGATGGTGGCCAAGGAATCCATCCGCGCCCGGATGGAAGACCGCGAGGCCGGCATCAGCTTCACCGAGTTCAGCTACATGCTGCTGCAGGCGTTCGATTTCATGGTGTTGTGCCGCGACCAGAATTGTGAATTGCAGATTGGCGGCAGCGACCAGTGGGGCAACATCACCGCCGGCATTGATCTGTGCCGGAAAAAGCTCGGCAAAACCGTCTTCGGACTCACGCTGCCGCTCATCACGAACGCCAACGGCACGAAATTCGGCAAGACCGAATCCGGCGCCATCTGGCTCGACCCGAAAAAGACGAGCGTCTACAAATTTTATCAGTTCTGGATCAACACCGACGACCGTGACGTCATCCGCTACCTGAAATACTTCACGTTTTTGTCGCAGGAAGAAATCGCCGCGCTGGAAAAGCAGCACGTGGAAAATCCCGGCCCGCGCGCCGCGCACAAGGCGCTGGCAAAGGCCGCGACCGATTTGATTCACGGCGAAAGCGCCACGACGGAAGCCGTCCGCGCGAGCCAGATTTTGTTCGGCGGCGAATTGAAAGGCATTGCCGAGGGCACGTTCAACGAAATCCTCGGCGAAGTGCCGACAAAGGAGATTGAAACGGCCAGACTCGGCGGCGCGGGCATTCCGCTGGTGGAGCTGCTGGTTCACGCCGGCCTGTGTCCATCCAAAGGCCAGGCGCGGAAGGACATCGAAGGCGGCGGCGTGAACATCAACAACGTCCGCGAAGCCAGCGCCACGCGCGCCGTGACTTCTGCCGATTTGCTTTTCGGCAAACACGTTCTGCTCCGCAAAGGCAAAAAGAATTACGTCGTCGTGACGGCGAAGTGACCAGCCCCGGTTCCGACCGGATGGCCGGGGTCAATTCAAACTCTTCCGGGTGTAGCGCACGACGGCTTCCGCGTTGCTGGTTTCTTCCACCACGGATTCCAAATCGGCGGCTTTCTCCAAAATGGGCAGGGCCACATCGTCTTGCAGCAGCGCTTCCAGCGGGAGCTGATCTGGATACCGGGCCGGTTGCGGAGAGGATCCGGCAAAACCATTTTCTCGGGCCACGCAAACAATTCTCCCGTTGCCATTCGTTGCCGGGGAGCTGGTGGCGTTTTGATTCCAGCCTTGCGGCGGCCAGCCGAGGTTCGGCCCGGGGCCGGTGGCGGTGGCGGCGGAGAATTTGAATTTGCCCGATTGCAGTTCCTTCAGCAGATCCTGCGCAATCCCGTGTCCGATGTTCAGCAGCCAGGCAAAGAGCCGGTTCCGGGGACACCGGAAAATGTCCTCGTAAAGAAAGACCAGTTCCCGCGGAAGGATTTCCAGGACGAAGGCGTTCGCCTCGTGCCAGTCTTTCTGGAGGGACGGATAATCCTTCACGATGAGCAGCTTTCGCAGCGCCCCGTTCAGGCACGGATCGAGCGATTGCAGGTATTTCAATTCCACGAAATCAATCCGCCCTTCCCGGTTGAAGCGGTGGGAAATTTTAACCCGCCCGCGCCGGGTGTTGAAATCGCCGGCGTAGCAGGTGGAAAGAATCAGGTGGTCAAAGACGGACTGCACCTGCATTTGAAGGCCGCCGGCCTTGCCGCCGTAATTGCGTTTCGCCTGCGGCCGGGGAACCGCCGCGGGCCGGGCCTGCAGTCGGCGCTCGATGTGCGCCAGCCGGTTGAAGTAATCGCTGGCGGGGGAAAAATCGTTCCGGCGGAGAAAATCCCGCGCCAGCTCGATGTCGGCATTCCGGATTGCCGGGCCGCGATGGACGCGCTGCTCCAGGCCTTCCATCAATTCCCTGACCTGCCGTTTGCTTTCTTTTGTGGCCATGTTGGTGGCAAAATATTTTGGAGCAGCCTAACCCCGACCGGCAGTCTGACAACTGTGCGTTTCGACGCACACCCCTTAAAACCCCGGCAACGGCGGCAAATCCCGCAAGTGGTCCGGTGATTCGCCGGTGAAAATGCGGTTCTGGTGGGGAAGGAATTTGTCCTGCAGAAGCTGAAGCAGGCGACGCGGGACGTTTTCGTCCCGGTCATTTGGAACCTTACGCCTTGTTCTCGAACAGGCTGGGCGCGGAAACGCGGGCGAGTTCCTGGCAGCGCGCGAAAATCTCCGTGGGCGATTCGCATTGCAGCGCGAACGTGGCCAGCGCCTGCGCCTCGCTGAATTTGATGCGGCGGATGATGTATTTCACCTCGTCAATCACCGGCGGCGCGGCGCTCAATTCATCCACGCCGAGGCCGATGAGCAGCGGCGTGAGAACGGGGTCGCCGGCGATCTCGCCGCAGACGCCGGCCCAGATGCCGTTGGCGTGCGCGGCATCCACGGTCGCCTTGATGAGGCGCAGGATGGCAGGATGCGTCGGCTCGTAAAGGTGCGAGACTTTCTCGTTCGTGCGGTCGGCGGCGAGGGTATATTGGATGAGGTCGTTGCTGCCGATGCTGAAAAACTTCACGCGCTTCGCCAGCGCATCGGCGACGAGCGCGGCGGAGGGAATCTCGATCATCGCGCCGATTTCCATGTTTTCGTCAAACGGGATTTTTCCCGCACGCAGTTCGGTTTTGCATTTTTCGACGAGCGCGTTGGCCTGCTTCAATTCTTCGAGGCCGGAGATCATCGGATACATCATTTTGATGTTGCCCTCGGCGCTGGCGCGGAGGATGGCGCGGAGCTGGGCGCAGAACAGTTCCGGCTGCGCGAGGCAGAACCGGATGGCGCGCCAGCCCAGGAACGGATTGACCTCGTGCGCCAGCTGCAAGTGCGAGGCAAATTTGTCGCCGCCCAGATCGAGCGTGCGGATGATGACCGGGCTGGGTTTCAATGCGGCGGCCACCTGCCGGTAGACTTTGTATTGGTCCTCCTCGCCGGGCAGGCTGTCACGATTGATGAACAAAAATTCCGTGCGGAACAACCCGACGCCGTCCGCGCCGTGGGTGATGACGGATTCGATGTCGTTCTGGTCCTCGATGTTCGCGGAAAGGTGGACGGCCTTGCCGTCGAGCGTGACGGCGGGCTGCCGCTGGATTTCGCGGAGCTTTTCATCGAGCGACGCCTTGATTTTCGCCAGCTGGCCGTATTCAAACAGCGTCTGGTCGGTCGGGTTGACGATGACGGTGCCGTTGTAGCCGTCGAGCAGCGCATAGTCGCCGTTCTGCAATTCCTCGGTGACGGTTTGCAGCCCGACGACGGCCGGGATGTCCAGCGACCGGGCCATGATGGCCGTGTGCGAGGTCTTGCCGCCGATGTCGGTGGCGAAGCCGAGCACGAGTTTCCGGTCCAGTTGCGCCGTGGTGGACGGGCTTAAATCGTGGCTGACCAGGATGCACGGCTCGACCAGGTGGTGCAGACTGAAGGTGTCCTTGACTTCGAGCAGGTTGTCGAGCACGCGGGTGGAGAGATCGCGCAAATCGGCGGCGCGTTCGCGCAGATACTCGTCCTGAACGTCCGCCAGCGCGGCGACATAGCGCTCGGACACGGTGTGAAAGGCGAAATCGGCGTTGACCTTCTGCTCGCGGATGAACCGGATGACCTCCTCGATGAGCACGCGGTCCTCGAGCATCAGCAGGTGCGCGTCGAAAATGTCCGCCTCCGCCGCGCTCATGCTGGCGGCGACGCGGCGCTGCACCTCGGTGATTTGCTGGCGGGTTTTGACGAGCGACTGCTCGAAGCGGCTGACTTCCGCGGCGGTTTCCGGTTCCGGCAGGTCGCGCCGGGCGATGGCGTGCCGGGTGTGGTGCAGGACAAGAATCTTCCCGCGGCAAACGCCGGAAGAAACGGCAATGCCGTGATACACCTTTTCACCCTTTAACTGGCCTGTCATGCGGTTTTATCCAGAAATAACCCAAGCCGGTTCCGTTGCAAGGCAATTCCGCCAAAAAAGGAAAAACCCGCGCGAGGCGGGCTGGGTGAATTTCAACTTGAAATCTTAAATCAAATCAGGCGCGTTCCATGTATTTGCCGGTGCGCGTGTCCACCTTGATTTTTTCGCCGGTCTTGATGAAGAGCGGTGCCTGCACCGTGATACCGGTCTCGACAATGATGGCCTTCTGGACATTGTTGGCCGAATCGCCGCGGATGCCCTCCGGCGCGTCGGTCACGGTCAGCACCACGCTCGACGGCAGCTCGACGGTCACGGCCTTGTCCTCGACGAACGTGACGGTGACGGTGGCGTTTTCGACGAGGTAATTCTTCGCGTCGCCAACCAGTTCCGCGGCGAGCGTGACCGTTTCGTAAGTCTCCGGGTCGGTGAAGACAAAGTCCGCGCCATCCTTGTAGCTGAACTCCATTTTTTTGGTGATCATCGGCACCGGCTCGATTTTTTCCGTCGAGCTGAAGCGCACATCGGAGGACTTTCCGGTCTTGATGCTTCGGAGCGTCGCCTGCACGAACGCGCGCAGGTTGCCCGGCGTGCGGTGTTGCATGTCGAGGACGACGGTGATGTCGCCGTTGTAATTGATCGCCATGCCTCGGCGAAGGTCGTTTGCTGTTGCCATAAAATTAAATCAGCGCGCTGGTTTTTTCCAAAACGCGAGTCGTTGAGCCTAACCGAAAACAGGGTGAAAGCAAGGGCCGTTTTCAGTAAAAAATCCATTTGCACGATTTCAGCCCGCTGCGGGTGTGAATAACCGCCCCTTGACACCCCAAAACTTTGTATGTTACATATCAGCCACCACAATTAGCTGTGGATTTATGCGTTGCCCCAAGTGCGCTTGTCAGGAAGATAAGGTCATCGATTCGCGTGCCTCACGCGAAGGCGCGACCATCCGCCGTCGCCGCGAATGCTCCCAATGCGGCCACCGCTTCACCACTTACGAGGAACTCGAACACGAAGGCTTGATGGTGCTCAAGCGTGACGGGCGGCGCGAGGAATTCTCCCGCGAGAAACTTCTGGCCGGCATCAAGAAAGCCTGCCAGAAACGGCCCGTCAGCCCGAAGGTGATGGATGATTTGGTGGATCACATCGTGGCCGACGTGACGGAAAAATTCGAGAGCGAGGTGCCGGGCGAATTCATCGGCAAAATGGTCATGGACGGCTTGCGCGGGTTGGATGAAGTCGCCTACGTCCGCTTCGCCAGCGTCTATCGCCGGTTTCAGGAAGCCACCGACTTTGTGCAGGAAGTCAAAAAACTGGAGGCCGCCAAATGATCGCGCTGCAATCCGACTGTCTCCTATTCCAGCTCGCCAGCGGCGAGAGCATCCCCTGCTCGGCGGAAACCATCAGCTTCGAAATCACCGGCAACTCGCGCGGGTTGATCGAGCCGGAATTGCTCCACCACGCCGCCGCGTCCGTGTTCCACTATTTCAAGCGCGAACTCCGGCGCGAAACCGTCACCGTCGGCGAATTCGCCATGGCCCTGGAAAAAGTCCTCCACGGACTCGGCCTGACCATCCGCGCCGGCGTCATCGAAACGCGCCCGCCAGACGCCAGCGCGACCGACCTCGACCGTCTTGCGCGCGAATCCGCCGACAGCCTGGAACTTTTCTTTTTCCCGCGCCTGCGCGACGAGCTGCGCACCCAGCTCCGGCAATCGCCCCGCGTCGTGCGCTTTCGCGGCCTGCGCGGCTGCGTGAAACAGCTCACCGGCGCGCGCCGCTGGAGCCACCGCTGCGAAAAATTGCAGGACCAGATCGTCGAGTATCTGCGCGTCTGCCTGACCGCCGAGCCGGAACAAAACAAGTGCGCGCTGGTGGTGGAATAAATTTGATGAAGTAGCAACCGACGTGAGTCGGCTCATTGTTTTGGATTGGAGCGGACTCACGTCCGCTGCTACGGTGGAGATTATGAGCAAGACCCTTTTTGAAAAAATCGCCGCGCGGGAAATCCCGGCGGACATCGTTTATGAAGACGATTTGGTGCTCGCCATCCGCGACATCGCCCCGCAGGCGCCGGCGCATATTCTGATTGTTCCGAAGAAACCGATTCCGCGCCTGGCCGAAGCGGGGCCTGAAGATCACAAGGTGCTCGGCCATCTTTTGCTGAAGGCCGCCGAGGTTGCGGACAAGCTGGGCCTGAAGCGGACCGGCTACCGGCTGGTCATCAACAACGGCCCCGACGCCGGCGAAGCCGTGCCGCACCTGCACGTCCACATCCTCGGCGGACGCAAAATGGCCTGGCCGCCGGGTTAGTTCAGCGGAAATCCTTTTTGATCTTCCGGGTTGGCAAAAACCAGTTCCTCCGAATGCGGGCCGGTGCGGATCAAGACCGCCGGCTTGTCCGCCAGCAGCGCCAAAAGTTCGTCATCATTGATGAGCCGGAATCCGCCGCCGGTCGTGGCGACTTGAATGATTTCTGGAACGGATGCGGCCAGCCCGGTCGCGGGAAAGCTTCGCGTGCTGATTAATACGCCGACCGGCATCGGCCGGGTGCGAACCAGATTGTAACTTGGTTTAGCAACTTGTTTTGCGAGCGGCGTTGAGATGATGGCCGGTTTTGAAAATGGTTGCGCCGCCAAAATCGCGAGCAAACCTGCCACGGCCAAAACCCCGGCGACCTGCCGCGCCCGGCGAAATTGCCGACGCCGACGCGCCCGGCGCAGCGTTTCCGCCAGCATCGCCGCCCGGAAATCCGCCGGCAACGCCCCGGCCAGCACCTCGGCCAGCAGGTCATCCTGATCAGCGCGGTTGTTCATTTTTCAATTCCGCCAGCACGGCATCTTTCAGTTTTTGGCGGACGCGGGAAAGCCTCGATTCCACGGCCTTTTCCGTCGTCTGCTGCCCGTCCGCAATTTCGCGGACAGACCGGCGCAAAATGTATTTCTGTTCGACCAGTTGCCGCTCGTCCACCGGAAGCGCAGTCAATTTTCCTTCCAGCAACGCGCGCAAACACTCATCCGCTTCGCCATTGTCCATCGCGGCCGGTCTGGTTTCCTGCTGCCGCGTGAACCTTTCCAGAAAGGCGAAATACCGCCGCCGTTTGCGCGATTCATCTGCGAGCGCGCTGCGGGCCAGCACCGTGAGCCAGCTCCAGAATTTTTCCTCCGTCTCGAACGCCTTCACATGGCGAACCACGCGGACGAGCGCCAGTTGCAACACCTCGCCCGCCGCATCCTCGTTGCCGCCGGTGACGACGAGCAGGTAACGCAGCAGCCGGTCAAAATACGCGTCGTAAAAAATGCGATAAGCCGTCTCGTCGCCTGCCGCCATGGCGCGGGTCAGCACCGCGATGTCCAGCATTTCGCGCTCGGCGTCATTCACCGCTGTGGAATTCGGGACGATGATTTGAATGTTGGCATCCAAGCAATCGCATTCAACCACCGGCGGAGGTTTATTTGCCAGACTTTTCTGCGGGCAATATTGGCGTTGGCGGCAAAAGCGGAGCAGGCGGAAGCGGGTCTGCCGATTGCTGCATTCGCTGCCTTTCCGCCTCAATGGCGATAACTTGAGCCTCCGGACTCAACGCTGGTGCGGCCGAACCCTGCGTTGGCGATGGTGTAAACCGTGGTGGCGCACCCGGGGCTGAATTTTTCATTATCTCTTTCAACCGCTCTTGAAAATTACCATTCGGATTCTGCGTTGATGGCTGCAACGCCTTGAGCACATTGTCAATGATTTCAAGCTTATCCGGCGCGCCGACGGCGATCAACAGCTTCGTTTCCTTGTGAAAACTGATTTCCGGCGGCGATGTGTCGCCCATCATTTTCCAGCCGGTTTGAATTGCCGTCGTGATGTCATCCACCGTCAACCCGGAATCCAAGTAGGGCCGCAACTGATAAAAACGGCAGGCTTTGGCCGGTGATGGCAGTGTAAATTGAGGCTGCGGCGGATTCTCGACGTAAAAATACCAGATGGAATCGTCGGATCTTTGACCCTCGCTTTTGAAACCGTAGCCCGTGTTGACGGTGGTATAGCTGTAACCTGGAGTTAAACCACCACCATAATACATTGAGGTATTTCGCGTTTCTTGTTTGAGGCTGGCGGCGCCCACAGCCTGAAATAATTGGACCACATCCACGTCATTCATTTTGAGCGGCGGCATTTGGAGGGTGGCATCTTCCGTCGGGATGATGGCGTTTAGCGGTTTGCCCGTCGCCTTTTCAATTGCGGCGACCAGTTCCTTCGGCGTGCCGCCGGGAAAATCGAGATTGAACTTGGTCAGGGCTGGTGGCTGGTTTTGTGTAGCGGTTGCGCTAGAAAAGGTAACGATTGATGAAGACTGGCCGAAGACCGGCGCAAGATTGAGCGCGAGCATGCTGACGGCGAAAAGGATGGATTTTTTCATAAGCTGGCTGGTTTGGTTTGTGTTCTTTATACAGATACACGCCGGCCAACGCAAAATCCTTCGCTTGTCCGGCAGATTTATTCAGCGCGGATGAGGTGGATTTTTCATTTCGTGCTGAAAACGTTGTCGAGGAAGCTCCTTCAGCAAGTCTTGCAAGGTGCGGGTATCGGTCCCGCTTTCGAGCAAATGCGTGGCAAAGCTGTGGCGAAGCGTGTGCGGCGGCACCGTCTTGCGAATACCAGCTATTCGGGCCGCTTCCTTCATCGCCCGCAAACTCGCCGCGCTGCTGCTCTCCCTCTGGAAACGCGGCACCGACTATGAACCGCGCGTCACCACCTCCCGGCCCTGGTGGTAACCATGGTCTGCGTGCTCGACGCCAACGGCCAGATCGTCCGCGAAACTTCCCCGCCCAACACCCGTCCGGCGCTGGCCCCGGTTGCTCGCGAATTTTCCGCGCGCCACCGTGCTCGTCGCCAATGCGGCACAGCGACATTCAATCAACGGCTAAAGCGAAACGCAGTTGCCGATTTACGAATCCATCAAGAATCTGCCACGGCTGGGATATACACAAATACGCGCACAGATTTCCAGCTTGGAGGGGCAAAACGTGGCGCAACCTGACGCGGAAAGTGAAGGGGGTTTGTCTCGGTTTGGCACCGCTGGTCGCAGAAATAAAAATGGAGCGAGCGAAGGGATTCGAACCCTCGACACTCACGTTGGCAACGTGATGCTCTACCAGGCTGAGCTACGCTCGCGTCCAGAGGCAGATTACGAAAACGCCCCAGATTTGCAACCCTGTTTTTTTGTCAGGCCGCAGTTGGCGTCCTGCCCGCATCCGGGTTCAAAGTCACGCGGATGACCTTGATCATTTCGTCAAAATTGACCGGCTTCGGAAAAAACGCCACGGCACCGCTGGCGGCGGCACGTTGCTTGTTCTTTTCCTCCACCACCCCGCTGATGATGATGATGGGGATTTTATTGCTTTCATCCACCCGGTGCAACCAGTCCATGATGCGGAAACCATCCCACGATACACCGCTCACGTCCGGCGGAAACGTGATGTCCAACAGCACCAAATCGGGTTTTTCCCTGCGCACCGCCGCGACACCCTCCGAGCCGTCCAGCGCGGTGAAAACCTGATAGCCGGCACTTTGCAGCTTCATGGAGGTGGTCTTCAGAATGATCTCGTTGTCATCAATGACCAGAATCTTCTTCCGGCTGGTTGAAGATGGTTCGGTGTTCATACGCTAATTCCGTTCGGCCATGTTGACATTCGTCAGACAACTGAAATGGCAGCCTAACAAAACCACTCGCCGTCGCAATCAAATTTATGCGCTTTGATTCGTGTTTGTCCGCCGTGCTAAACTGTCCGCGTGAGCAATGTCTTTTACGCACCCGGCAAACAGCGCGCCGCGAAGGTCAACGACCTTTTTGCCACCATTGCGCGGCACTACGATTTGCTCAATGACCTCCAGAGCTTCGGCCTGCACCGCCGTTGGAAACGCCGCGTCGCCGATCTCGCCGCCGTCTCGCCCGCCGCCCGCGCCCTCGATTTATGCTGCGGCACCGGCGACATCGCCTTTGCCCTCGCCAATCGCGGCGCGGAAACCACCGGACTCGACTTCAGCGAAAAAATGCTCGAGGTCGCCGCCGCGCGCCATTTGAAATCTCCCATCTCGAATTTGAAATTCATGCCGGGTGATGCGCAGCAAATTCCCTTTCCCGACAATTCCTTCGACATCGTCACCGTCGGCTATGGTTTGCGGAACCTGACGAGCTGGGAGCGCGGGCTGGATGAAATGTCTCGCGTGGCCCGGCCCGGCGCGCGGCTCATCGCTTTGGATTTCGGCAAACCCGCAAATGCGCCCTGGAGGAACCTTTATTTCGCGCACTTGAAGATCTTCGTGCCGCTCCTCGGCCGGTTTTTTTGCGGCAACACGCAGGCTTACGGCTACATTCTCGAATCGCTGAAAAGTTATCCGGCACAACTGGCCGTGGCTGAAAAAATGCGCGCATTGAAACTTGTGAACGTCCGTGTCATCAACCTGCTCGGCGGCGCGATGGCCATCAACTTTGGTGAGAAGCCCAAATAATTTCCTGCAAAGGGCGCGAAAGAGGTGAATTGTTTCCAGTTTTCACCCAAAATCACCACCGCTGCCGGACGAGACTGGGCTGCACGCTGGTTTTAGTGCTGTAGCATTTTACTCATCAAATACGCCGACATTGGCTTGGAGACAGGGTTCCGGGCCATCCAAATGAAGCCTGACATTTCAAACTGAATTGCTCCAGGGTGGAAGATGGGCTTACCTGCCAGTGTGTTCCAATATGTTACATGGCGTTCTAAAATCGGACACCTTGTTTGGCATCGAAATCGGGCACATGGCACAGATACCCACCAATTCAGGCTAAACTGGATGCTGTGAGCGGCAAAAACGCAGCGGATTTTTTCGCTGGACTTTGGCACTGCTTATGCTGAATGTTTGGATAGCTGCGGTTGTAGCAGGCAATAAGTGGACGAAGATCGTAATAATCATAGCAACCAGCCTGCTGCGTCGTTCACGCCGCAAATGAAACGAAAGCAATAACATGAAAACAAATAAAACCTCACGCAAGGCGGGCTTCACCCTGGTGGAGATTATGATTGTCGTGGCCATCATCGGTCTGTTGGCGGCCATTGCCATTCCGAACTTCATCAAGGCCCGCGCCACCTCGCAGCAAAATGCCTGCATCAACAACCTCCGCCAGATTGACGGAGCCATCAGTGAATGGGCGCTGGAAAACGGCCAGTCGAACGGTGCCACCCCCACCGCCGCACTTGTCGCGCCTTACATCAAGCTGAACTCCGCCAACAGCATTCCTGGCTGTCCGGCGAATGGCAGCTATACTTATGGCAACGTGGGCGCCAACCCGCAGATCAGCTGCTCGTTGAGCACGCTGACAACTTCGCCTCACAGGCTGCCGTAATCGTTTTCTGGTTCAAACACAAAGGTCCGAAGCAATTGCTTCGGGCCTTTTTTATTGGCTGTGGATGATTGACTTTGAAGATGCCTTGAACTATGAATCGGCGGCGCGTCAAAACGCTCCAGCGGGCCATGAACGTCATTTTAAGAACGGACAAACTCCGGGTTGAATTCACCAGCCGCGAATTCCGGCGGTTGAAAAAAATCGCCCTGTGCGGCCTCGATTTGGAGGTTTGCGCCGGCGAGGTTTTCGGCTTCCTCGGCCCCAACGGCGCGGGCAAGACGACGACCATCAACGTGCTTCTCGGCTTCGTTCAACCGACGGGCGGTTCCGCGTCGCTGTTTGGCATTGACGTGCGCCAGCCGATCGCGCGCCAGCGCATCGGCTACCTGCCGGAGCTGACCTATTACTACAAATTTCTCACGGCGGAGGAATTGTTGCGGTTTTATGCCCGCATCTTCAGCCTGCCGCGCGCGGAGGCCGATCGGCGCATTGACGCCGTCCTCAAACTGGTCGAGCTGGATTCCGCCCGAAAGCGCCTCATCAAAACCTACTCGAAAGGCATGCAACAGCGCGTCGGCCTCGCGCAGGCGCTCATCAACAATCCCGACCTGCTGATTCTCGACGAACCGACCAGCGGCCTCGACCCGCTGGGCCGCATGAAGGTCCGCGAAATCATCCAGCGCCTGAAAAACGAGGGCAAAACCGTCTTCTTCTCGTCGCACGAACTCGGCGAAGTGGAAACCATTTGTGACCGCGTGGCCATCATCGCCGAGGGCGAACTCAAGGCCGTCGGCGGCGTCAGCGACATCATGGGACAACGCGCGAGCCTTGAAAAAGCCTTTCTGGACATCGTCGGCTACCAACCCCAATCCGCGTCATGAACAACATCCTCGCCGTCGCCGGCATCGTCATCAAGGAATTGTATCGTCGGAAAGATTTTTACGTCCTCTTCATCCTGACCATCGTCATCTGCCTGGTCATGGCCTCCGTCAACATTTTCAACGACAATCAGATCATCCGCTACCTCAAGGAACTCTGCCTGCTGCTGATCTGGGTTTCGTCGCTCGTCATCGCCATCACGACAACGGCGCGGCAGATTCCGGCGGAACGCGAACAGCGCACCTTGCTGCCGCTGCTGGCCAAGCCGTTGAGCCGGCCCCAGTTGATTGTTGGAAAATTTCTCGGCTGCTGGCTCGCCTGCGGTCTGGTGCTGCTTTGCTTTTACGGCTTCTTCGGCGCGCTGGCCGCAAGCCGCGAGCACACCTGGCCACTGGCAAACTATTTCCAGGCCGTGTTTCTGCACTGGATGACGCTCGGCGTGGTCGTCGCACTCACACTGCTCGGCTCGCTGGTTTTTGCCGCGCCATCGTCCAATTCCACGATTTGCCTTGTCGTCGTCGCGGCGATTTTGTGCGTTGGAAGATACCTCGACGCCATCGCGCTGTCGCGGCCCGAACCCGTCCGCTCGATTGTTTATTCGATTTTCTTCGCCATGCCACATCTGGAATGGTCGTTTGAAATGCGGAATTTGATTGTCCACGACTGGCCGCTCGTTGAATGGAAATTCGTCGGTCTGGACGCCCTTTATCTGCTGGCCTACGCGGCGGTTTTTCTCGTAGCCGCCTGTCTGGTTTTCCGCCGCAAAGCCGTCAATTGAATTCGCCCCATGAATTCAGCAAAGACATTTTGGCTGCTGCTCATCGCGCTGATGGTTTTCTGTTTCGGCCTTGCCGCAAATCTGCAGCCACAGTTTCAGTCGCTGGAACGGAGCCGCAGACAACCGGACAATTTTTTCAGCCTGCTGCTCGGCGACAGCAGCCGGATTTTTGCGAACAGCTTTTTTGTCAAGGCCGACGCCTATTATCACAGCGGTTATTACCCGACGATTTTCGACAATAATTCCGCCTTCCAGACGCCGCACATGGCCGAGGACACCGGCGCCGTCGCCAGCCACAACCGGGGTGAGGAGGAGAGCTTCATGGGACCGCCGCGCGACTGGATTGACGCCTTTGGCCGCCATTTCATTCCCAACCGCCACACGCACCTGGACGAAGGCGGCGCGACCGGCGAACTGGGCGACAGCAAGGAGGTTCGGGAAATCCTGCCCTGGTTGAAGCTTTCCGCCGAACTCGACCCCGAAAACATCCAGACCTATGTCGTCACCGCGTTCTGGCTGCGGACAAGGCTGGATCAGATTCCCGAAGCCGAGCAGGTGCTGCGCGAGGGTCTGCGGAACAATCCAAACGACCCGCAATTGCTTTTTGAACTGGGCCGCATCTATTTTGACAATTATCACAACCTGGCACGCGCCCGAAACATCTGGGAAGCCGCGCTCCGGAGCTGGGCACGGCTCGCGCCGGGCATTCCGCAATCGCAACGGCCCGAAAAGACCAAAGACAATTTTGACGACCGCTTCATCTTCGAACAGCTTCAGACCTATCTCGCGCAGCTCGAAGAAAAAGCTGGCAATCTCGATGCCGCCGTTTCCCGCTGGGAACAGGCCAAACTCGCCTCGCCAAATCCCGACGACATCCAAAGGCACATTGACATGCTCAAACAGAAATTGCCGGACCGGTGAATCGTCAAACCGTTGAACCGGCTCGCGACTCGATTCAACAATTTAACGTTTCAACACTCGCCTTATTTGCTTTAATCAGCCGCAATGAAAGCGCGCCGTTCCAAAATCAAACGTCATACGCTGGAGACCCACATTTCCATCCAGCTCAACCTCGACGGCAAGGGCAGATCCACCGTCCGAACCGGCATCCCGTTCTTCGACCACATGCTCACGCTGTTCGCAAAGCACGCGACCGTGGACTTGCAAATGCGCTGCGCCGGCGACCTGGCCGTGGACGCGCACCACACCGTCGAGGACTGCGGCATCGCCCTCGGCCAGGCCTTCGCCACCGCGCTCGGCGACAAACGCGGCATCCGCCGCTACGGCCACGGCTTTCATCCGAAAAATCCGTTCACCGGCGAAGCCTACGTGCCGATGGACGAATGCCTCGCGCGTTGCGTGGTGGATTTCAGCGGACGGCCGCACCTCATCTGGCGCGGGCTGGACAAATTCTCGCAGAAAAAAATCACCGATGTGGAAAAGAATCAGGACGCCTCCAGCGCGTTCCGGTTCGGGCTGGCGCGCGAATTTTTCCAGGGCTTCACCAACGAGGCCCGCTGCAATTTGCATCTGGAACTGCTTTACGGCGACGAACCGCATCACATCGTGGAGGCGCTGTTCAAGGCGTTCGCGCGGGCGGTGGACGCCGCGCGCCGGCACGATCCGCGCATTGCCGGCCAGTTGCCCAGCACGAAGGGAAAAATGTAAATGTGAGGCGGAAACACGGCTTCAGCCCGCGGCCAATCTCGCCGCCAGCCAGAAAATTTCCTCCGGACGCGATTGCCAGCCGCCGCCTTCACAAAAATTCCAGCGCCCGGCGCAGTTCCGCGTCCGTATTGTAGAAATGCGGCGAGAGGCGGATGTAATTCTGTCCCTTCCGGTCGCCGCGCAGCGAGGTGATGACTCCTGCTTCCGCCAGTTTCTTGTGCAGCGCCGCCAGATCCTTTCCGGGTTGGAAAAATGAAACGATACCGCCGGTGTTTTCCGGTTTTGCGTCGGCGTTCAACACTGTGAACCCCTTCGCCTGCAACGCCGGCACCAGCCACGCGCGTTTGCGGAGCAGTTCGGCGGCGATGTTTTCGACCCCGATTTCCAGCGCCAGCTCCATCGCGGCAACATGGCCGACCAGGCCGATCAGGTTGTGCGTGCCGGCCTCGTATTTTGACGCGCCGCTGCGGAACTCGATTTGTTCCTGCGCGACAAAATTCGGATTCTTCACGTTGTGCCAGCCGTAAATGGGGGGATTCAGTTTTTCCTGAAGCTCGCGCCGCACATAGAGGATTCCCGCGCCGCACGGGCCGAGCAGCCATTTGTGCGCGTCGGCGGCCAGAAAATCCACACGCTCCACCGTTGTCGGAAACGCGCCGAGCGTTTGGATGGCGTCGAGACAGAACAAAATCCCGCGTTCGCGGAGATATTTGCCGACGACCGCGTGTTCCAGCCGGAAGCCGCCGGTGAAATGACAGGACGCCAGCGCGACGAGCCGCGTGTTTTCGTCCACCTGGCCCATCACGTCCTTCGCGCGGATCACGCCAAGGCCGCGCGTGTTGAGCAGGCGCACCTCGACGCCTTTTTCCGCCAGCGCCATCCACGGATAAACGTTCGACGGATAATCGTCGTGGTAAATGAGGACGTTGTCGCTCCGGCGGAATTTCAACCCGGCGGCGACGAAGCTCAACGCGAGCGAGGTCGGGCCGACGAGCGCGATTTCGTCCGGCTGGCAGTTCAGCAATTGCGCGCCGAGCTTGCGCGCGTCGCCCAGCCGGTGGATCACAAAAGCCTCCTGGTCGCCGAGCGTGCCTTGCTGCGCGCATTCGGCCATCGCGCCGGCCACGCGGCGCGGCAGCGGGCAGACGCCGGCGTGCGCGAGAAAAATCCTGTCGCGCACGACGGGAAATTCGTTCCGGCGCAGCTCCTCGTTGGCAAGGATTTCGGTCAAAGTCATGCGGTGAGGTTAATCGGCGGAAGTCCGGCGCGCAAAGCGGAATTAAAATCCGGTGTTCAACGCGGCATTAAAATAGCCGGTGTAAAACTGGATGATTTTGTAGGCGATGATGCAGGCGACGATCAGATAAGCCAGCCGCAGCGTCCAAGTTGCGAAGAGGTTGAGCTTGAGCGTGCCTTCCTCCTGGTAAAAGGCGTAAAGCCGCCGCAGGGTTTCATCGAGCTTGCCGCTGACTTCGCCGCTGGCGTAAAGATTTGCAAAAGTTTCCGGGAAAAGCGGACAGGCGCGCACCAGCTCGGCGGGGGTCCGGCCGGCGGCCAGTTGCGGTTTCCACGTCGCCACCGCACGGCGGAACGCGGGCGAGCCGCTCGCCGTCGCGGCCAGGCTCCACGCGTCCACGATGCTCACGCCGGCGCTGATGAGCGCTTCGAGCGCGGCAGTCAGCCGCGACAGCGCGAGGCAATGCCGCGCCGCGCCCAGCAGCGGAACCGGGCGCAAAAGGGATTCAAGCCGCGCGCGCCACTGTTCGCCGTGCCTGCTTTGCAGGGCGTAAATCGCCAGAACGACAATGCCATAAAGCGGCGCGAGGACGAGCGCGGCCCTGATGAACAGCCAGGTCAGGCTGGCGTTGAACTGCGACGCGGCGAACGGCAGCACGATCAGGAAAACGAAGGCGGCGAGGTGGATCAGCCCGACGGGATAAATGAGCTGGGAAATCACCAGCTTGATGACGCGGGCGCGGTCGTTGTAATAATCGGCAAGCATCCGGAAACAGCCGTCGAGCCGTCCGCTTCGCTCGCCCGCCTCGATCAGCGCGGTGTCAAATGCGGGGAGCCATCCGCCAGACTGCAGGCTATCGGAAAGCGTCCGGCCATTGGCGAGTTCGTCCAGAAAGTGCTGGAGCGGTTCACGGAAGGAACGGGCGGGCGGATTGCGTTTGATTTGCTCCAGCGCGGGCACGACGCCGACGCCGGCGGAGGTGAGTTGGGCCAGTTGATGATACAACTCGGCACGCTGGGTGAGTTGGCGGGGCGTGACGATGAGCGGCATACGCCGGCACAAAGTCAGGCCGCAACGCGATCGAGGCTGTTTTTGAGATCGCGCTTGCTCTTGGCGCCAACCATTTGTTCGGCGACCTGGCCTTTGTTGAACAGGAGCAGCGTCGGGATGGCGCGAACGCCGTATTCGGCGGCGAGCGACTGATGCTCGTCAATGTTGACCTTGCCGATTTTCACCTTGCCGTCGTATTCGGCGGCGAGTTCGTCGAGCAGCGGCGCGATCATTTTGCACGGGCCGCACCATTCGGCCCAGAAATCCACGAGCATCGGCGAGGGCGATTGCAGAACCTGCTGCGCGAAATTTTCCTGCGTCAGCGTGACGATGAGCGGCGAGGCCATAAAATCAAAATCAGTTGAAAGACGGCAGCCTAGCTGCCGATGTTAAAAACAAATCCGAAGTAAATCGCCGTGCCGACGGCGAACAGGGCTGAAATCATCGCAAAAATGGCCAGCCCCTTGTCGAGCGCGCCAACCGTCGGCGCGGCGGCTGCGGGGGCGGACCGCTGGACGGCGGGGGCGGCGGTGGTCGCGCGTGGCGCGGCGATGGGTGCGGCGCCGCGTGGCGCGGCGACCGGCGCGGCGGCCGCTCTGGCGATGGACGGCATGGGCGGCGCGCTGGACGCTCCGGTCGGTCCGCCGGGCGGCAGCGTCGGCAGCTTGATGGTCGGCGCGGCCGAGGGCTTCGGCGGCAAATTGATGCGGACGGTTTCTTTTTTGGGTTGGACCTTGCCGGTTTCTTTTTTCGGCGGCACAGCGCCTCCGGGGGCGCCAGGTATGCTTGGAGGAATGTCGGCCATAATTTTCCTGCTCAAGATAAATCGCCGGCACAGGCTGTCAAACTCTTATTCCAAGAAAAAACCGGACTGGCGGAAACCGCCAATCCGGTGGTGAAGAATAAACGGACGGATCTTACATCTGCTCGCGCCGGTCGCCCCGGTAATCGCGGCGGTTTCCGCCGGCCCGCGGCGGGCGTTCCTCGCGGGGACGGGCCACGTTGACGGTGATGGCGCGGCCTTGAAAGTCCTTGTTGTGGAATTGCTCGATGGCTTTCTGGGCCTCGGCAGCCGTGGCAAATTCCACGAACGCGAAGCCGCGGGATTTGCCTGACATCTTGTCCAGCATCAGGTTCACGGACGTGACTGTGCCCGCCTGGGCAAAGTATTCCTGAAGATCGCCCTCCCCCGTTTGGAACGAGAGATTGCCTACAAACAGTCGGTTTTCATTCATAGCATTGACGCTCAAAAAACCAAGTGGGAGTTCTGCACCGGCAGGGTCGCTGAATGTCGCTTTTGTTTGACGGACAATCTGTCTTGTTGACACCAACACTCGCCATTCTTTGAACGAAACGCATTTTTCTTACCACAATCGCCGCCGGAGTCAATCAGGTTTTTTCCTCGATCAATTCCCGTCGGGCGCTGCCGAGCAGTTGCTCGATGAAGCCGGTGGAATAAACGCCGCGCCGGAAATTGGGATCCTGCATGATGGCCTGCTGGAATGAAATCGTCGTCTTGATGCCGCCGATCATGTATTCGGACAGCGCACGATTCATGCGGTCAATCGCCTCGCGCCGGTCCTTTCCGTGCACGATGAGTTTTCCGATCATCGAATCATACGTCGGCGGAATCGTGTAGCCGGCGTAAGCATGGGTGTCCACGCGCACGCCGCGACCACCGGGCTGGTAATACATCTCCACCCGGCCGGGGCTGGGACGGAAATCGTTGAACGGATCCTCCGCATTGATGCGGCATTCAATCGCATGCCCCTTGATTTCGATGTCACCCTGCGAGTGTTGCAGCGGCTCGCCCATGGCCAGCAAAATCTGATAACGCACGAGGTCAATGCCCGTAACCTCCTCGGTGACCGGATGCTCCACCTGGATGCGCTTGTTGACCTCCAGAAAATAATAATTCCCGTTGTCATCCACGATGAACTCCACCGTGCCGGCGTTCGTATAATGCGCGGCCTCGGCGATGCGGACGGCAGCCTTGCCGATTTTGTCGCGCAGCTTGCGGAATTTGTTCTCGAACAGCGGCGACGGCGACTCCTCAATCAGCTTTTGGTTGCGGCGCTGCACGGAACAGTCGCGCTCGCCCAGGTAAATGATGCGGCCCTTCTGGTCGCCGAGAATCTGAATTTCGATGTGGTGCGGGTTCTCAATGTATTTTTCGATGTAGACGCCCGAATTGCCAAACGCCTTTTCCGCCTCGGAACGCGCCGTATGGTAGCCCTTCACGAGTGACGGGTCATTGTGCGCCACACGCATCCCGCGCCCGCCGCCACCCGCCACCGCCTTGACGATCACCGGATAACCGATTTGTTTGGCAATGGCCAGGGCGTCCTGTTCCTTTTCAACAACACCATCCGACCCCGGCGGCGTGGCCACACCGGCCTTTTTGGCAAGCGCCCGGCTTACCGCCTTGTCGGACAGTGCCTCCATCGCGCGCGGGCTGGGACCAATGAAGCGGATGTTGCAACTTTCGCATACCTCTGCAAAATGAGCGTTCTCCGAAAGAAAACCATAGCCGGGATGAATCGCGTCAACATCGGTGATCTCCGCCGCACTGACGATCCGGTCAATGCGCAAATAGCTTTCCGACGAGGGTGCCTTGCCGATGCAAACCGCCTCATCGGCCATCTGCACATGCATCGAATTGGCGTCCACCTCCGAATAGACGGCAACGGTGCGAATATTCAGCTCCTTGCAGGCACGAATGATCCGAACCGCAATTTCACCACGATTGGCAACCAGAATTTTTTCAAACATGGGCTTTTGAGCCGGACAGGGTTCAGGCGAATATGACGCTGATATTTTAAGACGGACGCACTTTGAACAGCGGCTGGCCAAATTCCACCGGCTTGCCGTTTTCTATCACAATTTGGGTGATGACGCCTTTAACCTCGGCCTTGATCTCGTTCATCACTTTCATGGCTTCAATGATGCACACCACGGTTTCTGGAGTAACCGAGGCACCAACCTCGATATAATTGGCTGCTTCGGGTGATGGTGCTCGGTAACAGGTGCCGATCATCGGAGATTTGATGTCCACTTCGCCCGTTGCCACGGGTGGTGGCACTGCCACAGTCGCAGGAGCCGGAACTGCCGCCGCCGGCTGCACCGGGGCGGGAACGACTGGAGCAAGTTCCTCTTGTTGAACCGCCGGACTGCCGCCATTCAATCCGCGTTTCAACCTGATTTTCGAGTCTTGGCGCTCCAACTCAAACTCCGTAATGGAATTTTTCTTCATCAGGTCAATGATGGCTTTGATGTCTTTGAGATCCACAGTGCGTTTTCGTTAAAGAAACAATTGTCTCTCGGTTTACGGCTTGCAATCAAAATAAACAGCTTAAATTAAGTCCAGCTTTGGATGTGCCAAACTTGACACGAATTTTATCCATTCTCGCAATCGCAGTCAAGTCTCAAAAACAATAATAATCCGAATCGCAAAAATCATGCCAAAAAAAGTAAAAAAACGGCGATAATTATTACTTTTTTATTTCGTTAACGTAAACGGACGCTTCAACTGCTAAAATGTAGGATTTTGACCCAAAGCCGGTGATCTGCCCGCAGCAAACCGGTGCAATCAGCGATTTTTGCCGGAATTTTTCTCTGGCGTGGACATTGGATAGATGGATTTCAATCGTCGGCAATTCCACCGCCGAAATGGCATCCCGCAGCGCAACACTGGTGTGGGTGTAAGCGGCGGCGTTGAGCACGATCACGTCAAAACTCCCCTTTGCCTGCTGAATCCAATCCACCAGTTCACCTTCCACATTGGACTGCCGAAAATCAATTTTCACCTTCAATCGCTTCGCGCGCTCGCGCACCGCAGCCTCAATGTCCGTCAGGGTCTCGCGACCATAGACTTCCGGCTCGCGCTGGCCGAGCATGTTCAAATTTGGGCCATTGAGGAACAGGATTTTCATTTCACAAAAAGATTAACCAGCCGCCCGATTTTTGTCGAATTGATTTCCAGTCAGCGCCAGAGAGCAGCCCAGCAGCGCGAATGCCGGCCAGGCCAGCGCCGGGATGTAGAGGCTGAACTCGCCGAGACCCTGGACAAACCAGCCGAGCAGCCCGATGAAAATGGCGAAGATGATTGGATTGCCGGTTTTCCAGACCCGCTTTCCAACAGTCGCAAGCGCGAGAAGAATCCATGTCCCGTAAAAAACCCCGCCAGGAATTCCCGAATCCGAAAATTGTTCGAGATAATCGTTGTGTGCCAGCCGGGCCATCTCGGCGTCCGGAGATTTGATCCGCTCGTAAGGCCGCTGGAAAGTGCCCGGTCCACTGCCAACCAGCGGATGTTTCGCAGTGGTTTGGACGGCGGCATGCCAATAATCCAGTCGTGCGCCCGCGCTGGTGGCGCCCGCGGCAAAATAATTGTGAAAACGAACCGCGAAAATTCCGAGGCCAAGGACGGCGATGGCGGCGAGTGCGGCAATTTTTAATCTCGTTGGCCATTTCAATCGGAATAAATACAAACCGCCGAGCGCCATCGCAATCAGCCAGCCCAGCTTCGAGCCGGTCCAGAAAAATCCCGCGCCGCCCAGAAAACAGGTCAGCACAACAACAATGGCCCGGATCGCCGGTCGCAATTTTTTTGCGCCAAAGGCCAGTGTCAACGCCAGCGGCAGCAGCAGCAGAATCGCTCCCGCAAGCGCATTGGGATAAATCAGCGTGCCCATGACGCGGCCCTTTGCAAATTTTGCGAGCACTGCCGGATTCGCAATGTCCACGCCATTGGTGGTGATGACGGTGTGTTCCTGCTTCATTTCGAGCAGCATCGCCGGCGGCACGTTTGTCCAGCCGACGCGCTCCCCTTCCACCAGCATCTGGTGGCTTTGCGGAAACTCCACGAGCCGTTGGTCCACCGCCCGCACGAGACAAAACGCGAACGCCGCCAGCACACCGACCAGCAGCCAGCGCAATGCGGTTTCCCGGCTCAAAACCAGCGCGCCGAGAAAATAGCACGCGACGCAGCCCAAAAATTGCCAGAGCGTCGTCGCCGTCAGATCGGCATCCACGGTTTGAGTCGCGGAAACGAGCTGCCAGCCAAACCACAGCAGTGGCAGCAGCCAGAGCCAGCGTTGCGCCGGCCAGCGGGACTTGTTTTTGAAAATGACCAGCACACCGACCAGCGCAAATGGCAGGAATATCCAGGCGGCCCAGTGCGGCGGCCACGCATCATTCCAAAAGTTGGAAAACGTGGATGGCGGAATGATGTTGTGGTCGAGGATGACCGGGTCGCCGAATTTCCAAAACACCAGCCCGAGGAACAGCCCGAACGCGAGCGCGTAAATCTCGGCCACGGCGAATTTGTTTTCGGGCTTCATCCCCGGAATTCTGTCCGCTTCCGGTCAAAAATGCAATTTCAGCAAACCGACTTCGAGCGCGAGTGCCTCCTGCACATTGGAGTGCAGCAGCCGCTGTGTTTGTTCGAGCGTCTGTAGATTCTCCAGCGCCTGCCGCGACGAGAGCCGGCCCGCGACGGCTTCCGCGCCCGTGATTTTTGGAAAATTCAGCAAATCCTTTCCGGCGGCCAGCGTGTGCAGCCAGACATCGCGCAGCCACCATTGGACGAGCAGCAACAAATCGGCGCGCTGCCGGCGGTATTCGGCCTCGACGGCGGCGGTCAGCTCATCCTCCCATTTCTCGCGCAAATCTTTTTCCACCTCGTCGTATTTTTCGAGCGGCGAGCGCGCGGCCAGCGATTCTTCAGTGCGCGCCCGGATTTCGCCGAGCTTTTGCAGCAACACATCAAGCAGGCGGTAGCGGCCCATCAATGTTTTCTGTTCAGATGCCGCCAGCGCGCCGAATTTTTCCAGCCATTCGGTTTCGTCGGCATTCAATTCCCGCTTGCCGTCGCCATAAAAATTCAGCCGCAGGCAGCGCGACAAAATGGTTTCCAGAATCCGCTGCGGCTCGGTGGAAAGCAGAATCAAAACGGATTTTGCGGGCGGCTCCTCCAGCGTTTTCAGAAAGGCGTTTGCAGCCTGCGCGTTCAGCCGGTCGGCGCCGACGATGACCGCCACCTTGAATTCCGCCTCGGTCGGCTTGAGCTGAATCTCGCGCATCAGCTCGCGCATCTGGTCAATCGTGACGACGCGCGATTTGGATTCCGGCCGCGCCCAGTGGATGTCCGCGTGAACGCCGCCGTCAATTTTGCGGCACGCCGGGCAGTCGTCGCAGCAATCCGTCGCCGCGCCGCCGGTTTTGACCGGCTTCTGGCAGTTCAGCGTTTTGGCCAGCGTGCGGGCGAGCGATTCCAGTTCCTCCAGCCGGTCGCCGGCGAAAAGGTAGGCATGGCCGAGCCGCCCGCGGGCGAGCGAGCGTTGCAGCAGTTGCACGCCCTGCGCGTGCCGGGCAAAAAGGGTGAAGGCCATTGCGTTTCGGGAACAGCTTTGCGCATTCCGCGCCGCGTTTCAAGTTTTCCGAAACTCGTTTTCTTGTAGGAGCCGAGGTAACGAGGCTTAAAACTCTCCCGAAAAATCGTAACTCATAGCCCCCTCACGTCGGCTCCTACTTTTCAACTGGCGGCGAAGGAGCGGACTATTCGATGACGAATCCCAATTGCCGGAACCGTTGCAGCTTGTAAATCAGCGAGCGCCGGCTGATGCCCAGCGCCTTCGCGGTTTCCGTGCGGTTGAAATCGTGCTGTTTGAGCGCGGCCAGGATCGCCTCCCGCTCGATCTCCTCCAGCCGTTCCAGCTCGGCGGCCTCCGGCGGCGCCGGCGGCTTCGCGGCGTCGCGCACACGCGTCGGCAGATGATCCGGCAAGATCAGTTCGCTTTGGGAAAGCAGCGCCGCGCGCTCCATAGCGTTGCGCAGCTCGCGCACGTTGCCCGGCCACGGATAATTCTCCAGACACGCCACCGTCGCCTCGGCCAGCCGTGCGCGGCTTCGGGAGAATTCCGCCACGAACAGATTCGCCAGCGGCAAAATATCCTCGCGCCGCTCGCGCAACGGCCGGATGTTCAGCTCCACCACGTTCAGCCGGTAAAACAAATCCTCGCGAAAACGACCGGACTTCACCTCTTCCTCCAGATTCCGGTTGCTCGCGGCAAGGATGCGGACGTTCGTCTGGACTTCTCGGTTCGAGCCGAGGCGCTGGAAAGTTCCATTCTGCGTCACGCGCAGCAATTTCGCCTGGAGCGCCGGCGACATCTCGGCGATTTCGTCCAGAAAAATCGTTCCGCCGTTGGCCTCCTCGAATCGCCCGATGCGCTGCGACGTCGCGCCGGTGAACGACCCCTTTTCGTGGCCGAACAATTCCGCCTCCAGCAGCGTTTCGGGAATCGCGGCGCAATTGACCTTGGTCATCGGCCCGGCGGCGCGCGAACTCCACGCGTGGATCACGTCCGCCACCACTTCCTTGCCCACGCCGCTTTCGCCGGTGATGAGCACGCGCGTTTCCGACGGCGCGATGAGCGAGATTTCCTGGAACAGCGCCGCCATGAGCGGGCTGCGCGCGACGACCTCCGGCGGCAGAATTTTATCCTCGCGATAACGCGGCGCGGCGGATTTGGCCACGCCCGTGGCCTTCTGGACGGTGATGAGGAGTTCGTCCAGATCAATCGGCTTGGCGAGATAATTGACCGCGCCGTCGCGCATGGCCTCCACAGCGTCGCGGATGTCGGTGTAGGCGGTGACGAGCAGGACGGGCAGCGCGGCGAACCGCTGTCGCACGCGCTTCAGCGTTTCCAGCCCGGACAGCCCGGGCATCCGCACGTCGGAAATCATCATGTCCGGTTTCTGCGACTGCAAAATTTCAAGCGCGCGCTCGCCGGAGTCGGCGAGGACGGTTTCAAAGCCCTGGGTGCACAGGAAGGAATCCAGCAGGCTGCGCTGGCCCGGATCATCATCCACGATGAGGATGCAGGGCGGCTTGACGTGATTGTTCTTGCGCGGTTCGGCTGGCACGCGTGGAAATTAACCGAAGCGGGCGGCAGCCAAAAGGAATTTTCATGGCCGGGCTTCCGGTGCGCAAGCAGATGCAAGATATCATCCGCGGAAGACGCCTCATTCGCCGCTGGCGGTGAAAAACCTGCGCGATGGGGCGCGGCAAACTCAAATTCAACACCATCCGGCGTTTGACTATTCCGCGCCGATTTACTAACGTTGCTTCTCGGAAGATAAACAATCAACCTCAACATTTATGCCTCCCAAAATTACCGAAAAAAACGCCGCTGACACCAAAGCCACCGCGTCGCACGCCCGCGAACTCGAAGCCGCCATCTCCTCCATCACCAAAAGCTACGGCGAGGGCAGCATCATGCGCCTCGGCGACGCGCGGGCGCAGGTGAAGATTGACGTGATCCCCACCGGCGCACTCGCTTTGGACCTCGCGCTGGGCGTCGGCGGCATCCCGCGCGGGCGCGTCATTGAAATTTTCGGGCCGGAATCCTCCGGCAAAACCACGCTCATGCTGCATGTCATCGCCTACGCGCAAAAGGCCGGCGGCCTCGCGGCATTCATTGACGCCGAACACGCGCTGGATCCCGGCTACGCGAAAAAACTCGGCGTGAACCTCGACGATTTGCTCGTGTCGCAGCCGGATTCCGGCGAGGAGGCGCTGACCATTTGTGAAACGCTCGCCCGCTCCAACGCACTCGATGTCATTGTGATTGATTCCGTCGCCGCGCTGGTGCCGAAGGCCGAGCTTGAGGGCGAAATGGGCATGGCCACGATGGGCATGCAGGCGCGGTTGATGAGCCAGGCGCTCCGCAAGCTCACGGCGATTTTGGGCAAGTCCAAGACGACGTGCATTTTCACCAACCAGCTCCGCGAAAAAGTCGGCGTGATGTTCGGCAATCCCGAAACCACGCCCGGCGGCAAGGCGCTGAAATTCTACGCCAGCGTGCGCCTCGACATCCGCCGCAAAGACCAGCTCAAGGACGCCGCCGGCAACATTTACGGCAACCACACGCGCGTCAAGGTCGTGAAAAACAAGGTCGCGCCGCCGTTTGCCGAGGCCGAGTTCGACATCATTTACAACCACGGCATCAACAAGGAAGGCAGCATCCTCGACGTGGGCATCGAAAACGGCGTCGTGGACAAAAAAGGCGCGTGGCTGCAATTCGAGGGCGAGCTGATCGGCCAGGGCAAGGACGCCGCGCAAAAGGCGATGGTGGAAAAGCCCGAACTGGCGAAAAAGATTGTCGAGGCAATTATGGCGAAACGAAATATAATTCCAGTGGAAGAAGCCAAATGATCTCATGATTGACGTGCTGGGAATCCCGCCAGTTAAGTTGTTTCTGCCGAAACCGCCGGGCGGGTGCAAATTGTGAAGGATGCGAAGGGAAAGAAATGAATACAAACCTCAATTCCGCCTACTACTATTATTCAGGTGGTTTTCACATCAACGACATCGTAATCGGCATTGGAGTGGTAGCCGCTTGTGTTTTCCTTTTCATTTCGTCCTCGGTGGTCAGTTCGCAGTAGTGCCGGAAGATCATCTGTGGAGTTCGTTGAGCTTGGTGCGGTTGCTGGTGGTCAGGCCTCCAAGTTCGAGAAGCGTTTCTTGACCCGCTTCGTGCCGTCGTGGCAGGCGAGGGTGAATTGGTGGCAGTTCGTTCCGTTGACGTGGTTTTTGCCCGCGTAAATTTCGACGGTGACATTGCCGCGCTTTTTGACGAGCGGCCTTACGGGGCTGGGAGACGATTGCGTTTTCATGCGAAAAAGCGCCCCCAATCTGCTCCCAAAAGTCAATCGCCATCATCTCCACAAAACACTGGCGGAAGGGGTGGGATTCGAACGGGGTCAGGGGATTTTTTCAAAATCCACTACTCCGCAATTACCACCCCACCACCAGAGGCGAACAGCCTCATAACTAACGAACGCCAATAAAATCAGGCATTTCTGCATGTTTGTCAAGCACCAGCGATTACGCACCCAATACCAATCAACTACTCACAAATTACTCATTCATCACCCATTCACTGGCACTTTCACTGGCACTAAAACATCACAAATCCGATTGATTCATCACCACATTTACGCCGCGCTGGCCAGTGCGTGCGGTTGACTGCGCTCACTTCGCTCCGCCAACCCAACGCGCGCGCCGCGACGGTTTAGTTCATGGCCGGTCCGTGCTGCTTCCAGTCGCGCATGGCGGAGACGACTATGCGTTCGTTCCGCCCGCGCTCCGTCCATCAGCACCGCCCGTCTTTCCAATTCGTTTTTGCTAAACCCTTTGAATCATTTCGCAAAAATCAGGCGCCAAGCGATTGTTTTATCGTAACGATCAAAGAAGCAATACACCCACATTCCGACCGACACTTTACGGCAGGCGGCGAACAAGTTGTCGGACATCTGCGAATGACAAAGCTGGGGTGAAGACCCCATATCACAGGTCTTGGTTGGAGCTCATAATCGCTGCCATGAGTTATCAAAGTGTCAATCCCTCCAATGGCAAAGTCCTGAAGAAGTTCAAGGAGCTTTCTGACGCGCAGCTTGAGATAGCGATTAAAACCGCCGCGACTTGTTTCGAAACTTGGCGGCACAAAACTTTTGCCGAGCGGGCAATCATCGTCACGAAAGCCGCCACGATCATGCGCGAGCGAGCGGATGAATTCGCCAAGCCGGTGACGCTCGAAATGGGCAAACTTATCGCCGAGTCGCGCGGTGAAGTGGCGTTGAGCGCGGACATCCTTGATTACTACGCCTGGAACGCCGAGGATTTTCTCGCACCGCAAACGCTCAAGCCGAATTCGGGCGAGGCCGTGATTGAAAACACGCCTTTCGGCGTGCTCTTCGGCGTCCAGCCGTGGAATTTTCCTTACTACCAGCTCGCGCGTTTTGCCGCGCCCAATTTGATGGCAGGCAATGTTGTCATGGTGAAGCACGCGGGCTGCGTGCCGCAATGCGCCATCGCGTTTGAAAAACTTTGGCGTGACGCGGGCGCACCGGCGGGAGCTTATACCAATCTGCTTATTTCGCACAAACATGTGAATCGCGTGATTGATGATCCACGCATCAAGGGCGTTGCGTTGACCGGCAGTGTGGAAGCGGGAAAAAGTGTCGCGGCAAGGGCCGGACAAAATCTCAAGAAGTCCACGATGGAACTGGGAGGCAGCGACGCCTTCATCGTGCTCGACGATGCCGACCTCGACAAAACGGTCAAGTGGGCTGTGTGGGCGAAGATGAACAACATGGGACAGTGCTGCGTCGCGGGAAAACGCTTTATCGTGGTCGAAGAACTGGCCGACAAATTTCTGGAACAATTTCAGGCGGCACTGGCGGACTTCAAACCTGGCGACCCAATGGATAAAGCGACGACACTCGGTCCGTTGTCAACGGAAGGCGCGTTGGTGCAATTGCTCGGCCAGATAAAAAATGCCGTCGCCAAAGGCGCAAAAGTGGTGATGGGCGGCAAACGAATTGATCGCCCTGGTTCTTTCATGCAGCCGACGATTCTCACGAATATCAAATCTGGCAATCCTGCATTCCGAGAGGAATTCTTCGGACCAGTCGCTCTTTTCTTCCGCGTGAAGAATGAGGACGAAGCCATCGCGCTCGCCAACGATTCTGATTTCGGCTTGGGCGGCTCGGTCTTTACCAATGACGTCGCACGCGGCCAGCGCGTGGCGAGCCGGATTGACACGGGCATGGTGTTCATCAATCACCCGACGTGGACGACGGCGGACCTGCCGTTCGGCGGCATCAAAAATTCTGGTTATGGCCGTGAACTTTCCAGTTTGGGCATCCAGGAATTTGTGAATAAAAAGTTGGTGCGCACTTCTTCGATTGACGCGCCGGCGTGACAGCAATTTCCACGATCCCTTTGAAAAGTTTATTACCATGAACACGAAAAATAAAAAATCTGCAAAAACCAAAAAGCCGGTTTGGTTTATCACCGGCTGCTCGACTGGCTTCGGACGCGAGCTGGCCACACAGGCGCTGGAGCGCGGCTTTCGCACGGTGGTGACGGCACGCAAACCGGACGAGGTGAAAGCGCTGGCACCCAAGGGCGAGGCTTTGGTGCTCAAGCTCGATGTCACGGATCAAGGCCAGATTAACGCGGCCATTAAAGCTGCCGAGAAAAAGTTTGGTGGCATTGATGTGCTCGTGAACAACGCGGGCATCGGCTATTTCGCCGCCGTCGAGGAGAGCGAAGAAAAAGAAGTGCGCCGGATGTTCGAGATCAACGTGTTTGGCATGAGCCGGATGATTCAAGCGGCGCTGCCGGGAATGCGCCGGCGGCGGACAGGCTGCATCGTCAATATCTCTTCACTCGCCGGACTGCGTTCCGCTCCGTCGCTCGGATTTTACAACGCGACCAAGTTTGCGGTCGAAGGTTTGTCGGGGGCGCTTTTGCAGGAAGTGGAACCGCTGGGCATTAAAGTAATGGTTGTTGAACCGAGCGGTTTCCGCACCGATTGGGCCGGACGTTCGGCGAATGAAAGTAAAAAACAAATTGCCAGTTACGCGAAAACGGCGGGCGAATGGCGCAGTGAGATTCGCGCCGATTCGGGCAAGCAGCCCGGCGATCCGGTTCGCGCCGCGCAAGCCATCATCAAAGCGGTGGAGTCGCCGAAACCGCCGCGTCATCTTCTGCTCGGCAACGATGCTTACGAAGGGGCCATGGCCAAGCTCGCAGAGTTGCGCAAGGATTTCTTGGCGGTGGAAAAAGTTGCGCGCGGAGCCGATTTTCCGAAAGTAAAAAGTAAGAAAACTAAATCTAAAAAAACATGAAACGTTCTCTATTGGCTCTTGTCATAACCGCCCTTGCGCTTGGCTCGCTTACGTCCGCCAGGGCGGCCATTGAAACCTATAACATTGACCCGGTGCATACTTGGGTCGGATTCTCCATCGCACATTTTTTCACCAAGGTGCCCGGTTATTTCGGCAAGGTTAAAGGAACCATCGTTGTAGATCGCGACCACCTCGAAAACAGCACGGTCGAAGCCGTCATCGAAGTGGCCAGCATCACCACCAATACGAAGATGCGCGACGACGATTTGCGCTCGACCAATTTCTTTGCCGCCTCCCAATTCCCGGCGATGACCTTCAAGAGCAGTGCTTGGAAAAGCACCGGCGACAACACCTACGCCGTTACCGGCGTTCTCACGATGAAAAATGTGGCGAAAGAAGTCGTGCTCAAGGTCACATCGTTAGGTTTCGGTCCTGGCATGAAGGGTGCCGCGATTTCAGGTTGGGAAGCCAAGCTCACGCTGGATCGGCGCGATTTTGACATCACGGCAGATCAAGGCGCAGTCGGAAATAGTGTGGATGTCCTCATCAATGTTGAAGCCGACTTGGACAAACCAGCGCCGCCGACACCATGAGCATCATCTCCGGCAATCAACCGGGTGGGTGAAGTGAGGTTCTCCACAGCGGATGGCGCCCGGTAGATAGATCACGCACGTTGGGACATGAAGAAGAACCCTTTCATCAGCATCAACCAGCTGGAAATGCATCGAAGTGGGCGCGCGGGTTGGTTGCGGGCCGCTGTGCTCGGATCAGACGATGCCATCGTTTCGACGGCGAGCCTTATGATCGGCGTTGCGGCGGCATCCACGTCGAAAGCGGCTGTCTTGGTCGCCGGCGTGGCAGGCTTGGTTGCCGGAGCGATGTCCATGGCCGTGGGCGAATATGTTTCAGTGAGTTCCCAACGCGATGCGGAGCAGGCGGACATTGGGCTTGAAACGCAGGAGCTTGCGTCAGAGCCGGAGGCCGAATTACAGGAGCTTGCGCTGATCTATGTGAAACGCGGCCTGGATAAAGAACTCGCAATGAAAGTCGCGGAACAACTCAGTGCGCATGACCGGCTTGGCGCGCACATGCGCGATGAACTTGGAATTGACCAAACATCACTTGCGCGTCCGCTGCAAGCGGCGTGGATTTCGGCGGCAAGTTTTGCGTCCTTCGCCGTGGTTCCGATTGTGGCTTTGCTCGTCGCGCCCGTGGCTCTGCGCATTCCCATGATCGCGGCCTTCTCACTGGCCAGCCTCGCGGTGCTGGGTGCGTTTGGCGGCCACCTTGGCGGCGCACCTCCCGGCCATGCGGCATTACGAGTCACCATCGGCGGTGCCCTTGCCATGACAGTGACCGCTTTGATCGGCAAAATTCTCGGCGTTTCTGTAGGCTGATGTGTGATGAATGTTCAAACTCAATTGCTCGATGTTTCCCAACGGAACTGGAGGACGCTATGCACGCGATGGTATTGAAGAAAATTGGTGCTGCGCTGGAATGGACCGACCTCGCCGATCCGCAACCGGGGCCGGGCGAGATTCGAGTGAAAATATCTGCCTGTGGTGTCTGCCGAACGGATCTGCATGTCGTGGATGGCGAGTTGCCTGACCCAAAAGTGCCAATCATTCCAGGACACGAAATTGTCGGACGGATTGATTCAATCGGCACTGGTGTCGAAGATTTGAAAATTGGCGAGCGTGTCGGTGTTCCTTGGCTCGGTCATACCTGCGGTGTCTGTCCGTATTGTTTGGAACACCGTGAAAATCTCTGCGACCACCCGCTCTTTACCGGCTATACCCGCAACGGCGGTTTCGCGACGATGGTTATCGCCGATGCGCGCTTTGCGTTTCCGCTCGGCGAAACCGGCAGTGACGTTTCGCTCGCGCCCCTGCTCTGTGCTGGACTAATCGGCTGGCGTTCATTGGTGATCGCGGGCGCTGGTAAAAAGATTGGCCTCTACGGCTTTGGCGCAGCAGCCCACATCGTGGCGCAGGTCGCCAAATGGCAGGGGCGCTCGGTCTTCGCTTTCACACGACCCGGAGATCTGTCCACCCAAGCCTTTGCCCGAAGCCTCGGCGCGGTCTGGGCGGGCGGTTCAAACGAGTTGCCACCAGAACCGCTTGATGCGGCAATTATTTTTGCGACCGTCGGCGATCTTGTGCCATTGGCGCTGAAGGCGGTGCGCAAGGGTGGACGCGCCGTTTGCGCGGGCATTCACATGAGCGACATCCCGAGCTTCCCGTATCGGTTGCTCTGGGAAGAGCGGCAGCTTGTGTCGGTCGCGAATCTCATGCGACAGGACGGAATTGATTTTTTGCAATTGGTGCCGCAGATGAACATCGTCACGAAAACCACCAGCTATCCACTCAACCAGGCCAACCAAGCCCTTGCAGATTTACGCGCCGGGCGTTTCGAGGGCGCGGCGGTTCTCGTGACATGAGTGCTGTTGGCATTCGCTTTTGACTCTCGGTCGGGTTTCACCCCATAGCGCCCGCAAGGTGGCTTGGTAAAATGCTCCCGGCGTGGAAAATAAAACATGGCTCATCGAAGTGGAAGTTGGGGCTTGCCTGATGGCGGTGGCAATCGTCGCGTTCTCCTTGATGCTGGCTCATACCCTGTGGATGAGCTTGGCTCGCAAATAAAAACACTTTCCCGTCATAATAACGGATAACAAAAAAGCAAAAATTAAATCAAATGACCACACTTGAAATCAAAGGCGACTGGAATATCACCAAGGGCAAGTTGAAACAGAAATGGGCGAAGCTCACGGACAATGATCTCCGCTACACTGAAGGCCAGCAGGAAGAACTGGTTGGCCGGATTCAAAAGCTCACCGGCGAAACCCGTGAAGTGGTTGAAAACACAATCAGGGATTACTCTGCGGCTTGCGGTTGCAAATGAGCAAATATTTCCAGACTACAGCGCGCGCAAACTAGAGCCCTCAATATGAAAGACCCCGTCTATAAACTCATCGAACTCACCGGCACTTCAACCGCTTCCATTGAGGACGCGGTGGACAAGGCCATTAAACGCGCCCACAAAACCATCAAAAACCTGCGGTGGTTTCAGGTAATTGAAACGCGCGGCAACATTGAAAAAGGGAAAGTGCATCACTGGCAGGTGACCGTCAAAATTGGCTTCGCCGTGAATGATTGAACGGACAGAAATGTGCATAACCAACCGAAAAACCACCATGCCTCAGGGAGATAAATCCAGCTACACCGACAAACAGAAACGGCAGGCGGCCCACATCGAAGCCGGCTACGAGCAACGCGGTGCGAGCGTGAAGACTGCGGAAGCACGGGCTTGGGCCACCGTGAACAAACTCTCTGGTGGCGGCAAGAAGAGCGGCTCCGGCAGGAAAAATCACGAATTAAAATAATGCAGTCTATGAGCACCGAACATGAAGCCCCGCCGTCGGTCAGGCCAGACGTAGATGCCCCCGCCATCGAGGCCACTTACTCCGAATCAGACGCGTTACGTAGGGAACTTGCCGAACAAAAGGATTTGCATCTGCGCCTGGCCGCTGACTTCGAGAATTTCAAGAAACGCAGTCGGCTCGAAGTCGAAGCCCGAGCGATAGCACAAAAGGAATCTTTCATCGTCGAACTGTTGCCGGTCATTGACAATCTTGAACGGGCTTTGGCCGCCGGCGCATCGCGGGACTCCGCACAGTTTCATCAGGGCGTCGAGATGACCTTGAAGCAACTGCAACAGTTGCTCCGCCAGCACGGCGTCGAAAGTGAGGAGATCGTCGGCAAGCCCTTCGACCCGCACCGGCAGGAAGCGCTTTCGCAAGGCCATGATCCGGCTAAACCCGACCATGCCATCCTCGAAGTTGTTCAGCGTGGCTACCAGAGAGGTGCGAAGGTGGTTCGACCGGCAAAAGTTGTGGTGAACGACCTAACGGCTTCCAAGCCCGCCCGCCATGACCGTTGAATTCAAAGATTATTATCAAGTCCTCGGCGTAACGCCCAAGGCGACCGACGAGGAAATCAAAAAGGCTTTCCGCACCCTCGCTCGAAAGTATCACCCCGATGTTGCCAAGGACAAAAAGTCAGCCGAGGAAAAATTCAAGGAGATCAACGAAGCCAATGAGGTATTGAGCAATCCGGAGAGCCGCCGGAAATTCGATCAGCTCGGCGCCGATTGGAAAACGGGTGCGCAATCGCGGCAGCCACCGGGCTGGGGCGGAGGCCGATCCCCCGGACGAGAAGCGCGACACGGAGGAGATGAATTCCAATTTGAGGGGACGGGATTCAGTGATTTCTTTGAACAGTTTTTTGGCGGACGCGCCAGCCGATCTCGCGGAACGTCGCCGTTCGACTCACAAGAATTCGCCAACAGTCACGGGGAACCGGAGGCGGAACGAGGTCAGGATATTCAAGGCGACATTCTTATCACGCTCGATGAAGTGCTCAAAGGTGCCATGCGAGCCATTTCGGTTCGGCGCACCAATGCCCGCACCGGCCGGGAAGAGACGGAAACCTACCAGGTGCGAATTCCTAAAGGCGTCCAAGCCGGACAATCCATTCGGGTTACAGGCAAAGGCGGCGAGGGGTTGAATGGCGGCAGAGCCGGGGACATCTATCTGCGGGTGCGCTATGCCCAGCATCCAGACTGGCAAGTGCGCGGTTCAGATCTGATGGGCCATCTGGAGTTGGCCCCGTGGGAGGCTGTGTTGGGAGCGACGGTTCCCGTGAAGACATTGGATGGCAGCATTTCCGTGAAAGTCCCTGCCGGTTTTCAGCAGGGACAAAAACTGCGCGTCCGGGGCAAAGGGTTGCCCGCAGGTGTTGGCAAACGCGGTGATCTTTACGTCGAGGCTTCCATCCAAGTCCCACCACACGTCAGCAAGGAGGATGAACTTTTATGGAAACAACTGGCGACACAATCCACCTTCAATCCGAGGAAGACCGTTTGAGCAAGCCTCGCAAACGCATTCTCATGGTGGAAGACGATGCGGATATACGCCGCCTCAACACCGAAGATTTGAGAAACGTCGGCTACCTCGTGGATGATGTCGAAGATGGGGCTGCCGCCTGGGAGGTGCTGCAACGCGCCAGCTACCATCTGCTGATCACCGATCAGCATTGGCCGAAGTTGTCAGGCGTTGAATTGCTCAAGAAAATTCACGACGCCAACATGGCTCTGCCAGTCATCATGATCACCGATATTTTACCCAAGTTGGAATTTGCCGAGTATCCTTGGATTCAGCCTGCCACAATGCTGCTTGAGCCCTATTCATCTGCGGAGTTGTTGAGAATGGTCAAAGAGGCTCTGTCCGCAAATGCTGGTGTCGGCGACGAGATTGCGCCGTCGCCAATCTTGAAAAGCCAGCCAGTCCTTCACAGCCAATGACGGTTATGAGCATCAATTTCCCCAAGCAGCAGGGTGTGAGGTTATCAGTCCACGGGCTGCACAAGAGCTACAATGGGATCGAAGTGCTCAAGGGCATAGATTTCGATGTCAACGCCGGAGAAATTTTCGTCATCATGGGGCCGAGTGGTAGCGGCAAATCGGTATTGCTCAAGCAAATCATCGGGCTGGAGGAACCGGATCAAGGAGAAGTTCTGGTCGAAGGCCAGCCGATTCAATCCCCTGAGTTCACAACCCGCTACCGCGTGGCGATGGTTTTTCAATCCGGAGCGCTATTGACCTCCATGACCGTCGGAGAAAACGTTGGATTTTATCTGGCCCAGCATCACCTGAATACGCCCGACGAAATAGCAGAGATCGTTGCCAAGGACCTCGAACAGGTCGGACTGAAAGGCACCGAAAACAAAATGCCCGACGAACTTTCTGGCGGCATGAGGAAGCGCGTGGCCATCGCCCGAGCGTTGGCCGTCGAGCCGCAGTTGATTCTCTATGACGAACCGACCAGTGAACTTGACCCGGTGTCAGGAGTGAGCATCGCCGGTGACATCGTAAAACTTAACGAGCGGATTCATGCCACTTCCCTAGTGGTCTCGCACGATCGCGACCTGGCTTTTGGCATCGCTCAACGAATCGCGGTGCTTGATGAAGGCCGCATCGTCGCCATCGGAACGCCCGACGAAATCAAACAAAACACCGACTCGCGCGTGCGAGGCTTTCTGAACGCAAGCATTACCAAAAAGCTCTCTGCTTCTGCCCGTTTGCAGACGCCCGTTGCGGTTCCCAGTGGTTCATCATGAAAACACGATATTCACGGGAGCTTCCACCGTTTTCGTGAAGCTCACAACGGATGCCGTTGAAAAGAGTCCCGAACAACATCTGGCTCCAAACGGCACGGCCGTTTCCGCCAAACCCATCCTCGCTATATGAAACACCATAAATTATCCAAAACTCAACAAGCGGTCATTGCACCTCAGCCAACGTTGGCAGTAGTTGTAGGCCAAAATGAAACTGATTTTGCACCTTCACCGGACGAAGTGGCCAGAAGGGCTTACTTCACTTATGAAAACGAGCGCTCTCAGCCCGGTCATGACGTGCAACATTGGCTAAAGGCGGAAGCGGATTTGATCGCGGAACGCAATCTGACGCGCGTCCATGGTTTTCACAACCAGACGTAGAATGAATTTCCAGACAACCAACAACCAATCGGAAGCATAAATTTATGAAAACTTTGCACAGCACTGGCGTGGAAGCGCCCAAAATGTATGAAACGGAAAACGACATATCGCTCCAGCGGCGGACGCAATTGAATGCGCTGATGAACCAGCGTCTGGCATCCGCCGTGGATTTGCAGATGCAGATGAAGCAGGCGCATTGGAACGTGAAAGGACCAAGCTTTATAGGCCTCCACGAATTGTTCGACAAGGTGGCGGAAGCGGTGGAGGGCTACGTGGACGAAATTGCCGAACGCATTGTGCAGCTTGGCGGCGTGGCCGAAGGCACCGTGCGCATGGCGGCGGCGCGCACGCGGCTCACCGAATATTCGCCGGAGATTTCCGAAGGCATGGCGCATGTCGAAGGCGTGGCTCGCGCACTTTCGACTTTCGGCCAGGAAGCCCGCAACACGATCAATGAAGCCGATGAACTGGAAGATGCCGACACCGCAGATTTGTTCACCGAGATTTCACGCGGCATTGATAAATGGCTTTGGTTTGTCGAAGCCCACTCGCAGGCCGCGAAATAACAACATGAAAAAGCCCATCACCAAATTTGCGGCTATCGTGCAAACGCCGGTTTTCCCGAAAACGGCGCATCAGTTTCGCCCAGTTGAAGAGAAGGTTTTGCCGCATCAAAAATCCAAAAAGCTGGAAAACACGTTCTCCAAATCCCGCGACTTGCGTGAGGATCGCGGCACACGCGAAATGAAAACATCCCATAACGACCAAACCAATCACGCGAAGTAATTTTGAACTTATGAAAACAAATCCATTGAAGGATGGAGTCATTTCGGAAAACTCCGCCGCCGTCGGCACGGTCACTCGCAAGATGGTGCGCGCCCGCGCGGCGGAACTGGCGGTCATTGATGGTCTTTTGTCGAGTGCCGCGACCAAGTCCCATTTTGCGCAGGCCAAGCGGGAATTGACCGGCGAACCGGACAGGGATCCGAAAGATGCGATCCTTGAATCCGCGCCCGAATCTGAACGCTGGGATCCGGTGCCCGGCTCGACCGGACACAAAGTGCGGGTTGCTCCAAGCGAAGACGAAGACGATGAAGGCCGCAGCGATAATGAACGGCTTGTCGAAGGCGGCGTCGCTGAAGCCGAGATTGAGCAAAGTTTCCAAGCCACGAAAGCTGCCGCAAAAAAGGATTTATGAATCCACCGGCAGTCATCGGCTCGCAAGCGGGTGAAGTGGCATTGGTTTCTACTCTACCCGACTTGAGCGACACCTTGTCGCAGGAGCTTTATGCTCTCATCGCCGAACAGCCATTTTTTAAGGGCTTAAATTCCCAGCAGCTTCAACTGCTCGCCGCTTCGTCCTTGGAAATGAAATTTGAAACCGGCGCAATCATTTTTGAGGAAGGCAGCCCCGCCAACCGATTTTATCTCATTTTGGAAGGCGAGGTGTTGCTCGAATCAGAAATGGAAGATCGTAACGTGATTCCGATTCAAACTCTCGGGCCGGGCAATGATCTAGGCTGGTCTTGGCTTTTTCCGCCTTATTCACTGCATTTCAGTGCGCGTGCAGTGAAGCCAACCAGAACGATATTCTTCTATGGGACACGGCTGCGCGAACAGTGCGAACAAGACCACGAATTGGGCTATCAAATCATGAAGCGAATCGCCGAAGTGGCAACCCAATCGCTCCGGGCCACCCAGCGGCGCTTGATGCAATACATTGATAAAAACACTCCCGAAAAATCATGAGGCTCGCGGCACTAAAAAGAGAAACAGCACTGGAAGATAAAATTATGCCCGAACCAACTTGGAAACCTTTTAGCGCGGCAACGCATGGTCGCCTTTCCGCATCGGACAAAGCTACGCTGCCAACCACCGCCTTCGCCTTTCCCCGTGCCCGCAAAGAGCCGATGACTGATGCAGCCCATGTTCGCGACGCGATGGCGAGGTTCAATCAGGTCGGTGGTGTCACGGATTCCGAACGGGATCTGGCGTTTGCCAATTTTCAAAAAGCCGCCAGCCATTTTGATATTCAGATGAAGGAAACGGACTGGCATCAATTCGGAGCACGATAAAACTATTTTATGAACGCCACCGTAAGTCGTGAAATCCGATTGGCCTCCCGCCCGCAAGGGGTTCCCACCGCTGCCAACTTTACCCGCGCGCAGACCGAACTGAAATCGCTGCCCGACAAGCAGGTGTTAATTCGCAATTTGTTTATGTCTGTGGATCCGTATATGCGCGGGCGCATGAATGACCGGAAGTCCTATGTGCCGCCGTTCGAGATTGGCAAAGTGCTGGAGGGTGGCGCCGTCGGCGAAGTCATCGAATCGCGCGCCAAGGAATTCAAAGTGGGCGATGCCGTCGTATCCAACTTCGGGTGGCGGGAATACTTCATTGCCTCACCGAAAGACTTGCATCCGGTCAGTCGCGCGGTTCAACCGCTCTCGGTTTATCTCGGCGCGCTCGGCATGACGGGCATGACTGCCTGGGCCGGGTTGCATCTGGTGAAGGTCGAAGCGGGCGACGTCATTTATATTTCAGGAGCTGCCGGTGCCGTTGGCAATGTTGCTGGCCAATTGGCGAAAATACGCGGTTGCAAAGTCATTGGCTCTGCCGGTTCCATGGAGAAGGTAAAATTTTTGCGCGAGGAATGTGGTTTTGACATCGCCTTCGATTACAAGACCGGCCCGGTGGTGGAACAGTTGAAGGTTGAAGCTCCGGATGGCATTGATGTGTATTTCGACAATGTGGGCGGCGAAGCCCTCGAAGCCGCGCTTTCGATGTTGCGTGTGCATGGCCGGATCATCGCCTGCGGCGGCATCTCCGGTTACAACGAGGAAAAGCCGCGCCCCGGCCCTAACAATCTATTTAACATCACCATCAAACGCCTGACGATGAAAGGGCTGATTGTTCGCGACTGGTTGGATCGCCAAGGTGAATTTGAAAAGGAAGTGGGCGGCTATTTACAATCTGGCAAACTGAAAAACAAAGAGACGGTGGTGGAAGGACTTGATCAGGCCGAGGAGGCATTCATCGGTCTTTTCAAAGGGCAAAACATTGGCAAGATGGTTGTGAAACTCGCGTGAAACTATTTTTCAAAAAACTTCGATGAAGAAAAAGAAGTTTCCCCTGTCCGAAGTCTATCGGCTGCTGGAACCCGGCCCGGTCGTGCTGCTCACCACGATTCGCGCCGGGCGGGCGAATGTCATGCCCATGTCGTGGCACCTGATGATGGAGTTCACGCCGCCACTCGTGGGCTGCGTGGTCAGCAACGGAAACTACTCCTTTGCCAGCCTGAAGAAGTCCCGCGAATGTGTGATTAACATCCCGACGGTGGAGCTGGCGAAAATAGTCGTGGCTTGCGGGAACACTTCAGGTAGCAATGTGGACAAGTTTGAAAAGTTTGGCCTCACACCCGTGGCTGCTAAATTGGTTAAGGCTCCGCTCATCGCCGAATGTTATGCCAGCTTGGAATGCAAGGTCGTGGATATGAAGCTGGTGACGAAATACAACTTCTTCATCTTGGAGGTGGTTCAGGCATGGGTTGACCCCGCGCGGAAAAATCCCCGCACGATTCATCATCAAGGCGAAGGCAAGTTCATGGTGGCAGGCCGGACGATCCATCTGCCTTCACCAAAAACCTCGCTCGGTGGAAAATAAATGAACGCGCCAGAAATTTTCCGGCGCGCTCGGATCGTGAAAGGTTCAGGAGCTTGGTTTAGCAAACGGTCAGGCTGGCGGGATTTTTGGCTCAGTGTGCCGCGATACCCACTTCGGCCAGCAATGCCTTGACGCCGTTCCAACTGATGCCGACCCCGATGCACACCATGATGAACGCGGAAAGCCGCACCACCACCATCATGCCGGTGTGCCCGATCCGTTTGCCGCCGCGCTGGGCGTAGCGATAGGCCAGCAAAATGGACAGCGCGATGATGCCGGCACCAATGCCGGAGGCGAGCACCTGGATCAGCGCGTGTTTGAACGTATGCGCGTGATTGGCCCCAACCGTAATGGCCACCGAAATCACCCCGGCATCAATGGTCAGCGGCATGGTCAACGGAGCGAATG
>Ga0224554_1000095_pt1 | contig 79520 bp, 62 predicted proteins | sample 714S22024metaG_FD_180666 | JGI IMG/M metagenome (GOLD analysis project Ga0224554, IMG submission 180666) | Peat soil microbial communities from Stordalen Mire, Sweden - 717 S2 20-24 | ecosystem: Environmental > Terrestrial > Soil > Wetlands > Peat | place: Sweden: Norrbotten County, Stordalen... | reverse complement strand
CTTTGTTGTTCCACCATTCCACATTCCGTGGCTTCAAAGATTTGTGTCAGAGCGTTGCGTCTTGGCGGCTGGGCGGCGTGGCGTTAAAACCCGTTCGCGTGGTTCGCGTATTTCGCGGCTCCCCGCCGGGCGGCGTTGCCGTTCGTAAAAGCCTGAAATAGCCCTGGAAATCCGCGAGGAAAATAATTACACTCAACTTCAGCCTATGAAAAACCACTTCTCCCGCCGCCAATTCATAAAAAATTCAGTGCTGTTTGTCGGCGCGGGCATGAGTTTTCCGCTGCTGCGGGTTTTTGCGGACGACACCAACGCGCCCGTTGCGTTGCCGGAAAAAATTTACGACATCGCGGCGCCCGGCAAGCTGCAGGTTGAGTATCATGGTCATTTTGCGGAATTGCCCGTCGGGTCGGTGACGCCGCGTGGCTGGATCAAAGGCTGGTTGCAACGGCAGGCGGACGGCCTGACCGGTCATCCGGAAAACATGGCTTATCCTTACGACACCTGTATGTATGCCGGAAAAATCCCGCCGCCGCCGGTGGCGCACGGTCAGAATTGGTGGGGTTACGAGCAGTCGGGATATTTTGTGGATGGCGCGGTGCGGTTGAATCATTTGATTGATAACGCGGACGCAAAAAAAATTCCGGCGGCCAATCTAAAATACATCCTTGAAAATTCCGGGCCGGGCAAACTTGGCGAATCCGTTTGGGGCTGGCCGAACACCGTCGTCGGCCGCGCGCTCATGGCGGAATACAGCGCGACGGGCGACGCCAAAGTGGCGCGGACATTGAACGATTGTCTTTTGGGAACGCGCGGCTTCGGTGGGCGCGACGGCCTGCTCGCGGAAGAGGCGCTTTATCTTTACGGTTTGAGCGGTGATCCGCGTTTGCTTGAAATTGCGAAACGAAGTTACGACCGATATTTTATCAGCGATCCTCGTTCGTTTTCGCAGGTTGACAAAATTCGCGGCGACAAACCGCTGCGCGAGCATGGTGTCACCGCCGCCGAGCAGCTCAAACTGCTGCCGCTGATGTTTTGCTACACCGGCGACAAGGAGGCGCTGGAACTTGCGAACCTTGCTTACCGAAAAGTCGAGGGCGACAGCCTGATGCCCGACGGCGGCATCGTCAGTTCGGAATCGCTCGGCACAACCGCTTTCAATTCGCTGCACGAAACCTGCGACATCACGGACTGGTCGTGGAGTTTCGGATATATGCTCATGGCCAGCGGCGATGCGCATTGGGCGGACCGGGTCGAGCAGATGATTTTCAACGCGCTGCCCGGCGCGGTGACGAAGGATTTCAAGCAGTTGCAATATTTTTCCAGTGCGAATCAAATTCTTGCATCCGACACCGCCTGCCCGCGCATCGCCATGACGCGCATGTCGTATCGCGCGGCGCATGAGACGGAATGTTGCACTGGCAACGTCAACCGCGCGATGCCGAATTATGTCACGCGGATGTGGATGCGGATGGACGGCGGGCTGGCCGCGACGCTGTTTGGCCCGAGCGAAGTCAGCGTGGACGTTGGCGGACAGCCGGTGACTATCACCGAGGAAACAGATTATCCGTTTCGCGAAACCATTTCGTTCAAAATTAAAATTGCGAAACCCGCGACATTCGCCTTTGGTTTGCGGATTCCTGAATGGTGCGATGCGGCGAGCGTGAAAATAAATGGCAAGTCTTCGGGCATTGATTCCAAGGCGGGAACATTTGCAATTTTGAAACGTGAGTTTCAAGACGGCGATACGATTGAATTGAAGTTGCCGATGAGTGTGCAGTTGAAAGACTGGTTCACTGGTGGCGCGGTGAGCGTGGAGCGCGGGCCGCTGGTTTATTCTCTGAAGATTGACGAAAAGCGCGTCGAGAGCCAGCGCGATTCGGACGCGATCCGGCGAGTTCTGAAAGGAAATAATGTCCAGGGTTTTCCCGCGCTGGAATTTTTCCCCGCGAGCGAGTGGCGTTATGGCCTGGACGCGGCGCAGAAAAGCGCGCCGGGAAAATTCAAGGTGATCGAATCGCCGATGACGGAAAACCCCTTTCTGGCGGACACTGTGCCGGTGCGGATTGAAGTGCCGTTGTATGCTTTGCCGCAATGGGAGTCGGAATGGAAACCCGTGCTTGAACCCGCGCCCGCCGATCTCAAGCAAGCCCAGAAGAATCCAGTTTCGTTGCCAAGCGAAACTGAAGCTCAACTGTCGGACGAGAAAAGTTCGCGCATGACCTTGGTGCCTTATGGCTCCACGCACCTGCGCCTGACGACTTTGCCGGTGATAAAAACCTAGACATCCGCCAAAAAATAATTACGCTCAAATTCATCCTATGAAACACCGCCGCATCGTCCGCCATTTTTTTGCAAAGGGCGCGATGCCGGCCATGCTGGCGGCCAGTTTGTTGCTGCTGCCGTCGCGCGCCGCCGAAACGAACGCTCCGCTAACCACCGTTTCTTCCGACAGCAATTACAAGGCGCATTATGCGTGGAACGCGGGTTGTGAACGCCGGGTGGCGGCCATGCAGGGCAAGCCTTGCGACATCATTTTCATCGGCGATTCAATCACGGATAATTTTACCGGCAGGCCGACGCCGACTTGGGGATCGGTCGGCGGAACGGTTTGGGAAAAATACTATGCGAACCGCAACGCGCTGAATTTTGGTGTCGGCGCGGACGCGACGCAGAATGTGCTCTGGCGGTTCGACCACATGAACGTCAAGGAATTCAAGCCGAAGGTGGCGGTCATTTTGATCGGCACCAACAATACAAAAAATTCGCCCGAAGAAATTGCGGCGGGCGTGAAGGCGGTGGTTGAAAAAACGGAGCAGACTTTTCCAACCGCGAAAATTATTCTCATCAGCATTCTGCCCAATGCGCGGGCGACGGAAAAGATGGCGGCGGCCAACCAGCTCATCCAGCCGCTCGGCGATGATAAAACCGTTTTCTATTTTGACCTCGCCGCCAAGATGACGCCCGTCGGCAACAGTTGGAAGGGCTTGGGACCGGATCGTCTCCATCTGCTGCCGGAAGGTTACGAACTGTGGGCTTCGGAAATGGATCCGTTGCTCACCAAACTGCTCGCAGACAAAACATGAACCATTGCACCGCATATCCGTGAACGTTTCAAAAACAAACCAACAACCATAACCGACCATGAAAAATCAATTCTCCCGCCGCAACTTCATCAAGAAATCCGCGCTGTTGACCGGCGCGGCGGCGACGCTGCCGATGCTGCCGTCGTTCGCCGCCGACACCAATGCGGTTGACCCGAACGCCCTCGCGGCTGGCGCATCGCCCGCGCCGGCTGCGCCCGCTGCTGCTGTGCCAATTATTTATCCGCCCGCGCCGACGCCGATTGTTGCGCCGCCGGGTTTTGGCGTGGCCGCCGGGCCGTTTCAGCCGACGTGGGAATCGCTCGCCGGCGGCTATCAGGTGCCGGACTGGTTTCGCGACGCGAAGTTCGGCATCTGGGCGCACTGGGGTCCGCAGTGCCAGCCGGAGATGGGCGACTGGTATGCGCAGAAAATGTATCATTTCAACGACCCCGACTATAAATTTCAATGTGCGAACTACGGGCATCCTTCCAAGGCTGGTTTCAAGGAAGTGATTCACTCTTGGAAGGCCGAGGACTGGGATCCGGAGCATCTCATTTCCCTCTACAAACGCGCCGGCGCAAAATACTTCGCGGCGATGGCGCATCACCATGACAACTTCGATAATTTCGATTCCACTTATCAGCCGTGGAACAGCACCAAGATCGGGCCGAAAAAAGACATCGTCGGCGGCTGGGCAAAGGCGGTTCGCAATGCCGGTCTGCGTTTGTCATTAACTTCGCATGGTGACCGCGCGTGGAGCTGGTATCAGAACGCGCAAGGTTCCGATCCGAGCGGCCCGCTGGCGGGTGTGACTTACGACGGAATAATGTCCAAGGCCGACGGCAAGGGACTTTGGTGGGAAGGACTCGATCCGCAGGATCTTTACGCGCAGTATCATCCGCTGGGCCGTTACGGCTGGACGCAGAGCGGGAATCCTCCGCTGGCCAAGGAATACACTGAAAAATATTTCAACCGGGTCATTGACCTGATCAACAAATACCAGCCCGACCTGCTGTATTTTGACGACACGGTGCTGCCGATTTATCCCTCAAGCGACATCGGTCTGCGCATTGCCGCGTATCTTTACAACACCAATCTCGCCCGGAACGGCAAGAACGAGGCGGTGATGACCGGCAAAGGTCTGAATCCACAGCAACGCCGCGCCTTGCTGCTCGACGTGGAACGTGGCGTGACCAATGGCGGTGAAACCCTGCCGTGGCAGACGGACACCTGCATCGGCTCGTGGCATTATCAGAAAAGCGTTTTCGAGCAGCACAAATACAAAACGGCCAGGCAGGTTTCGCAGATGCTCGTGGACATCGTGAGCAAGAACGGAAATTTGCAGTTGAGCATCCCGCTGCCCGGCAACGGTGTGCCGGACGCCGACGAAATGAAATTTCTTGCGGAGATGACTGCGTGGATGGATGTGAACAGCGAGGGAATTTATGCCACGCGCCCGTGGAGTCTTTACGGCGAAGGGCCGTCAACCGTTTCCCAGGCACGCGGCCAGTTCGGCGGCGCGCGCGACGTGCGCGCCTACACCGCCGAGGATATGCGCTTCACGACGAAGGGTGATTCGCTCTACGCCTTCGTCATGGTCTGGCCCAAAACGGGCAGTGCGGTAATCAAAAGCCTCGCGACCAGTTCGCCGCAGATTGACGGCCGCAAAGTCGCCGACGTCACACTGCTCGGCTACGGCGGCAAGCTCGAATGGACGCAGGACGAGCAGGGGCTCAATGTCAAGCTGCCGCCCACGCCGCCGAGCGACAGCGCCGTCACTCTGAAAATCAAAGGGGTTTTGCCATCGTAAATAGATATGAAAATTAAATCAGCGCTCAAATTGAAGCTCGCATTGCTCGGATTGTTCGGCGGACTCGTCGCGGCGCAGGCGGCGGATCCGAATTATTGGTCATGGTCGCCCACGCCACCGATGGGCTGGAATTCTTGGGATGCCTTCGGGTCGAGCGTGAAGGAGGATCAGGTTCTGTCCAATGCCGATTACATTGACGCGAACCTGAAGTCGCACGGCTGGAATCTTGTCACTATTGACATCCAATGGTATGAACCGACCGCGCAAAAAGACCAGTATCGTCGCGGCGCAATCCTGCAGATGGATGAATACGGACGGTTGCAGCCCGCGCCGAACCGGTTTCCGATGACGGCGGATTCCCACTCGTTCAAGCCAATCGCGGATTATCTTCATGCGAAGGGTTTGAAATTCGGTTTGCACCTGATGCGTGGCATTCCGCGCCAGGCCGTGGACAACACGAATGGCACGCCGATTCTCGGCACGAGCTACAAGGCGTCGGACATCGCGGACAAGGCAAATTCATGCCGCTGGAACACCGACATGTATGGCGTGGACATGACCAAGCCCGGCGCGCAGGAGTATTATGATTCGGTCTTCAAGCTCATGGCTTCATGGGGTCTGGACTTCGTGAAGGTGGACGACCTCGCCGGACACCCACCGGAGATTGAGGCGATCCGCAAGGCGATTGACAATTGCGGACGGCCAATTTTGCTTTCAGTTTCAATGGGTTCGCAGCCATCCCAAGGCGCGCTGTTGGAAACCAACGCGAACCTGTGGCGGATCAGCTTTGATTTCTGGGACAACTGGCCGGCGTTGTATAATCAATTCGCGAACCTCAACGGCCACCAGCCATATCAAGGCCCCGGACACTGGCCGGACGCGGACATGATTCCTGTCGGCCATCTGCAAACATGGAAGACCAATCCGCCGCACATGACGCAATTTACCAAGGACGAGCAGACCACGGTGATGACGCTCTGGTCCATCGCCCGCTCGCCGCTGATTTTGGGCGCGAATTTGCCGGACAACGACGACTTCACCACTTCGTTGCTGAACAACGACGAAGTAATCGCAGTAGATCAGGCATCGCTCAACAATCATCAGGTTTTTAGCGTCAGCAACCACGTCGCCTGGGTCGCGGACATGCCGAACTCAAAGGACAAATACGTCGCGCTTTTCAACACCTCGCCCGCGCCGCCGCCCGGTCGCGGACGTCGCGGTGGTCGCGGCGGATTTGGCGGTGCGCCGACCAATGCGCCGGCCACCAATGTTGTCGCCGCAGCAGTTCCGGCGACGAACGCCCCGGCAGTTGATCCATCCGCAACCTTGCCAGCGGAAGTTTCGCTCACGCTGGCGGACATCGGCATCACCGGTTCCGCGACCGTCCGCGATTTGTGGAATCACAAAGACCTCGGCACTGTCAAGGACACGGTTTCAGAAACGGTGAATTCTCACGGAGCCGTCCTGCTTAAAATTCATCCTGAAAATTAAACCTGAACACCTCGGACATTTCCGACGGCTTTGCAGTAACTGCCTGAAGCAACGCAAATGAAAATCATGCTGTCATTGGCCGTCATGCTGGCGCTGGCGTCCATGCCGCACTCTTGGGCGCAAACCAATCAGCCGCCTGACGATGCCAAACCCGCGTCGTCAAACATCTCCGGCCAGCAGTATCCGAAGATTGATTCGCAGGCGCGCGCGACGTTTCGCATCAAGGCTCCCGATGCGCAAAAAGTCCAGGTCAGCATCGGCGAAACTTACAACATGGCCAAGGACTCGAATGGCGTTTGGAGCGTCACGACGAAGCCGCTGGAGTTTGGGTTTCATTATTACTGGCTTGTGATTGACGGCGTGACGGTGGACGATCCGGCCAGCGAGACTTTTTTTGGCGTCGGCAAAATGAGCAGCGGCATCGAAGTGCCGTCGCCGGGCGAGGATTTTTACGACGCGAAAAATGTCCCGCACGGCGAGGTGCGCGAATGGGTTTATTTTTCCAAGACCGCCAACGCGACGCGCCATTGCTTCGTTTATACGCCGCCGGACTACGACAAGACCCGGAAAAAATATCCGGTGCTTTATCTGCAACACGGCATGGGCGAGGACGTGCGCGGCTGGTCAACGCAGGGGCGCATGAATTACATCCTCGATAACCTTATTGCCGCCGGAAAAGCCAAACCGATGATCGTGGTAATGGAAGACGGCGGCATTTCCTCAATGGGCGGCGGCGGACGCGGCGGGCGTGGCGGACGCGGTGACAATCGCGGTGGCGGAACTGCGCCGGGCGGCGCGCCCACCAACGGCTTCCCGCAGATTTTAATCGCCGACACGATTCCAATGATTGATTCCACTTATCGCACGATTGCCGACCGCGACCATCGCGCCATTGCCGGGCTGTCGTTGGGCGGAACGCAGACGTATCAAATCTCGCAGGCCAACCTCGACAAGTTCGCGTGGATTGGGGCCTTCAGCGCGCCGTTCGGTTTTCCAGATTTGAAAACCGGTTATAACGGTCTGCTCGCCGACCCGAAGGCGTTTGCCAAGCAGGTGAAACTTCTCTTCGTTAGCATGGGCAGCGACGAGGCCAACAGCTTTGGTCGCGGCAACCGCACTTTCCACGAAGCTCTCGAACAGGCCGGCGTCAAGCACGTCTATTACGAATCGCCCAATACCGCGCATGAATGGCAGACGTGGCGCCGCAGCCTTTACCAGTTCGCGCCGCTCCTGTTTCAGAAATAAATTCTAATTATCAACAAAGCTCCTCCACATAAAAATGAAATCCACAATAGCCTCCGTAATTTTTTTGTCCGCTTTGACGGCGCAAATTGGTTTCGCACAAACCAACACTGTCGCCGATGATTCAAAGCCTTCCATTTGGAACAGCTACGGCCAGCAGTATCCGCGCGTGGATTCGCAACTGCGCGCCATTTTCCATTTGCAGGCGCCCGACGCGCAAAAAGTGAAGCTCCACCTGGACAAGGATTATGACATGGTGAAAGACACCAATGGTTTTTGGACGGTGACGACGCGGTCGCAAGCGGTGGGATTCCATTACTACTGGTTCATCGTGGACGGCGTGAACGTGGCTGATCCGGCAAGTGATTCATTTTTCGGAGTGGGCCGTCAATACAGCGGCATTGAAATTCCATCGGCGGGCGAGGATTTTTACGACATCAAAAATGTGCCGCACGGCGATACGCGTAGCCATTGGTATTATTCTGACATCACCAAATCGTGGCGGCGCTGCTTTGTTTATACGCCGCCGGGCTATGACACGAGCAAGAAGCGTTATCCCGTTTTGTATCTGCTGCACGGTGCCGGCGAAGACCAAACCGGCTGGGGCTGGCAAGGCCGCGCCAATTTCATTCTCGACAACCTGATTGCCGACGGCAAGGCCAAGCCGATGATTTTGGTCATGGACAACGGCGGCGGAAATAATTTTGGCGGCTTCGGCGGTGGCCGTGGTGGCCGTGGCGGCGGCCGTCCTCCGGACGGAATAACCAATGCCGTGGCTGCCGGTGGCACCAATGCTCCCGGCGCGCGCGCCGGTGGTCGTGGCGGTTTCGGCGGCCCGGATTTTGGAAAAATCATGACGACGGAAATCATTCCCATGATTGATTCCAATTACCGCACGATTGCCGACCAGCCGCATCGTGCCATCGCCGGCTTGTCCATGGGTTCGATGCAGGCCGTCTCCATCGGCATGGAAAACCTCGACAAATTTTCCGCCATCGGCTCCTTCAGCGGAGCGAACCTCGGCAATCCGTCGGACACAAACAGCCCGGTGTCCAATCCGAAGGTGTTCAACAAAAAAGTCCAGGTGGCCTTTGCCAGTTTCGGCAGCGTCGAACCCGGTTCAAAAAATCTGGCGGGCCAGCATGATGCACTCGTCGCCGCCGGCATCAAGAATTCGTATTATTACATTTCTCCCGGCACGGCGCATGAATGGGAGACATGGCGCCGCAGCCTCCATGAATTTGCGCCGCTGTTGTTTCAAAAATAAAAATCATCCGGCCGAATCATGAAAATAATCACATTGTTCCTCGCGCTCATCGCGTCCGGTGCCGTCGCATTGGCGGCCACGCCCACCGACAGTTCCGCGCCGCATTTGGAAAAACATAACGGCATCAAGCAGCTTTATGTGGACGGCAAGCCGTTCCTGATCCTCGGCGGCGAACTGGGCAATTCCGCCGCCTCCAGCGCCGCGTGGATGAAACCGATCTGGCCGCAGCTCGCCGCGCGGAATCTTAACACTGTGATCGCATCCGTCACCTGGCAGATGATCGAGCCGGTGGAAGGGCAGTTTGATTTCAGTTCGGTGGACGATTGCATCATTGGCGCACGAACAAATAATTTGCATTTGGTTTTTCTTTGGTTCGCCAGTTGGAAAAACGGCCAGTCGTCCTACCCGCCGGACTGGGTGAAAAATGATCCGAAGCGTTTTCCGTGGGCGGTTGATGGATTTGGCAACACGATGAACATTCTCTCCACCTTCGGCGACGCCACGCGCGACGCTGATGCCAAGACGTTCGCGGCCTTGATGCGCCACATCCGCGAAGTGGACGGCAAAGATCACACGGTGCTGATGATGCAGGTGGAAAACGAAGTCGGCATCGTCGGCGATTCGCGTGACCGCAGTCCCGCCGCGAATGCGGCCTACGACGCGCCGGTGCCGAAGGACTTGATGAATTATCTGGTGCAGCACAAAGCCACGCTCGCGCCGGAACTTTTGGAATTGTGGGCGGCGAATGGGAGCAAGACTTCGGGAACGTGGGAAGAAATTTTTGGCGCGGGCAAATCGCCGACATATAGATTATGGGGTCCCGATTTGACGGATGAGAAAAAAAATATTTATTGGAAACAGTTGAACTGGGCGTCGGATGAATTTTTTATGGCGTGGCGCTACTCGACTTTTATCAACAAAGTCGTCGCCGCTGGCAAGGCGGAATACGACATCCCGATGTATGCGAACGCCTGGCAGCAGCAGCCCGGCTGTCCGCGTCCCGGCGAATATCCCAGCGGCGGCCCGGTGCCGCAGGTGAATGACATCTGGCGGTGCGGCGCGCCGAATCTGGATTTCCTTTCGCCCGATCTCTACATTGCAGAATTCGATTGGGACTGCGCGCGCTACACGCGCAACGGCAATCCGCTTTTCATCCCCGAAGCCAACACCGGCGGCGGCGCTCCGGGAAATGCGCTCATCGCCTTGATCAAATATAATGGCATCGGCTATTCGCCGTTTGGGATTGAACGGGATCGTCCGGGTGGTCGCGGAGGTTTCGGTGGCCGTGGACGGCAAGGGCAGGGAACTAATGACATTCCCGCCACTCCCGTCGCGCCGCCGCCGGACGTGTTCGCCCAGACTTACGCCCTTTTGCAATATCTCGCGCCGGTGATTCTCGACAATCAAGGCAAGGGCACGATGGTTTTTCTGAATGAGACAAGGACAACGCATACCAACACCGAGCTCGTTTTGACCGGCGAAGATGGTAAGCCGCTCGCCGTTTTTCAGGGTGAAACAACGCATACCAACGCCGAGCCGCAGGAATTAAAACTGGGCGATTACACTTTGAGCATCAAGTATGGCGTTAGTGCCAACGGCGGCGGCGGACGCGGCGGACGCGGCGGCGGCTTCGGTGGATTTGGCGGGTTTGGTGGCGCTGTTTCCACTTACACCAATGTTTCACCGCTCCGGCTGGTCATCAATAAAAGCCCCGGTTCCTATGTCTTTGTCGGCGGGCCGATGACCGTCAGCTTCAAGCCGAACGATCCCGCGAAGGGCAAAGCTATTTTAAGCAGCACGGTCGAGACCATCAACCAGGATGGCCAATGGCTGCCGGGCCGCTGGCTCAACGGCGATGAAACCGCCCACAACACCAGAGGCGATCCGGAGGGTTCTGGATTTTATATGAGAACCTTTGGCGTCTATGGCTACTCGGTTTTTCAACGGAAATGAAATGAACCTGAACAAAGTGGATGAAAGTGATTCTTAAATTTGAACCGTTTCCTGTTCGGTTTTTGCATAAATTATTTTGTGCGCTGGCCCTGCTCGCCTTGGGCGGTGCTCCGGCACTTGCCCTCGACGGCATGCTTGGCGTTCACGATCCGTCCACGGTGATTGAGTGCGATGGTAGTTATTATGTCTATGCCACCGGGCGCGGGGTTTCCGTGCTCACCTCCAGCAACGGCTTCGACTGGCAGCGCGGGCAAAGGGTGTTTGACCGCGTTCCTGATTCTGTAAAATCATATGTGCCTAAAAATGACGGCGCGGGCGTCTGGGCGCCCGACGTCATCAAGCTCAACGGCGAATACTATTTGTATTATGCCATTTCATTCTGGGGCGAGTATGTGTCGGCGGTTGGCTTGATGACCAGCCCGACGCTCGATCCCAAAAATCCAAATTACAAATGGACCGACCGTGGCATGGTGGTTCATTCCGTCCAGGGCCAGAACTTGAATGCGATTGACCCCGGAGTTTTTCACGCGCCGGACGGGACGCTCTGGATTTGCTATGGGTCTTATCACGGCAACATCGAACTGGTCGAACTGAATCCGAAAACCGGCCTGCGCATCACCACCAACTCCCCGGTCTCGGTCATCGCCAGTCACAGCGAGGCTTCTGACATCATCTGGCACGCCGGATATTATTATCTGCTCGTCAACCACGGAAGCTGCTGCAAAGGGCGCGACAGCACCTACAACATCCGCGTCGGCCGTTCCCAAAAAGTCACCGGCCCATATCTGGATCGCGATGGCGTGGACATGGTGCGGAGCGGCGGCACGCTTTTTCTCGGGACGGCGGGAAATCAAATCGGGCCGGGGCATTTTGGCCGGCTCATTGACGACGGTGTGGAGAAATTCAGTTGCCATTACGAGGCTGATTTGGAAAAAGGCGGGCGTTCTGTGCTCGACATCCGGCCATTGCTTTGGACCGCCGACGGCTGGCCGCTGCCCGGACAAAATGTGACGAACGGGATTTATCAAATCCGCTCGCAGCAAACCGGCACGGTGCTTGAGTCTTCCACGAACGCTGTTGAGACTGCGAAGTATCTGGTTCAAGACGATCAGAAGTGGAGCGTCACGCCTGCTGGTGGCGGCTTCTATAAAATTGTCAGCGCGGCAGGCTCGGATGTTTTGGAGATGGCGGAACTGACAGGTCCAATTGTGGCGACAGCTCCGCCTTTGGTAAATGTCGCGCCTTTCACCGGCGCGGACAATCAGCTTTGGAAAATTGACCAGTTGAGCGATGGCAGTTATCGCATTGCATCAAAGGTTAACAAACTCGTGCTCACCGCGATGGTTAAAACCGGCCCCGGAAACGTCGTCGAGCTTCTTCCATTCACCGGCGACGACCGCCAGCGCTGGATTTTTGCCGCGCCTTGATGGCTCAAACATACGAAGCTTGAATTAAAACCAAACCTGCTTCAGAATTTCCACCGCATCACCCCATGAATACCCTACGCAGAAAAATCGCGTCGCTCATCCGGCCAATTCTGTTCGCAAACCTCATCGTCATAGCTGGAACAGTTAGGTCGGCCACCGTGGTCACGGAAAACCCCGTCTGGCCGAGGCCGGTCATCGTGCCGGTGCCGGAGTTGACGGCGGGCGTCACGCAAACCGTCGCCGTGCTGCGCAGTTGGAAAACCATTTCCAATCCGCAGGGCGAATTCTGGTCCGAGACCAATGACTTTTCAAACTGGCGCACCTTGACGGTGGGCGGCGGTCGCGGCGGTTTTGGTGGTGGAGGTTTCGGTGGCGGTGGTGCCAGCCAGTCGGCCTTCCAGACGACTTTGGATATTCCGGCGGATTACGCGGGGCATCGCGTGGTGCTGCGGTTTGACGGTGTTTCCAACGGCTCGAAAATCTGGGTCAACGGAAAATTCGTCCGCGACCATTGGGGTTCGCTCATGCCGTTCACCTGCGACATCACGGATTTTGTCGAGCCGGGAAAAACCGCGAGCCTCGTCGTCGGCGTGGACGACAGCCGGACGGGTCTTGCGCAATACGTCCGCGCCGGCGGCCTTCAGCGCGACGTGAAACTTTTCGCCGAGCCGGCGGATTATATTTCCCGCTTCCACATCGCCACGGATTTCGACGCGCAATATAACAATTCAATTTTGAAAGTCTGGTTGCGAATGGATTTTCACGGCGAAGAAAACGGACGCATAAAATTGTCGCTCAAAAACGCGCAAGGCCAGGTCGTGGAATTGAAACCTGATGTCATTGAACTGTCGCGCGCCACGCCGGAAACCATCACCGATGTGCCGGTCGCCAGTCCGCTTAAGTGGGACGCCGAGCATCCGAACCTTTACACGCTTGAAGTAAGTGTGATTGGCGCGGACGGTTCAGTTTTGCAAACGCTTTCGCGAAAATTTGGCTTTGAAAAAATCGAACGCGTCGGGCGCGACGTGCTCGTCAACGGAAAGGAAGTGAAGCTGCGCGGTTTGTGGGGCGGCAACAGCATTCAGGACATGGTGGACAACAACATCAACCACACGCGCCAGAAATGGGTGACGGAGGAAATGCTGGCTGATTGCGACCGGCTCGGCGTTTATGTCACGGACGAGAACCCGGTTGATTTTTCAAAAAATCCCGTCGCCAGCGACCCGCAATTTCTCTCGCAATACATGAGCTTCATGGCCGACCTCGTCGAGCGCGACCGCGACCATCCGTCCGTCATCATGTGGGGCTTGGACAACGAATCGGACTATGGCTCGAACGTCGAACCGACTTTCAAATACGTCCGTGCCGAAGACCCGCAGCGTCTGTCGCAATTCAGTTGGGCGAGCCATGTTCCAGTGAATAAGGAACTGCCCTACGATGTTTACAGTTTTCATTATCCGCCGTTTGATGGCGACCTCGCATCCTACGGAAATTCCGCCTTCAATTCCCATTCGCTGGTGCTCGACCGCCAGCCGCAGCCGGAGATTCCCGTCATCGCCGACGAATACGCGCATCTGCCGATCTATAATCCCGACGAATTGCGCCGCGATCCCAACGTGCATAATTTCTGGGGCGAGAGCATAAAATTTTACTGGGAAAAAATGTTCGCCACCGACGGCGCGCTGGGCGGCGATATTTTTGGACTGCCCGGCGCTCGCGGCGCGCTGCCGCCGGAATACTGGCTGATCAAAAAGGCCTACTCGCCCGTGCGCGTGGACAATCAGACGCTCACGAATCCCGGCGCGGGAAAACCGCTGAGCATTGCCGTGAAAAATTGGTTTGATCACACGGACTTGAGCGAATTAAAAATTCATTGGTCCGTCGGCAACGAATCCGGCGACGTAGCCGGCCCGGCCGTCGCACCGCACGCCGATGGCCAGATGGCAATTCCCGCGCGCAACTGGCGTGACGGCGATGTCGTCAGCCTCAAATTTCAGCGCGCCGATGGCCTGGTGGTGCAGGAAAGCGCGCTGCCCGTTTCGCCGGTTTTGCCGGCGCTGCCGACGCCGCAAGGCCCGGCTCCGCAAATTACGGAAGACACAAACGCCATCACCGTTGCCGGAAAAGATTTTTCGCTCGTGTTCAGCAAGCAGACCGGACTCATCACCGGCGGAATTTTTCAAGGAACTGAAATCATCGAGAGCGGGCCATATCTCCACATCGTCGCCACGGATGAGGGAAAATCCACCGTTGACTTGCCGCCGTGGTCATTAAAGCAAATCAGCACTTCGCGCGGAGCCAATGAAACGGTCGTGAGCATTGCGGGAAATTACGGCGCGACCGAAGTGAGTTTTGAACTGCGCGTTGACGGCACGGGATTAATCACGACGAAATACAAGCTCGGCGCATTTCCGTTCACGCCGCCCGCCGCGCATCCGCATCCGTGGAATAATTCGCACTACGGCGGTTTTTCGGAAGTCGGAATTTCCTTCGTGCTGACGAACGGCGTTGACCGGCTGGCTTGGAATCGAAAGGCGCTCTGGTCATTTTATCCCGAAGACCACGTCGGGCGCAGCACTGGCCTCGCCCAGCGCGCGGTCACGAACGGTTCCTGGGCGCAGGGCGGCGGTAGTGGCGGTCGCGGTGGACGTGGCGGCGGCGGTGGTGGCGGGGCACCACAAGCGGGCGGCGGCAACGCCTCGAACGATTTTCGCGGCATGAAGGAATATATTTATGCCGCGACTGCGCTGGTGGGCGGGACGGATTTGGGTTTGGAGGCTTTGTCCGATGCGCACGACGCGGTGCGGATGGATGTTTCCGCCGTCCAGACAAACGGCGGCGTGAGCATGATCGTCAACAACGAATGGAATTATCCGCAGCTCGGCAACAGCAATTTTATGAAGCCGCCGGTCAAGGTTGGCGAAGGCTACGCGAACACGGTGCGCGTGCGTTTCGCGCGCAACGATGTCGCGCCTTGAAAATTATTTTAACCTGAACCAGCTCTTCAAAAATATGATTGCGAAACCACCCGGCTTGATTTTTTCGGCGCTCGTCAGTTTGTTGATTGCAACTCAATTGCACGCGCAGCCCGCGCCCGCGTCAACCAATGCTCCGGTCGGCGCGCCTGGACGGCGCGGCGGTGGATTCGGGCGGGGCATGATGCAGGATTCCACCAACTGGGTGAAGCTGGAGGCGATTCGCGCGCAGGATGTGGACATCTACCCGGATGAGAAAACAAAAACATATTACATGGTTGCCGCCGGCGGGGGCGGGGTGCGCTCGTGGACGAGCACTAACCTGATTGACTGGCAGGGGCCGAAAACAATTTTCCGCACGCCGCCGGACATCTGGGGCGACATCCGCACCGCCGGCATCTGGGCGCCGGAAATGCACGAATACAAGGGCAAGTATTATTTGTTTCTGACCTTCGACTCGCGGCATCTGCTTTCGGAGCAGTGGCCGGACTGGCGTCCGCGCGTCACGCGCGGCTCACAGATTTTGTGGAGCGATTCGCCGACAGGGCCGTATTTAGCATTTACCAATCATGCCACCACGCCGACAAACATGATGACTTTGGACGGAACTTTTTGGGTCGAGGACGGCCTGCCTTTTATGGTCTTCTGCAATGAATGGGTGCAAATCTCGGACGGCACTGTTGATTATATGCCGCTCAAGGACGACCTGTCGGACGCCGCCGGTCCGCCGGTGCGGATGTTTCGCGGAAGCTCAGCCAAGTGGAGCGAATTGATCGAGCAAGGCGGCCATGTCACGGATGGCCCGTATGTCTGGCAGGGAAAAACCGGCAAGCTATACGTCATCTGGTCGAGCCGCGCGCACGACCAGCGTTACGAATTGGGTGTCGCCATTTCCGATTCTGGCAAACTCGCCGGCCCATGGCGGCAGGAAGACCAGCCGCTTTTCGGCGACTACGGCGGTCACGGGATGATTTTCAATTCATTCGACGGCAAGCTGATGATGATTCTGCATTCGCCCGATGGCGGCGGTTCCGGCCCGCGTCGCCCGCACATATTTTATATTGAAGACACCGGCGAGACGCTGAAGATCGTCAGGGAAATGACCAGTGATAATCCTTGAAAAATTATTTATGAAATTTTTCTGCGCGACTTTGATTGCGGCTCTGTTTGCAATCGTTTCAATTTCCGCCCGCGCGGAAATGTTGCGCGCGGGTGACAACGTCGCCGTCATTGGCGACTCGATCACCGAGCAGAAAATTTATTCCGTCTATATTGAGGATTATCTGCTCATGTGCGCACCAGTGACGAACCTTGAGTCGCATCAATTCGGCTGGAGCGGCGAGGCGGCGACGGGTTTTCTCAAGCGCGTTGAAAGCGACGTGCTGCCGTTTCATCCCACCGTTGCCACGACGCTTTATGGCATGAACGACGGCCTTTACGCCGCGAGCAATCCGCGCGTGGTCGCCGCGTTCCATGACAACACCGTGGCGTTCATCAAAAAATTGCAGGCGGGCGGCGTGCGTTTGATTCTCGTCGGCTCGCCTGGCGCGGTGGACTCGGAGCAATTCAAAACCTGGCGGCTCGCGCGCTGTTCGCCCGACTCTTACAACCAAACATTACTTGATCTCGGCAACGCGGCGCAATCGGCGGCGCAGGAAACCGGCGCAATTTTTGTGGACGTCCACACGCCGATGATGGCGGCCATGGAAAAAGCCAAGGCGAAATACGGCGCGGATTATCCGACGACGCTGGATGGCGTGCATCCGCTGTTCAATGGACATCTGGTCATGGCCTACGCGTTTCTCAAGGCGCTCGGTTGCAGCGGCGACATCGGCGCGATCACGCTTGATGAAAAAACTGGCGCGGCCACCGGCACGGATGGCCACAAAATTATTTCCGCGTCGCCGACGAAAATTGAGATTGAATCCACGCGCTATCCGTTCTGCTTTGTGGATGACCCGGCGAAAAAAGGTTCTTCACGCGACGTGCTGGACTTCGTGCCGTTCAACGAGGAACTCAATCGCTTTGTGCTCGTCGTAAAAAATATTTCCACGCCGGGCATGAAAGTCAAATGGGGCGCGTCGGAAAAAGTTTTCACCGCCGAACAGCTTGCCGCCGGCATCAATCTCGCGGCGGAATTTCTGGACAATCCGTTCAACGACGAATTTGCGAAAGTTGAAGCCGCAATGAAAAAACAGCAGGCATTTGAGACTCCGGCCACGAAAATTCTCCTGCACAGCATGAATATGTCAGCATGGCAGACGAATATGCCCGAAGAAACAGACACCTTGAAGAAATTGCAATCCGACGTGGTCGGCAAATCGAGGAATCTCGAAGCAGCCGCCCGCAGCACATTCACGCCGGTGCGGCACACTTTGGAACTCACACCCGTCCCTTGAATCCCATAAAAAATTTGCTTTGGGTTGCTGTGTTGTTGCCGGCTCTGTTCTGCGGTTGTGTCAGCACCGCGCCGATTGCCACTGAGACCAGGACGGAAGGGCCGGTCGTGGAGGCGGTTCAGGTTTCGAGTGACGGCGCAAAGGCGGTTGCGGCGAGCGGAAAGAATTTCACCGTGACGTTTCCGGTCAGCGACGGAAAACCTGCGGCGATTTTTTCTTTCAAGGAAACGGACATCAATGACCGCCTGGGCATGGCGCTGGACATAAAAAATACCGGTCGCGAGCCGGTGCGGATTTTTGGCGATCTGAATGGTGACAGTTGGGTGCGCGGTTACGTCACCGTTCCGCCAGAGAAAACCGGGACGCTCTACATTTTTGCGCGACGTAAAAGTTTGTCCGCGACCGAGACGAACACATTTCCCGGAATGCACGGAATTCCCGGCGGCAAAATGTCGTTGTGGTCGGGCGTGGATGAGCCGGTGACGGCAAAGGAAATCAAACTGTTTGTCGTCGTGCCGAAACAGGACGTGCAGATTGAGGTCGGCAACATCCGTCCGTTTGGTTCGTCGAAAATTCCCGACTTGAAGAATTTTTTCCCGTTCATTGACAAGTATGGCCAATACAATCACAAGGACTGGCCGGGCAAAGTTCATGCGGACGCGGATTTCAAAACCGTCCTGAAAACGGAAGACGCCGATCTGGCGAGCCACCAAAATCCCCAGAAGCTCGATCAGTATGGCGGCTGGGCGGACGGGCCGCAGTTGAAAGCCACCGGACATTTTCGCGTGGAAAAATATGACGGCAAATGGTGGTTCGTTGATCCTGACGGAAGATTATTTTGGTCGGACGGACTCGACTGCGTTGGGTTCAGCCAGAGTTCCACCAAAATTGAGGGACGCGAATTTTTCTACGAAGGTTCGGCGACAACAAATTATCTGGCGCGAAATCTCGACACAAAATTCGGAGACAACTGGCGCGACATCACCGGCGACCGGCTGTTGCAGCGCGTGCAAAGCTGGGGCTTGAACACGCTGGGCGGCGGCGCGGATCGTGTCATCGCGCAAAAGCATAAAGTTCCTTACACGCTGCAATTGTCGTCGCAAAGATTTTTTTGGGGGACAACGGATTCCGCGAACACCAACCGATTGCGCCGCATTCCCATTGAACCCGGAAGCACCAACTGGTCGGCGAATGTGCGGCAGATGTTCGCGCAGGCGGCGCAGGCGGTCAAAGACGATCCGTGGTGCATCGGATTTTTTGTGGACAATGAAATCCATGCGAGCACCGCCCCGGCTTGGTTTGAGAGTTACTACAAACAGGTCGGCGCGATGGCCAAGGAATTTTTTCCGGACACGCTTTATCTCGGCAGCCGCCTGGATTATCACGACTGGCCTGATGTGTCCGAGGATCACAAGGAGACCGTCCGCGTGGCGGCGAAATACTGCGACGTGATCAGCTTCAATTTTTACAAATTCACGCTCGATGATTTTGCGCTGCCCGAGGGCGTGGACAAGCCGGTCATCATCGGGGAATTTCACATGGGCGCGCTGGATCGCGGCTTGTTTCACACGGGATTGCGTTCGGTGGTGAACCAGGACCAGCGCGCGGAAGGTTATCGCTATTACGTCACGAGCGCGCTGCAAAATCCCGCCGTCGTCGGCGCGCATTGGTTTCAGTGCTACGACGAATCCACCACCGGCCGGGGCGACGGCGAAAATTATCAGATTGGCTTTCTGGACATTTGTGATACACCCTATTGGGAAACCATTGCCGCCGCGCGCGAAGTCGGCTATAAGCTTTACAGCACGCGCGTGGACTCAAAATAAATTTGAAATTTCCGGCAGAAAAAAAGTTAAATTAAAATCCAAATGCGTATGCAAATAAATTCCATGAAACCCACAATCAAGCTGCTTGCGGCCATTTCACTTACCATCGGCGTCTCGTCGTTCGCCGCCGACAAGACGTTCATTGATTATTTCCAGCCAACGCCGATTATTGGCTCGTTGACAACGAATACTTGGGGCGCTGCCGGCATTCTCCCGCGCGATCCGCAGAACGGTTTGGAAGACCCCAGCTTGAAAGATCTACCGCTGGACACCAACAACGCCACTGCGGACGCCAACAAAAAAAGATGGTATTATTGGGACGGTCAAATCATCAAGTCGCCGGACAACGGCAAATATTATATGTTCGCCAGCCGCTGGGATCAATCTCATGGCCATGGCGGGTGGGGCGGCTCGTCGGCCGTGTATGCGGTCAGCGACAATCTCTTCGGGCCTTATGTGGACAAGGGATTTGTCTGGCCGGACGTGATCAATGGCGTGGCGGGCAGAGGACATAACGTGACGGAGCTGGTTTTGCCGGATGGACGTTATGCCGTGTTGATCAGCGAGACGAGGCCCGGCAGCGTCTATATTGCCAAGTCGCTGGACGGTCCATGGGAATTTCAAGGGCCGCTTACCTTTTCCACCAACGAGTTCAGCGGCAACACTCGGAGACTCGGGTCAAACATGAGCATCATGGTTCGGCCTGATGGCGGCTTCGAAATCGTGCAACGGTCGGGACTGGTGTTGATCAGCACCAACGGAGTCGTGGGGCCTTATGCGGTTCAAGGTCCGAGTGTTTATCCGAGGATGATTGACGGCAAACCAGTCCGCAATCTGGAAGACCCGGTCGTGTGGTATAGCGGCGGCCTGTATCACATCGTGGTCAACAGTTGGAGCGCCCGCAAGGCCTATCACCTGACCTCCACCGACGGCATCCACAATTGGACGTTGCGCGGACTGGCTTACGATCCGACAACTGACTTTGTGCGCTACACGGATGGAACCGTCAACCATTGGAACAAGATGGAGCGTCCCGGCGTATATATTGAAAACGGCCACGTGGCGGCAGTCACTCTTGCCAGCATTGACATTCCAAAAGAGGACGATCACGGAAATATGCCTCATGGCAGCAAGGTTGTAGTCATTCCGTTCGACGGTGTCACCTTCGATGCCGATATGCAAAAACTTGCCAGCGAGCCGCCACCGCCGGCTGCGCCCGTGCAACCTTAAAAGCTGGCTGTCTGGTCTGACCATAGATTACTCCCATGAAACTTAAATTATTTTTGCCGACGCTTTTCATTTGCGCCGCCGTTTCCGTCTCCGCCCAGGATTGGGCGAAGGCGAAGCTGGAAAAATCCCCGCGCCACATGGAATACGTCACGGTAACCAATGGCTCCCGCGCCGTGCTTTGCTGGGTCGTCTATCCCGAGGTCAAGGACAAGGCCACGGCGGTGCTGGTCATTCACGACAGTTCCGGCCTGACCGATTGGGCGCGGCTTTCCGCCGATGAACTGGCCGAGGCCGGATACATCGCCATTGTGCCGGATTTTCTTTCAGGCATGGGGCCAAAGGGCGGCGGAACAAAATCTTTTCCCGGCCAGGATGAATTGAGCCTGGTTCTTCAAAAACTGCCGCTGGATCAAATCACCGGCGACCTGAACGCCGCTGCGGAATATGTGAAGGTGCTGCCGTCCGCGAACGGCAAGCTCGTGGAGGCCGGTTTTTGCTGGGGCGGATCGCAGGCCTCAATATCCGTCTGCAAGCGGACGGATTTGAAGGCCGTGTTTGTTTTTTACGGATGGCCGCCCAAACCCGCCGACGGCATCAAAAATATCCAATGCCCCGTCTATGGTTTTTACGGCGAAAACGACGCGCGCGTCACCGTCACCGTGCCGGATGGCCAGAAGGACATGAAAAGCGCGGGCAAAATTTTTGCGCCGGTCATCTACACCGGGGCGGGGCATGGTTTCATGGCCCACGGCGACCCGGAATATCCGTCGTCGTCGGCGGCAAACCGGAAAGCGCGTGATGATTCCTGGGAACGTCTGAAGGATTTGCTGAAAAAGATTTGAGCATTGCCGCCGGAAATTTTTGAAAAATTGCAGGCGTTGGTGGCGGTGGCGGATGCGGGGAAAAGTCAAACCGCCAAGACGCCAAGATAACCGCATCGGATATTTCGCCCTGGCTTGTCTGGCGCAAAACAACAATTACTGTAACCCTGCGCATTGGATTCCGTCCTTTTTAATTGCACCCCTGCAACTTCCGTCTGATTGGCATGGGTGACGTTGGTGTTATGGTTTTCCATCAAACATCAATTCAGCGGAAAAATTATCTCATGAAAATATCCCTTGCTGCCGTCTTCATCGCTGCGGCTCTGGCCGTGCCGGGGCTGCGTGCCGCCAACGCCCGCGTGACCGTCACCGATAATGGCCGCGCTTGGACGCTCGACAACGGCATTGTCAAGGCCGTCATTGACAAGCGTAATGGCGCGATGGAATCACTCATTTACAAGGGCATTGACACGATGGGCCATGAACAGGGCCAGCCGGGTTATTGGGAACAAGACCCTTCCGCCGCTGCGACGGTGGGTGGTTTGAAGGACTCTCTAACAATTGACCCGGCGAAAAACGGCGGCGAGCGTGCCGAGGTCTCGGTCAAGGGCGTGACGGGCGACCAGGTTCAATTGTCGCGCACCGCACCCGGTGGCGGAACCTATTGCGACATGGAAATCCGCTATTCGATAGGACGAGGCGACAGCGGAATTTATGTCTATGCAATTTTTTCCCATCCGGCTTCTTACGGCGGCGGCGGCGTTGGCTCCGAGAGCCGTTATATCACCAAGCTCAACCAGACCTTCAACTGGATTAGCGTGGATGCCGACCGCAATATGCTCGAATGTTCGCCGAAGGACTGGGGCAACGGTGTGGTCGTTCACGCAAAAGAGCAGCGCATCATGAACACGGGGCCGTATAAAAATTCCGTCGAGCACAAATACAGCTACGCCGCCGTGCAATACAAAACTCCCGCCTATGGCTGGTCGAGCACCAAGGATCACCTCGGCATCTGGTTCATCAACCCGACCATTGAATACTTGAGCGGCGGCGCGACCAAGCAGGAACTCGACTGCCATTACGGCGACGATGACAACCCCGACCCGATCATCCTCGACTATTGGGAGGGCGGCCATTACGACGGCGGCTCGACCGTCCGCGTTGCCGCCGGGGAGAATTGGAGCAAAGTCATCGGCCCGATTTTTATTTACGTCAACTCGGTGGCCAATCCCAAGACGCCCTCGCAGTCGGACTTGTCCACGCTGGCCGCGACCGCCGGCAACCCGACCATTCCGCCCGCGTGGACGGCCAATGCGAACGCACTTTTTCAAGACGCCCTCGCGCAGGCAAAAAAAGAAACCGCGCAATGGCCCTACGACTGGGTCAACGGCGTGGACTACCCGCACAAAGACCAGCGCGGAACCGTCACCGGCCAGCTCGTCCTCGACGACCCGCAGGCCGCCACGACCAAACTGCCGCATCTCACCGTCGGCCTCGCCCATCCCGATGGCAACAACGGTTCCGACGGGATACATGAAGCCAAGTATTACCAATTCTGGAACGACGGAACCGAAGACGGAAAATTCACCATTGCCAACATCCGTCCCGGCACCTACACGCTGCACGCATTTGCTGACGGCGTGCTTGGTGAATTCGCGCAGACCAACATCACCGTCGCGGCGGGACAGACGCTGGACTTGGGCAAATTGGAATGGCAGCCCGTGCGTTTCGGGAAACAAATTTGGGAAATTGGCTATCCTGACCGCACCGGCGGAAAATTTTTCAAGGGTGACGGCGACAACTACTGGCTCTGGGGCTGGAATTTGCGCTACGCCTTGTTATTCCCGAACGACATCACCTACACCATCGGCCAAAGCGATTACCGCAAGGACTGGTTTTTCGAGGAAGTGCCGCACGCGACAAATTTGTCCTTTGTCAATCCCGCCGCCAAAGACCCCGCCAACCAAAAATTCGGCTGGGTCAAGGGCGAATCGCTCGCCCAATATCCGCAAACCAACCAGCACGGCCCATGGGACATTTATGGCAAGGGTCGCGCGACCACCTGGACCGTCAAGTTCAACATGGACAAGGCCGTGAAAGGTCAGGCCGCCCTGCGCGTGGCGCTGTCCGGCATCAACGGGATTTCCCAGCTTCCCGTGACGGTCAATGGCCGCAGCGTCGGGGCCATCGGCGACGGCAGCAGCCCGCAGAACGGCCGGCTGCCCAGCACCAACACCATCCGCTACAACTCCGACAAGGGTCTCTGGCAGCAGCGGGTGCTGCGGTTCGACGCCGCGCTGCTGAAGCCGGGCGAAAATGTAATGACGTTCGCCGTTCCCGGCGGCGATCTCCAAAGTGGCGTCGTGTGGGACTATCTGCGCCTTGAGCTGGACGAGAAACCTTAACCGCCGCCTCCTCCGCCACCCCATCCGGCTTGCGAACCATTTTGAACTTCAATCCAGAGTGAGGGATTGCCGGCTTGTTGCAGGCGGCGAACAACGACAAGACCGCCATGACGGGCAAGACCAACTTCTCCACGGGTATTGACTCAATTTGGTGGCAGCGCTCAACTCTTTCTCAACGACACACTGCCAAGGCTTCTTTCGTCACGCCCTATATGCGTCTATCTAAATAGAAAATGCTTTAGCCAGACAATTCCCGCCTTCGGAGCGCGGATTGTCCCCAATCCGCAGCGTGTGGCCAGGCAAACCGGTTTGAAATAATCCCGCGCCGTCAGGTCTGGCGCAGTCGCTGCGAGTTGAGACAACTCGCGCTCCGGTGAACTTTTACGCTTTTCGCGCGGTTAGTGTATTTCGCGGTTCACAGTCTTCCGGCAAAGGGCCGGCGGATTGGTTCAAGGCCGGGCGGGCGCGAGTGAGTCCATTTCACGAATTTTCACCAATTCAATTTGTGTTAATTCGTGCCATTCGCGTCTAAAATGTCTCGACCCGGTTCGGAATTGGGCGTATTCAGCGAAGCAACCGTGAGAACACGCATTCAAAAATATTCGTTTGTGCTGACGTTGTTCGCCAGCCTCCATCCAGCCGCCGCCCAGCTTCCGCCGCTGGAGTCGGACACTAATCGTCCCGCCGGAATCACGCAGAACCCGGCCAAGCCCAGTTCATGGTCCGACGCGCAGGGCAGAAATTACACCCGTTCAGGCGTCGGCACTTGGACTGCTTATGATGACGCCAAAGCCAGTCTCTATCCGCTGCCTGATCCGCTGATTTTGAAAAACGGCCAGCCAGTCAAGGACGCCGCCACTTGGTGGAATCAGCGTCGCCCGGAAATTCTGGAAGACTTCCGCGCCGAAATGTATGGCCGCATTCCTGAAAATACGCCGCCGGTGAATTGGGAAGTGACCAGTCTCAACACCAATGCCGTCGGCGGAACCGCCATCAAGAAAGTCATCGTTGGCCACCTGGACAATTCCCGTTACCCCGCCGCCAATCCCAGCATCAACCTCACCCTGTTCACACCGTCCAATGCCACCGGCCCGGTGCCGGTGATGGTCATAGTAGTGGCTGGCCCCGGCGGGTATGGCGCGCCGCGTCCCGGCGCAACCTCCTTCGAGCCGGATCCCCGGCCCGGCAGTCCTGCCTTTCAGCTCTTCGCACTTGGCTGGGGATACGCCACGATGGAAGTCGGCCCGGTTCAAAACGATTACAGCGGCGGGCTGACCTCCGGCATCATCGGGCTGATGTCCGCCGGCCAGCCCAGAAAGCCCGATGACTGGGGCGCGCTCTCGGCGTGGGCCTGGGGATTGAGCCGCGCGATGGATTATTTTGAAACCGACAAGTCCGTGGATGCAAAACAAATGGGCGTCGAAGGACATTCCCGCTATGGCAAGGCGGCGCTGCTGGCCGCCGCGCTGGATCAACGCTGGGCGATTGTATTTCCCAGTTGCTCCGGCGAAGGCGGGGCCAAACCGTCGCGGCGCAATTTTGGCGAGACCGTTGACAACGTCGCCAACTCGCATTGGTTCGCTCCCAATTTCCACAAATACGCCGGCCATTGGAACGACCTGCCGGTGGACTCGGACGAATTGATCGCCCTCGTCGCGCCCCGGCCAATCTTTCTAAACGGTGGCACCGGCGACCAATGGGCCGATCCGCATGGTGCCTTTCTCGCCGCCGTCGCTGCGGGGCCGGTGTATCAGTTGCTGGGGAAAAAAGACTTGGGCTCAACCGAAATGCCCGCGCCAGACACGGCGTTGACCGCAGGCGACATTGCCTTCCGCTATCATGCCGGCGGCCACACCGATGCGCCCGACTGGCCGGCCTTTCTCCAATTCGCGCAGCGCTACCTCAAGGCACCGGCTGGCCACGCAGTCGAAAATTAAAATTGCCGGAAAATATTCCGGCGCATATTCGCGTGGTTCACCTTGTTTGCGGTTAAAAATGGGTTGAACCGCCCGACTTGATATTTGCATCTTGAAGAATGTGAGTTCCGCTTCAATGGTTGCCGTGATAACCTTGCTAGTAAAAAACGGATTGCTGACGTCTCGATAAATTGCTTTAACGGCGGCGAAACTTGCACCAATCCCGCGAGTCCGTGCGGCGATTCATGTTTGAAATGGACTTAGAGCGGAAAAATTCTAAACTCGCCTCTGTCACCAGCGGCGGCATCTCCGGCGCGCATTGCAAAATGCGTTAGGGAGACAAAGAGAAGCGGCGTGACTCTGGATGCGAAGCTAAAATGACGGTTCGCACTAATAATTAAAGTATGAAAAAAAATCCGTTCAAATGGACTTTGTTCGCGGCGGTTTCGGTGCTGTTGCAATCCGGCTTCGCAGCCGACAGCCCGCCCGCAAAAGAAGACCCCATGCCTGCGTTTTTCAACGGCGCGCGAATTCTTTTCCAGGGCGATTCCATCACCGACGGCAACCGTGGCAGAACCTCCGACCCCAACCACATTCTCGGACACGGCTATCAGTTCATCATCTCCGCCAAGTATGGTGAGGAACTGGCCGAACGGCACCTGACCTTTATCAACCGTGGCGTCAGCGGCAACCGGGTTTCCAGCCTGGCCGCCCGCTGGCAGAAAGACACCGTTGACCTCAAGCCCGACATTTTAAGCATTCTCATCGGCGTCAATGACCTCGGCTCCGGCGTGAGCGCGGAAGAATACGGGCAGCAATACGACCAACTGCTCGCCGACACGACGAACGCCCTTCCCAACGTGAAGTTTGTGTTGGGCGAACCATTTGGCCTGCCGGTGCGCGGGAAGACGAACAACTGGGAAAGTTACCACGCCGACTTGCTGGTGCGCATCGCCATCGTCAACAAGCTGGGCGCGAAGTATCACGCTCCCGTCGTGCATTACCAGAAGATGTTTGAAGATGCGACGAATCGTGCGCCGGCTGACTACTGGATCTGGGATGGCGTTCACCCCACCTTCTCCGGTCACCAATTGATGGCGGATGAATGGGTTCGCGCCGTGCGGGACTACTGGCCGAAGTAAAGGACAACGGCGGATTTTTTTATGAAACTCATTTCTTCACGACTGCCGATTTTTTGTCTTTTCATCGCATTAACCGCAATCCTCTTTGCCCAAACTCAAACGACAAACCCCAATCCCTTTATCAGCCGCTATTCCGGCGGTGGAATTACTTCGCTCGTTGCCGCCCAAACTCCGGCGACTGGCGTCCTGTCGGCGGGCAAGATCGCCGCGCATCCGCTCTATCAAGACCCTGTTTTCGACCATCCTACCGATCCGGTTTTTACCTATAACGCCGAATCCAAAAGATGGTTCATGTATTACACCCAGCGCCGTGGCGGGAGCATCGCCCAAATTCATGGCACCAAGATTGGCATGGCCGCTTCTGAAGACGGCGGAGCCACTTGGAAATACCTTGGCACCGCCGACATCACCTATGGCCAGGACAGGTATCCAACCAACTACACCTATTGGGCGCCCGAGGTCATCTGGGTGACAAACAAATACCAAATGTTCGTCGTCCTTGTCCCGGGCATCTTCAACGACTGGAACCACCCGCGCGAAATCGGCCATCTCACCAGCACGGATGGCATCAAGTGGACTACCGTTGGCAAAGTAGAACTCAAATCGAACAAGGTCATTGATCCGTGTGTCATCCAGCTTCCCGATGGCAACTGGCGGATGTTCTACAAGGATGAAGCAGCTCGCCACATTGTTTGCTACGCCGACAGCCCTAATCTTTATACTTGGGAAGCCAAAGGTCCGGCCGTGACCGACCGCAATGGTGAAGGGGAAAAATGTTTTCACTGGCAGGGAAAATACTGGCTCATGGCCGACACCGACCGGCCCGAAGGTCAGGCCGTTTGGTCTTCCGATGATTGCACCCACTGGACGCCGCAGGACAGCACGTTTTACGGCAGTCATGGCGACGTCGTCGTCAGCGGCGACCGGGCATGGTGGTTCTACTTCGGCGGCCAACCCATCGGCAAAATTAACTGGGCCGTCATCCCCAACACTGAACCGACCAACGCACCTTCGTTTTACTTCGGCGAACCGCCCAGACGCCGTGGCATAGACATCAACGTCGTCGAAGTCAAAGTCATTGACGGCAAACTCATGTTCACCAATCCCGGCCAGCCAACCTACATTGATCTCAAACCAGAACGTGAGGAAGAAAAATGAACTGCTATAAATGTGTCATGAATAAAATATATCAAGGTGTTCTTGCGTCCATCGTTTTTGCCATGACGGCGGCAACTGCTCTGGCCCAACCCGGCAACCTGGACAGTTGGAAAACTTTGGCCGAGGGCGGCGCGCAAGTGGAGATTGCGCAAGCCGCCGCCACGCCGCCGTTGCTGGACGGACAAGGCACCAATGCGCTGCAGATCACCGTCACGCAAACCGGACAGCGATTCGGCATCGTCTGCGCCGACATGGGCGGGACAAAGTTAAATGCTGGCGAATGGTATGACGTTGCGTTCAATGCGCGCACCGACACGCGAAAGACGTATGCGTTGATAATCTCGTTGGAGAGCCTGGATGGCAATCTAGTCTGCGCGCGGACGACGCTGCCGGAAGTCGGAAGAAACAACTGGGCGCATTACACCGTCGCGCTTCACATCCACCAGCCGGCTCTAAAATGCCGGATGGTGATTGCGCTGGCGGATACGGGATCAATCTGGCTGAATGACATTTCGGTAAAGCTCCGGGAAACCCTTGGTTCCAGCCCGGCCATCCGGCCAGTTTCGCAATTCGCGTTGTCGTCCAACTCTTCACCGGCAATTTCCGATGGCTTGAATGGTTCGGTGACCGCGGCGAATGTCGCGCCGTATGTCCGCAATGCGTTTGTGCATGACCCGTCCACGCTCATCAAGTGCAAGGATGAGTTTTGGGTGTTCACCACCGGTCGCGGCGTGCCATCATTGCATTCAAAAGATTTGGTGAATTGGGAACGTGGCCCGGCCATTTTCACCAATGCGCCGCCGTGGGTGGCCGAGGCCGTGCCAGCGAATCGCGGCGGGAATTTTTGGGCGCCGGACGTGACCTATATGAATGGCCGCTATTTTCTCTATTACTCGGCTTCAAGTTTCGGCAAATGTGTTTCCGGCATCGGGCTGGTTACTTCGCCCACCCTCGACCCGAATGATCCGACTTATGGCTGGACGGATCAGGGAATGATTTTCGCCTCAACCGCGACGGATGACTTCAATGCGATTGATCCGGCGATATTCCATGACACCAATGGCAGTCTTTGGCTGACCTTCGGTTCATTCTGGAGCGGCATTAAAATGATTCAACTGGATCCGCAGACCGGAAAACGCATCGCGCCAGATTCGGAACTGTATTCGCTCGCGCATTACGATTCCATTGAAGCTTCCTACCTTTACCAGCATGACGGCTATTATTATTTGTTCGTGAATTGGGGTATGTGTTGCCGGGGAGCCAACAGCACTTACGCAATTCATGTGGGGCGAAGTAAAACTGTCACCGGCCCGTATTTGGACAAGGATGGGAAAGATATGCTTTACGGCGGCGGCACTTTATTTTTGGACACCACCAAGCCGTATATCGGTCCCGGTCACGCGGGAATCATCGTGGACAACGGAACCAACTGGTTCAGTTGCCACTATGAGTCGGGCACCGACGCCGGGGTAACTAACGGAGCTGCCGGACAACGCCGGGGATCGCCGCTGGCCGTCATGCCGCTGCGCTGGACGGCGGACAACTGGCCGGAAGTGGATTTGAAATCAGCCGATTAACACTGCAAAAAACCATGAAACAAATGATTCGCCCCACGCGGCTGTTGAGTTCACTCATTTCACTCATTCTTCTTGTCTGTGCGTTCCCCGTGCTCGCGCAGGATTCCGCGCCCACAACTGCGCCATCCGCCGCCGCGACCGGACGCGAGCGGCTCTCGCTGGATCGCGGATGGCTGTTCCATGAAGGCGACATTCCATTTCCAGTGATCATCGGGCATCAGCAATCTTACAACAACGCCAAGGCCGGCACTTCCTGGGGCGCGGCGGCACCGGGCTTTGATGATTCGTCTTGGAAGCAAGTTGATCTTCCGCACGACTGGGCGGTCGAGCAGCCGTTTGATCAGAATGCGAACATCTCGCAGGGTTATCGCGATCGTGGCATGGGCTGGTATCGGAAATACTTTCGCCTCGATCCCGCCGATCACGGCAAGCATCTGGAAATCCAACTCGACGGCATCGCCACGCATTGCACGATCTGGGTCAACGGCGTTTTGGCGGCGCGCAACTGGTGCGGCTACACGTCGGTCTATATTGACATCACGCCGTTCGCGAGGTTCGGCTCGGATGTAAATGTCATCGCCGTTCAAGTGGATGCCGTGTCGCAGGAAGGCTGGTGGTATGAAGGCGCGGGACTCTATCGCCATACTTGGCTGGTAAAAAACAACCCGGTGTATATTGAGACTGATGGAGTTTATGCCAACCCTGTCCGCAATGCCGGTGGCCAATGGACGATTCCGGTTGAGGCCACGCTTGCCAGCAGCGATGAAACGTCGGCGAATGTGGAAGTGGAATCCACGCTGATTGATCCATCGGGCAAAGAAGTGGTGAGCGGCAAGACGCAAGCCACCGTTGATCCGCTAAAAGAATCCGTTGCCAAGCTCACACTCGCGGTGACGTCGCCTGAACTTTGGTCGCTGGAAAAGCCGACGTTGTATTCCGTTCGCACCGTCGTGAAGCGTGATGGCGCGGACGTGGATGAAGTCACCACGCACTGCGGATTCCGCACTATTAGCTTTGACCCGGACAAAGGATTTTTTCTGAACGACCAGCACGTTGAACTGGATGGAACGTGCAATCATCAAGACATGGCGGGCGTCGGCGTGGCCGTGCCGGATTCCATCTGGGATTTTCGCGTGCGCAAACTGAAGGAAATGGGCTGCAACGCCTTTCGCTGCTCGCATAATCCGCCCGCGAAGGAATTTCTCGACGCGTGCGACCGCCTCGGTTTGCTGGTGATGGACGAAAACCGCGATTTCGGTTCTTCGCCGGAAAATTTGAAGCAGCTCGACTGGATGGTGTGCCGCGACCGCAATCATCCAAGCATCATCCTGTGGTCGGTCTTCAACGAAGAACCTTCGCAAGGCACTGAAATGGGTTACGAAATGGTTCGCCGCATGGCCGCAGTGGTGAAGTCGCGCGACACCACGCGCCCGGTTACTGCCGCGCAAAGCAATTCAGATTTGAATCCCGTCAACGCATCGCAGGCGGCGGATGTTGCGGGCTTCAATTACGTCTATTACGACTTCGATGCGTATCACAAAAAATACCCGAACAAGCCGATCTTCAGTTCGGAGGACACCTCCACCGTGATGACGCGCGATGAATATGCTTCCATTCGCCGGGGCGCAAATCCGGTTTTGGATTCTTACGACGACACCGCGCTGCCGTGGGGACTGACGCACCGCAACGCGTGGAAGGAAATTTCCTCGCGCCCTTTTGTTGCGGGCACGATGGTCTGGACCGGATTTGATTATCGCGGCGAACCGCAGCCGCTTTCGTGGCCGTCGGCGGGTTCGTCCTTCGGCTGCATGGATCTTTGCGGATTTCCCAAGGCGGCTTACTGGATTCATCAGGCGGAATGGATTACGGACCGCCCGATTCTGCACCTCGTCCCGCATTGGAACTGGGCTGGCAGCGAAGGCAAACCCATCAAGGTTTTTGTCGCGGCCAACGTCGAGAAAGTGGAACTCATTCTCAATGGCAAATCGCTCGGCACAAATTCCGTGGACAAATATCAGATGCTCACCACGAGTGTGAATTACGAACCCGGCAAGCTGGAAGCCGTCGGCTACAACGGCGGCAAGGAAGTCGCGCGCTTCGCCGTCGAGACCACGGGCGCTCCGGCTGGATTGCAACTCGTTCCCGACCGCACGAGCCTCGCCGGTGATGGCTACGATGCGCAGCCCGTCGCAGTGCAAGTCGTGGATGCCCAAGGCCGCGTCGTGCCGGGCGCAAACCAGCTTGTGAAATTTGAATTGACCGGTCCCGGCGGAATCATCGGCCTGAACAACGGCGACCCCAATTGTCACGAACCGGAAAAAGGAAATCAACACAGCGTCTTCCACGGACTCGCCCAAGTCATTTTGCAAAGCGCGTTTGCCGGGCAGGGAAAATTGACTTTGCGCGCGACCGCCGACGGACTTGCTCCCGCTGAAATCACCATTGATGTAACTTCTGCTCCGGCGCGTCCCTCCGTGCCGGTTGCATATCCGGCATTCCCCATCCGCAACTGGCGCTTGTCGCCGGTCACGACAAACGCGCCCGACCCCAACCAGCAAATCGGCGATTCCGACATGAACACCTGGGCGAGCGTCCAGCCCGGCCGCCGTCTGCCGACGTTCAACGGCGGCAGCTTCGCGATTTATCGCGCGCAATTCACGCCGCGCGCCGGAATGCAGAAATCCGGCGGCACGATTCATTTCCCCAACGTCACCGGCAAGGCGCAGGTCTGGCTTGACGGAAAACTTGCCGGTGAAAAAACCGACGCCGCCAGAAACAACCTCACCGTCCCATTGCCGCCCGCCGATGGCGAGAGAATTGTCAATGTCCTTATTGAAGCATCCGCGCCTGGAACGCCAGCCGGGATTGCTGGCGCGGTGACAATTGAATAGACCGGCTGAAACTTTTTATTAATTATACAACCATGCACTCCCGCAAATTTGTTCCAATTATTTTTGCCCTGACCGGCCTGACCCTTTGCGCACAAACCTCCTCGCCGCCGGCCAGTTGGTTTGTCGAAGCGAAGACTGACAGTCCGGCCATTTATCACGATGGCTGGATTGATTTCAACAAGAACGGGCGCAAGGATGTTTTTGAAGACCCGAGCCAGCCGGTTGACCAACGCGTCGAGGATTTGCTGTCCCAGATGACGGTCGAGGAAAAAACCTGCCAGCTCGCGACGCTTTACGGTTACGGGCGCGTGCTCAAAGACCCGTTGCCCACGCCGGAATGGAAAAACGAAATTTGGAAGGACGGCGTCGCCAACATTGACGAAATGCACAACGGCGTCGGCAATTCGGGCAATGCCGACAATCCCTACATCGCCACGCCCGCCGCGACGGTCAAGGCGTTGAACGAAGTTCAGCGCTGGTTCATCGAGGAAACGCGCCTCGGCATCCCCGCCGAATATACCGACGAAGGCATTCGCGGAGCCAACTACCGGAAAACCGTCAACTTCCCCGCTGACATCGGCCTCGGTGCGACGTGGGATCGCGACTTGATCACTCAAATCGGCGACGTGGTCGGCCGCGAAGCCAAGGCCGTCGGTTACCGCAACGTGTATGCGCCGATTCTTGACCTCGCCCGCGATCCGCGTTGGGGGCGTGTGCTGGATTGCTACAGTGAAGACCCCTATGTCGTCAGTGAATTGGGTATTCGCATGACGCGCGCAATTCAGGCGCGCGGGGAAGTTTCCACAGCCAAACATTTTGCCGTCTACAGCGAACCCAAAGGTGGTCGCGATGGCAACGACCGCACCGACCCGCACGTGACAGAGCGCGAAATGGAAATGCTGCACCTGCGTCCGTGGGAACGTGACGTGCGTGAAGGCGGCTTGCTCGGCGCGATGTGTTCCTACAACGACTATGACGGTGTCCCGATTGCCGGCGACTCGGATTTCATGATCGAGCGGATGCGCCAGCAGTGGGGTTTTCGCGGCTACATTGTTTCGGACAGCGATGCGGTGGAATATCTTTACACCAAACATCACGTCGCGGCCTCGGCCGACGATGCGGCGGCGATGTTCCTGCGCGAGGGCGGCAACGTCCGCACCACCTACAAACCGCCGGAAACTTTCATTCTGCCCGTGCGTCGGGAAATCGCGGCGGGCAAACTTTCCATGGACGTGGTCAACGACCGCGTGCGCGACGTGCTGCGCGTGAAATCCATCGAAGGGCTTTTCGATGCGCCTTACGTAAATCCCGACGCGGCGGCGGCGGAAATTGGCGCGCCGGAATCCAAGGCCGTCGCCCTGCGCGCTGCGCGCGAGTCGCTCGTGCTTCTGAAAAATACAAATGACACGCTGCCGTTGAACAAAAACATCAAGCGCCTGCTGGTCTGCGGCCCGACCGCAAAAATCAGCGAGACTTCGCTGGACCGTTACGGCTCAAACGGCGGCGAGGTCGTCACGCCATTTGAAGGCATCGAGACACTGCTGAAAAATTCCGGCACGACCGTTCTATTTGCGCCTGGCTGCGAAGCGACCGACTCACGCTGGCCGGAGTCGGAATTGTATCCCGAGCCGCCGACCGACGCCGAGGCCGCGCAAATTGCGGAAGCAGTGGAGCTGGGAAAAATGGCGGATGCCATCGTCGTGTTTCTCGGCGATTCCAAGGCGACGATTGGTGAAGGGAAGAGCCGGACGAGCCTGGATCTGCCAGGCTATCAAACTGATCTGGCCCGCGCACTCGTCAAGACCGGCAAGCCGGTGATCGTGGTGCTGCTCACGGGCAAAGCGGCTTCGATCAACTGGATCAACCGCTACGTGCCGGCGGTGCTGGAGGCGTGGTTTCCGGGCGAGGCGGGCGGCACCGCCATCGCCGAGGCGCTGTTCGGCGATTACAACCCCGGCGGCAAACTTACCGTCACTTTTCCCCGGACCGTCGGTCAGATTCCGTTCAACTTTCCCGACAAACCCGCCAGCCAGGTCGCGCAATCAAAACAGTTCGACCCAAACGGCTATGGCAATTCGCTGGCAGAAGGCGCGCTGTATCCGTTTGGCTTCGGCTTGAGCTACACGAAATTTAAATATGCCAATCTTAAAATATCACCGGCAACCATCCCGACCAACGGCGAAGTGACCGTGACGTGCGAAATCAAAAACACCGGCGACCGCGCGGGCGACGAAATCGCGCAGCTTTATTTCCACCAGGAAACCAGCAGCGTCACGACTTACGAATTGAACCTGTGCGGTTTCGAGCGCGTTTCATTGCCGCCGGGCGAAACCAAGACCGTGACCTTCAAACTTCCCGCCTCGGCTTTGGAATTGATCAACCGCAAGGAACAGCGCGTCGTCGAACCCGGCGCGTTCAAGGTCATGGTCGGCAGTTCCTCCGCCGACCTTCGGCTCAACGGCAGTTTCAAAGTGGCTTCCGGGAGCGGATAAAATGAGGTTCCAAAGTTCTTTGCCAATGATTGACAGTTAAACGGTTCGGGAAACGCCGCCAGTCATCATAATTGAATAACTTGCCGTCCGACTTGATGGCAAGACAGCTCGCGATGGTTTTACGCGTTTCCTGTGGATGACTGTGAATCAAAAACTAAAAAATTGAGAAGGACGATGAGGATGAGAAGGATTAACAAAGAAAAAATCCTTGCTCTCGTTTATGATTCGGATGAAATTCTTCCCTGCCAAACGAATAAAACCAATTGACAAAAATTTTATGGGACACATCTACAACAACATCATCGAAACCGTCGGCCGCACGCCGCTCGTCAAACTCAACAAAGTCACCGCCGGAGCTGGCGCGACCATCCTGCTCAAGTGCGAATTTTTTAATCCGCTCGGCAGCGTGAAGGACCGCATCGGCGCGGCGATGATCGAGGACGCCGAGGAGCGCGGCATCCTCAAGAAAGACACCGTCATCATCGAGCCGACGAGCGGTAACACCGGCATCGCGCTCGCGTTCGTCGCGGCGGCGAAAGGGTATCAGTTGATCCTCACCATGCCGGAAACGATGTCGGTCGAACGCCGCACACTGTTGGCAATGCTCGGCGCGAAACTGGTTTTGACGCCCGGCGCGGAAGGCATGAAGGGCGCGATCGCCCGTGCCGAAGCCTTGGCCAAGGAAACGCCGAACTCGTGGATTCCGCAGCAGTTCAACAATCCGGCGAACCCGGCCATTCACGCGAAGACCACGGCGGTTGAACTTTGGGAAGACACGGATGGCAAGATTGACATTCTCGTAGCCGCCGTTGGCACGGGCGGGACGATCACGGGTTGCGTCGAATATCTCAAACCGAAGAAAAATTCTTTTCAGGCCATCGCCGTCGAGCCGAAAGATTCGCCGGTCATTTCGCAGACGCTTGCGGGACAGCCGGTCAAGCCCGGCCCGCACAAGATTCAAGGCACGGGCGCGGGATTTGTTCCGGGCAATCTGCATTTGAAGGATGGCGCGGGCAAGCCGCAGATCGTCGAGTGCGTGCAGGTTTCAAACGACGACGCGTTTGCGATGGCGCGCCGGCTGGCGAAGGAAGAAGGAATTCTGGTCGGCATTTCCACCGGCGCGAATGTCGTCGCCGCGATTGAAGTGGCCAACCGTCCGGAAAACAAGGGCAAGCTCATCGTGACGGTGGCCTGCTCGACGGGCGAACGTTACTTGAGCACGCCGCTCGCCGCCGAAGCCCGTGCGGCGGTGGGCGGATAAAAATGTAAAGTAAAAGGACGCAAAATGCCCGACATCGTATTTGGAAAAGATGGAAAGGCTGTTTTTCCAACCAAGCATCATGGTGATGTCACGCTTTCCAAAACAAAGTGGGATATAATTTGCGCTGAACCTGAAAGGGCGTATTATCGGTTCAATGGAGAAAAGGTTGCGACGACATTGATTAATCCTGATTCGGTGCGGCATCACCGGCACGAGCCAAGCCAGTATTTTTACTATAAAAAATTCTTAAACATAAACATTAATGGGGCAGTTGAAATGAGTGCGTTTTGGGGTGTATATTTTGCTGTTGTCATTGACGAAGGCACAGGCAGAATATGCACAGTCTATCCGGTTCAACAGCCAAAGCCTGGAAAATTATTCAAGCCGGCAAAATAAAATGAGCGACACGACAACCATTATGGATATTGAACTTTCTGAACGATACGATCAGGAAGAGGATATTTATTATGTGACGGTGAAAACTGGCGAGCCGTCATTCGTAGTGGAGAATGATGATAAGCTTTTGATCGAAGCGGGCATTTTTACGGGCCTGCCAACCGGATTTAGAATCCTCAATTTTTCTAAAAACAAAATTATCGCAAATGGATTCAAGCCAAGATTTGTTGCGTTTTGCAAAAAGGCCGGACTCCGCAAAAAAACGGAGATGAAAGCCCGACAAGTCAAATTTGAAAAATTCTTTGAAGCTGTAGCCGCTTAAAGTGATTTGTTTCACGTTGAAAATACTTGTTGCATTCACGCGCGTTTCCGCGTAGTTAATTGGGCGTCGAAGGTTTTGTTAGTCCCGCTTTTTTGCGGGACGACTTCCCAAGTTCACAAATTCAAAATTGGTTTCGGACATATTCCGGCCTTCGCGCACACACATACTATGAGCAGTCCAGACAGCAACGGGGAGAAAATCCCCAACCACGGTTCCGGCCACTTGGAAATTTCCGAGAAGGGCTTCGGCTTTTTGCGCACCGCCGCCAACCATTTTCATCCCAAGCCGACCGACATCTTCGTCACGCCGGACACCATCCGCCGCAATTTTTTGCGCGAGGGCAGCCATGTCGTCGGCACCACGCAGCCACCGCATCGCGGCACCAGCCCGCAGCTCAAGACCGTGGAAAAGGTCAACGACCTGTCGTTCGAGGACTACACGAAAGTCGTCCGCTTCGAGAACCTCACGAGCATTGACCCGATTGAAAAATTCCAGCTCGAAACCACGCCGGACTTGATCGAGACGCGCGTGATTGACCTCGTCACGCCGATCGGCAAGGGCACGCGCGGCATCATCGTCGCACCGCCGCGCACGGGCAAGACGACCATCCTCAAACAGATTTGCAATGCCATCACCACGAATCATCCGGAAGTTCACGCGATGGTGCTGCTGATTGACGAGCGCCCGGAAGAAGTCACGGATTTCCAACGCTCGGTGAAGGCCGAAGTCGTCGCGTCGTCCAATGACATGGACTTGGAAACGCACGTCCGGCTTTCGCGTTTCATGATCGAACGCTGCCGTCGCATCGTGGAAGCGGGCAAGGATGTTTTCGTGCTGCTCGATTCGCTCACGCGCGTCGCCCGCGCCTACAACAGCGTTCACGGCGGCAGCGGCCGCACGATGACCGGCGGCGTGGACGCGCGCGCGCTGGAAATTCCGCGCAAGATGTTCGCGTCCGCGCGCAAGATTGAGAACGGCGGCTCGCTGACGATTCTCGCGACGGCGCTCGTGGACACCGGTTCGCGCATGGACGAACTGATTTTCCAGGAGTTCAAAGGCACCGGCAACATGGAGTTGATCCTGGACCGCAAACTTTCCGACCGCCGTTTGTATCCTGCGATTGACATTCCGAAATCTGGCACGCGTAAAGAGGAGAAATTGTTCGCGGCCAAGAATCTCGAAGCCATCCGCAAACTCCGCCGCACGATGGTGGACTTGAATCCCATCGAGGCGATGGAAACGCTCACCGCCGCGCTCAAGAAGCACAAGACCAACGACGAATTGCTGGCGAAGATGTCCGTTGGGACTTAAAAATTAACAGTAGGTAACAGAGAAAACTGAGTGGGGCATTTCATTTTGTTTTATCTCTGTTTCCTTAGTTGGCTTCTGTTCAAATGATTTCCTCGCTCCATTCGCGTCCGCCGCTTGAGCGGATGTTGCGCATCCACCAATCGCTGCAATCCGGCAAATTTCCCAACGCCTCCACGCTCGCGCGCGAACTGGAAGTCAGCACCAAATCCATCCATCGCGACATCGAGTTCATGCGCGACCGGCTGAATTTGCCGATTGAATTTGATCCGGCGCGCAACGGCTATTTTTACAACGGCGAAGTCAGCGCGTTTCCCACGATGCAGATCACCGAGGGCGAACTCTTCGCGCTCGTCGTCGCGGAAAAAGCCTTGCAGCAATATCGCGGCACGAGCTTCGAAAAACCGTTATTGAGCGCCATCAAAAAAATGGAGAGTGCGCTGCCTGACACCATCTCGCTCAACCTCGCCGACATCGAGCAGACGATTTCCTTCCGCACACGCGCCGAGCAGATTCTCGATCTGGAAATTTTTGACGTGCTCGCCAAAGCCGCCGCGCGCCGCGAACAAATTGAATTGGCCTATCGCAAACCCGGCCAGACCAAGCCGGAAGCGCGCGTCGTTGACCCGTATCATCTGGCGAACATCAATGGCGAGTGGTATCTGTTTGCGTTTGACCACGCGCGCAAAGACATCCGCACCTTCGCGCCCGCGCGCATCAAATCCGTCAGGCCGACGGGAAAAACGTTTGAGCGCCCGCAAAAATTCTCGCTCGAAAAACGCCTGCGCGGCAGCTTTGGTGTCCACTCTGGTCAGGGCGAACATGAAGTCGTCATCCGTTTCAATCCGCGCGCCGCCGATTACATCCGCGAAAAGAAATGGCATCCGTCGCAAACTTTGCGCGACTTGAAGGGCGGGGGCGCGGAATTAAAAATGAAGCTGTCCAGCCTCGCCGAAATCGAGCGCTGGGTCTTGAGCTGGGGCGGCGACGCCAAAGTTTTGAAGCCGCGCGAATTGATTGAGGCTGTGGAAGAATCGGCAAAAAAAATCTTGCAAGCCAACGGCTAAAGAACTTATCTGCTGTTGGAATTCTTGAAATCAAAACTGTCATTTGTCGTGCTGCTGATCGCGTTCAAGCTTTGCGCGCAGCCATATTCGGTTGACTGGAGTAAAATTTCCGGCGGCGGCGGCACCAGCGCCGGCAGCGTTTATTCCGTCAGCGGCACCATCGGCCAGCCGGACACGGGCGTAGCGATGAGCGGCGGGAATTATTCCGTGACCGGCGGGTTCTGGAGTTTGATTTCCGTGGTGCAAGCCATCGGCGCACCGGCATTGACCGTCACTTATTCCGGCAACAGCGTGATTGTTTCGTGGCCGTCACCTTCGACGGGTTTTCAGTTGCAGCAGAATTCCAATTTGGCGGTGACGAACGGCTGGGCAACCAGCGGCTTTTCTATTTCCGACGATGGCACGAACAAGAGCATCACAATTTCATCGCCGTCGGGTAATCTGTTCTTCCGGCTGAAACAATAGTAGGAGTCGAGGTGACGAGACTCTAACTGAAAACAGGAATAAATTAGAGCCTCGTCACCTCGTCTCCTACGAACGGAGAATTTTGAACTTCGGAGATTGTTTCAAGAAGTTTTTCGGATTCTGGTAGATCACTTTCTCAATCGCGCTGGCGAGATGACCGCGCTTCTTCATTTCCAGCGCCGTCTTCGGCACGGCCAGCGGATCGCTCATGCCCCAGTCACACGCGCTGTTCAACCAGAGGCGTTCGCTGCCGTAGGTTTCCAGAATGTCAATCGCCCGCGCCGGCGTGCATTTGGTTTCGGGATACAAGGTCATGCCCGCCCACATGCCGCAGTCCAAAACCATTTCGACGGTATGCTCCTCGACGTGATCAATGATGACGCGCTCCGGTATGATTCGCTTGTCGCTTTTCAAAACTTCGAGAATCAGCCGCGTGCCTTTCAACTTGTCTTCGAGATGCGGCGTGTGGACTAAAATCAATTGGTTGAATTGTGCTGCAAGTTCAACTTGCATTTCCAAAACGCACAATTCGTTCCGCGAATTTTTATTCAACCCGATTTCGCCGATGCCGAGAACATTTTCTCGGCCAAGAAATTTCGGGATGAGCGCGATGACTTCTTCCGCAAATTTCACGTCCTCGGCTTCCTTGGAGTTGATGCAGAGCCAGCAGAAATGTTTCAGTCCGAATTTCGCCGCGCGTTTCGGCTCGTGTTCGGTGAGCTGGGAAAAGTAATCGTAAAATCCGGCGGGCGAGCTGCGGTCGAAGCCCGCCCAGAACGCCGGTTCGCAGACGGCCTCGCAGCCGGCGAGCGCCATGCGTTCGTAATCGTCCGTCGTGCGGCTGACCATGTGGGCGTGCGGCTCGATGTAGCGCATAATTTATTGGCCACAGATTTTCACAGATGAAACACCGATGGGAACAAATTAAATCTGTGTTTCATCTGTGCCCATCTGTGGCTGATTTATTTTGGATATGCCCCAGTCGCGCCTTTGGCCGTGGCTTTGGCAATCGGCTTCACCGTCGGGTCGCTGAACGCGAGCAAAACGTTCTTCGCCTTGTTTTTCTTTTTGCCGTTCAGTTTTGCGAGCGCGGCCCGGAAATTTTTCAGCCGGAAATCGTCCTTGCCGTCCGCGCGCTCCACGCGGTCGAGAAAGGCGGCAAGTTCGACGAGCTGGTGGCGCGCGCCGAGGAAATAGAGGTCGAGGATTTGCTGCCGGGTCATAAATTGCTGGACGCAATATAACCGGGAATCGTCCGGCGACAATGCCGGATTGATTTCCCAAGTGCCAAAACAAAAAGGCCACCCGGAACGGATGGCCTTTAATTTTGACAACGCGCGTTCAGGCCGCCTTTTTCGGCGCGGGTTTTTTGGCCTTGATGGCCGCCTTTTTGCGTTTGATGTAGGCCTTGCGGCGTTTTTTATGTTCGTCTTTGTTGTGCTGTTTGCCCATAAGTGTCTTTACTTTGTTCGCATAATGCGATTTTGTGTTCCACACTATGAAAGTTTGCGCGCGGCGATTCAATGTTTTTTTCGCGTTGACGGTGGCGTTGGCGTTCCTTGGCGGCTGCCAGACCGGGAAGCCGCCGAAAGACCTTGGCGCCTTGCGCATCCATGTGGAGGCCCAGCCCGGCCCGGACGGCACCAGCCAGAGCGTTTCCGTGCTGCGTTCCGCCCCCCTGCTCGTGACCATCGCGCCTGAACCGATTTTGACGGAAGCAAACCTCATCGCCGCCAAAATCATCGAAACGCCCGGCGGCTTTGCCATCGAGGTCCGGTTTGATGAAATCAGCGCGACCTCCCTCGAACAATACACCGCCGCCGATCCCGGACGCCATCTCGTCATCTACGGCCATTGGGGAAATACGCCTGCCGACGGCCGCTGGCTCGCCGCGCCGCTCATCACGCGCCGCATTGGCAACGGCATTTTGTCCTTCACCCCCGACTGCTCGCGCGAAGAAGCCAGCCAGTTGGTGCTCGGCCTCAACAACGTCGCCGCGCAAATCCACAAGGGCCAGCTCAAATGATTCCCCGCGCCGCCCACCGCGCCATTTTTATTTTCACGGCGTCCAATTTGTTTTTCTGCGCCAGCCTGTTTGCGCAAACGCCGTTCCAATTTCCCACGGCCAACCATTCGCTCTATGAAATCGGAAACGAACTGAAATTTTTCGCGCCGACCGCGCCCGACAAGCCGTGGACGAGCGGCAGCTTCGGCTGCGTGCGCGACGACGGCACGCGGATGCACGAAGGCCTCGACATCCGCCATTTGCAGACCGACGCGCGCGGCGAACCGACCGATCCCGTCACGGCCGCCGCCGACGGCACGGTGGTTTATTTCAACGTAAAACCGTCGCTGTCGAATTATGGAAATTACATCGTCATCCGTCACGTCGTCGAAGGCCTGGAAATTTATTCGCTCTACGCGCACTTGAGCGCCATCCGTTCCGGGTTGACAATCGGAGAAGCCGTCAAATCCGGCGAAGTGATTGCGACGATGGGACGAACTTCCAACGCCGAAGTCATCGCCAAAGACCGCGCGCACGTCCATTTTGAACTGAACGTCCTCGTCAATGACAACTTCGCCGCGTGGTTCAAAATCAATTCCCCCGGCGAACGCAACGACCACGGCGAATGGAACGGCCAGAATTTGAACGGCCTCGACCCGCGCGAAATTTTGCTCGGCGAACACAACCCGGCGAAAAAATTCAGCCTGCTGGATTTTCTCCGCAGCCAGACGGAGCTGTGCCGGGTGCTGGTGCGCGCCACGAATTTTCCGTATCTGAAACGCTATGCTGCGCTCGTCCTGAAAAATCCCGTCGCCGAAAAAGAAGGCGTGGCCGGCTACGAAATCGCGTTGAATTACAACGCCGTTCCCTTCGCGCTGATGCCGCGCGCCGAATCCGAAATCAAAAGCCGCGCCAAAATCCAGTTGCTCTCCGTCAACGAGGCCGTGGAAAAGGCCAATCCCTGCCGCAAGCTGCTCGTCCAGCGCGCCGGCCGCTGGCAGTTGACCGACGGCGGAATCCGTGAGATGGAATTGTTGACGTATTGAAAATCGGAATACAAATCCCCGACTCCGCGTTTTGACTTTTGCGGGATTGACACCAGCCCGCCGCTTTTCTAATTTCTTCCGGCAAAGACCAGCACGCTTTGCCCCGAATGAAAGTTCGGGGATTTTTATTGTCGTCGGTAGGGCGGCGCTGCTGCGCCACCTTTGAAAATTCAAATAATTATGGCAAACACAATTCTGGTCGGCGCCCAGTGGGGCGACGAAGGCAAAGGCAAAATCATTGACGTCCTCACCGAGCAGGCGGATGTCGTCGTCCGCTACGCCGGTGGCAACAACGCCGGGCACACGGTTTTCCTCGGCCCGAAAAAATACGTCCTGCACCTCGTGCCGTCGGGCATTTTGCGGAAAAACAAATTGTGCGTCATCGGCAATGGCTGTGTGATAGATCCGGTCGGCTTGGTTGAAGAAATTGAAGGGCTGAAAAAGCTCGGCGTCAAAGTCACGCCGAAGAATTTTGTCTTAAGTGAAACGGCGCACGTCGTTTTTCCGTATCACCGTGAACTGGACGCGCAGCGCGAAGTGCTCAAGGGCAAAAATAAAATCGGCACAACGAAACGCGGCATCGGCCCGGCTTACGGCGACAAAGCGGCGCGCGTCGGCCTGCGCGTGAACGACTTGGTTGATCCGGCACGGCTTGAAGAAAAACTTTCTGTCCGCATCAAGGAAAACAACATCGTCCTCAAATCTCTCGGCGCAAAGCCGCTGTCGTTTATAAAGGTTTTTGCCGAATATCTCGCCGCCGGTAAATTCTTAAAACCGTTCGTCCAAAATACCGTTGGGCTTCTGCACCACTCGATGCGCGACAACGCGAACATTTTGTTTGAAGGCGCGCAGGGGACGTTTCTCGACATTGACCACGGCACCTATCCGTTCGTCACCTCGTCGAACACGACGGCGGGCGGCGCGTGCACCGGCTCCGGCGTGCCGCCGCATCGCATGGATCGCGTCGTCGGCGTGATGAAGGCTTACACCACGCGCGTCGGCGAAGGGCCGTTGCCGACGGAGAACGCCGAGATTTCCGACCTGCTGCACGGCATGGGCCGCGAATTCGGCGCGACCACCGGCCGCGCGCGCCGCTGCGGCTGGTTTGATTCCGTCGCCACGCGCCACGCGACGATGGTCAACGGCATTGACGACCTTGCCATCACGAATCTCGACGGACTCGACACGGTGGAGACGATCAAGGTTTGCGTCGCGTATCGTCACGGCAGGAAGCAATACGACTTCGTGCCGAACGACGCGCAGGTGCTCGCCGAATGTGAACCGGTCTATGTGGAATTTGAAGGCTGGCGCACGCCGACGGACAAGGCGCGCAAGTTCGCCGACCTGCCGCCGAAAGCGCGCGCGTATCTGAAGGCGATCGCGGAACTCACGAACGCGAAATTGTTCATCGCGTCCATTGGGCCGGCGCGCGAGCAGACGATTTTTGTCTAATGGCAAACGATCGTGATTAAGTGGAATATGCCGCGTCCGCGCTGGAAGATTTGCGCTCGATCCCGAAACGTGAAGCAGGCCAAATCTTCTGCAAAAACCTGCGGCTGGATCCCAATCTATTTATACGATTCCAATGGCAATGCCCCACTCACGATTGTCCTTAATTTCATTTGACGAATTCCCCGCGCAGGCGTATTAAATGTAACGATTTGAGAGTTAAAAGCAGCGGTTTTCGGCACAACGCCCAATCACGGTCCCTCACCAATTAGTTGTGCCGCAAGTGCGGTTGTGTGCTTTATGTTGTGGTTTTTGCTTTACTTGAACCGGCAATTGTGGTTGTCTATTTGCGAATAATCGCAGTTAAAAATCATGTATCTCAAAAATTTAACGGTTTTCGGCTTCAAGTCCTTTGCGGACAAAACCGCGCTCAATTTTCAGCCTGGCGTCACGGCCATCGTCGGCCCGAACGGCTGCGGCAAATCCAACGTCTCCGACGCCATCCGCTGGGTGCTCGGCGAGCAGTCGGCCAAGGCGTTGCGCGGCGGCGAAATGGCCGACGTGATCTTCAACGGCACGGACGGTCGCAAACCGATGGGCATGGGCGAAGTTTCGCTCACGCTCGGCGGCGTGGACGGCGAAAATCTTCGCGCGGCGGGCGTCGAGGTCGCTTATGACGAAGTCACGCTCACGCGCCGGATTTTTCGCGACGGCGGCAGCGAATATTTTCTGAACAAAACTCCATGCCGGCTCAAGGACATCCAGCAACTGTTCATGGGCACGGGCGTCGGCCGCACGAGCTACAGCATTCTCGCGCAAGGCCACATCACGCAAATTCTTTCGAGCAAGCCGGAAGACCGCCGGATGATTTTTGAGGAAGCCGCCGGCATCACGAAATTCAAATCGCAGAAAAAAGAATCGCTCCGCAAACTCGAATACACCGAGCAAAATCTTTTGCGCGTCGCCGACACGATCAAGGAAGTGAAACGGCAGATCGGCTCGTTGCAACGCCAGGCGGGAAAAGCAAAACGTTACAAGCAAATTTCGCTGGAGCTGCAACATCTCGAAACGCAACTCGCGCGGCATCAGTTCGACGTTCTGCTCGCGGAAATTTCCGAGAAAAATTCCGCCGGCGAAAATTTGCGGCACGAAATCGAGCAAGGCTCGAACGACATTTTGCGTTTTGAAAATGAGATTTCGCAATTGCGCGAACGGCTTTCGGATTTGGAGCACGAGGTCGCCGCGCAGCAGCAGCGCGGCTTGGAATTGAAAGGCGAAATTGACCGGCACGAAAGCCGGATTCAGTTCAACGAGGAACGGCTCAACGAAATCGCTTCGCAAAATTCCAAAGCGCTCGCGGAGATTTCGCAATCCGAAGAACGTCTTCGCGCCGCCGAGGAAGAACTGGCGAACGTGAAACAGCATTTGTCCAAGTCCGAAGCCGCGCTCGCGCAACATCGGCTCACGCTCGAAACGAAACAGTCGGCCTTGAAAAAGGTCGAGGAAGATTTGCAGGAACGGCAGGAATCGTTGCGCGACGCGCAGTCCGCCGCGTTTTCCGCCGCGCAGGATTTGACGCGCATCCGCAACGAAATCACCGCGCTCGATTTGCAGAAGCAGGGCAACACGATCCGGCTTGAAAAACTTTCCGCCGAAAAAGTGCAGCTTGAAGAAGAACGCACGCGGCTCGAATCGCGCCTGCACGAATTTACCGCGAGCGTCGAAGTCGAAAAACTGAACGTTGCGACAACGCGCGGTTCGGTCGAGCAGCGGCAAAATCGTTTGCGCGAACTTCAAGTTGAGTTGCAGCAATCGTCTGCCGATCAGGATCAATTTTTGCAGCAGCAGGCCGAGAAGCGTTCGCGCCTGACGGTTCTCGAACAGCTCGAAGGCTCGCGCGAAGGTTTTGACGCGGGAGCGGTCGCGGCGTTGCGGCAGTCGCGTTCCGTCATCGGCTCGCTCGCGGATCGCATCCGCGTTCCTGATGAATTTGTCGTCGCCGTTGAAAACGCGCTTGGCCACCACTTGCAACTTGTTTTGACCGAGCAGCCGGAATCCGCGCAGGAAATTCTCGCCGACTTGAGCGCGAACAAATCCGGCCGCGCGAGCGTCGCCGCGCTTTCCATCGGGATTCCCGACGACAAGCAACTTGTGTTCGGCGGCGAATTGTCGGCGGATGAAAATAAAACCGCCGCGCAAAATGGTTTGAAACAAGGCCAGATTGTCCGCGCGCTCGACGTTGTTCAAACCGATCCATCCGTGGACAAACTTTTGCGCGCATTGCTTGGCCGCACTTTCATCGCTTCCGATTTACCGACGGCGACGGCGCAAATCCAGAACGGTCACGCGGGCTGCGATTTCGTCACGCTGACCGGCGATTTGTTGAGCCGTCACGGAATTTACACCGGCGGCTATTTGAACGGCCACGGAAATTCCAAGGCGCCCGGCTCGATCCTTGGCCGCAAAAATCAAATCACCGAACTGCAAATGGAATTGACGGAAATCCAGAATCGCGTCGCCGAGGCGAGCCGCAAGCGCGGCGCATTGTTGAGCGAGCAGACGGAATTGCAGGCGAGCTTGCAGGCGGCGCAGACGGAATTGCGCGAACAGGAAGTCGCCATTGCCACGCGCGAAGGAGAATTCAACGCGCTGCAAAATTCCAACCGCCTGCTGCACCAGAAAATTGACACGGTTGTTTTTGAAGTCCAAAGCCTCGCCGCGCAAGAGCAGGAAGGTTTACAGAAACGCAACGCGCTGACGGCGCAGTTGGAAAAATATGAAACGTCCGAGCGCGGCGCGCAGGAACAAGTCGCGTCGCTGACAGCGGAACTGGAAAATTTGCGCCAGCAACGCGATGTTGCGAACACCGCTTTGACCGAAAGCAAAATCGCGCTCGCGTCGGACGAGCAGCTTGCGGCGTCGTTCCGCCAGCAGCAGCAATCTTTGGCGCAGCGCATCCGCGAACTCACGCAAGTCATCGAGCAGCGCAAGGGCGAGTGCTCGTCGTTTATTTCGCGCAAGGAGCAGGCGGAATCGGAAATTCTGGAATCGCGCGGCAAGATTGAAACCATCGCACACCAACGCGAGCAGGTGAACGCGCAGGCGGCGGAATTGCTCGCGCAAAAAAATTCGCAGGAAACGGAAATCGCAGCGCGCGACGAAAGTTTGCGTTCGCAGCGCAGCCGTTTGACGGAATTGCAGAACCAGCGCGGCGGAATCGAGATTGAACTGGCGCAGAAAAATATGTCGGTGCAAAACCTGCGCGAAAAAATCCAGCAGAAATACCACGTCAATCTGGACGATGTCCGCAGCGAGTGCATCACGATCACCTACGCCGACGAAGGTCCGGCGAAAGTCCAGACGCTCACGCCCGAAGAAATGGCTGCGGCTGGTGCGGCGACGGATTGGAACGCGGTCGCACAGCAGATCGAGGCGTTGCAAAAGCGGCTCGACGAAATCGGGCCAGTGAATCTCGTGGCGATTGAAGAATACGAGGAGACAGAACAACGTCATCAATTTCTCACGACGCAGCACGACGATCTGGTCAACGCCAAAACACAGTTGCTCGAAGTCATCAACCGCATCAACACGCAGACGCGGACGATGTTTTTGGAGACGTTCGAAAAAATCCGCGACAATTTCCGCGCGATGTTCGTGGACGTTTTCGGCGGCGGCAAGGCGGACCTGATTTTGTCGGATGAAAACGACGTTTTGGAAAGCGGCATTGAAATCGTCGCGCGTCCGCCCGGCAAGCAGTTGCAGAGCATTTCGCTGTTGTCCGGCGGCGAGCAGACGATGGTGGCGGTGGCGCTGCTGTTTTCGATTTATCAGGTCAAGCCGAGTCCGTTCTGCGTGTTGGACGAACTGGACGCGCCGCTCGACGAATCGAACATCAACCGTTTCGTGCGGGTGCTACAGCGTTTTCTTGGGCAGTCGCAGTTCATCATCATCACGCACAACAAGCGCACCATCGGCATGGCCGACGTGCTTTACGGCGTGACGATGGAAGAACACGGCGTGAGCAAGATCGTCAGCGTGAAATTCCACAAGACGGATGAAGCGACAACGCAAACGGCAACTGCGCCACTCGTTGAAGAACCTGCTTCTGTCTAAATCGCAGTTTGCCCTAATTTTTCGGAGAGGAATTAGTGATTGTCCCATCGTTCAGGTCCGGGTCAAATTTGCGAACTGGTTCGGTTTTAGAATTGTTCGCACCGTTCGCCCAAAGGCTGCCAACTTGCTCCGGCGTGAGCGTGGCCGCCGGTTTGAATTTTTCTCCGGCCATGTAATCGAGCAGGGAACGGCGCAGTTGCTGCAATTCGGAACCGTCGCGTTCGTTGTCCAAATTGATGGCGGAAACCAGCAGGCGTCCTGACCCGACGCTGGCCTCAAAAATCACGCCCAGCTTCCAATTGCGATTCCAGTCATCAATTGCCCACACAATCGGTTTCAGATTGCGCGGCGCAGTTTCCAGATTTACCGAGCGCACGTTGTTGACGAGCTGGATCCACTGCCAGTCGCAGTTCGCCTCGGTGGGAAATTCCGCGAGCGCCGGATGATTGGTGTCGCAGAGCAGGCCGAGCATGGCATCGAATTTGGGTCGCGCATTCTGCGGCGGGCGCACGGTCATCTGGATGTTCCAAAACACCGGAACATTTTTCATCGGTGGGCATTTCGCGGGATCAAGATCGGCGTTGCCCGGCATGAACAGCACTTTGCCACCGGCGGCAAGTCGCGTGGCGGCTTCGCTCCAATTATGCGTCAGCAAAACATCGGTCGGCGTGTTCATGTCCACTTGCGCCGGATAGAGCCAGAAATTCCAGTCGTTTTCAAAAGTTCCGTTGCTCGTTTCAACCAATGCAACAAATTTATATCGTGCAGGAGCAGGCAATCCGGACAAGTCCACGGGAATATTTCCCACTGAAAAATTTTTCCCAATCGGAATGGTCGTCACAGCACAATCTCCATGAGGAAGCGCGTTTCCGTTTGCATCACGAATCTCCCACTCTGGAACCGCATTTGTTAAAGGATTGCCGCTGAAATTATAAATTTCCACCGGCACTTCAAATTTGTCCGCCGTGGTGAAAACGCGTTTCGTTAATCGCGCCAGCGGCACGACCGGACCGCAGAATTTTCTGAACTCCTTCGGCGTGACGTAGCTCTTCGGTTGCCAGAACGCATCCACGACGCCAATGAGCGCCGTGCCCTGACCGAGATAATCGTGCAGGTCGAGCAATTGAAAACCGGCGAGGCCGGGCGTGCGCAGGTTCGCCTCAATTTCTTCTTTGTAACATTCGAGTTGAAAACGACCCGACGCCCACGCGAAATCTTTGTCCTCGTCCAGCACGCCGTTTTGCTCGGCGATGTATTTGAAAATGTCGTAATTGCTGGGCTTCAAATAGCCGGTGAATTTCGGAATCACGTCGAAGTCGGGATACGCGCACCACTGGCCGACCTCGTGCGCGAGGACGGGGATGTGGACGGTTTCGAGCGCAGCGCGGTAATCGCCGCCGAACCAGCCGGAAGTATTTCGCAAGTCGCCGCCGGTGAAACGGACGAGAGAGGCGTATTGCGCGCCGCCGTTGACCTGCGATGGATCGGACCAGCCGGTGCCAGCGGAATAAAGCCGGCGTGGGTCTTTCGCGTAATTATCGGCGGCCCATTGCGGCGTGAATCGCGAGTAATTGCGCGGCTCGTTGCTCGGCGAAAGCAAAATGAACGACGGATGATTGCCGTAGGCCGCGAGGAGCCGCGCGGTTTCGTCGTTCAGCCATTGTTTCAACTGCGGGCTGCCGAAATCGGCCCACAGGCCACATTCGGGCTGGAGATAAAAGCCGAGTTCGTCGGCGGCCTCGAACGCGGCTTCCGGCGGACACCACGAATGGAAACGCATTCCGTTCAAGCCGTAATCCTTGCAGGTCTGGATGATTTTTTTCCATGACGCCACATCCATTGCCGGATAACCCGTGAGCGGAAATTCGCCGCCGTCATGCGTGAGCCGCAGGTTGACGGGGCGGTCGTTGATGAGAAGGTCTTTGTCGTTGTGGGTGATTTCGCGGAGGCCGAAGGTGACTTCACGCGTGTCTTCATTTCCGCCGCCGCGAAGTATCACGGAAATTTTTTGGAAAGCTGGATTGAATTCGTCCCAGAGGTTTGCGTCTGCACCAAGCGCTATTGTGACTTCTCCAGTGCCGTCATGCGTTTCCCAAAAAGGAATGCCCAAAAACCTGTCCAAAAGGCTGTTTGAGTTTGGAGGCAAAGATGCGCCTTTAATGACCGCGAACGAACATTCGCTCGGCTTTCCAGTCGCATTGCCAACATGAACAACGACTCGCGCAGTTTTATTACTTACATTCGGAAACACCTGCACATCCTCAATCCAAACCAGCGGCGTGCTTCGCAATTCAATCTTCCCCACGATGCCGTTCCACGCCGCGCCCAGCCCATCGGAAATGCTGTGCGAATCAACTAAGTGGCCAGCTGCCGGAAGTTGCAGGCGGTTGTCCACGCGAATGCTCAAGCGGTGTTTGCCCGGCGCAAGCACGCCAAGATCGGTGATGTGCGGCGCGACGAGGCTGTCGTTGGCGGGAAATTCCGTGTCGTCCACCCAGACTGTGCTTTTCCAGTGCGCGCGTTCCAGAAACAGCGTGAAATGTTTGCCGCTCCAGTTGGTCGGAATATCAATGTCGCGCTGATACCACGCCGCGCCGAGATAATGTTTCGGCGGCTGCGAAAGGAACGGCACTTCCACATGACCCGGCTGCGAAAAATGATCGCGCAAACTCGCGGGCTGGATTTTCCACCACGCTTCGCCGAGCGTCAAAACCCACGGCGTGTCCGTGCTGATGTCGTCGCCGTAGCCCTGCGCTTGAAGGATGCCGGGCAACTGGATTTTGTCCGCTAAATCCTTCGTGAACCAATTTTCGTTTGTGCCGACATCATTGCGGTCGAGGGCGAATCGCCATTCGCCGGCGAGCGGCATGGTGTCAGCGGCGCGAAGTTGCGCGGTGAAAACTAAAATCGTGACGGCAAAAAAAGTTTGCAGAAAAATGCGGCGCATAAAAATGGATTGCCGCCAGTGGAACACGACCGGACAAAAACCGCAATTCACTTTTTGGCGGCGCGCAGTAATTCCGCAATCAGGCCGTCCGTCGTGTGCGTCTTCGCCTCAACCGCCGGTTCGAGTTTCAAGGTGCGGATGGCCTTGCTCGTCTCCGGGCCGATGGATACCAGCTTCATTTGCGGGAATTGTTTCATCAATTTCGGCAAATCAAAGCGCGCGTGGAAATGTTCCACCGTCGAGCTGCTCGTGAACGTCACCCAGGCCGCACCTTCCACGAGCAGCCGCGCGCCGGCACCGGTGCGGTCCTCGGTCTCGGCCACGGTTTTGTAAATGGCGATGTCGTCCACGATGGCGCCTTCTTCTTGCAATGCGTCCGGCAATTCCTTGTTCGCCACCTCGGCGCGTAGCAGGCACATCTTGACGTTCTCGATGCTCTGGTATTTCACGAATTCCTCGGCGATTTTGCGCCCGATGAATTCCTCCGGCTGCAAGTCCACTTGCAAGTGAAGTTCGCGCAATTTCGCCGCCGTGGCCGGGCCGACCGCCGCGATGCGTGCGCCGCCGAGGTCGCGCAAATCCTGAAACCGTTTGAAAAACAAATCGAAAAATGCCGTCACGCCGTTCGCGCTGGTGAAAACAAACCAGTCGTAGGAATTCAATTCCAGCAGGCAGTCAATAATGGCGTCGCGCTCCGTCGGATGCGTGAGCTTGATGGTCGGTACTTCCAAAACATCCGCGCCAAGCTCTGCCAGCCGGTGCGCAAAACTTCCCGCCTGTTCCGAGCGGCGTGTGACGACAATGCGTTTTCCGAACAGCGGCTTGGACTCGAACCAGTTTAATTTTCCGCGCAACTTCACGACCTCGCCGACGATGATGATGGCGGGCGGCGAAATTTTTTCCTTCGCCGCGAGTTTGGCAATCGTCGCGAGCGTGCCGGCGACGGATTTTTGCCGGCCCGTCGTGCCGCGATGGACGACGGCCACGGGCGTTTCAGGATTCATGCCGTGCGCGATGAGCGATTTCGTCCAGTCGGCGAGATTGTCCATGCCCATCAGCACGACTTTGGTGCCGGGGATTTTGGCGATCTGCTCGTAGCGCAAGGCCGTGGGCGCATCCGCCGAATCGCTGTGGCCGGTGAAGACGGTGAAGCTGGAGCAATGCTCGCGGTGCGTGAGCGGAATGCCTGCGTAATTCGCCGCCGCCACGACCGACGAAACGCCCGGCACAACTTCGAATGGGATTTTTTCCGCCGCGAGCTGTTCCGCTTCCTCGCCGCCGCGACCGAAGATGAACGGATCGCCGCCCTTGAGCCGCACGACGATTTTGCCCTCGCGGGCGCGGGCGAGCATGACCTCGGTGAGCTGTTCCTGGGTGAGGCCGCCGTCGCGCTTGTGGTTGCCGCGCGAAATAATTTCGGCGGACGACGGGGCGAGCCGGAGCAGTTCGGGATTCACCAGCACATCGCTGATGACGACCTCCGCGCGCCGGAGCAATTCCGCGCCGCGCAGCGTGAGCAAGCCCGCGTCGCCCGGCCCCGCGCCGACCAGATAAACTGTGCCTTTGGATTTCACACGCATACTTTATTCGAGCGGCGGAGTTAGGCAATCACAGAGGCAAAGTCGTTTGCCGCCGGCTGTTTTTGAAATTCGCCGGGCAAAAATCCATTTGACAATTTCAAATTTTAATATCAATCTATCCGCATCCGTTGATTTGACGGACTCATGACGAGTGGTCGAGGGACTGGCCCGATGACACCACGGCAACCGATTGAACTTTGGTTTCAATGACAGGTGCCAATTCCAGCTCAAGCATCATCAGCTTGGGAAAAATGAGAAGTGCACAACCGTTTTGTCGCCCCTTCTCGTCTTGAGTCGGGGCTTTTTTGTTTTAAGAAACGATTAGCCACCGAGACACAGAGCGCACAGAGATAAAAATGAATTCTGTGCTCTGTGCCCTCTGTGACTCTGTGGCAAATGAATGGAAAAATATTTTATGAGTGAAAAGCATCAAGGGTTCATGAAGGCGCTCAAGTGCCGCGAATGCGCACGCGAATATCCGCTCGAAGCAACGCACGTCTGCGAATTCGACTTCGGCCCGCTCGAAGTCGCCTACGATTACGACCGCATCAAAAAATCGCTGACCAAAGCGGCCATCGAGTCGCGCCCGAAAACGATGTGGCGTTATCGCGAGCTGCTGCCGATCGCGGGCGAACCAACCGTTGGCCCGCTCGTAGGATTTACGCCGCTCGTCAAGGCTGACCGGCTCGCGAAAGCGCTTGGTATCCGCGAGCTTTACGTCAAGAACGACGCCGTGAATTATCCGACGCTTTCGTTCAAAGACCGCGTCGTCAGCGTCGCCTTGAGCCGCGCCAAGGAATTGGGCTTTGAAACCGTCGCGTGCGCTTCGACTGGCAATCTTGCGAATTCCGTCGCCGCGCAAGCCGCAAGCGCGGGATTAAAATCCTACGTCTTCATCCCGTCGGATTTGGAACAGGGAAAAATTTTGAACTCGCTCATCTATGGCGCGAACGTCATCTGCATCAAAGGCCATTACGACGAGGTGAACCGCCTCTGCGCCGAGATCGCCGGCAAGTTCGGCTGGGCGTTTGTGAACGTCAATATGCGCCCCTACTACGCCGAAGGTTCGAAGAGCATGGCGTATGAAATCGCCGAGCAACTCGGCTGGCGGCTGCCGCAGCACACGATCGTGCCGATGGCGTCTGGCTCGTTGCTGACGAAAATCCACAAGGGCTATCAGGAATTTGTGAAGCTCGGCCTCGTCGCGAATTCCGAAACGCACATCCACGGAGCGCAGGCCACGGGCTGTTCGCCGATTTCCGTCGCGCAAAAGGCCGGACTCGATTTCTTCAAGCCGGTGAAGCCCGACACGATTGCGAAATCACTCGCCATCGGCACGCCCGCCGACGGTTTTTACGCGCTCAAAGTGATGCGCGACACCCACGCCTCCGCCGACGACGTGACCGACGACGAAATCCGCGACGCGATCAAGCTGCTTGCCGAAACGGAAGGCATTTTTGCCGAGACCGCCGGCGGCGTGACCGTGGGCGTGGCGAAGAAACTCATTGCGTCCGGGAAAATCCCGCGCGATTCTTCCGCCGTCATCTGCGTCACCGGCAACGGATTGAAGACGCTCGACGCCGTGCAAGGTCACGTCGGCAAACCGCGTGAAATCAAGCCGAGCCTGCGCGAATTCGAGGCGCTGCTGGCGCATGAAGAAAAAGTGAATGCGTGAACCGGCTTCACTTTATTTACATCGTTTGATAAAATAAATTCCGTGAAAGTAATTCCTCCAGGCCTGCTGGAAACAGCGGTGGAACGGTTGAAAGCCGAATTTCAGCCGGAGGAAATTTATTTGTTCGGTTCGCACGCGTGGGGCACGCCGACGGAAGATAGTGATGTGGACTTGATGGTGATTTTGCCGCAAAGCGATGAGCGTCCCATCCGGCGCGACCAGCGCGCACAGCTTTGTTTGGGGTTACTGCCATTTTCCGTTGACGTGCTGGTGCGGACACGGCGCGAAGTGAACCGCGTCCGGGAAGTTCGCGGCAGTCTGACCCACGAAGTGTTTCAAAGCGGACGCAAAATTTATGGGTGACACTAATCAAGAACTCTTACGCTCTTGGTTGACGAAAGCCGCGAGCGATCTGCGAAGCGCCAAAGTTCTTGGTTCAGCCGAAGACCCGACGCTCGACACGGCCATTTATCATTGCCAGCAGGCGGCGGAAAAAGTGGTCAAGGCTTTTCTGGTTCATTGCGGTGTCACGCCGGAGAAAACCCACGACATCCGCAATCTCACCATCCAAGCCGCCGCGCACGAACCGCGCTTCAATGAACTGCTGACCTTTGCCGCCGAGCTAACGCCTTACGCTTGGGAATTTCGCTATCCCGATGACCTGGCGGAAACTTATCCCACGCGCGAGGAATTTGATCAGGCCTTGCATCAAGCCCAGACGGTTTATGATTTCGTGCTGAACCTGCTTCCGAAGGAGGCGAGGCCGTGAAAACCTTTGACGCCGTGCAAGGTCATTGCGGCAAACCGCGCGAAATCAAGCCGAGCCTGCGCGAGTTCGAAGCGCTGCTGGCGCATGAAGAAAAGGTGAATGCGTAAAAACTAGACAAATATGATTGACCCCACAAATACGGTTTCATCGTTGGAACTCGTGACCAAGATTGACGCGCTTTACAGCGGAGCACTTGGCCACATTCTTACGCTTGTCACCATAATTGTGGGTTTCGTCGGCGTTTTTGTGCCAGTTTTTCTTTACGTTTTTCAAAACCGATTGGCAAAAACTGAAGAAGTAAAGATGGAGTTGCGAATTTCTCAAGCTGTTGAAAACGCTCTGGCACGACTCAAGGAAGATTTTGACGATTATCAAAAAAAGAACGACGAGAAGATGGAACACGCTTTAGCTCGACTTGTAAAATTTCAGAAAGCAGAAGCCGGTAGGTCGTTCGCGGCCACTTTGCATCTGCAAGCAAACAATCAGGCTTTGTCAGAAGATTATTGTCTGGCTGCTGTAAGTTATCTCGAAGCAGCTGGAAAATACCTACTCGGTGGAGATTATTACAACTTGCTTCGCGTGCTAATCGAACTGGACAAAAAAATCCTACCGAAATTAACGAAGCATGATTTTGAATCGGATCGCATTGAGGAACGATTCAAAGCCATTACGCTTTTGCTTGAGGAACACAACGAGAAAAATATGTTTCGGGAATGGATTGATTCGTTCCATACAAATGTTCCAATCGCCTTGAAACGTGAGCCAAAAGACGAAGTTGAAAAATAAAATTTAATTTATGTCAAAGAAAGTCCGAATCCCAACGCCGCCACCATTGGCGATGGCGATTTGCCAGCTTGACCGTTCGTAGCTTATAAACTACAGTATGTCCGTGTTCGCCACACCCAAAGAAGTTGTCGCGTTCCGCGCGCGCGACGGGCAAGTGCCGTTTGAGGAGTGGCTGGACGATTTGGATGACAAGCGGGCGGTGGCGCGGGTGCTCGCGCGGCTGGCGCGCGTGCGTCAGGGCAACCTTGGCGATTGCAAGCCGGTCGGCGAAGGCGTGAGCGAGTTGCGGGTGGATTACGGGCCGGGCTATCGCGTGTATTTCGGCCAGAAAGGGCGCACGCTGGTCGTGCTGCTCTGCGGCGGCGACAAAAGGTCGCAAGACCGCGACATCCGGCTGGCGAAACAGTTTTGGCAGGAGTTCAAACAAAGTGGTTTATGAAAACTGTCAGTTACAAAAAGATTTTGCACAAGAGGCTGGACGACCCGGAACAGGCGGCGGAATATCTCACCGCATGTTATGAGGAAGGCCCGGAAGTTTTTCTGGTCGGCTTGCGCGACGTGGTTGAAGCGCAAGGCGGTGTCGCCCGCGCCGCCGAGTTGAGCAAGTTGAACCGCGAAAATTTGTATCGCGTCGTTTCGCGCAAAGGCAACCCGCGTTTGACGAGTTTGAATTCTGTTTTGTCAGCGCTAGGTCTTAAAGTTGTTTTTGAAGCAGCTTGAGTTCCGCAATCCTTGAAAATTTAAGCAGAGAAGAAAAATTAATTTAATTTATGCCAAAAAAAGTCCGCATCCCCACGCCGCTCCGCAAGTTGACCAACAACGAGGAGTTGGTCGAAATCAACGCCGCCACCATCGGCGAGGCGCTCGTCGAATTGCAGACGCGCTTCCCCGGCATCCAGGAACGCCTTGTGGATGAAAAAGGCGACGTGCGCCGCTTCGTCAACGTCTATGTCAACGAGGAGGACATCCGCTTCCTCAAAAACCGCGAGACGCCGCTCAAGGACGGCGACGAAATCAGCATCATCCCCGCCATCGCCGGCGGCTAGAACCAATTCAAAATGAAAAATGCAAAATGAAAAATGGCCGGCAGCGACGCTCGCCAGTCAGAATTTGTTTTTTCATTTTGATTTTTTAATTTTTAATTCTATGGCCACTCCAAAGAAAAAACCTGCCGCGACGAAATCGAACTCACCGACGCAACAACGCCTGTGGCTGATGTATCCGCCCAAGCTCATCAAACAGCCGTTCATCTGGGAAATCGGCCACAAGTTCAAAGTCGTGACGAACATCCGCCAGGCCAGCGTGACCGATGAAATCGGCATTGTCTGCCTGGAACTCGAAGGTCCGCGCGACGAGGTGAAAACTGCCATCAAATGGCTGGAGAAACAGGGCGTGAACGTCGAGCCGGTGGAAATCGGCGTGATTGCCGGCTGATCTACTCTGCTTAAATCAAAGTTCGTTGGACTGAGTTAGAAGTATCCCGCTTTTTTCCGGTCTTCCATCGCGGCTTCGCTGGCCTTGTCGTCGGCGCGGGTGCCGCGTTCGGTCACGCGCGCGGCGGCGACTTCGGCAATGATGTCGTCAATCGTGTCGGTCTTCGATTCAATCATGCCCGTGCTGATCATGTCGGCAATCGTGCGCACGCGGACAATCAATTTTTTGGCCGGCTCGTTCGGCTTCGGACGCGCACCGGTATAAGGATCAGGCGTGGTCGCGTTCGTGTGCGGCGGCGGCACGGGCAACCATTGGCCGCCGCGCCGGAAACATTCGCGCTCGTGGCTGAAATAAATGTTCGGCACTTCGAGCTTTTCTTTTTTGATGTATTCCCAAACGTCCATCTCCGTCCAGTTCGAGAGCGGGAACACGCGCATATTTTCGCCGGGGTTCAGCTTGGCGTTGTAAAGATTCCAGATTTCCGGCCGCTGATTTTTAGGATCCCACTGGCCGAACGAATCGCGAAAGCTGAAAAAACGTTCTTTCGCGCGGGCTTTTTCCTCGTCGCGTCGTGCGCCGCCGATGGCGCAGTCGAATTGAAATTCTTCAATCGCGCCGAGCAGCACAGGAATCTGCAATTTGTTGCGACTGATTTCTCCGGGCGCGGGCTGCGCGTGGCCTTTGGCAATCGCCTCGTCCACCGTGCGGACAATCAGCTTTGCGCCCAATTCCTTCGCGCGCCGGTCGCGGAATTCGATCAGCTCGGGAAATTCATGGCCGGTTTCAACATTCAAAAACGGCATCGGAATGTCGGACGGACGGAACGCCTTTTCCGCGAGGCGCAACATGCAGATGGAATCCTTGCCGCCGGAAAAAAGCAGGGCAGGGCGTTCAAACTCGGCGGCGACTTCACGCATGATGTGAATCGCTTCGGTTTCGAGATACTGCAAATGATCTAAATGATAGGAACTCATTTTTGTTGTCCGCAGATTAACGCAGATGAGCGCAGATAAAACTCAAAAAATAAATCTGCGAAAATCTGTGAAATCTGCGGAAGAATCAGGTTTGTCCCACGGCCTTCCCGCCCCAGGTCGCGTGAAGTCCGCACTCGCGCTTGTCGTCGGCTTTCGCGGGATCGAAATAATCCCACTCGTTCGGGAGATTGTGCTGCTTCAAATAATTTTCCATGTCCGCGTCGCTCCAGTAAAAAACCGGGCTGATTTTCAGCGCGCCAAAATTTTTATCCTCGCTCACGATGTCGAGTTGCGCGCGATTTGGATTTTGCACTTTGCGCAACGCGGTGAGCCAGACGGTCGGCGCGAGTTCCTTCATGCCGCGTTGAAACGGTTCGAGCTTCATCACTGCGCTGAATTCCTTCAAGGCGGCCTCATCATCCGTGGACGGGATTTCGCCGTAAATCGCGTCGCGATGCGTGGCGGAAATTTTCGGCAGGAACGGTTTGAGATTCAGCTTGAGCATTTTTTTCAATTGCTCGGCGTGCTGGTAAGTCGCCGGACGGTTGTAGCCGTGGTCAACCCAGAGAACCGGAATGTCCGCCTGCACTTGCGCGGCGAGATGCAAAACGACGGCTTCGTAAGGCCGAAAATTCGTCGAGACGATCGCGCGGCCTTTCGCCTGCGCGACGGCCCACTTCACAATTTCGAGCGGCGATTTGTTTCGCAACTCGAAATTGGCTATGGAAATTTGGTCGGCGGTCATTTTATTTTTTAGTTTTCGCGGCAATGTCCGCTGCCGAGCGGAGCGGCGTCGCTTGCCGTTTTTCATATTCCACGCGGAAACTTTCGAGTAGCGGCAGATCGTTCAAATCCTTTTGCCGACCGCTCGCGCGCTTGCTCGCGATGATGTCGCGCAAATTGGCGATGTGAAAAATCTCCACCGTCACGCCCCGTTTTTTCGCTTCGGCAAAACTGGCAATGCCGTCCGGCGCAAAAACCAGATCTACGTCGAACGGCCCGGTCTTGATTTGCACGAAATCCTTGCCCGCGACGATTTCGCGCTCCAGTCTGTCGCTGATTTCAAAACCAAGTTTGCGCAGCGCGGCGGCGATGCGACGGCCATTCTCCGGCGTGCGTGCGGGAAAAATGTCCACGTCCTGCGTCGTGCCGGGAAAGCCCAGCAGGATCGCGCCGCTCTTGCCGAGAAAAAGATACTCGACGCCCGCCTGGTTGAAAGCGCGGGCGATTTCCTCGGCCTGAAGCGGATGAAATTCCGGGCGTTTCATTTCGCGGGTTTGAAGCCGAGGTATTCCGGCAGGTTCGCCGCGCACCATGCGCGATATTCCGACATCGTGGCAAACGCCCGCCACGGCGCGTCGTCCAGCACCGGCTTGTGAACGCGGTTGAATCCATATTTCATACGCACCGCCAGCGGACGGTCGAGTTGTCGGCGGCATTGTTCGCGGAAATCCTGCCAGGACTCATCTTCTTTAATTTGTTCAGCGGTCATTTCAAAAATTGTTCAAGGCAAATTATCCAAGTCGGCGAGGTCTTTGTTCCTGCCGCTGGCGCGTTTGTTCGTTTTCAAATCCGCCAGCGGAATTATTTTTACCGGAATTCCTTCCAGCAGGGTGTCCACCCGGCGCGGATAAACTTCCGTAAACTTCAAGCCGCTCGCGTTCTGGAACACTTCGATCTTGTTCGGCACACGCCCCAGATAGAGCGATTCGTTGTTTTGCAGAAACTTTTTGTCCAAGCCTGCCAAATCTTCGCCAAAGAAATCGCGCACCGCCGCCAGCAGGCGGTCGAAGTTTGCGTCCGAGACCGCGATCCAGAAATCAATGTCCTCGGTGAAGCGGTGATAGCCGTAATGGTTCACGGCGAATCCGCCCACCAAAAGATAGTCAACTCCGGCGCGGTTCAGGCACGCCAAAAACTCGCGAAACTCGGGCGTTAATTTCCTCTTCTCCATAGACTCGTATCCTCAATTCTTCCAGCGCTTCCATCCGTTCCTCGGGCGTGCGCGACCACCAGTAACGGCGCAACTCCTCGTCCGCCTCGGCAAAGGACATTTTGCCGAACGTCCGGTAATTTTCATGTCGCTTGGCCGGGTTCATTTGTTTGAACAACAAAGTAACGAAGCAACAAAGCCGCTTCGTTGCTTCGTTGTTAATTTTTCGCCACCGCCTGGGGCATTTTTACCTTCGCGTATTCCAGGACGGTAATCGCCTGTTCGCGCGAAATCCCGAAAATGTCGGCATATTCGTCGAGGCCAATGCCGTCTTCCAAATTTTCAAACAAGCTCTCCACCGGCAGCCGCGTTTTGTAAAAGCACGGCGCACCGCTCATCCGTCCGGGGTTGATCCAGATCAACGGATTTTTTTCATCGGGCAGCAACACGTCTTTGTTCATGGCTGGAAAAGGATAACATCACGACCGCCGTCGCACAATGCGCGACTCGGTGCTACGATCCAATTAAACGTCAACGGTTGGAGTCAATCCACGCGAGCAAATTCTTTTTTGACCTTGCTCCTGTAAATTGTCCTTTGACTTGACCATTGCTGAATAAAACAAAAGTTGGCACTGCGGACACACGAAAATTTGCCGTAAAAGCATTATTTGCGGCTGCATCAACCTTCACAATTTTCAAGTTGCTTTGTTCAGTCGCCAGTTCTTCCAGAACCGGCGTCATCATGCGGCAAGGCGCGCAACCATCTGTATAAAAATCCACTAGAACAACGCCTGTTTGTTTTATGACTTCTACGTCAAAATCATTTCCATCAGCTATCGTTTTCATTTTTTAGTTTGTCGCGGCTGTTTTTTGCTCGTTCAGAAAAACGCGGTCGCACCAGTCGCCGAAACGTTCGCCGGAATTTCTTTCCTTCACGAAACGCACGAGGACGGGGCGCAGTTCGGTTTCGATTTCGGCTTCCCTGATCACGTCTTTCCAGACGCGATTCAGGCGCGTGCCGGAAGAATTTCCGCCGAGCCAAACTTGATAGCGGCCGGGCGCCTTGCCGACAAACGCGAGTTCCGCCATGTAAGGCCGCGCGCAGCCGTTCGGGCAGCCGGTCGAGCGAATGATTATTTCTTCGCCGCCGAGACCGACTTCGTCGCACAGTTTTTCGATGCGGTCAATCATGCCGGGCAACATGCGTTCCGATTCCGCGAGGCCGAGGCCACACGTCGGCAGCGACGGGCAGGCCATCGCGGCGGCGTGCAGGACGCGCGCCTGATTTTCCGTCTTCACGCCGTGCGTCGCGAGCAGGGCGGTGATGGCAACTTTTTCGTCGTGATTCGCGTTGGCCAGAATCACGTTTTGATTTGCGCTCAAACGGAATTCGATGTTCGGAAATTTTTCCGCAACGTCGCGCAACGCGATTTTCTGCGCGTTCTTCACGCGGCCGGTTTCAACGAACAATCCAAGAAACCATTTTCCATCCGTCGCTTTGTGCCAGCCGAGCAGGTCGCTCGTTGTGGTGAATTTGCAAGGCTTTGCGGGCGCGAGCGTGATGCCGGCGCGAGCGTTCACTTCGTCCTGCATGAATTTCACGCCGCGTTCGGCAACGACATATTTGAGGCGCGCGTGTTTGCGGTCGGTGCGGTCGCCGAAATCGCGATGGATCGTCAGCACGGCCTTCGCGACGTCCACGAGTTTGTCCGGCGTGAAAAATCCGATGACGTCCGCGAGGCGCGGAAAAGTCTGCACGTTGCCGTGACTGCGACCCATGCCGCCGCCGACGGCGATGTTGTAGCCGACAAGCTGGTCGTTCTCGACGATGGCGATGAAGCCGAGGCAGTTCGTGAAAATGTCCATGTCGTTCACGGGCGGAATCACGAAGCCGATCTTGAACTTGCGCGGCAAATAAGTTTTGCCGTAAAGCGGATCAACGAAATTTTTATTTTCCGCCGCTTCGTTGTCGAACTGCACGCCGTCAATCCAGATGGAATGATATGCGGGCGTTTTGGGCGCGAGCGCGAGCGCGACTTTGTTTGCGTCGGCAATCACCTGTTCGCGCGCCTTCGTGTAAGCGGGCGTGGGCGCGGCCATGACGTTGCGGTTCACGTCGCCGCACGCCGCAAGCGTGGAGAGCAACGCTTCGTTGATTTTTGCAACGAGCGGACGCAAACCGGACATCACGACGCCGTGAAACTGGATGCTTTGCCGCGTGGTGATGCGCAACGTGTTGTTGCCGTATTTCGTGGCGAGATCGTCGAACGTGATCCATTGCTTCGCCGTCATCACGCCGCCGGGAATGCGCCCGCGAATCATCATGATGTATTTCTTGCCGGTCTTGCGCAGGTCGCGGTCGTCCTGCTGATACGAACCGTGAAATTTCAGGAACTGGTTGTCGTCCTCGGAAAAATGGTCGGCGTTCGCGTCATTCAACGTCGCGGCAATCGTGCCGGCGAGCGTCGGGATCGCGGCCTTGATTTCTTCGTTGTGCGTTAATTTTGTCGGTGCTTCAGCGCTCATAAGCGGATTGTCAGTCTAACAGGCATCGCCGGATTATTCAAGTCAAGTCGCCGGGACAAAACGCTGGAGCCACAGCGTTGCGCCGAACAGAATCAAAAATATTGCGCTCAATTCGCGCGGACATTGCGGCGCGACGGCCAGCCAGTCCGTGAAAATAATTCCCGCAAGCAGGCCGGAAACGATTCTTCCGACGTTGATTTCGCCGCCAATGAAAATTGTCCGTGTGCAACGCACGACCCACAATGCAAGCGCGAGCGACAAAATTATCGCCGCTTTGCGCGCTTCTCCGGCGTTCATCAGCATTGCCAGAAAAATGGGCGCGGCCAGCAGCAGCAGCGGCCAATACGGAATTGGCCCGCGAAAACTTTCGCGCCGCGCGACGTAACTTAATCCGACGATGTAAAACGCCAGCGCGACGCCGCACCAGATTGAATTTCCGTGCAAGCCGTTTGCGGCAGTTGAACCGGCAATGACATAAACCCAGAAGCGGCACAAGCCCATCAGCCACGGCGACGCGGTGATGGCCTTGTGCGCCGCGTCGTAAATCAAAATACAAATTGCGAGAACAATTCCAATTGCCCCGGCGATTTTCCCGCAACAAATCAAAAGCAAAATTCCGGCGGCGAGCCACGCCCAGCCGAAAGTCCAGACGGTGTCCACGGAAATCTGGCCGGACGGGATCGGCCGCGACGCGCGGCGCTGGCGGTCGAAGTCCGCGTCAAAGGCGTCGTTCAAAAACATTCCGCCGGTGTAAAGCGCGCTGATGCCAAGCAGCAGGAACGGCAGTTTCCAATAATTTCCGCCGCCGGAAAGCCACCAACCGGCGAGGCAATTTGACCAGACGGTCGGCAGGTTGGAGACGCGGCCAAGGACGAGCAGCGTGCGCAACTTGGAAAAATTCATGTCGAATGAGGAAAGCAGGAAAACAGGAAAAAGCAAATGAAGGAAATCAGGGGCGCGTTCTAATAAATTCCTGCTTTCCTGCTTTCTTTATCAAGGCGGTCGGGGATTCGGTGGCACCCAAGTGCGATTCCAATAGAAATTCCACAGATTTTCAAGCTTGGCCAATTCAACATGACCATCAGAGCAGGCGACGTTAATTGCTCCGGGCAGTCTTTGGGTGGTATCCACACCGGTAGGCGCGTTGCTGGCGGGAATACCGCCATGGCGATCAATGAGCATTCGTCCCAATGGACCAAAGAAAGGACCAGCGCTACTTTTTTGGATGCCCAGATACAAGTCGCTTGCCGGCTCGTTATCGGTCCTGGGCCAGCCATCAACCCAGATGCTATCCGCGAAGACGGGAGTTTGTGTCGGCATCGGAATCCCTGACTCCTTGCGAAAAAGCTTGTCTTGATCTATCGCGGGCATGGCTCCGAAGCGATTGGTGAGATTGGAATATAACCAGCCATTCAGACCATAGCTCCCATACCAGAGTTTGACGGGTGCTTTTGATTTGATATGCCACGCCTTGTCTGCCGTGCCAAATGCCTTGATGGCATTTGTATCATTTGCCGCAGGACAGAGCCGCACGGCATCCAGCTTTCCCTGATAATCAATGAGCCGTCCCATCCAGAGCTGGCTGTTCCCAGAAAAGTCATACTCAATGCAGTTTTCTTGATTATCGTCCAGATACATTTTTTCTGCTAAAACGAGTTGCTTGAGGTTGCCCAAACATTGGATCTGCATCGCCTTCAGTTTGGCTTTTGACAAACCGGCCAACAGCATCGCGGCAAGAATCGCGATGATGGCAATGACCAAAAGCAATTCGATCAAGTTGAATCCGAATTTTTTACGATGGTTTGGCATCACAGTGATTATTGGAGTTGACTTACCTGCTGGCAAGTCCGCGTTCGGCCAGCCGCGCCAGCGTCCAGCCGTATTCGGCGACAAGCTGCTCGACGACGCTGCGCGATTTCAATTCCGGCGGCAGCACTTTCCAAGTGTAAGTTTCCATTTCAAGATGCGAGCAGAGCTTCGGGTTTGCGGCAAGCAAATCCAGAACGCCGAGCAGATGGTCGTTCGTATTTTCAAACGGCGGCGCGGCAGGCGCGTGGAGCGGGACGTGAAAATGAATCCGCCATTCTTCCGAAGGTTGAAGGTTGAAGGTTGAAGGTTGAAGGTTCAGTGCGTCAGGCAAATCGCGGTAAAATTTTAATTTGCCGTTTGCGCCGCGCGCGATGACTTGGTGGAGATAAATGTCGTCGGCAAAATTTTTCAGGGCGGCACGCCCCTCTTTGGTGGCTTTGGTTTTGAGCGCGGAACTCAAGTGCAGCTTGCTGATTTTAATGCCGGCTGTTTGCAGCGCAGCAATGGCTTCGCGCGGCTCTTCAAATTCAACCGCGAAATGGCAGGTGTCGTAATTGACGCCGAGAAATTCACCGAGGCGCGGGTCGTTTTTGTGCTCGGCGCGCAACTGCTCAAAAAAAGAAATTGTTTCGGCGGAATTTTCGAGCAGGCCGAGCGGTTCGGGTTCGAGGCCGAGATGCAGCTTGCGTTTCGATTTTTTGCTGACGCGCGCAATGTGTTCGACGCAGCACCAGACATTTTTGCGGATGAGTTTTTGGAGCGCGGACGGCCCGTCCGCATGTTTCAAAACTTCGGACTCGCGGGCGGGCCGCCCGCGCTCCATGAATTCCTTGAACGAGCCGGGCAGCGTGCTGACGCTGCCCTCGATTCCGGCGGGCAAAAGTTTCGCGAGCAAATCGAAAAGCAGATTTGTATATGCGAGTCGCGCGGGCGAAGTCCAGTCGGGTGCATAAACTTGTTCCTTGACACGTCTGCCATGAAACGCGCCGTAGGGAAATCCGTTGATGGTGAAAACGTAGCAGGAATTTTTTTCGAGCCAGCGCTGAAATTCCAAAAGTTTTCTGGGGTCATATAATTCCCTTGCGGCTTGATTGCCCAAGCGCAGGCCGATGGCGAAGGGTTTTTGCGGGCAGACTTTTGCCCGCACGGCGAGCGCGTGTTTTTTGAGCGAGCCAAAAGTTTCGCGCCACGTTTCACCGCGATGGATGTTCGTGCAGTAGGCGAGGTGCCGTCCGTGATTCAGTTCCACGCGGGAAAAATGGGGCGAAAGCGGGCGTTTGCAAAGCGGAAACGGCGTTGACACTTTTGCGGCAAAGGTTTAGTGTTCAGAAAATTTCAGACAACCATGTTGATTCGCATCAGTCTCATTCTGGCCATTGTCGCGGCGCTGGCCGCCGGCGCGCTCAACTTTTTCGTGGTCAAGGACAAGCTCGCCACGCTGATCACGGATCGGAACACCCAGCGTGACGGACGGATTTCGGCGGAAGGCGAAAGGGACAAGACCAAACGGCAACTGGCCCAGACGCAAAGCCAATTGTCGCAGACGCAGCAGGAGCTGACCGATGCCAATTCCAAGCTCGAAAAGGCCGTCGCCGACATCGCCACCGAAACCCGGCGCGCCGACGGCCTGTCCTCCAAGCTGGATCAAACCACCCAGGAACGCGATGACGCGCTGAACAATCTGGCCGCCTTCAAGGCCACCGGCTTGTCCCCCGATCAAATCGGCAAAATCAGCCGTGACAACAAAGATTTGAAGGATGAGATTGCCGCCGCCAACGAGGAGAAATTGGTTTTGAGCCGCAAGATTTACAGTTTGTCAAACGAATTGGCCAAATACATCGGGCCGGACAACATCGTCCGGCTGCCCGCCTCGCTCAAGGGAAAAATTGTCGTGGTGGATCCCAAATGGGATTTTGTCGTGCTGGACATCGGCGACAATCAGGGCGTCCTTGATCGCGGCGAACTTCTGGTCAGCCGCGAAGGCAAGCTCGTCGCCAAGGTCATTGTCTTCAGCACTGAAAAAGACCGCTGCATCGCCAACATCGTGCCCGGCTGGAAACTCGGCGAAGTCATCGAAGGCGACGTGGTTCAACCGGCGTATCCGGCTTCTTAAAATGAACCGCGCCGCGAAATGGTTCCTGCTGCTCGCCTTCGTTTCGATTATTGCGGGCGTCAGCGGCTGCGCGACCGACAATCCCGGCAACGCCTCCGTCCGTCCGTGGAACACGCCGCAAAGCTGGGAAGGCGGCCTGCCCGTTGACATGGGGCAGCACAATTAACCTTTAACCTGGCCGTGGCCCAAACTCACCCCGCCGCTTTCACGCAGCGCGACGGCGTCAGAATAAAATCCACCTTCGCATCGTGCGGTTCCGCCGGGATTTTTTCGAGCAGTTGAAAATCGTAGCCCACGCCGCATTTTATGCCGCTGACTTCTTCCAGCAGCCGGTCGTAAAATCCCCGGCCGCGTCCCAGCCGGTTTCCGTGCAAATCAAAAGCCATTCCCGGCACGAGGACCAGGTCAAATTTGTCGAGCGCAATTTCCGCACAACTGGCCGCCGGCTCGCGCACGCCGAATTTTCCGGTGACAATGTCCGTCGCCAGTTTTTTGATCGCTTTCGCTCCGTAAGTTTTTTTCTCCGCGTCAAAAAAGGGCAGGGCGCAATTCACGCCCAAGGCCAGCGACAATTCCAGCACCGGCCAGACATCCGGTTCGTCCGGCAGCGGCGCGAAAAATAGAACGGTATGCGCGCTCGGCATATGGGTTTTCAACCGCTCGCACAAATGAATGGATTCCACCGCCCGCACCGCCGTGGAAATCTTTTCCAACCGTGCGCTGATTTTTTGGCGCAGGTCGGATTTGAAATTGGCGGCAGAAGCGGTCGTCACAGGCTTTCCACGAATTCTTCCGGCGAGAGTCCCGCTTGCCGCAAGATGCCGCGCAACGTGCCTTGATCCACTTCGCGGTGCATCGGCACGACACAAACGCTGCTATTGTGCCGCATCACGAGATGACTGCCGCGCTGACGTTGGCGGATGAAGCCGAGGCGTTCCAGTGCTTTCGCCACTTTCGCGCCGGAAACACAGGGGAGTTTAGGCATATTCCAGCTCGAAGGTGGTCAGGATGGCACCCCTGCGGTCAGGCAATTCTTGCTCCTCCAGAAACAGCGCCGTGGCTTCCTTGAGATTTTTCAACGCCTCCTCGACCGTTTTGCCCTGCGTGGTGGTGCCGGTTTCGGGATTGTAAGCTACCAGCCAGCGTTTGGTTTCGCCGGGATAAATGATTGCCGTGAGCGTCTTCATGCGGGAAAGCTAAACGATGCTGGAGTCATTGGCAAATGGGGAAAGTTCCGCCCGCACCGCCGGGGAAATCGCTTCCAGCCGCGCGCGGATCATTGCACGCAGTCCGGTTTTTAACCTGTGTCTATCTGTGCCCATCTGTGGCTTTCCGCCTTTCGGCAAATTGTTCCCGCCATTTTTCGACGCGCTCCTTGATTTTCTTTTCCACGCCTTGTTCGGTCGGCTCGTAATAAACTTTGTCCGCGCCGAGATAATCCTGCGCGACGAAATGACCCTTGCCGTCATGCGCGTATTCGTAGCCCTTGCCGTGGCCGAGTTTTTTCGCGCCCTGATAGCCCGCATCCCGCAAATGTTCCGGCACGGCGATGGTGCGGCCAGAACGCACGTCTTCCAGCGCCGCGTCAATTGCTTTGTAAGCGGAATTGCTTTTGTTCGCGGTCGCAATATAAATCGTCGCCTCGGCCAGCGGAATTCGCGCCTCCGGCCAGCCGACAAATTCCGAGGCGGACAAACAGGCATTTGCCAAAACCAAAGCCATCGGGTCGGCAAGGCCGACATCTTCCGCCGCGCAAATCACGATGCGCCGCGCGATGAAGCGCGGGTCTTCGCCGGCGTGGATCATTTTCGCGAGCCAGTAAAGCGCGGCGTCTGGATCGCTGCCGCGCATGGATTTGATGAACGCGGAAATCGTGTCGTAATGCGCGTCGCCGTCGCCGTCATAAACCACGGCCTTTTTCTGGATGCTCTGCTCGGCCACTTCGAGCGTGATGCGAATAATGCCGGCTTGTAGGATAGTGCTTCCTGCCTGTCCGGGTGGAGGGGAAGTTTTTGATTCTGAATTTTCCCCTTCACCTTGGACAGGCGGGACGCACTGTCCCACTTCCGGCGCGGTGGTGAGTGCGGCGATTTCGAGCGAATTGAGCGCCTTGCGCGCGTCGCCGTCGGAAATTCTGGCGAGATGGCGCAGCGCATTTTCGTCCGCCGAAATTTTCAGGTAGCCGAGTCCGCGTTCGGCGTCGGCGAGGGCGCGTTGCAGCAATGAAAATAAATCTTCCTCGGTCAGCGGGCGCAGTTCAAAAATCTGCGAGCGTGAGACGAGCGGCGAGTTGACGAAAAAAAACGGGTTGTGCGTGGTCGCGCCGATGAGCCGGATGACGCCGCTTTCCACGTCCGGCAGCAAAACATCCTGCTGCGATTTGTTGAAGCGATGGATTTCGTCAATGAAGAGTATTGTGGATTGCCCCGTGTTTTCCAGCCGGTTCGTGGCGGCGGACAAAACGCGGCGCATATCGGCGACGTTGGATTCCACGCCGCTCAAGCGCTCGAATTTGCTTTTCGTCTGCCGTGCGATGATTTGCGCGAGCGAGGTTTTGCCGGTTCCCGGCGGGCCGTAAAAAATCAGTGATTGAATCCGGTCGGCTTCAATCGCGCGGCGGAGCAATTGTCCCGCGCCGAGAATGTGCGTTTGCCCGGCATATTCATCGAGGTTGCGCGGACGCATCCGCGCGGCGAGCGGCTGGCTGCGGAAATTTTCCGGCGCGGACAAAGATTTTCCGTCCGGCTGTTTTTCAACCGGAGCGGAAAACAATTCGTCGCGCGCCATGACGGGAGATTAGCACCGGGCAAATTGTTTGCCCAAAAGAAAAAAGCCCGCAACGGGTGGCGGGCTTTGATTGCCGGGTTGCCGGAGCAGTCCGGTAATCTTAAAGAACCCCCGCCATTGCCGTGTCTAACTGCTCCTTTGAACATGTATTGCTACATGGGAACTTGCCGGGCTGCTTTCGACTTCCAGTAAAGGCATGTCGGCCGCAACCGCTGCTTGCTCCGTGATCGTTTAACTTACGGTTCAAGGATTGTGTCGAATCACGAACAGGGCAGGGAAATTTTTTGTTCAAAGAGCGTGCTGGTTTCTGATTCCTTTATCGTCCAGCCTGCGGAATTTCTCAAGCATTATTTTTGAAAATATTTTGGCGCCGGCGGTTGACAAATTGCGAATGGTGGTTTTGTGCGGGGCGGCAAAAAACTTCCGCTCGCCCGCGCGCCGGTTTTTCACTAGACTTTTTCCTCGTTTCAAAAATGATGACCAGTTCGCAAATCCGGCAGTCGTTCCTCGATTTTTTCAAATCGAAGTCGCACACCATTGTGCCGTCTTCGAGCCTCATGCCCGATTCGCCGAACCTGCTGTTCACCAACGCCGGCATGAATCAGTTCGTCCCGATTTTTCTCGGCCAGACGAAATGTCCTTACACGCCCGGCCGCGCGGCGGACACGCAGAAATGCATCCGCGCCGGCGGCAAGCACAACGACCTCGACGACGTCGGCCTCGACACCTATCACCACACGTTTTTCGAGATGCTCGGCAACTGGAGCTTCGGCGACTATTTCAAGCGCGAGGCGATTGATTGGGCGTGGGAACTTGTCGTGACGATCTGGAAATTTCCGCCGCAACGCCTTTACGCCACCGTCTACAATCCTGACAAAACGAAAAACGATCCGAGCGAATTCGACCAGGAAGCGTGGAATTTCTGGGCGGAAAAATTTCGTTCCGTCGGCCTCGACCCCGCCGTTCACATCGTCAACGGCAACAAGAAAGATAATTTCTGGATGATGGGCGAGACCGGCCCGTGCGGACCTTGCTCCGAATTGCACGTTGATTTGACGCCGGACGGCGACACGCGCGGCAGCCTTGTGAACAAAGGCGACGCGCGCTGCATCGAAATCTGGAACCTCGTCTTCATCCAGTTTAATGCGAATCCCGACGGCACGTTTTCGCCGCTGCCAGCCAAGCACGTTGACACCGGCATGGGTTTCGAGCGCGTGACTTCCATCATCCAAGGCACGAAAAACTTTTCCGATTTCGCCAACGCAAAAATTTCCAATTACGAGACCGACATTTTCCGTCCGATTTTCGACGAACTGGAAAAATTTTCCGGCAAAAAATACAGCAGCACTTTGCCGCCAGCAGTGGGTAGCACAGGCAACCTGCCTGTGCCGCCGGGCTACCAGCCCGGCGGAACGGGGACGACGCCCAATCCTCAAGCGAACGCCGGTTCATCACAAGACGCCCCCTCCCATTCCGCCGGGCAGGTTGCCCAGCGGGACGGGCTGGTAGCCCGTGCCACCCAGGATGTCGCGCCGGGCGCAACTTATTCCAAGCGCAACCTTCCGCACTTCGAGAAGCCGTGGGCGATTTACCATGTCATCATCAGCACCATCGCACCGCGCCAGCTCTTGCCCGCTGCGCGCGATGTTGTTTTCGATTGCATCCTGCATTGGCGCGAATCGCGTTATCATCTGGTCGCCGCGTCAGTGATGCCTGACCACGCACATTTTATCATTCAACCCGGCGTGAAAGAGGAGGACAAGGAAGGGAATCCCATCTTCTGGCCGTTGTCGGAAATTCTTCACTCCATCAAATCCTATTCCGCGAAGGAAGTGAACAAGCTCGACCATGTAAAAGGCACGCTCTGGCAGGAAGAGCGATACGACCGCTATATGCGGAGCGATGCGGACTTGCAGGAAAAATTTTATTACGTCTGCCGCAATCCGTGGGCGGCGGGTCTGGTTCAAGAGAATGAACCGTGGCCGTGGCTATGGACGCCGGAAATTGAAGCGTGGAAATCGTATGTGCCGTTGTCCAAGCGGAGTGGTAGCACAGGCGACCCGCCTGTGCCGTCGGGCTGCCAGCCCGACGGAACGGGGAAGACGACCATCGTGCCAACGAACGCTGCTTTGCAAAAGGACGCGCCCTCACATTCCGCTGGGCTGGTAGCCCAGCGGGACGGGCAGGTTGCCCGTGCCACCCAGGAACAGATCGCGCTCGACATCGCCTTCCGCGTCATCGCCGATCACATCCGCACGTTGGGCTTTGCGATTGCCGACGGCATCCAGCCCGGCAACAACGACCGCAACTACGTTTTGCGCCGCATCCTGCGCCGCGCGGTGCGTTACGGCCGCACGCTCGGCTTCCACGAACCGTTCTTCTACAAACTCGTGGACGTGCTCGCCGACACGATGGGCGACGTCTTCCCCGAAATCCGCGCCCGCAAGAAGCAGGTGCAGGAAACCATCCGCACCGAGGAAGAGGCGTTTAACAAGACGTTGGATAAAGGAATCGCTATTTTTGAACAACGTCTAAAAGCCCAGCCTGAAATTGATGAAATTGTGAAGCAAGTTCACGAGAGTTCTTTGATTTCCTTAACACGGGAAGATTTGCGAAATTTGCCAGATGCGTTTGAAGCTGCGAAGCCAACTCTGAAACGTATCAATGAAAGATTTAAGAAACAGTTTTATGGAACTGTAAAATCTGAAGGCATTTTGGAAGACATTGTTTCTGTTGCGGGCGACTCTTTGATGTTTGAGCAGGACATCATTGCCACATTCCGACCAATGATGAAGTGGTCTAAAGAAATTAGAGATTTAGCTGGAGACAAAGGATCATCTGAAAACTTTAATTTGTTTTGTTCCAGCGCGGACAAAAAACTTCTTCAAATCGAGAATGCGTTAATTCAAACGCGACTTAATGTGAAACCGGGTGTAATTCCCGGCAAATTCGCATTCGTTCTTTACGACACCTACGGCTTCCCGCTCGACCTCACCGAGTTGATGGCGCGCGAACGCGGCTTGACCGTGGACAAGGACGGTTTTGAAAAATTGATGGAAGAACAGCGCGCCCGCGCCCGCGCCGCGCAGAAAAAAGAAGTCATTTCGCTTTCGCAAATCGAAACGACCGCGCCGACAAAATTTGTCGGCTTTGAAAAATTGGAATCGCCCGCGCGCGTGCTCGAAGTCGTCAGCGTCAAAGACAAAACCGCCGTCGTGCTGGACACGTCGCCGTTTTACGCCGAGATGGGCGGCCAGGTCGGCGACACCGGCGAATTGACCGGCGGCGGCCAGCTCTGGCGCGTCACCAACACGCAGAAATCCGGCAACACCTGGCTGCATTTCATAGAAGATGGGAGCGCACGCGTCCCGCGTGCGGTTTCCGGCGTCGCGCCGGAAACATCGTCATCACAAACTTCTTCGGAAGAAAATTTGGATTTAACGCAGGCTCGGCGGGACGCCTCGCCTGCACGCGAGACACGTGCGCTCCCCATTCCTGGAGATACGATTCAACTTTCCGTTGATAAACAACGTCGCGATGCGATTCAGCGCCATCACACGGTCACGCATCTGTTGCATTGGGCCTTGCACGAAGTCGCGAGCACGGAAGCGTCGCAGAAAGGTTCGTTCGTCGGGCCGGACAAGTTGACCTTCGACTTCAACAGCGCGCCGCTCACGCCCGCGCAGGTCGCCGACATCGAGAAGCTCGTCAACGAACGCATCCTCGAAAACGCTGGCGTCTCGTGGACGGAAGTCGCGCACGCCGACGTGAAGCAGCGCAAGGACGTGATGCAATTCTTCGGAGACAAATATGGTGATGTCGTCCGCGTCGTCCAAATCGGCGGCAGCGCGAATAAGCTGGATGGTTATTCCATGGAACTCTGCGGCGGCACACACACACGTGCGACGGGCGAGATCGGTTTGTTCCGCATCGTCGGCGAAAGTGCGATTGCGGCGGGCGTTCGGCGCATTGAAGCCGTCGCCGGACTTGAAGCTTACAAGCGTGCGAATGAAGAATTGCATTTGATTAAAAATCTCGCGGGCAAAGTGAATTCGCCGGTTCACGAGCTGGACAAAAAAATTGAATCGCTGCTCGCGCACCAAAAAGAATTGGAGAAGTCCTTGCGGACGGCCACCATGCGCGAAGCTTCAAGCGTCGCCAGTAATTTGCTTGAGCAAGTCAAAATGGTGAATGGAATTCCGGCCATCATCCACAACATTGGCGGCGTGGACGGAGATTTTTTGCAAGCCGTTGTTGACGCGCTCAAAAACCGGTTCAAGGGCGTCATCGTTTTGGGCGGAGCAACGAATGGCGCAGTCGCATTGGTCGCGGCAGTCTCTCCCGATTTCACCGCGAAGATTCAAGCCGGCAAAATCATCCAGACCATCGCGCCGATTGTCGGCGGCAAAGGCGGCGGCAAGCCGGACAACGCGCGCGGCGGCGGCAAGGACGCGGGCAAACTGGACGAGGCGCTGGCGAAAGTTAAATCGCTGCTCGGAAACTAGCCAAGCCGTTTCCGCAGACCGTCAAGCTGTTCGGTCAATTGTTTTGGCAAATGATTTCCGAACTTCGCGTAATTCGTTGCGACATCCGCGACTTCATTTTTCCAACCGGCGGCGTCCACGGCGAGCAATTGTTTGAGATCGTCGGCGGGCATATTCAGGCCGTTCAAATCCAGCGCGCCCGGCGCGGGCAGGTTTCCAATCGGCGACTTTTGCGCCTGGCCCGTGCCTTCGACGCGCTCGCAAATCCATTTGAGCACGCGGGAGTTTTCGCCGAAGCCGGGCCAGAGGAACCGGCCGTCCGCGCGCTTGCGGAACCAGTTCACGAAATAAATTTTCGGCAGCCGGGCGCGGCTGGTGCGTTGCGCGAACGACAGCCAGTGCGCGAAATAGTCCGCCATGTTGTAGCCGCAGAACGGCAGCATGGAAAAGGGATCGCGCCGCAGCACGCCGGTCTGGCCGATCGCGGCGGCGGTCGTTTCCGAACCGCAGGTCGAACCCAGGAACACGCCGTGCTCCCAGTCGAAGGCTTCGTTGACGAGCGGAATGGTGCCGGGGCGGCGGCCGCCGAAAAGAATCGCGGCGAGCGGCACGCCTTCGGGATTTTGCCAGTCGGGATCAATCACCGGGCATTGCGACGCGGGCGCGGTGAAGCGCGAATTCGGATGCGCACCTTTTTTGCCGCTGGCGGGCGTCCATGCGCTGCCTTCCCAGTCAACGCCGTGGGTGGGGGCGGGCACGCCCATGCCTTCCCACCACACGTCGCCGTCCGGCGTGAGCACGACATTGGTGAAAATGGTGTTCCGCGCGCACGCCGCCAGCGCGTGCGGATTGGTCTGCATCGAGGTGCCGGGCGCGACGCCAAAAAAACCGGCTTCGGGGTTCATCGCGTAAAAACGCCCGTCCTTGCCGACGCGAATCCACGCGATGTCATCGCCGAGCGTGGTGACCTTCCAGCCGGGCAGCGTCGGCTGCATCATCGCCAGATTGGTCTTGCCGCACGCGCTCGGAAATGCCGCCGCGAGGTAGTGTTTTTTCCCCGCCGGTGAAGTCAGGCAAAGGATCAGCATATGTTCCGCCAGCCAGCCTTCTTTCCTGGCGATGGACGAGGCGATGCGCAGCGCGAGACATTTTTTGCCGAGCAGCGCGTTGCCGCCGTAGCCCGAACCGTAGGACCAGATCGCGGGATCGTCGGGGAAATGGACGATGTATTTCTTTTTTGGATCGGGTTCGCACGGCCACGGAACATCTGTTTGTCCCGGTGCCAGCGGCGCGCCGACCGAGTGCATGCACGGGATGAAATTTCCATCCGCGCCGAGCTTGTCGAGCACGTCGCCGCCCATGTGCGCCATGATTTTCATGTTGACGACAACGTAGGGCGAATCGGTGATTTCAATTCCGATTTTGCAGATCGGCGAAGCGAGCGGCCCCATCGCGAAGGGAATCACATACAGCGTGCGGCCTTTCATGCAGCCCTTGAAAAGTTCGCGCATCGTCTGCTTCATCCTGGCCGGGTCGGCCCAGTTGTTCGTCGGCCCGGCTTCGTCCGCCGTCCGGGTGCAGATGAACGTCCGGTCTTCCACGCGCGCCACGTCGCTCGGATGCGAGCGTGCGAGGAAGGAATTGGGGCGCAGCTTTTCATTCAGCCGGATGAAGGTGCCGCTCCGCACCATCGCGTCGCAGAGCGATTGATATTCGGCGTCCGAGCCGTCGCACCAGTGGACGCGCTCTGGCTGGCAGAGTTCGGACATTTGCGCAACCCAGGCGATGAGCTTCTCATTGGCGGTTGGGAACCGGTTCGCTTGGTGTGGCATATTTTATTTTGCCGGCAAAGCTGCCAGATGGCCGCCGGTTTGAACAGGGAAAATTTTTCGCCGCGCCTTTTGCGTGCGTCACCCGCAGCCTTGTGCTACAAATAAACCGGCATGAATTCATCGCCCGACCAACCCGCCGCGCGCCCTGACGGGGCCGGGCAGTGCCTCGCGCGTTCCGTGGTGGACACGCTGGCCGAGGAACCGTCGCTCGAAGCGGTGACCATTGATCCCGCGCAAAAAAAAATTTCCGTCGCCACGCTTGGGCGCACCGACGTGGAGAAACTAACGCAGCGCCTCACCGGCAAATTCCAGTCCGCCCAAAACGCCGGCGCCAGCCATGCCTGCTCACTGTTGAGCGGCCAAAGCGATTGCGCCGTCTGCGGCACGCCGCTGTCTGCGGCCGAGCGGCAGAAAATAACCATCCAGCAGGACGGCGGCAGCACCACCATCGCGCGCGTGACCTGCCCGACCGCGCCGAAATTCTGGCGCTGGCGCGATTTGCCGTTTCCGAAAATCGTCCCGCGCGAAATCGAGCTGCACGACGAGGAACACGGGGTTGACGAATGGAAAGCCCAGCTCGCCGCCGCGGTCCTTTGCGGCGTGTTCGGCCTGGCCGGATATTTTCTGCCCGCACCGTTCAAGATTGTTTTTTTTGTCGCGGCCTATCTCGCCGGCGGATTTTATCCGGCGGAGGAAGTCTGGGAACGGTTGCAGAAACGCGTGCTGGACGTGCATTTTCTCATGCTCGCCGTCGCCATCGGCGCGGCGTGCATCAACGCGTGGGCGGAAGGCGCGACGCTGCTCTTCCTGTTTTCGTTTTCCGGTGCGCTCGAACATTACGCCTTTGGCCGAACGCAAAAGGAAATCCGTTCGCTTTTCCGCGACGCGCCGAAAACGGCGACCGCCATTGACGCAAACGGAAATGAAACGGAAGTTGCCGTCGAAAAAATTCTCAAAGGCTCGCGCCTGCTCATCAAGCCGGGCGCGCAATTTCCCGTGGACGCGGAAATTTCCAAGGGCGCGACCGCCGCTGACGAATCAAACCTGACCGGCGAGGCCGCGCCGGTCGAAAAAAAAATCGGCGACGCCGTGCTTGCCGGAACCATCAATTTGTGGGGCGCGGTCGAAGTCATCGTCACCAGGCCCGCCGCCGAAAGCTCGCTGCAAAAAATCATCAAGCTCATCAAGGAGGCGCAGCAGCAGAAAGCGCCGGCGCAGCAGTTCGCCGACAAGTTCAGCACCTATTACACCTACGGCGTGCTCGGCCTTTCGCTCGCGATGTTTTTCGTCTGGTGGCTGGTCCCGGCGTTTGCATCGCATCACGAATTCCGCCTGTCATTTTACCGCACCATGACGCTGCTCGTCGTGTCGTCGCCGTGCGCGCTGGTGCTGTCCATCCCGTCGGCGGTGCTGGCGGCGATCGCGTGGAGCGCGCGGCACGGAATTCTTTTTCGCGGCGGCGCGGCGGTGGAAAAACTCGCCGAGGTCAACGTCGTCGCGCTTGACAAAACCGGCACGCTCACGACCGGCGAACTGCGTGTGGAAAAAGTCGAAAGTTTTCCGCCTGGACGCGAAAACGAAATCGCTCAACTGGCCTACTCGCTGGAAAAATTGTCCACGCATCCGCTCGCCCGCGCGATCACGCGCCACGGCAAGCAGCAGGGTTTGACCGTGATTGAATTTCCCAAATTTGAATCCGTCACCGGCCAGGGTTTGAAGGCCGTGCGCGACGGCGAAGAAATTTTCCTCGGCAAACGCGAGTGGGTTTCGGAACGCCGAGCATCGGCTCGGCAAGAACCATCATTATCTTCTGCTGAAAAACTTGCCGAGCCGATGCTCGGCGTTCCAACTGTGTCCACCGGAACCTCCGAAGTCTGGATTGCTCACGGCGGTTTGCTTGGCCGCGTCATTTTGCGCGACGACATCCGCCCGCAGGCCGCATCGGTCATCGAAGAATTGCGCCAGGCAGGTTTGAAATCAGTCGTGCTGACCGGCGACAACCAGGCCGCCGCCGAACATCTCCGCACCGAATTAAAACTCGACGATATGCGCGCCGGATTGAAGCCGGAGGAAAAAGTCGAGGCAATCCGTGAATTGAGCGGGCAGGGCAAGCACGTCGCGATGATCGGCGACGGCGTGAACGACGCGCCGAGTCTGGCGGCGGCTTACATCGGCGTCGCGATGGGCGCGCGCGGCTCAGACGCCGCGCTGGAACAGGCCGATGTCGTTTTGATGCACGACCGGCTGGAAAATTTCCTGGCCGCCTTCCGTTTGAGCCAGCGCGCCCGCGCCGTCATCCGGCAGAATCTTTTCATCTCGCTCGGCACGGTCATCGGGCTGGTGACGCTGGCGATGCTCGGAAAAATTCCGCTGACGGTCGGCGTGGTCGGCCACGAAGGCAGCACCGTCGTCGTGGTGATGAACAGCCTGCGGCTGTTGTTTGGCAAGGCGTCCAAAAGATAAAACGTGAATCCCTTTCAAAAATTTGTCGCGGAACACAAGCGGCTTTTCCAGCGGGGAAAAAAACTGGCGCGCGGCGGTTTCAAAAAATCCGCGCGGGTGAAAATTTCCCCGGTCGCACCGAAGGCGTTGATTTTCTCGCCGCACCCGGACGACGAGTGCATCACGGGCGCGCTCGCGCTGCGGTTGCTGCGCGAGGCGAAGTGGGATGTCATCAACGTCGCCGTCACGCTGGGCAGCGAAAAGAAACGCCGGGTTCCGCGTTTGCGCGAATTAAAAAACGCCTGCCACCACCTCGGTTTTGCCTTGATCGGGGCCGGGCTGGAGAACGTCAATTTGGAAACGCGCCAAAAAAATCCGGCGGCCTGGCAGACGGCGGTCAGTGCGGTTGCGAGGATTTTGACGGAGTATCGGCCGCGCGCAATTTTTATTCCGCATGAAGCCGACGGGCATCCGACGCACATCGGCGTGCATTTTCTGGTGCTGGACGCGCTGATAGATTTGCCGCCCGATTTTGAATGTTTCGTGGTCGAGACGGAATTCTGGAGGCAGATGACGCAGCCCAATCTGCTCGTCGAGTCGGGCGTCGCGGATGTCGCCGATCTGGTCGCGGCGCTGGCGTGTCATGCGGGCGAGGTGCGGCGCAATCCGTATCACGCGCGGCTGCCGGCGTGGCTGCTGGACAATGTCCGGCGCGCGGAAATAGTCAAAGGGCAGGGCGGGGCGTCGCCGGATTTTACGTTCGGCACGATTTACCGGCTGCGGCAATGGTTGCGCGGGCGGCTGGCGGAGGTTTTGAAAAATGGAAAATGCCTGTCGCGTTCGGAAAACGCCGCCGGGCTTTTCCGGTGAAGCGATGGCCGCCGTGCCGCTC
>Ga0224554_1000094_pt1 | contig 79527 bp, 72 predicted proteins | sample 714S22024metaG_FD_180666 | JGI IMG/M metagenome (GOLD analysis project Ga0224554, IMG submission 180666) | Peat soil microbial communities from Stordalen Mire, Sweden - 717 S2 20-24 | ecosystem: Environmental > Terrestrial > Soil > Wetlands > Peat | place: Sweden: Norrbotten County, Stordalen... | reverse complement strand
GCGCCGAATGCCCGCAGCCGTGTCATCCCGAGCGAAGCGCTTTTCAGCGGAGCCGAGGGACCTGCTTTTGCTTTTCGTACCGCTCCATCGCGGGAACCCAGCCCTCGCCTATATTCCGCCCCACCCCGCCCGGCGCTCGCACCTTGCGGGCTCGCGCCGAATCCGTTGACGGCGCGATTACCTCGCGCTTGCGCGCCGAGTCCCCCACAGATCTGTCATCCTGAGCACAGCGGAGCGGAGTCGAAGGACCTGTGGTTGCTTTTGTCTTTGCCCTTCTCCGTTACAACCCAGTAGGGCCGGACCGGTAGCTGCATTCGTCGCTGGAATTGCCCACAGAGGCTGTCTGGAGAGAATGGCATTTTTTAATATCAATCAGGTGCAATAGGCTCAGCCCCGAGTTTAATGACCACCGCTTTCCTGTTGGGGGCCAGCTGGCCTCGGTCCAAACGCCATCACTTGTTGCGTGATTCGCGAACTGATGAATAACCCTCGCGAAGCATGAGAGTCAGGCATTGAGGACGCTCCTTCCGCGATAGATGCGCAGCTAATTGCGAATCTACACAAAACCAGGTCGAAGCGAGGTAAAATTCATGGCACCGGTCTCCTCAGACGTATCCAGTTAGGTGTATCCAGCCGGTAGGTAAGTTATGGATGACCAAGCCCCAGAGACGCATGCGCCACCGGAAGAGCGTCAAATCCCCGAGCACGTGGCGCATGAGCCGCCGGCTGCCGAATGCTCACCTCGGAAAAAGGCACGAGACCTGGAGCAAAATATGCCCGACCCGCCAGCTACTGACGAGGATTCATTTGCGTTGTTCAAGAGCCTAGCCGAGGCCTCTTCAGTTTCTCTCGGATTCGCCTTCGTTGTGGGCTGGTCTTACCTTGCCTCCTACTACCGCACATTCGGTTTGAATCCGCTGGAACTGGATTTGCCGCTGCCTGTCGTTTGCACGACTGCCGTCTACGTACTGTACAACGCCGTGTGGCCAATTCTTGTCATCGCCGCTCCCTCGTTCGTATGGATTTTCTTCGGCCATTACCTGAAACGCTTCCGGCGAGGCGTGACAGCCGTGTCCTTGGCGTTTTCACTCTTCGCTGTGTCCCTCGCCAGTGCCTCTCTCGGACGGCAATACGCGAATGACGACATGCTCGCTGACTCAAACGGGCTGCCTAACATAGCGTTTTCGACCAGGCTCGCGAAGACCGATCAACCAGACTGCGTCGATCATGAAACGTATGGATCCCTCGACTGCAAGCTGCTTCTGCATTCGAAGGGAACCTACTATTTCTTCATTCCGATTCCGAACCCGGGCGAATCCCTCACAAAAAGTGGCAACCTAAATGTCTACACACTCGCAGATCCAGATGTAACCGGAGTACATATCCTGAGGGGTACAGAGTGAAGCGCGAGGGGAATATGAAAGTTCCTTGGAGTCGCCTGATCGTGCTCGCGTTGCTGACTTGCAACTCGGCACACCCCGACACGATCACAATGAAAGACAATGTGACTATTAATGGCGCCCTTGTCGGAATGTCGAATGGTGTCCTTAGGGTCAGAGTGCGGTTTCCATCGGAGACGAAGGAGGTGTGGATTAAAGCTGAGGAAGTCCAGAGCATCGAATTCAATTTGCTAACCCTCAACGCCGGAGCTCCTCCAAAGTTGCTGGGATTCGGCCCACCGAGCGATCAATCCCCCCCACAGACAAACCCTTCTGCGGAAGGCGTTATCGTGTTTCGAGGAGGAACACGCCATTCTTGCGTTTTGGTGGGCATCGATCCAAACCGCGTCCACTGCGATCCAAAAGACGCCGGCTACGACCGGAACACGGTACTCCGAATTTTACTTGGATCAAAATGAAGATAATCGGGCTTATCTTTTTCGCTCTTCTGGCCAGGGGAACAAGCCAAGAGGCCGGTGTCGTCGCGCAGGCGGACACAAGCGAACACAAGCCATGTGTCGATCTGAATGCATCACCTGCCAGCGACGAGGATAATGCTGCCTTTAAGGCAATCCTCGACGCGTTGCACGTTGATATGGACATCCTCCTTTACGTGTCGCACGACCCGATGCTGAAGAACTACGGCGGGGCAATGTCTTTCCAGTGCAAGGTCGACAACCACGAGTTATACGAGACGGACGAAAACTGGACCATCTACGATCCTGAAATGATCCAGGGCGATGCAGCCCGCGACTTTGTATTTGCTCACGAAATAGCGCATCACTTGCACGGAGATACAACGTCGGGACAACCTCGAAGCAAGCAATTGGAACTGCGGGCCGATTTCAGTGGTACAAAGTACCTTCTTCTAATGAGTTGGACCAAGGCAAGGATTCTGCATGCACTGGACCTACTAAATCTCTCTCAGGACCCTCCGCCAGGTTATCCGACTCCCGAAGAGCGGAAGGCAACCGTCGAGAACGCGGCCGAGCCAATAAGACCAGCCGCCCCCACGGATTTGACGGCAACTGTTGTCTTCAATGCGTCGCCCTCTTACAAAGTGGCCTGGGATGAGCTCCTGGATCTAAAGTACGATGGGCCAATACGCCTCCAACCTGCCGGAACAAACGACAAGTATGTATGCGCGGCAGGCACTCCGGATCGCACGATCCCTTCCATTCGCCACTTTGACTTTTTCGATAACTGTGAACGGAGTGCGCGCACTTCCTTCGTTCTCCAAATTAGCTCTCAGAGCAACTCGGGCTACTGGATTATGCAGAATGAAGAGCCTTGTCCAGAATATGCTGCAAACTGCCGATATGCCTTGGAGTCCGCGGGAGATCAGTTGCGATTTTGGAATCAGGACCTTGCAGCGGATCAATATGGATGGGAGAAGGAGCTGGGGGAGCAGGATACATTCAGTTTTGAAGCCGCTGACCCGTCACTGGGGCTGGTTCGAATTAAGGCTCGAAAAGGAGGCTACCTGTTCGTGGATCCAAAGACATTAAAGCTCCAGAACGGAGGGAATGAAAAGCAGGCGGCTGAATTCAGGGTGCTGTTTGAACCCGAATAGGGCCGATGGTGGAAAGGAAGCTCTCTCGCAAATTCAAGGCGATCAAGCCGACCTGCAAATGAGAATTCAAATTGCCCGCCAAGTACATAATGAGCTATGCATTGATCGCTGATCGGGTCGGTCCTCGCGAGTGGGCATCGTACACGGCGTCCAGGCCCAGCGTCGTGTGAGGATCGCATCCGCAAAGGGCCTTTACCAGGATCCATCCATTCCCACACGAGCTTGGCGGCTTCCTGCGCTGTCTACGCTGCTGGCTGGAGCTGTGACTTCTCGATATCAGCCACTTCTTTCGCTCCCTTGGCATAGAGCGCCTCTTCACCAGGAGCCAGCGCGTACAACAGTTTGAGAAACTCGCCTGCGTGGACAAGTTCCTCGTCCGCTATGTCCTTGAGCACTGCCACGGCGAGTTTGTTGCCGGTTGACTCGGCAAGCTGCGTATACATCTGAGTCGCTTCGTATTCCGCGGCTACCATGAACCGAATCGCCCTGACGAGTTCCTCGTCCGTGAGCGTCCTGCCGTTCGCCAATTCTGAAAAAGGTGACCCGAATTGTGGCATATGATTTTCCTCCGCTTCATGCAGCCCGGCACGTTGAAGCCCGGATCGCGCCTTGACTGCAATCTCAATTTGTAATTCCGCGGCTTCCAGCGGTCTGAGCGGAATTGACCATCGCCACACTGTCCGCTCGGCGTCGGGAAGTTGGCATTGCACACGGAATCCTGGCCCCGCGTCGGGTGAGGTTCGCAGTCGCAAATGGCCTTTACCGGGATCCATCCAATTCCCCACATGAGCCAAGCGACCTCCTGAGCGACCGTCGTCCGCCGCGGCGAACGAGTCGAATGGGGACCCGCAGTTGCATTTTCGGTTTTTTGCTTTCTGACCCCTGACCCCTGAAACCTGATCTCTGTTCTCTGTCTTTTCCTTGTCAAGTGCCCGGCCCCGAAATTCCAGCCTCCCGCCCCACCCTAACCCGTTCTTTTTCTGATCTCTGACCCCTGATCTCTGCTCTCTGTGAAGTTTGCCGGTTATTTCCCGCAATTTGCTACGCTCAATGCATGGTCACGAATCCCAAACTCAGGGTCGGGAATGCCCATCGCATGGTCGGAGATCCCAAAATAGAGCTTAGGAACCACGAGTCAGAACACATCCGCGCCGTGTCAGAAATCTTCCTGTCAGGAGTGTTCCAGTCCGATCTGTCAGGCCCGTCCCCGGTCCACGATCCACGATTCACGACCCACGATCCAATGCTGCCAGCCTCTCTGCTCGCGGCCTTTCTAACCACTAACCACTACCCACTAACCACTGCTTCTACCCCACCCCCACCCTCTCGCAGACCCACCCCCCCCTACAAATTCCTACCCACCCCCCCATGCCCTTTTGTGAAACTGTGAATCTGTGAAACTGTGGAGCCTTCTGAATCAACAGCTTGCAGCCACAGTTTCACAGTTTCACAGTCGTCAGTTTCACAGTTTTCGATTTCTGCTGTTCGCGCGATTTCGCGCTCCCAAATTGGCTGATCATTTCAGCAATCGCAAATCCGCGAATCGCAACCCACAAGAACGACTCATGACACGATCCAGATTGGCGGGGATACGAAGAAGTAGCGGTGCTGCTCAGTCCGCGCGGACGTGGCCGCGGCCGTGGCGCTTGACGGCGTACATGCGCGCGTCGGCGGTGCCGATGATCTCATGCATGCGCGTGCCATCGCCGGGAAAAGAGGAGAGGCCTACGCTCGCGCTGACTTTGAGCGTGAGGCCGCTCTTCATACCGAATGGGGTCTCCATGAGTGCCGCATGGATTCCCTTTGTCAGCGCCAACGCCTGAGCGGCAGGAGTCTCGGGCATGAGAATGACGAATTCGTCGCCACCGTAGCGGAAGCACCGATCCTGCTCGCGGCTGAGTTTTTGGAGGCGGCGTCCGGTGAGGGCGAGCAGTTCGCTGCCGACCATGTGCCCGTGCGCATCGTTGATCAGCTTGAAGCGGTCCAAATCCCAGAATGCCAGGCTTAACGGGAGCTTGTGCATTGTCGACCGTTTCAGTTCGCGGCTGAGAACCTCGTAGAGGTGGCGCACGTTGAAGAGGCCGGTGGTGTCGTCGGTGATAGTGAGCTGCTGGATGCGGCTGACATCGCGCGCATTTTCAATAGCGATGGCGGCGTGGTCGGCAAGAATGTGCAGGAAGGCGATGGAATAGTCCGACATTTCGGCGTGGGGATTGAGGATTTCGATGACCCCTTGCGTGCCGGTGCGTCCCCGCAAAGGCAGGGCGATGACCGACCTGACGCTGCTGATGCCGGGAGTGCCGGTTTGCGCGGCGCGCGGATCACCTTCCATCTGGGGCACGATGAGCGTTTCTCCGTGTTCGAGGACCCATCCGGCGACGCCCTCGCCAGGCTTGACGCGAAGGCCGCGCAAGGTTTCCTGTTCCTCGCCAGCGGCGATAGCGTAGTAGAGATTCGTGGTAGATTCGTCGAGCATGAGCAGCGCCCAAAACTCCGCATTCACCATTCGCTCCATTTGCTCCAGGATGGTGCGCAGAATTGTATCGAGGTCGAAGCTCGAGGTGAGCGACCGCGCCAGCTGGTGAAACATAAGCAGATCGGCGAGCGGGATACGCCCTTCCGTCTCTTTTGGCATGTTCGGGCCCTGTGGGGGAAGTCCTGTCCTTATTCTTTCATAAACTCTTCACGTCACAAATCAAGCCCGGCCGGCGACATTCTTTTGACAATTCGTGTGGAAATCCTTCGCCGCCGGTCGCGCGCGATCAACAGCCGGCATCAACCCCCGAAGTCAGCCGCCAATGTGAATCCGCGGTCAACCGCCAATGTGAACCATCGACCGGGAGGGTTTGAGGAAGCCTGGCTCACCGATGTGGTGGCGGGCTTCCTTCTCCTGGATCGTACGGACAATGTAGGCGCGCAGTTCCTCGTCGCCTGCGCCGGCCCGGAGGCGGCCGTAGAGGTCGTGCTCGACCTGCGAGAAGAGGCAGGTGCGAATTTTGCCGTCGGAAGTGAGGCGCACCCGGCTGCATGCGCCGCAAAAGGCCTGGCTGACCGGCGCGATAATTCCGATCTCACCGACGCCATCTGCAAACGTATATCGCCGGGCGGTTTCGCTTGCTTCCCGCGGCGGGAGCTCGACCAGCGGCAGAGCGCGGCCGATTCGGTCGACAATTTCGCGCAGCGTGACGACGATCTCGGGGGTCCACAGGCGGCCCTCTTCGAGAGGCATGAACTCGATGAAGCGGACGACGACGTTTTCTTCGCGGGCGAAGCGGGCAAAGCCTTCGATCTGGTCGTCGTTGAAGCCACGCAGGAGCACGCAGTTGATTTTGAGGGGCGTGAGGCCGGCAGCGCGGGCGGCGCGAACGCCGGCGAGAACCTTGGAGAAACTGCCCTCCACCCGGGTGATGCGCTCGAAGGTCGATGCATCGACGGCATCCATGCTGACCGTGACGCGGTCGAGGCCTGCGTCTTTGAGCGGTTGGGCAAGCGACTCGAGCAGGTGGCCGTTGGTAGTAAGCGCAAGGTCAAGCGGATCGCAGTCAAGTGTGCGCAGGCGCGACAGCTCGCGAACCAGGTCGACCAGACCGCGGCGCAGGAGGGGCTCCCCCCCTGTGAGACGGACTTTAGTGATGCCCAGCCCAACAAAAACAGCGATGAGGCGGAGGTATTCCTCGATAGCCAGCTCGGGATATTGCGCGCCTACTTCGCCGGTGCGGCAATAGACGCATTTGTAATTGCAGCGGTCGGTGATGGAGACGCGCAGGTCGTGAATCACGCGGCCATGGCTATCCGTGAGCGGCGGATGCGGCGCTGGTACGGGGATTGCGGAGAAGGAAGGGGCAGCCATCGGCAAGTTAAAGCGTATACCCTTTTCGCTGCCGCTCAAAGGGCTTTGGTATGCGACTGCGGGACGGAGGAAAGGGAAGCGATAGCATGATAAGGCGAGGTGCCGCGGCGCGGCTCGCAGATTCGTGCATATCGCGAAGGAAGAAGGAATATGCTCGCAAAGGGAGCCAGACCGGTGGGCGCGGCGGACGAAGCAACCGCGGCGGTAGCCGTGCGGCAGATGTTCGAGTCTATTGCGCCAAAATATGACCTGCTGAATCACGTGCTCTCAGCCAACGTGGACCGGCTGTGGTGGCGGAGGGCTGCGCGCAGGTTTAAGGATGTGCTGGTGCGGCCGGAAGCGGCAGTGCTGGACATTTGCTGCGGTACGGGCGATTTAACGATGGCGCTTTTGAAGCTGCGGCCGCGTGGGGCAACGCCGATTCTGGCTGGAGATTTTGCGCGTGCGATGCTGCGGCGCGGCGCGGAGAAGTTTGGGCCGAAGGATTCGCGCGGATCGGCGGACGAATCGGCGAGTGACGCGCCTTACGCGGTGGCGATCGAGGCCGATGCTTTACATCTGCCGCTGCGAGGGGAGTCACTCGACCTGATTGTGACGGCGTTTGGGTTCAGGAATCTGGCGAATTACGAGGCGGGACTGAAGGAGTTTTATCGCGTGCTGAAGCCGGGCGGGCAGTTGGGAATTCTCGAGTTCAGCGAACCGGGAGGGCTGATCGGGAAGGCGTATGGCGTGTACTTTCGGCGCGTGCTGCCTGCGATCGGCCGCGCGATCTGCGGGAAGGATGGGGCATACAACTATCTGCCCATCTCGGTGGGCAATTTTCCGCCGCCCGATGCGATGGTGGAGATGATGCGGCGAGCGGGCTTTGAGCAGTGCGCGTGGCAGCCGTATACGTTTGGAATTGCGGGGTTGTACACGGCGATGCGGCCCACGGTAGTCTAGGACTTCAACGATGATTGCCGCCTCCAGTTCGCGAGTGACCGAGCCTGCTGCGGCGAGTTTCTCCGCCGAAAAGCAGCGTGTGGCGCGGCGGTCGATGGCGGCCGCCGCGGCGATGACGCTGCTGAAAGTCGCGGCTGGCCTGCTATCTGGGTCGCTGGGCGTGCTTTCCGACGCGGCACATTCGGGACTCGATCTTGTGGGCGCGGCGCTGACGTATTTTTCGGTGCATGTAAGCGACAAGCCGGCGGACGAGGATCACACCTACGGCCACGGGAAGATCGAGAATCTCTCCGCCTTCAGCGAGGCGGGATTGATGGCTCTCTCCAGCGCGTGGATCATCTGGGAGGCTGTGGAGCGAATCTTCTACCACGCGGTGGAACTGCACCACTCGCTGTGGCCGGCGCTGGTGCTGGTGACTTCGATCGGCGTGGACATTTGGCGTTCGCGGCAACTGCGCGCGGTGGCTTTGCGGACGGGATCGCCGGCTCTGGCGACGGATGCGTTTCACTTTGCTTCGGACATCTGGGCGACATCAGCGGTGCTGGCGGGGCTGGGCGCGGCGTGGGTGGGTGAGCGATTCCAAATTGAGGCGCTGCGCTATGCCGATCCGCTGGCGGCTTTGGTGGTGTCGCTGATGATTCTGCGCATGACGGTGCGGCTGGGCCACGAAGCAGTGGGCGCGCTGGTTGATGAGATTCCTGCCGAAACACGGCGGCGGCTGGTGCGCGAGGTGGAGCGAGTGGATGGGGTGTTAGCCGTGGAACGGGCGCGCGTGCGCCGTGCGGGGGCCGGCTACTTTGCCGACCTGACGCTGGCGCTGCCGCGGCGATACACGTTTGAGCACACCAGCGATTTGGTGCGCGACGCAACGGCGGCGGTGCAGCGCGCGCTGCCCGAGGCGGATGTGGTGATCCACACGATTCCTCGGGAGACCAAGGCGGAAAGTATCTTCGACCGCGTGCGCGCAGTGGCGGCGCGGAACAACGTGTCGGTGCACGAGCTTAGCATCCAGACCCATCATGGAGGACTGCAGGTGGAGTTGCACGTGGAGCTAGATGAACGCCTGGCCCTGAGAGAAGCGCACAATTTTGTGACCGCGATGGAAGCGCAGATTCTGCGCAGCGTGCCGGAGGTGGACTCGGTGCTGACGCACATCGAAAGCGAGCCGGCGACGATTGAGCAGCCGGAGGAAGAAGACGTGGAAGACCGCAGACTGGAGGAGGCGCTGCGGGCAGCAGCAGCGGGGCTGCCGGAGATCGTTGACGTGCACGCTGTCGCCGTGGGCAGGACGGGAGAACACATTTCCGTCACGTGCCATTGCACATTGCCCGACGAGCTGCCGATGAATCGGGTTCACGAGGTGATCACCGCACTCGAAGACCGGTTCAAGCTGGAGTGCCCGGAGGTGTACCGGGTGACTATTCATCCCGAGCCGGTGACGGATAATACGCGGTAAAGGGAAAACCGCAATCTTCGAGTGGGTACAGCGCCGATGAACACTGGTCCGATCGTAAGAGTTTTCCGCATTTCGTGGCTGTTGATGCTGCTGGTGGCAGTGGGAATGCTTTCGGCGATTCTCACGATGCAGTTCGCAATCCACGGCGCGGAGGTACAGGTTCCAGCGCTGAAAGGAATGACGACTGCCGATGCGCGGAGCGTGGCAGCGGGCCTGGGACTGAATCTGGACGTGGACAATCGCTACTACTCGAGCGACGTTGCCGCGGGACACATTTTGACGCAGTCGCCGGCGGCAGGAACGGTGGTGCGGCGCGAGTGGAGGGTGCGCGTGGCCGAGAGCCTTGGCCCCCAGAAGGTGGATGTACCGGACACGGTGGGCGCCAACGAGCGCGTGGCGGATTTGGAGCTGAGGCGTGCCGGCCTTGAAGTGGGCGAGACTGCGCGGCTGCCGTATGGCTCGGCCGCGGAGGGAACCGTGCTGGCGCAGGATCCGCCGCCGCATGCGCAGGGCATTGAGCAGCCGAGTGTCAATCTGCTGGTGGCCGTGCCGGACGATGAGACTCCGGACGGGTACGTGATGCCCGACCTGACCGGCTGGCAGTTCGCGAGCGCGGAAGCGGCGTTGAAAAAGGTCGGGATCAAAACGGCGGCGCCGAGTTTTGTGAATGTGCCCGTGGCGCCGGTGGGAAGCGGCGATGCACCGCCGAAGCTGCCGCTGAGGCCGGGCCAAGTGCTGTCGCAATCGCCGAGCTCGGGCACGCGCGTGGACCAGAGCACCGTGGTGAAGCTGACCGTGGTGAGATAGGCGAGGACGGGAGAGAAACTCCAATGGGACTGAGCGAGGATCTGGAAAAAATCGCATTGCAGGAGCGCGAGCTGAGGTTGCCGCGCCTGGATGCGGGCGTGGCGTGGGAGCTTGGCTCGCTGATTCAAACGATGGCGCTGGAGCGCGGGCTGACACTGGTGGTCGACGTGCGGCGCTTCGGACAGCCGCTGTTCTATGCCGCGCTCGACGGGACGACGCCGGACAATCCAGACTGGGTGCGCCGCAAGAGCAACGTGGTGGCGCGCTTTCACCGCAGCTCGTATGGCGTGGGAATGACACAGGAGATGAAGGGGACGACGCTTTTTGAACGCCAAGGCCTGCCGCTCACGGACTACGCTGCGGATGGCGGATCGTTTCCGCTGGCGGTGGAGGGAGCGGGCGTAGTGGGAAGCGTGACGGTTTCGGGGCTGCCGCAGCGCGATGATCACAACCTGGTAGTCGAGGCGCTTTGTTCAATGCTGGGGCGGGACTTTGCGGCGCTGAAGCTCGAGCCGGAGCAGGCGTAGAGAAGAATTTGCAATTGTGGTTGCACGCTAGGCGTTTTTCTCGATCAGGGCGACATAGAAGCCGTCGGTGGGCAAAATGCCGGGCAGGAGTCGCAGCGCGCCTTCGGGAGTGAGGCAATCGCGCAGGCGATCCGCGCCGACAGCGGTGAGGATTCCGGTTCTTGCCAACGTTTCAATGCGCGAGACGAGGGAAATCTGGCGCGCACTTTGGATTTCAGCGAGGACCGCTGAGACGACCTGCTCGTTTTCTTCCGGCTCGAGTGAGCAGGTGGAATAGACGACACGTCCGCCGGGGCGAACCGAGCGCAAGGCGGCGGAGAGAATCGCGCACTGGCGGTCGGCGTGGCGCGGCAAATCCTCCAGGCGCAGGCGATGGCGGATTTCGGGGTTGCGGCCGAGGGTTCCGGTGCCGCTGCAGGGAACATCGGCCAGCACAAGGTCAAAGGCCGATTCTTCGTTGAGCGCGGTCGCGTCGGCGAGACGGCATTCCACCCGGCCAGCGCGGGTGGCAAGGCGTTTGCTTAGCTCAGCCAGACGCTGCGGACTCGATTCGCAGGCCAGAATGCGAGCTGCGGGGCTGCGCTCGGCGAGGATGAGCGTTTTCCCGCCGGGCGCGGCGCATGCGTCCAAAATGGTTTCGATCTGGATGGATTCAATCTTGCGACCGGGATCTTCGGTGGCGCATGCGGCGAGCTCAGCGATCAACTGCGACCCCTCATCCTGCATGCGCACCCGGCCCTCGCGATAGGCCGCCGTTGCGGTTACGTCGCCGGAGACGACCATGCGCGCGGCGGTGAGGATGGCTCCGGGTTCCAGTTGAATGCCGGCCCCCATCATTTCAGGCTCGATCAGTTCTGCTTCGAAGGCGGCAGCTTCGACAGCGGAATGGGGGAGACGCACCGTCCTCGAAGGTTGGGCTTGGCCGTGGCGGCAAATGGCGCGCGAAGCTTCCAGGCCATACAAGCGCGTCCAGCGCTCGACGAGCCACGCGGGGTGAGCCTGGGCCAACGCGACCTCAGATGCGGACTCTTCCGGAAAGCTAACGACCGGACCAGGGACAGCAAGTTTGCGGAGGACGGCGTTGACCAGTCCTGAGGCGAAGCGGTGGCCGGATTGCCTGGTCAATTGGACGCTTTGATCGATGGCGGCGTGGGCGGGAACGCGATCGAGGAACTGAAGCTGGAAAGCCCCCATGCGGAGAGCGATCGAAACCTCTGGATCGAGTTTGGCTTCCGGCCTCTTGATCAGGAGCTTGAGTTGCTCATCGAGACGAATCTGCCAGCGAAGAACGCCAAGCACGAGAGTTGTGGCCAGGTGGCGATCGGCAGGCGAGAGCACGTCGATGGCTTTCGAGTGCAGCAGGTCATCGGAGTGAGCCTTGCCGCGGTCGACGGCCAACAGAATGTCGAAGGCAGCTTTGCGCGCAGGAGAGACGGCGGACACGGCGCTCAACCGAAGCGCGCGTCCGCCAGGAGCGGATTTCCGCGCAGAAACTCATCTGTGGTCATGCGTTTCTTGCCTTCGAGCTGAATCTCTAGGAATTCGAGCCACGTGTTTTCGGCGCACGCAGCCAGAAGGCGATGGCTCTCCACGACAACCCAGCCCGGCTCCGCGAAGCCCAGGCCTTCGGCGTAACTTCCCCGGGCAATGGCCATGCTATGGACGATCAGCTTCTTCTCGCTGAGAGTGGTGAATGCGCCTGGCCAGGGCTGAAATCCGCGCCAGCGATTGTAGATTTCGTGCGCGGTGCGCCTGGCAAAGTCGATCCGGCCGTCTTCGCGGTCGAGGAGCGGCGCGAAGGTCGCGGTCTCGTGATTCTGGGGTTGAGGTTGGATCGTGCCGCTCGCCAAACCGGCGAGTGTTTCGACGACAAGGGGCGCGCCGGCGTGCGCAAGCAATGGAAAAAGATCGACTGAGGTTTGCGCGGGCCCGATTTCCATCGTCTGCTGGAGCAGAATCGGTCCGGTGTCGAGCCCTTCTTCCAAGAGCATCGTGGTATTGCCGGTGTAGGCGTCGCCCAGGGCAATGGCCCACTGGATGGGTGCCGCGCCGCGGTGCCTGGGAAGCAATGAAGCGTGGAGATTGATGCATCCGAGACGAGGCACGGCGAGCATCCAAGGCGGAATGATGCGGCCATAGGCGACGACAACAATGGCGTCGGGCGCAATGGACTCAAGCCGGGAGCGAAACTCGACGTTGCTGCGGATTTTTTCGGGCTGCGTGATTGGAAGCCCGGAGGCAAGCGCGGCATGCTTGACGGGCGGAGCGGTGAGTTGCTGATCGCGTCCCGTCGGCCGGTCAGGCTGCGAGACGACGAGAGCGATTTGGTGGTGGGCCGCGAGCAGAGCCTCGAGCGTGGGAACGGCGAACTCCGGAGTGCCGCAAAAGACGAGCTTGAGGCCGTTCGCCGCGTCAGTCATGGCAGGTTTACCAGGTGCCCTCGTTTTGCATTTTGCGAATCTTGCGCAGATTCAGGCTGCGCTTGAGCGCGCTCATTCGGAAGAGAAACACAATGCCGTCGAGATGATCGATCTCGTGCTGGAAGGCGCGCGCGAGGAGTTCTTCGCCGTCCATCTCGAACCATTTGCCGCGCTCGTCCTGGGCACGGATGCGAACCTTGGCGGCGCGGACGACTTTCTCGCGAATATCGGGAAAGCTGAGGCAGCCTTCTTCTTCGTACTGCCTGCCCTCGCTGAGGATAATCTCAGGATTGATGAGCACGAGCTTCTGCTTAGGATCCTTGCCCATGCTGAGGTCGACGACCGTGATGCGTTTCGAGACGCCAACCTGCGGCGCGGCGAGGCCGATTCCCTGCGAGGCGTAGGTGGTCTCGAACATGTCGGCAACCAGCTTGCGCAACTCGGCGTTGAACTCGGTGACCGGCTCGCCGGGCTGCTCCAGGACCGGCTCGGGATATTTCACGATCGTCAGGATCATCGTCGCCGCTAATAGCTCCGTATCTGTTCGATGTAACCGTCGAAGTTGCGTTTCAACTCCGTCAATGAGTCGCCACCGAACTTTTCGCGAGCGAGATTGGCAAGAACCAGGGCAACCATAGCCTCAGCGGCAACGCCGGCGGCGGGGACGACGCAGATGTCGCTGCGCTCGTAGCTTGCACTGGTGGGCTCGCGCGTGTCAAAACGCACCGATTCGAGAGGCTGGCGGAGCGTGGAGATGGGCTTCAAGTAGCCGCGAACGACGATGTCTTCGCCGTTGGAGACGCCGCCCTCGATGCCGCCTGCGTTGTTGTGCGGGCGGGTAAAGCGCGTGGGCTTTCCTGGCGGATTTTCGCTGGCGTAGTGAATGGGATCGTGGACGCGCGAGCCGAAGGTCGCGGCGGCGGCCACTCCGCGGCCGATTTCAACTGCCTTGACGGCCTGCAGGCTCATGACCGCCCAGGCAAGCTGGCCGTCGAGGCGCTCATCCCAGTTGGCGTAGGAGCCGAGGCCGGCGGGAACCGCGTGGGCTACGACTTCGAAAATGCCGTTCACGGTGTCGCCGGCGTTGGACGCTGCATCGACTTCGTCTTTCATGCGGGCTTCGGCGGCAGGATCGACGCAGGCGAGGACCACCTCTTCCTTTGTCGCAAGGGCGGCGATTCCGTCCCACGACGGGTCGCGGTCAAGCTCGGCGCTGCCCACCCGGACGACGTGGCTCGCGACTTCGATTCCCAGGTTGCGGAGGAGCAACTTGGCGAAGGCTCCGGCGGCAACGCGAGCGGCGGACTCGCGCGCAGAGGCGCGCTCCAGCACGTAACGAGCGTCAGGGAAGTTGAATTTGAGCGCGCCGGCGAGGTCGGCGTGGCCGGGCCGTGGCGAAGCGACGGCGCGATGCTTGGCGGGATCGCCGGTCTCGACGGGCAGCTTCTCCTGCCAGTTCTTCCAGTCGCGATTGACGAGTTGAATGGCGATGGGTGAACCGATGGTCTTGCCGTGGCGCACGCCGGAGAGGATGTGAGCCTGGTCGGTCTCGATCTTCATGCGGCCGCCGCGGCCATAGCCCTGCTGGCGACGCCAAAGCTCGCGGTTTACGAAGTCGAGATCGACGGGGACGCCGGCAGGAATCCCGGAAACCAGGGCAATGAGAGCCTCGCCGTGGGATTCACCGGCTGTTGAGAAGCGGATCATACAGATTCGATTGTAAATGTGCGCAGGCGCGGAACCACCTTTTGAGGAAGTCGTGCAGTTCTTCGGGCGGGCGTAGCCAGACATCGGCGGCGGTGGGGCGGATTTGGCGGCGAACGAGCACGCCGAGGCCGTGCCCTTTGATGGCGCGAAACGCCGATTCATCGGTCAGGTCATCGCCGAGATAAGCCGTGGGGTGCGGGTTGGGGCCGGCGGTCTCTTCGAGAATTGCGGTGACCGCTCCACCCTTATCGCGGCCCGCGCGAAGCTCTAGACCGGCTTCGAATTCGAGCAAGCTGAGGCCGTCGATTTGGGCGAGTGGCTCAAAAAGGGCACGGGTTTGTTTCTCGATAATTTTGGCGCGGGCGGGGGTAACGCCGCGCCAATGCATGACGACGGCGTTAGGCTTGACTTCGATCAGCCCGCCGGTTGAGTCGGTGCGAAGCCTTTCGGGGAGAGTTTCGAGGGTGGAGCGAGTTGCGGGCGAGAGCTCTTCGAACTCCCGGCGGCCGTCGGCGTGGAGGCGCTCGGCACCGTGCAATCCCCAGATCTCGGGCGTGGGTTCGACGCTGAGCAGAGGAAGGATTTCGGCGGCGGGGCGTCCGGTGACGACGACCATGCGGGTCCGGCCCTGGTTCTGGATGCACGTGAGTAGCTTTCGCACGCCGGCCCAAGGGCGCGCCTGGAAGCGGTCGACGCGGAAGGGCGCCAACGTCCCGTCGTAGTCGAGCAACAATGAAGGCCTGGCCGCACCGGTGAAGGCCAAAAAGAATTCGTCAAGCTTCGCTCGTGCGTCGTTCGTCAATCAAAACTCGCTTTCGGGGACTCGCTTTCACGCCAGTTTCTCGGCCGGGACCTCCGCTTCGCGCACGATCGATGGCGCGAGACGTGCCGGCTCCGCCCCTTCAGAGGGCTCAAGGCGCAACTCGCGAAGGTCTCCGAGCACCTTTGCAGCCCACATATAAATGTTGTATTCCATCACCTGGCGCCGCATCCGTTCCATGCGCTCGCGGCGCTCCTCGCGGCTCATTTCCAGGCCGGCATGGATGGCCTCGGCGACACCGACGACGTCGTAAGGATTGATGAGCAAGGCATCGCGCAGCTCTACGGCAGCGCCGGTGAACTTGCTCAGGACGAGCACTCCATCTTCGTCGTCGCGGGCGGCAACGAACTCCTTGGCAACGAGGTTCATGCCATCGTGGAGCGAAGTGACGAGGCAAACATCCGCGGCGCGGTACCACTGATTGACCTCCTGGTGATCGCACTGGCGATCGATAAGAACGATGGGCCTCCAATGGATAGTTTGATAACGGGAGTTGATTCGCTCGACGGTCTCCTCAACGCGACGGCGGAGATCTGCGTAGCTGGGGATGCGCGTGCGGCTGGGCGCGGCGATCTGGACCATGGTGAGGCGCTCGCGATACCAGGGGTGGTCTTCGAGGAGCTGGCCAACGGCCTCAAGCCGCTCGACGATTCCCTTGGTGTAGTCGAGCCGGTCCACACCGAGGAGCAGGCGCTCAGCGCGAACTCCGAACTCGCTCAACAGGCGATGACGCGCAGCGGCGCTCTCACCTGCCATGGATTCGGCGTCCCAGGTCGCGGCAGGCCGCATGGCTTCGTCGAATGCCACACTCACCGGGTAAGAACGAATGACGCTGGCGTGACCATGGCGGAGGACGGTCATGCGATCGCGGTCCGTGCGGGCCTCGAAGGCGCGGTCGACCGTGGCGAGGAAGTTGTGGCAGTGAAGAGGAATGTGGAAGCCGATGAGATCGGCGCCCAGGAGGCCGTCGAGCAGCTCGGACTGCCAGGGACAAATTCCGAATGCTTCAGGGTTGGGCCAGGGAATATGCCAGAAGATTGCGACACGCGCATCGGGCCGCTCCTTCTTGATGAGGCGCGGCAGCAAAGCCAGATGGTAGTCCTGCACAAAGACGACCGGCTCAGGACTGTCCTGCATCTCTTCAAGCAGCGCGTTGGCAAAGCGCTGGTTCACGAGTTGATAGGACTCCCAGTCCGCGGCACGAAAGATGGGGCGCGTGTGCGCGATGTGACAAAGGGGCCATAGGCCCTCGTTGGAGAAGCCTTCGTAGTAGCGCGACTCTTCTTCCTCGGAGAGCCAGACCCGGCGGAGAGTGTAGCGCGGGTCATCGGGCGGGACACGCAAGCGGTCGAATTCGTCCACCGCGGTTGCGTCGGCGTCGCCGCTGGCGCTGGCCACCCAAACGCCGTCACAGGCGCGCAGGACCGGTTCGAGGGCGGTGACCAGACCGCTGGGCGGGACTACACAGACGATCTCGCGGCCCTGCCGGACGTGCATATACGGCTCGCGATTGGAGACGACGAAGATTTTGCTGGAGCCGGCACGGTTGCGAATGTGCACCGCGAGTCGCTCGGCAGTCCAAAGGTGCGCGCCTGCCTCGCGCAGCCGGGCCTCAGCTGCGGCGGCAGCGCGGGCGGCTTTCAGGCTTTCGGCCATTGTCTCCACCTCGCGCGCCAAGGGCGAAAACAGGCGGAGGGCCTTCAGATCCGGCGCCGCGGATTTTTCCGAGTGGCCCATTCGAAGCAGGCGTACTCCTTCTGCCACGCGGGTCATCGGCCGAAGGAGGAACCAGCGCACCATCAGGAGGGTGATGGCCACAATCACAATCACAAACGCGCCAATGCGCCAGAAACTTCGCAGCCACACGTCCGTCCCTTCGGACTGTATGTAGCCGGCATCCACGACAATGGCCATGGCGCCCTGCAACTGGGCTCCGTTGTGGATGGGGAAAGCCTCTTCAAGCCATTGCCATTGCCCGGCGTGGCCGAATGCCCCAGCCTCAACGCCTCGCTGCAACGATTTCTCAACAACTCCCCGGCCCAGCGCACCCATCACGTCTGGCGGACCGCTGTCGGCGAGAAGATTGCCGTGAATATCGTAGATTGCCAGTCCAAGCGCGCCGGTTCCGTTTTTGAGGAGCTCGACCAGACCGGGGAGGGCGGAGAGGTCACCAGCCGAAAACGCGTTGCGCACATCCGGCTCAATGGTCGCGCCCATCCAGGTGGTGCGGCGCTCCAGATCCTCGCGCAAGCTATGGCGGCGGGCCAAAGCATCGAAATATGTGGAGGCAAGCGAAACCAACGTCACGCTGGCGATGAGGGCAAGGATCAACCGCATGCGGAACAGATGCATCGTCACCTCCCGATAGAGGATTGGATGCGCTCGACGGCGAACCCGGTGTCCCAGCCAGCGTCGCCAAACTTCACAGGCCAACTAGTTGTTGAAGGAAAAGGTACTTAGGATCAACGACTCGCTTTGCGTGCCAGCGAGCCGGGACTCACCCCAGCGACAGCCGCGCGTTGCAGGCGAAGGACTCATCTTCTTCTTCCTTGCAACGTGCTTCCCGTGTCGCAGGGTGCTGTACAGCCCGTCAAAGTTGCTTGCGGATGGCTACAAGCCGCTCCGCCTTCTATACTGATCGATTCCATGCGCTATTCTGTCCACTGAAGCGCACAACGTTTTCGTTCCAAAGACCGGCAGCCCATGGCGACAATCGCGATTGACCGCACTGCCAAACAAATCGTGCTCGCCGTGCAGGATTATTCCCTGTTCGCGTGGCGTGCTGTCCTCAATCTGTTCCGGCCTCCGGTCTACTGGACCGACTTCCTGATGCAATCCGACATTATCGGCGTCGGGTCTCTGCCTATCGTGATCCTCTCCGGCTTCTTTACGGGCGGCGTGCTTGCTCTGCAGTCCGCAGCCACACTTTCAGAGTTTGGCGCCACGGCAGTCACGGGCCAATTCGTCGGCCTCACCATGATCCGTGAGCTTGGCCCAGTGCTCACCGGCATTATGGTGGCCGGCCGCAATGCATCCTCCATGGCCAGCGAACTGGGTTCCATGGTGGTGACCGAGCAGATTGATGCGATGCGCGCCCTGGGCGTGGACCCGATGCGCAAGCTGGTGACTCCGCGCATCTTTTCCAGCATCGCCATGCTCCTGCTGCTCACGATCGTGGCCGACGCATTCGGCATCCTAGGCGGCGCCGCGGTGACGGTTCTTATCAGCCATCAAAACGGCACGCAGTACCTGAACTCGGCCTACGAGCATCTTCGCTATTCCGACATCATTCAGGGCCTGACGAAGCCGCTCTTCTTCGGTTACCTCCTGGGCTCTATTGGCTGCTTCTACGGGATGAGAACGACCGGGGGCACCGAGGGCGTTGGCCGCTCGACCATTTCGGCGGTTGTGACCTCATCGGTGCTGATTATAGCCGTCGATTTTGTGATCACCCACATACTGCTCACAATTTTCCCCACATGAGCGACACTTCAATTTCAGCGGCGCAACCGCCCGCGGGCGAGCAGGAAGCCGGACCCGTGGTCGCGCTGCGCGGCGTTTCATTGGACTTCGACGGCCCACCGGTGCTTGAGGACATCAGCTTCTCTGTGGCCTCCGGGGAGACGCGAGTTCTGCTCGGTCCCGCCGGGGTGGGCAAAAGCGTGCTGCTCAAATTGATCATCGGGCTCCTTCGCCCACGGAAGGGAACGCTTCACCTCTTCGGTGAGGACATCTCTACCCTACCGGAGGAACGCCTCTTTCCCTTGCGCGCACGCGCCGGCATGGTTTTTCAGGAAAGCGCGCTCTTCGACTCTCTCACGGTGCGTGACAATGTTGCCTATCAACTGATTCAGGAGCGAGTGCCCGACGGCGAGATCGACACCCGCGTCCGCGAGGCGCTGAGTTTTGTCGGCCTGGAAGAGACATTCAGCCTGTATCCGGCGAGCCTTTCGGGAGGCATGAAGCGGCGCGTGGCGATTGCGCGGGCACTCATCCACGATCCTGAGCTGATCCTGTACGACTCGCCGACTGGAGGCCTGGATCCGGTTACGTCCACGACCATTATCGAGTTGATTGTGAAGCGGCGCGACGTGCACGCAACCCCGGCCTTGCTGGTCACTCACCGCCTGCAGGACGCCTTTACGCTGTGCAATCACCGATTCGATTCTGAGCAGAATTGTATGGTTCCGCTTCCCGCAGGAGAGACGAATCCCAATACGACTTTTCTAATGCTCGAGGAGGGGCGACTCATTCTCGATGGTTCTCTCGATGAGCTTCTTCACTCCGACAACAAGTTTGTCAGAGAATTCCTGGAATAGAACACGAAACATCGCTAGGGAGTAGGCAGCAGGCAGAAGCTTCTAGCTCTCAGCTTTCAGCCGCCAGCTTGTTCTTGCCGGTTTCGAACGCCTGATCTTTCATTTCCCGCTACAATTTGAGGCGTGACCGCGAGTCTGTTCGATCTCTACAAAATCGGCGTGGGCCCATCGAGCTCACACACCATGGGGCCGATGCGCGCGGCCTGCCGTTTCGCGCGGAGCCTCGAATCCGCCGGGCTGCTCGACCGAACCGCGCGCGTGCAAGCGGACTTGTATGGCTCGCTCGCACTAACCGGCCTGGGCCACGGAACCGACCGCGCCGTTCTCCTTGGCCTTGCGGGAAATGAACCCGCTGCAATCGATCCCGCTTCGATTGAAACCACAGTCGAAGCAATTCGCGCCTCCAGGCGAATCGAGCTTGCGGGGAAGCGATGGATCGAATTCGATGAGCCCCGCGACTTGGTCTTTCACCGGGACCAGATGTTTCCTCCCGAAGCGCGCATGCGGCATCCGAACGGTGTGCGTTTCGCCGCCTTCGATGGCGGCGGCGCCGTGCTCGCGGAGCGCACATTCTTTTCAGTTGGCGGTGGATTCATCGTTAAGGACGGAATCGACGAGAAGGCGGCGGCTGAATTGGAAGTTCGCCTCCCCTACCCGTTTCATAGCGCGGCGGAACTGCTTGAAACGGCGAGGGCGCACTCGCTCTCGATCGACCGCGTGATGCTGGCCAACGAGTGCGAGCGGCTGCGCGCCGCTGACCCCAACGCATTCGCGGAAGCAATCGCGGGACGGGTCCGTTCCGGCATTGAGACGATTTGGCGAACCATGCAGGCGTGCGTTGAGCGCGGCATGGTTGCGGAGGGCATTTTGCCCGGCGGCCTGAAAGTTCGCCGGCGCGCACGACGTTTGGCTGAGCGGCTGCGTGCGCGCGACGCAGCCGGACAGCCAGGCGATCCTCTGGCCCCGCTCGACTGGATTACGGTCTATGCCATGGCGGTGAACGAAGAGAATGCAGCGGGCGGCCGCGTGGTGACCGCGCCAACCAATGGATCAGCGGGGGTGGTTCCCGCGGTTGCGCTTTACTATCGGCGCTTTATTCCCGCGTCGGACGACGAAGGCATCTTTCGCTTCTTTCTCACTTCCGCGGCGATTGGCGTGCTTTACAAGGAGAACGCATCGATCAGCGGCGCAGAGGTCGGCTGCCAGGGAGAAGTGGGCGTCGCGTGCTCGATGGCGGCCGCGGGACTGACTTCGGCGCTAGGCGGCAACGACGGCCAGATTGAGCACGCTGCTGAAATCGCGATGGAGCACAATCTGGGCATGACGTGCGACCCCATCGGAGGGCTGGTGCAGATTCCCTGCATCGAGCGCAACGCAGTGGGCGCCGCGAAGGCCGTGCAGGCGTCGCGCCTGGCTCTCAACGAACCTGAAGGCCACAAGGTCTCTCTCGACCAGGTGATCCGCACCATGTATCTAACGGGCCTCGAAATGCAATCGCGCTACAAGGAGACGAGCCTCGCGGGGCTTGCGCTGAATGTGATCGAGTGTTGAGCACAGCGTCGAATTGCGTCGTGCATCGCGCTTCTCGCTTCATGCGCGCGTTCATCGAGTGCGATGCGATCGCGCACAAATTTCCATTCGCGCTTCAAATTCCGGCTATGGATTCTCTTTGAACCTCGATTCGCGACGGAATCGGTGTTGATCTTTTTTTCACTTGGACGTCGTTTTTTTCTTGACATCGATGTCTCATGAATCTATACCTTTTTCAACTGCAGTTTCTAATTGCAGAATCGATGCAACCCATCGAAAAGGGAGAATAGGCAAATGGCAACCAAGAAAGCAGCCAAGAAACCAGCGAAGAAAGCAAAGAAGACAGCCAAGAAGGCCGCGAAGAAAAAGTAACGGTCTGAACAAACCAAAAGGCAACACTCTAGGGGGACGCTCAAAAGCGTTCCCCTTAGTGTTTTTGGCGGAGAAAAAATCCGCGCACCGCGAAAGGCCGAGCGCCGCACGATGAAATCGCTGAAACCTGCTCTGGACGCGGTGATTGGACCTGTTCGACGGAATTCAAGAGTCCGCTGCGGAGACGCGCAACGCCGTACACTTTAGAGGAAGAGAGGGTCTGCACGATGACGCGCCGCCGCTGGATTGCCGAGCATTGGGATGAAGCAACTGCCACGATCGTGGGCGCGCAAGCCGAACATTTAGTGCGCGTGCTGCGCGCGCAACCGGGCATGGAGGCGGATGTTGTGGCGGGCGGCCACGTGTTCCATGCGGAGGTTGCAGCAGTCACGCTGGCGGGAGAAGAGAGCGAAGTTCGCTTCAATCTCGCCGGAGAACTCCTGGCGGACCCCGCACTGCCCGTTACTTTGGTGATGGCCGTTTACAAGTTCGATCGGATGGAATGGGCCATCGAAAAGGCGACCGAACTCGGTGTTGCAGCGATTGCGCCGGTGATTGCGCGAAGAACGGAGAAGCATCTTGCCCAGGCGGCAGAGAAGCGCGCGGAGCGCTGGCGGCGCATCGCGCGCGAAGCGTCGCAACAGGCTCGCCGCTCCGATGAGCCGCTGATTCACGAGCCTGTCGACCTGGCAGCGCGCTTGCGGGCCGCGTCCACAGCGACGCGCATCGTGCTCGCCGAGCAGGAACGCACAACCACGCTGCGCTACGCGGTTGTGGAAGCCATGGATGCGGCCAAAGAGGAAATGCCCACTCTCGAGATTGCGATCGGTCCGGAGGGCGGATGGGCTCCCGCGGAAGAAGCTCTCTTCGACGCCAACGGCTGGCGCGCAGCATCACTCGGCCCGCGCATTGTGCGCGCCGAGACGGCGGCCATCGCTGCGCTGGCCGTCGTTGCGTCGTGCCTGGAGTGATTGCGCCGGTTCAGACGGAGTGCCGAGCGCGGACAATTTCGGGCCCGTTGTGGAAAAGCCGGGACAAACTACAAGGAGACGCGCGGAAACTCACAAATGCGCGAAGCGCAGCAGCAGGCCCGCAAGCACCCCGCCGACGAGGTCGCCGACGATGGGAATGGGCGCGTAGCTCCAATTCGATCCGCCCTTGCCGGGGATGGGCAGAATCGCATGGATGATGCGCGGCCCCAGATCGCGCGCGGGGTTGATGGCGTAGCCGGTGGTGCCGCCGAGCGAAAGCCCGATGCCCCACACCAAACTGCCGACGAGCCATGGACCCAATCCTGCCGCGGGTCCGTTCATCGCGACGCCGTGCGAAAAGATGGCCGCCGCAATCACGACAAGCACTGCAGTGCCCAACATCTCGCTGAAGACATTCGCCAATGGACTGCGCACCGCGGCATTGGTGCAGAAGACAACGAGCTTTGCGGCAGGATCGGGAGTGAGACGCCAGTGCGGCGCATAGTGGAGGGCCACCAATGCTGCGCCGGCCATCGCGCCCAGGAGTTGGGCGGACCAGTAGACGGGGAGCTGCGCGTAGTCTCCAGTGACAACAGCGCCGGCAAGGGTGATGGCGGGATTCAGATTCGCGTTCGGACTGCCGAAGGCCTGCGCCACCATCACGCCGCACAGCACGCCCAGAGCCCACCCGGTGGTGATCACGATCCAGCCTGAGTCTGCAGCGTAGGACTTGCGCAGCAGAACACCGGCATTGACGCCGTTGCCGAACAGCAGCAAAACCATTGTGCCCATAAACTCGCCAAACCAGATTGAATGCATTAAATCTCCCTTTTCGGGCCTTCCTCGCCGGGACCCGCGTGGCTGAGGGATTCCATCGGACAGAGCAACGCACACCGCGGGACGCAATTGGAGGAACCCAAGCATTGTCCACCGCCGGACGTGCGATCGCCAAGAGCGGAATGCGCGAGGCAGTGGGCCGGCCAGCCAAATGCGCGACCAAAGAATCTAAGATTACGTCTAGCGATGTTTGTGTGGAGCAGCTGAGCTATGGCGAGCAGCATCTTTGTCGGACTGTCGACGATTGACATTGTTTATGGCGTTGACGAGTTTCCCGCGGCGAATACGAAGACCGAGGCGCGGAGCCAGGAGGTCCTCGTGGGCGGGCCAGCCACGAATGCAGCGATTGCGTTCGCGCACCTGGGCGGCAAGGCGACGCTGGCGACGGCGGTCGGGCGAAACGCTCTGGCGGCAGTGGTCCACGAGGAACTGGAAAAGCACAAGGTTCAACTTGTCGATTTGAGCCCCGGGTTTGAGGGAATTCCGGTTTTGTCGTCGGTCACCGTCGACCGCCATGGCAATCGAAACGTGGTTTCAGCCAACGCGACGCGCGTGACGTTTCCAGTAGCGAAGGTGGACGCAAGTCTCTGCAGGGAGGCGCGCGCTGTTCTGGTCGACGGCCACTTCACGCAGGCCTGCCAGGCGTGGGCTTCAGCAGCGCACACCATGGGAACGCCGGTCGTGCTCGATGGGGGAAGCTGGAAGGAGGGCACGGAAGAGCTTATCAAAAGCGTTCACACAGCCATCTGTTCTGCCGATTTCCTGCCGCCCGGCTGTGCGTCGAGAGACGAAGTGATTCAATTCCTGAAAGATCGCGGAGTGGCGAACATCGCGATTACAAACGGGGCGGATCCGGTTCAGTTCGTCTCGGGCCAATCCTCCGGGACCATCGGCGTCCCGCAAGTCGAAGTAGTCGACACGATGGGCTCCGGAGACATTTTTCACGGCGCCTATTGTTTTTTCGCGTCCACCGGGCGCGGATTCATCGAATCGCTGGCGGAGGCGACGAAGGTTGCGTCCGAATCGTGCCGTTACGCGGGAACGAGGGAATGGATGAAGCACCTGCCGGCTGAACATTCCTGATTGGGCTCCATCGAATTCGGTGGAGAGCGGATGAGGCCGCTGGCCGGAACGGCTTACTATGAGAGGCGACGGGGGATTGGCGCGTGCAAGCGAAGCTCAGGAAGATCATCTGCATGGCTGGCGCGTGGGCCGGCCTGACGGGAGCATTGGCAATGGCGCAGCAGACCCAGGCCCGGCACTGGGCCATCGTCGTGCACGGCGGCGCGGGCGACATTGACCGCGCGGAATTGGGCCCGGAGCGCGATAAGGCCTATCGCGAAGCGTTGAGTGAGGCAGTGAAGGCCGGAGCCGCGGTGCTCGATCACGGAGGCTCGGCGCTCGATGCGGTTGAGGCAGCCATTCGCGCGATGGAGGACGATCCGCACTTCAACGCAGCGCGCGGAGCGGTCTTTACCGCGGCAGGAAAGACGGAGCTCGACGCGGCCATCATGGATGGCGCAACTCTGCGCGCCGGAGCGGTGGCCGACGTGACCCGCACGCGCTATCCGATTACTCTGGCGCGGGCGGTGGTGGAGAAAACGCCGTACGTTCTACTCGTCGGCCCCGGCGCCGATGCGTTTTCGCTCGATGCCGGCATGGAGCAGGAAGGCGCAGCCTACTTTTTCACGGAGAGCCGCTGGCAGTCCCTGATCAAGCAACTGCAAAAGGAGGGCAAGCCGATTCCGCCGCGTCCGGAAGGCGCGCCGCTGCCGGAGCGAGCCGTACCCGTGACGCAACTGGAAGAAGCGGCGGACACGCACCGCTACGGCACGGTTGGCGTGGTGGCGCTCGACCGCAGTGGCAGCATCGCCGCCGGAACTTCAACGGGCGGCTTGCAGGGCAAGATGCCGGGCCGCGTGGGCGACACGCCGCTGATCGGCGCTGGAACGTACGCGTCGAATCAATCGTGCGCGGTGTCGGGCACCGGAGTGGGCGAATACTTTATTCGTTACACCGTCGCGCGCGAGATCTGTGCCCTGGTCCAGTACAAGGGCTTCACGTTGCAACAGGCCGCCGACGAGGTCATCCACAAGCGACTCGCGCCCATTCACGGCGACGGCGGCGTGATCGCCATTGCTCCCGACGGTCACCTTGCGTGGAGCTTCAATACGCCGGGGATGTTCCGCGCGCGGATGGTGGAGGGCGGGCCGCTCGAGGTGCACATTTACAACGATGAGCCGTGAGCGGGGCGTTGCCACGCGGTCTTCGAATAAACTTTTCCCATGGCGCTCGAATTCACAACCTCGTACATCGAAGACGTGCTTTCGCTCCTCCGCTATTACAAGCGCCTGGCCGAGCGCGCCATTGAGCAGGTGACAGATGAGCAGCTCTTCGCCACGATCGACAAGGAGGCCAACTCGATCGCCGTCATTGTGAAACATATGGCGGGCAACATGCGCTCGCGATGGACGGACTTTCTGACGACGGATGGCGAGAAGCCTGACCGCGACCGCGACAGCGAGTTCATCGATCCGCCGGCGACACGCGAAGACCTGATGGCGATGTGGGAAGACGGATGGAGCCGAGTCTTCTCGGCTATCGAACCACTAACCGAGGCCGATCTTGGGCTCACAGTGACCATTCGTGGCGAAGCGCACAGCGTGATGCAGGCGATCAATCGCCAACTGGCGCACTATCCCCATCACGTGGGCCAGATTGTGCTGCTGGCGAAACATTTTGCCTGTGACCACTGGCAGTCGCTCAGCGTGCCGCGGAGCAAGTCGGCCGAGTTCAACCGCAGAGTGGCGGCGGGCGAGCTCAGCCAGCGTTGACAGCCGTGAGATCGAGCACGATTGCCTCCAAGCGCGCCTTGTAGAATGTTCCGCATGGAGACCATCCAGTACAACCTGCCGCAAAGCCACATTCCGCAATCCTGGTACAACATCCTTCCCGATTTGCCCAAGCCGCTGGCGCCACCGCTTCATCCGGGGACACTGAAGCCAATTGGCCCCGACGATCTTGCCCCGCTGTTTCCGATGGGTCTGATCCTGCAGGAAGTGAGCAGCGAGCGCGAGATTGAAATTCCCGGAGAAGTGAGGCAGATTTATGCGCAATGGCGGCCTTCGCCGCTGATGAGGGCGCGGCGGCTGGAAAAGGCGCTGGATACGCCGGCACGAATTTACTACAAGTACGAAGGCGTGAGCCCAGCCGGCTCGCACAAGCTGAACACCGCTGTACCGCAGGCGTACTACAACAAGCGCGAGGGCGTTCAGAATCTGTCCACTGAGACGGGAGCCGGACAGTGGGGTTCAGCGCTGTCGATGGCCTGCGCATTCCTCGGGTTGAACTGCAAAGTCTTCATGGTGCGCGTGAGCTACGACCAGAAGCCCTATCGCCGTGCACTCATTGAAGCCTTCGGCGCCTCGGTCGTCGCCAGTCCCAGCACGGAGACCGAGTCAGGCCGAGCGATCCTCGCTGAGCATCCCCATTCGAATGGCTCGCTAGGCATTGCGATCTCTGAAGCGGTGGAGGTTGCCGCGAAAGACCCGCAGACCAAGTACGCGCTGGGCAGCGTTTTGAATCACGTGCTGCTGCACCAGACTGTGATCGGCCAGGAAGCGATTGAGCAAATTGCGATGGCCGGCGACGAACCCGACGTGATCATTGGCTGCACGGGCGGCGGATCGAATTTTGCGGGTCTCGTGATGCCCTTCCTAGGAAAGAAGCTAAAGGGGAAGTGCGGCGCGCGCATCGTAGCCGTGGAGCCTGCCGCCTGCCCCAGCCTGACCAAAGGAAAATTCACGTACGACTTTGGCGATACGGGACATTTGACGCCGCTGGTGAAGATGTACACGCTGGGCAGTACGTTCATGCCTCCGGGGATCCACGCGGGAGGGCTGCGCTATCACGGAATGGCGCCACTGGTCTCGCACGTGATCGACCTCGGACTGGCCGAGGCCACCACGGTGCAGCAGTTGGATGCGTTCGCGGCGGGCATCCAGTTTGCGCGGGCCGAAGGGATTGTGCCCGCGCCCGAGGCAAACCACGCGATTGCCGAAGCCATTCGCCAGGCTCTTGAAGCGAAGGCCGAGGGCAAGCCTCGCACGATTCTCTTCAATTTGAGCGGGCACGGCCACTTCGACATGCAATCCTATATCGACTATCAGGCAGGTAAACTGGAGAATTACGAGTACCCGGCAGAGGAAATCGCCATGGCGCTTGCGGGCCTGCCCGCGGTTGGGTGAGCTACCCGGCTCAGATTTCGTACGTGGTAAGGGGCAGCATGGTGTGGCGAACTATCCATTCGACTTGTCTAAGCGTCCAAATGCGTTGAAGATAGCAGAGGGCGGGTTCACGGTAAACGGTACAACACGAGACAATCAACTCAGGAGGCTCAAATTCGGATGAAGATTTGGATGCAAGGCGCGTTCGTGGTGGTCGTAGCAGCTGCACTGTGTGGCGCATCGGCCCAAGCGCAGACCGACGTGGCGTTAAGCGGCTACCGGACGATTACCAGCAGCAGCAGCGGCTCCGGCACCAAGCAGACGCCTACAGACTCCGAAGGCGGCCTTTTTGAGTTGCGCCATATCAGGAATCCAATTATTGGATACGAGTTTGAGGTTTCCTTTAATCCGGCGAACGAGTCTTATATCAACCCCAATGCCACTCTTTCAAACAACTGCTATCCGACCGGACCCACCGGAACGCCTCCCACTTGCCAACCGCTGAAGGTTTCAGGCAAGGCGACGCAATTCGGCGTGAACTGGGTATTTTCGAAGAAGATCGGAAACCTGAGGCCGTTTGCGCTGGGCGGCATCGGCTTGATGATCACCGTGCCCGGATCGAGCCCATACTCAGTGAACACTGTCGTGAGACCGGACTTTATCTATGGCGGCGGCGCGGATTGGACCTTTGTTCCGCACTTCGGTTTTCGCGTTCAAGTGCGTGGCAACATGACCAAAGCGCCGAATCTCTCCGACATCTATACCTCGACCACCAAATATACCCAGATTTACGAGCCAATGGCGGGAATCTACTACCGCTTCTAAGAACGCCGATTGCGGTGATCCGCGGCGGCGCGATGGAGCAACGACGCGCGGAAGCGCCTGCGTGGCGGGCTGCGCTGTGTTACCGTTTCAATACGGTGTCCCTACGCCGGGCTTGTCAGGCGCGCGCGACGCCAACCGATCGAGATGAGTGCAGGTGATTGCGATCAAAGGGCATCGGGGACGACGGACAGAAGCATACGAATGCAGCAGCCGGAATCGACCTCATCTACGCTCACTGTGAGTCCGGCTCCACTGGCCGCGGCGGCATCGGATCCTGCACCGGCATTGGCGCCCGAGACCCAAGGCGCAGCGCACCCGCAGCATCGGGTTCCACGGTGGCTCGAGCGCGTCGAATTGTTCCTGCGCGTCATGCTGCGCATGTACATCGGATTGGCCATCTGCTACGCGCCATGGTCGCACAACTTCTGGGACCAGAATCCGATCTTCCTGCAGTCCACGGCGCTGGCTGACTTTGCCAGGCTTGGTGCAGTGCGCGGTATCGTTTCCGGCCTCGGTCTCTTGAACTTATGGATTGCGTTTCAAGACGCCATTCGCCGCCGGGACGGTTGAGATATGAAAGACAGGGATCAGAAAGTCGGTATAGTGGAGAATCTGAAGAATTCTGGTGGAGTTCCCCAAAGCGCAGCTTCTGAAGCGTCTCCCCGGGCCGTGATTCCCGGAAACGGAGCGCCGCCACCGCTGAAGCGTGCGCCGCTGGCCTATGAGAACTCCGGATTCCTGAACAGCGCCGACGGGCGTCTCATCCGGATTGTGTCGGAGTTTCTCGAGCCGCTGGCACGGTTCCGCCGCGAGCAGATCCAGGACACGGTGGTCTTCTTCGGCTCCGCGCGCTTTCGTGGGCGCGATGAGGCCGATCATGCGCTGGAGCTTTTGGATAACACTGGCTCCACGCAAGCGGCTCCCAGCGAAGAGCAGCCCGCCAAGGCCAAGGACATCGCGACAGGAAATGCCACGGAGTTGCAGCGCAAGCGCGCAGTCGCCGCAGTGGAGATGGCCCGCTACTACGAAGATGCGCGGCGATTGGCTCAACTGCTGACACAATGGGCCAAAACCATCCCTTCGCGAAAGCACCGCTTTGTGGTCACTTCGGGCGGCGGTCCGGGAATCATGGAGGCGGCCAATCGCGGCGCGCATGAGGCCGGGGGCAAGACCATCGGCATGAACATTATGCTGCCCTTCGAACAGAGACCGAACCCCTACATCACGCCGTCGCTCAACTTCGAATTCCACTACTTCTTCATGCGCAAGCTTTGGTTCGCTTACCTGGCGAAGGCCCTGGTGGTTTTTCCCGGAGGCTTCGGCACGCTGGACGAGATGTTCGAGATTCTGACTCTCGCCCAGACCCAGAAGATGACCAAAAAGATCACGGTGGTCATCTACGGACCGGAGTACTGGAAGAAGGTATTCAATCTCGAGGTGCTGGTGGATACGGGCGCGATCTCGCCGAAGGATCTCGATCTGTTCCAGTTTGCAGATTCACCCGAACAAGCCTTCGAGTTGCTGCGTCAGGGCCTGACGGAGAACTACCTCGCCGCCGAAGCGGCCTCGGCAGGGCACGCTGAGAACAAGAAGCCGATGCTGGACGAAGATCTGATGGCTGGATGGAACATGGACGATTTCTTGAGCCCTGAGTTCGCCAAGACCCGAAAGTAGCGCAGCTCCGGAATCGCAAAAGACGATGCATTTCAGTGGTACGTTTCACCGAGAATTCACGCGATTCCTTCGAAGGCTTAACCCATCTGGAATCTTAAGTGCCTTAGAGGCCGAGGAACGGGAATCGCAGGCGGCTCCGCCGCTGAGGTCATAGAATTCAGTTATTGGGGATTTGCAAGCGTTTTGCTGCGTATTTTCGGTATTTTGGTAACTCGTTTGATTCCGTCGCAGTCAAAATTGAAGGGTATTTCGCGCGCTCTTAACGGGGGATTCATCGGTGGGGACGGATACTGGCTGTGGAAATGTGAAAAACCGAGGAGTGGACATGCCAAGTTCATCGGTCTCGTATCTATGGCGCGACAGGGATGCCCCCAAGGGCTTTCGGACAGGTGTTTCGTTGCACAGCCACACCAACCAATCGCGCGAGACCCTGGATTTCCTGGCCAACTTTGGCAATCAGTTTCCGGTGATGCGTCCGCTGCTGTCGCGATTGGAGCGGCGCGCCGAGCAGATACACGGCGTCCACATCGACTATGCAGCCAGCTACTGGACGCCGCCCATGACGCCAAAGCTGGCGTTCGATCTGGAGATGAGGCAGATCGAAAAGCTCGGCTTGGCGCCAATGGTCTCGATTACCGACCATGACACGATCAAGGCGCCGATGCTTCTGCGCACGGTGCCCAGCGCGCGGCAAATTCCGGTGTCGCTGGAGTGGAGCGCGCCCTATGGCGGCGCGCAGGCGTTCCACCTTGGCGTTCACAACCTGCCCAGCGCTCGCGCGGCGGAGTGGATGGCGACTCTGGAGGAGTTCACCGCCCATCCGAGCGATGCGCGCCTGACAGAGATTCTGGCTGCTCTTCATCGCGAAGCGAACGTGCTGGTCATCTTCAACCATCCCTTGTGGGACCTGTATCTGATTGGCAAGGAGAAGCATCAATTCCTGGTAAACGAATTCCTGCAGAAGAATGGCGCATTTCTCCACGCCCTGGAGGTGAACGGCCTGCGTAACTGGGATGAGAATCGGGCGGTGAGGCGCCTGGCCGAGAAGTGGAATATGCTGCTCATCTCTGGCGGTGACCGTCACGGCGTGGAGCCAAACGCCAACGTAAACTTGACCAATGCCACCAGCTTTACCGAGTTCGTGCACGAGGTGCGGCGAGAGCGGAGAAGCAACGTGCTCTTTCTTCCGCAATACGCCGAGCCGTGGAAGCACCGGATTCTGCAATCGACCATCGATGCGATCCGTCACTATCCAGAGTTTCCGCAGGGCTCGCGTTCATGGGATGACCGCGTCTTTCATCCCGACGCGACTGGCATTGTGAGGCCGCTGAGCGAGCTTTGGCCAAATGGGTCGGCGCCGCGCCTGATCAGCGCAGGGCTTGCACTGGTCCAGCTCATGGGTCAGGGGCTGGTAGCCGGCGGGCTGCGCCTGGCCTGGAGCGACTCAAATCAATTGCGTCTTGCGCTGGGCGAGCACGAGTTCTGAATAAGACATTGGAGTCAGCGGTGTTAGCGGAGTTTGCGTGACAGCCCTTGCCAGCGTAGCCAGTCTCGCTGTCGATATGACCGCCCCAGTTCCCCGCGTCGCATATTTTCCCGACTCGTTCCACGAAGTGAACGGAGTCGCCCATACAAGTCGCCATTTTGAGGGTTTCGCTCGGCGGCGCGATCTACCCTTCCTTTGCGTGCGTGCCGGTGACCGCGCCCGGGCGGTGATGGAAGAGGGCAACGTTTGGACATTGGAACTGCCGCGCGGCTTTCTTTCCTTCGTTCTCGAAAAGGATTTGCGCCTTGATCCGGCGTTCTTCCGCCACATTCCGCTGATCGGCGAAGTGCTCCAACGTTTCCAGCCGGACCTGATCCATATCACCGGGCCCAGTGAGATAGGCATCCTGGGCGCGGGCCTGGCGCACCACCTGCACCTGCCGCTTGCAGCGAGCTGGCACACCAACGTTCACGAATACGCGGCGCGACGGGCAGAGTGGTTTCTGCGCCTCTTGCCGAAACACCAATCGACTGCCACGGGCCATGCGATCGAGAACCTGGCAATGGCAACGGCGGCCCGGTTCTACTCCATGGCGCGAGTGCTGTTCGCGCCGAATCCCGAACTTTGCGCGCTGCTCGAGCGCAACACCGGCCGGCCCTGCCATCTGATGCCGCGGGGCGTGGACGCGGAACTTTTTCATCCCGCCAAGCGCATGCGCAAAGGCGACGACCGCGAGCGCATTCTCGGATTCGTGGGCCGGCTCTCCATCGAGAAGAACGTTGGCCTGCTGGTGCAGATCCAGGAGGAGCTTGATCGCACGGGCGTAACGAACTTCCGCTTCCTCATCGTCGGCCACGGCGGCGACGAGGCCTGGCTGCGCGACCGGCTGCCGCAGGCGGAGTTCACGGGCGTGTTGCGCGGAGAAGCGCTTGCGACCGCTTACGCCAACATGGACCTGTTCGTCTTCCCATCGCATACCGACACGTTTGGCAACGTTGTGCTTGAGGCGCTGGCCAGCGGCGTGCCGGCGATCGTCACTCCCGATGGTGGGCCGCGCACGATTGTCCGCGATGGCGGGACCGGCCGCATCGTGCCCGACGATCAATTCACCGAAGCAATCGCTGGGCTGCTTGGCGATCCCGCTCGCCTTGAGCAAATGCGACGGGCTGCTCGCGCCTATGCGCTGGCCGCAAGTTGGGACTCGGTGTTCGAGGGCATTTATGCGGCGTACGGAACGATCCAGCCGCGCGTCGCTGTGGCGCGGAGGTAAGTCTAGGTTTCAGATCTCTGGATGGCATTTTTTGGATCGTGTGCCGGAGGGCTTCAACCTGATCGGCCCGCTGCGGGCTCGGAGCAAAGGCGATCCGCAATCCTGGCCTTCCAGTCTCACACCACTTCAGTAGATGCCGGGAAAGAGCCTCTTGGTCGTCCTGCTGTATTCAAGATATTGCGGGCCGAATGCTTCCGTCAGCGCCATTTCCTCCACATGGATGCGATAGAGCAGCGCCGCAGTGGGAAGGATGAGCACAACCGCCAGACTTATCCAGTTGCGCTCGTAAAGGCCGATTGCGGTGAAGATTACAAGCATGCCTGTGTAGGAAGGATGGCGCACCCATCGGTAAGGACCCGTGGTGCGTAGGGTTTGCGCGGCATGAATCGCAACATTGGTGCTGAACGTGGCTCCAAGAGTGAGAATCGCCGTCCAGCGAATGGCCAGACCTAGAATAAGTAACACTAGCCCTGCCGTCCTAAGCCAGTGCGCCCCGCCGAGCATGGTGTGCGGATGCACGTCGCCGTACCACATGGCCCACCAGGACGAGGCGAACACCACTGGAAACAGAAGCAGCAGAGACCCGCGATCTTTGATCTGGCCGGCGCTCCGGCTGGTGCGCGTGACCAGTTGAAGCAGAATCTCGGACCCAACCCACACCCAGAACAGGTCCGCGAAAAGGTTCTGTATTGTCATGGCTTCCTTAGACAACGATCATAGGTGGCTGCTCGCGCTCCGTACCTGAATGAGGGTGATTACGCAACAAGCGGCGCGATGGTTCCCGCACTCTTCGCCGCGATCATCCGGATCACGTGCCCGGCAAACGCGTCCCGTTCCGCAAGTCGAGATCGAATGCGCTCTCGCGGTTACTCTTCATCTCCCAAACCGTTCCGCGCAAAACGCCGCCGGCTACTCCGGCGATTGTGATGCCCTCATCCGAGAGCTTTGCCGACTCCCACGCCTTGCCGTCGCGGCCCCACGCAAGAATCGAATGATGGCCAACGAAGAGCAACAGATCCATCTGCACCACCGGCCGAATTTCCAACACCGGCCGGTAGGGAATCATCGTGAAGATCTCCGGCGAAGTAGTGTCAATGAGGTACGCGTAGCCTCCTGCGACGGCACAGATTTCTTCTGGTTTTGGAGTGGACCATAGCCCGGTTGGCGCCGCCGCATCGCGGAAGCCGAGCGCACAAGTGGCCAGAAAGGCTTCAGCCTTCAGCAGCCCAGAGTCGACAGGCTGCGCTTCGGGGGCGCTGGGCCGGATCAGCACTTCGAGCGCGCCGCGTTCGACTTCCTCCGCGGCTTGTGGATAGATGAAGTGGCGCGGAGGCAGAATCAACGGTCGCGCTGCGAGGATTTCGGCCTGCCAAAGATGCGGAAAGCACAGATCGACAATCGGGTTGGGGATCGGGTTGGGGATCGGGTTGGAGATCGGATTGGGGATCGGCTTTGGCGCAGTCACGGCAGCGCCTTGTAACTCAAAATCCAGCGCAACTGCTCTTCCGTATCGGGCACCGCGCAGCCGCGCGCGACCTCGATCGCTCCGAGGGCTTGCTTCGCGTTCCAGCCGAAGTGCATGAGCGTGCAGGCAGCTGTAACGGTCGACCTGCCAATGCTTCCCCGGCAGTGAACGCCGATGCGCTCTCCGGCGCGAAGACGATCGGCCAGGCCCGCTACGAGGGCGCGGAATGAGGCAACGTTGGCGGGCACGTGGACGTCCAGAATCGGGTAAGAAAGAAAGCGCATGCCCGCTGCTTCGGCGAGCGGACCCTCCTGCCCCAACCCAAGCCAAATGGCCTCGTTCGGCTCAAGAAGCGAAACGAGAACTTCAACTCCGCTCTGCTTGTACCGCAGCAGCTCGTCGCCGAGCGAATCGTCGCCGCGCGGGCACAGCACAACGGCGAGGCCAGCAGGCGGACTTCCTTCGATCCAGAACACACCGTCCAAAGGTTCAAACTCCCGGACCACTCGATCGCGGCATCTCCGAATCGATGATAGACCGTCCGCGCCGGACAACTCCCGCAGCCAAAAAAGGCATTGGCGCGCCAACGAGAGATCGACGCCGCGCAACGAGCGTCTGCGTCCCGCATCATCTGTCGCAACAGATCCTATGCGGGAAATCCCTGTCAGGGTGCGAGAATGATCCTAGCGCCTGGTCTGCATCGTTCATTCGTCTGGCGCAAGGGGCTTCTCGAAGATGCTGCGCGTTCTTTCGACTCATCTGTTCCTGAACCATCGCCTGCATCCGGGTCTGCTTGAACTGGCGGATCGCTCCGGTGCGCAGGCAGTGGAGATCTTCGCCGCGCGCCAGCACTTCGACTACACCAGCCGCGAGGATGTGGCGGAGCTCGCCGAGTGGTTCCGAGGGAACGCGCTGCAACCGTTCTCCATGCACGCCCCGTTGTATGCAGACCGCGAAATGGGCCGCTCCGGCGGTCTTGGCGTGAATGTACTCCACCCTGACAAGGCGCGGCGCATCGACGCCATGGATGAGATCAAGCGTGCCCTGGAAACGGCCGAGCACATCCCGCTTCGCAATCTAGTGGTCCATCTCGGCGAGCGGGACGACGCCTGGTCGCAACGCACCATTGAGCTTGCGCTCACCGCTCTTGAGCATTTGGGCGCGTTTGCCCGGCCACTTGGTGTGCGACTGCTGGTGGAGAATCTGCTGAGCGAGGCCACGACTCCCGAACACCTGGTTCTGATTCTCGAAATGGGCCACCTGGCAAACGTCGGCGTGTGCATCGATCTTGGCCATGCGCACATCACTGTTGGAACCGCCGCGGCGATCGCCACTCTGGGCGAGCGCATCGCATCCGTTCATGTGCACGACAATCGCGGCTTCAAGGACGAGCACCTGTGGCCCGGCGGTGGCACGATCGACTGGCCGGTAACGGTTAAGGGGATTAAAGCGCTGGCGTCGCAGCCGGCAACTGTGCTTGAGATCACCGAAAAGCTTCCTGACGCCCCCGCAGCATTGCCCGCACGAATCGAACAGGCGTTCGGATTGTTTGCATAGGCGCTCTCGTTAGCGGGAGCGCACTGAGTTGAAATTGTGCGGCTGATCGGCCAGCGGAATTGGCGTGCGCGGCAGCGGCGCGCATCTCGTGGGCAACAAACCGAAGCGCGAGCAAGCGATCGAGTGGGGCTGAACCAGCAGAGTCAGGGCCTGCTTTGACGTGAGACCGTCGCCCACAGCCGAAGCGACAAGCGGGAAGTAACCCATGGCTGATCTCGGCGCCGCCGTTAGGGTGAGCGTGACATGATTCGTGCTGGCACTTGCTGATGGCGTGAGTGGATTCGCGGACCACGCAGCCGCGACGCCTGCCGGCAAGCCAGAGACGGAGAAGCTGACGGCTCCGGCGAATGAGCCTCCTGTTGCGGTTGTAAATGCAAGAACCGCCGAGCCGCCCTGGGGGACCGCAACGGATTGTGCGGCGGCGGTCAGCGCTAGTGTTGGAGGATTGCTCAGAGAGCTCCAGTTGTTCGCCAACAACGCTCCGTCCACAGATCCAAGGCCGGTCGCAAGGTTGTACGTCGCGCCAGCGGCGGTGAAACCCGCGACGCCTGGCACAGTGTTATCGCCGGATGGCGTCGGGTGGAACGGATCGCCCGTTGAGTTCGCCAGGGCATACAACAGGGGATTTGCGTTGCCTTGCGGAGCGCCGTGCTGACTTTCTGCCACCAGCGCCATGATGCCGGCAAACGACGGCGCGGCCGCAGAGGTGCCCGAAGCAATCCAGTACGACCCGTTCTCCACCGCGAAATAGCCATCGTGGCCGGCGGCCGCGAGCGAGATGTCGGGGACTGCTCGCATGCCGTTGGCTGCGGCTGCGCCGTCCACGTCCGCTTGCCATGCGGGCTGCGCGTAGACCACGCTTGCGCCTCAGCCGGACGCCCACAATCCTGTGCCGCCGTTCGAAGCGCTCTCGTTCCAGACCTCTTCGGGGATGTAGCTGAGCGCCGAGCCGTAGCCCGACGAGTTTGCCGCCGACCAGTAGTGCGCCGCGTTCGATCCTTCATTGAACTCGGTTCCACCGACGCAGGTAGAGTAAGGCGAGGAGCAGAGGCCGTTGACGGCGGTCGCTGATCCGGCGTTGGCGGTGGGCGCCGAGCAGCCGGCAGCGCCCGCGTCGCCTGAGGAAACAAAGACGCTCATGCCTTGGCTTGCCGCCTGCTCCCACAGGCTGTTGTAGAAAGCCAGCTCTGTCGCGCCCATCTCTTGCTCGCAACTGCCGTAGCTCACGCTCACCACCGGCGCGGCGGCGTGGTTCACGATCCAGGCAGCCGCCAGATCGACGCCGTCGGTAGTGGCCGTTGTAGCCGCGACGACCAGGTTCACTGAGGCTGCCGGTGCAACGGCTCCGCTCCACTCTGCGTCCAGTGTGGACTCGTCCTGATCGTGGTCGACCAATCCCGGATCGGCGCCGTCGAGAGTCACCGTGGGTTCATTCGGGGCCAAACCGGCCATGGAACGGAATGCTTCCACGTCGCTGAGCCGGATGTTGCTGCGCGCGGCGATGGCGATGGAACTGCCGGTCCCGTCGGTTCTCGCGGTGAAGAGCGGGTTCAGGTTGTAGATGGTGGCGAAGTCAGCCGGGAAGAGGTAATGCGTTGCGCCGGCTGAGTAATCAGGCTGCGCGGCGAGCGGTGTCCGCGTGCGCATCTCCGATGTGCGGCGGAAGTCATGGAGCGAAACCACGCCGGCAACAAGGCCGGAGAGCGCTACAGGAATCTGCGGGTCCGAAGCGTTGGCAAGGTGCAGGATTCCGTCGACTCGGTAGATGTGCAGGCCAGTGCGAAACGTGGCGGAAACTTGTGCGGCTGAACCGGAGAAGACGACGAGCCGTCGTCCGGCCGGAATCTCCTCGATCGCAAGTTCGTGCGACGCGAGCCAGGCAGACACCTGCGCGAGGTCGGCGTCGCTCGCGCCGAATCGAGCGCCGAATTCGGCGGGCGTGAGCCACTGGTGATAAAGCGGCGAATGTGGATCCTGCTGCGCGGCTACGAGATCGTCGAGGTCCGCCTGTTGGGCTGGCGAGGAGTTGAGCAGGAGCAGCATGCGGTCGAGGCGCGTGGCGGGATCGACGACTCCCTGATCGAACTCCTTACGAGCCAAGGGATACACATTGCCATGGAGCGCGACCATCCGCGACTCGTCGATGGGGCTTGAAGCGCCAGCTACGGGAAGCGGCGCGTTTGTTGGCGGCGCGACGACGCGAGGGTTTCCGCCGCAGCTTGCAAGCAGCAGCGCGGAGGCGAGACATGAGACGGTTCTTATGCGTTGGCGCATTCGGGTTGATCGCAGAGGCACAAACCAACGGCAGCTCGATGCGAGCTGTGCGCGGTTTTAGCCCTTTCTCATGTATCGGCGAGGGAAGCCGTGGTCTGAGAAGTATAGGACGGGGAGTGAGGAAGGCCAACTTACGAATGTAATTTGAAAAAACTCATCTTCGCGGGCAGGTTAGATCGTGGATTTGATCGGAGCGGCGATGAGCCTAACGAAGCAGCGGAGGAACTAACAGATGCGTGGCAACTGCTCGCCGATCATGGTGGGAATGACACGGTTGGCGCCCATGGCGGTGCGCGCGACCAACATGCGTTTGTGCTCGGCAGTGGCGTGGCCGATGTGTGCGGCGTCTTTTCCGAGGGGGTGGGCACGCAGGACGGCGAGCACGCGATCTGCGGCTTCGGGCGCGACGAAGAAGACGACCTTGCCCTCATTGGCAACGTAGACCGGATCGAGGCCGAGCAGTTCGCAGGCCGACTGCACTTCGTGTCGCACGGGAACGCTGGCTTCGTTGACGACGATGCCGACATTTGAAGACTGCGCGATTTCGTTCAGAGTGGAGGCGAGGCCGCCGCGAGTGGGATCGCGCATCGCATGCACGGACGCACCCGCGGCGTCTAGAACTTCGGCGATCATGCCGTTGAGCGCGGCGCAGTCAGAGCGGATGGGGCTTTCGAATTCGAGGCCTTCGCGCACGCTCATGATCGCCATGCCGTGGTCGCCGATGGTTCCGGAGACGATGACCGCATCACCGGGCTGAACGCGATGCGGGCCCACTTGAATGCCCGCGCGGAGAACTCCGACGCCCGCAGTGGTGATGTAGCAACCGTCGCCGTGACCACGCTCGACAACCTTTGTGTCGCCAGTGACGATCTGGACGCCGGCGGTTGCTGCGGACTTGGCCATTGCGTCAACGATGGCCGCGAGCTGGGCCACTGAGAAACCTTCTTCGAGGATGAAGCTTGCGCTGAGGAACTTCGGTTCGGCTCCCGAAACCGCGAGATCGTTCACAGTTCCGTTGACAGCCAGCTCACCGATCGATCCGCCGGGGAAAAAAAGCGGCTGCACGACGAAAGAATCCGTGCTGAGCGCGATGCGCGCGCCGGCCGCTTCAAGCACAGCGGCGTCACCCAGATTTTCGAGAGCGGGATTGCGGAACGCGGGAAGAAAAAGATGCTCGACCAGCTCGGAGCCGAGTTTGCCGCCGCCGCCGTGGCCCATCACGATGCTGGGATAGTCAGCGAGAGGAAGCGGGCAACTCCAGTTGGAAAAGTCCGGCGCGGCTTTTTCCGAATGCGGCGCGATGGTGTTGAGATCGTTAGCCATTTGCAGCTCCCGTGAGCGCGGAGCCGGCGCCGGCCAGCTCTTCCGCTGACAGGAAGCGGCCGTAGTTGTAGTAGGCGGCACAGGCGCCTTCGCTGGAGACCATGGTTGCGCCAAGCGGATGGCGAGGGGTGCACTCCTTGCCGAAGGCGGCGCACTCGGCCGGCTTGATGATTCCGCGCAACACGTCTCCGGAGCGGCAAAGCGCCGACTCTTGCGTATGAATGCCGGTGATGTGAAAGCGCTCTTCGGCGTCGAACTCGCGATAGTCCGCATTGAGTCGCCAGCCGCTGTTCGGAATGACGCCGATGCCGCGCCAGGCACGATCGGTGACCTCGAAGACTTCGGCAAGCAGCTTCTGCGCGGCTTGATTGCCGTCGAAGGTGACCACGCGGCTGTAGGCGTTCTCCACTTCGTGGCGGCCGGCTTCGAGTTGCACAACGGCGCGGCGAATGCCTTCGAGCAGGTCCAAAGGTTCGAAACCGGTGACGACGATGGGCACTCCGAACTTCTCGGCAATCGGTGGGTACTGCCAGTAGCCCATCACGCTGCAGACGTGACCCGCGGCGAGAAAGGCCTGAACCTGGTTGCCGGGCGACTGAAGAATGGCGGTAATGGCTGGTGGAACGAGAACGTGCGAGACGAGAAGGGAGAAGTTCTTCAGGTCGCGGCGCTTTGCCAAGTGCACGCTCATGGCATTGGCGGGCGCGGTGGTTTCAAAGCCGACGCCAAAGAATACGACTTGTTTGTCAGGGTGTTTGACGGCGAGATCGACGGCGTCGAGCGGAGAATAGACGACGCGCACATCGCCGCCGCGGCCTTTGACCTGGAAGAGGTCGCTGTCGGTGCCGGGGACGCGCAGCATGTCGCCGAAGGAGCAAAAAATGACGCCAGGCAGCGCGGCAATGGCCAGGGCTTTATCGATGAGTTCGAGCGGCGTGACGCAGACGGGACATCCGGGGCCGTGAATCATTTCGACACTCGCGCCGGGGGCGGACGGGAGCATCTGGTCAATTCCATTTCTGATAATCGAGTGGGTCTGGCCGCCGCAGACTTCCATGATCTTCCACGGGCGCGTGGTGATCTGCGTAATCTCGCGGGCCAGCGCTCGGGCGATTTCGCCGTTGCGGAATTCGGTGAGGTACTTCATTGTTTTTTTGCAGCGGAGTCAGCGGGGTTAGCGTGGCTAGCGGAGCCAGACGAGCTTGAACCGGCACCGGCGGCGCTCCTGTCTATTACCGAGCAGCTTCCATCCGGACAACTCGATTGCGGCGCCTTGGCGGCGCGGGCGAAGGCTTCTTCCTCACTCGCAAGTTCTTCATTTAGCACCCCCAGAGCGCGGAAGTCGGCGAGCGTCTGCTCGGCGGTGGCCTCGTCGATTTTGGAGATGGCAAAGCCGACATGGACGATGGTGTAGTCGCCGACGACGACCTCAGGCACGTAGTCGAGGCAGACGTTCTTGACCACGCCGCCAAAGTTAACGCGGCCGACTCGGATCAAGCCGTCGGTCGAGATCTCTTCGACTTTTCCTGGAATGGCGAGACACATAGCAACCTTGTTATACCTCTGTGGCCCGGTGGTCAAATGTGATTTGAATCACGAGCGGGAGAGGCTGCATGAATTGCGGCTGCCCGTTGTACCCTGCCGCCCCCCACCCCTTTTTGGGGTTAAGAGGTTTATTTTCAGTTACTTGTACCCCTCATCATCTCCGCTAACTTGTTGATTTCATTGTAGTTGACTCCCTAAAGTCGTCCATCCAAAGGGGTTACGAGCGCATTTTTTGGCCCTTTCCGGCGGCTTCGGCGATTTTTCCGCTGAAACCGGCGCGGAAACACAAACGCGGCGGAAAGTGTCCACCGCAGATTGGCCTGGTACAAGCAATCATGAAGTGATTATGCGCCGGGAGGCAGAAATGATCGGCAAACTTCGCGGAGTTTTTTGCGGGTTTGTTTTCAGCGGATTGCGGTGCGAAGGTTGCAGCGCTGGGATTGACATCGAGGCAGCGAGCAAGGGAGCGTGGAAGCAAAGTGGCGAGGCGCGAGGCTGCAAGTCAGCGGGTCGGCGAGTCAGCAGAGCCGGTTGCGGCACAGTTGCGCGTTAGTCGGAGGCGATGAGCTCGCCGGATACGATGGGGCGGGTGCGAGGCAACTGGCCGCGCGAGGCAGCCACGCCAAAAGCCGCCAGGACAGCGCCGAAGACGACGAGCTTGGCAAAGCTGCCGGTGTGTGTTTCCGGCAGTACACGCCAGAGAAGGAGCAGGACGACGTGGGCAGCGGTGGCGGCCCAGACGGAGCCATAGAAGTAGCGGCGTTCGACGCCTTCGCCTTTGGTCGACGGACCGACGCGGGGCAGCTTACCCATGATTCCAAGCAGCAGGATGATGGCGCAGAGCGGCGAGTAGGCGTAGTAGTAGATCTGCTTGAGGTGCCATACGCCCGTGACCGAGGCCAGCACGAGGCCGGTCATGTTGATAAGCGTGAAACTGAGCACGGCGTTCCAAGCGAAGGTGTAGCAGATGCGGCGGTAGAGCGGATTGGGCCGATCTTCATCGAAACGAAGGATGTAAGGGCGTGGTTCGACACCCGGGAGGCGACCGCGAAGGCCGGCGATTCCGGTCCCGATGAGAACTGCGGCGAGCCAACTCCAATTAATCCAATGGAAGCCACGGGAAAACATGCTAAAGGTCAGCGGCCCGGGGGCAAGAAAAAAGACCCAAATCCAGATGGGCCAATGCGCCAACCGGTAGAGGCGGGTATTACGCTCCCTGGTTCTGCGCTCTTCAGCGAATTCAAATTTTCCGGTATAGGACATCTGGCTGAGTCTCGCAGAGGAGGAGCGAGAGAGTCAAATCGAAACTTGGAGCAGGGAGCCTGCTGATTACTGGACGAACTGCAATACCCGCGAGTCCATTTCCGCGCCGCACTGGAGCGGGACCATGTGACCGCAGCCGGGAATCAGGTCGAGCTGGGACTGTGGAATGAGCTTGTGCATGATCTGGGCCTGATCGACGGGAGCAATTTGATCGAGAGATCTCCAGACGATGAGCACCGGCATCTTCAATCGGGGCAGCAGGTTGTCGGTCACGTCCTGGGCGGTCTTCATCGTGGCGAGCGCGCGCTTGACGACCCAGGCGTTGCGGCGGGAAATGCGCAAAATGTCGCGCACCATGAATGCCGGGATCGCCGGCGGATCCGGCATGAGCAGGGCATCGAGCTGGTCCAACTGCTGGGGCGAGGTTGGGGTAAAGAGCTCGGTGTCCCAGGCAGGCTTGATGTTGAGGCCGACGGAATCGATGAGGATGAGGCGGGAAACACGCTCGGGATGGTCGGATGCGATTAACTGCACGATCCATCCGCCCATCGACCATCCGCCGAGGTCGGCCTGCTTGACGCCGAGGGCGTCCATAAAGCCGACGATTACCGCGGCCTGATCGCGTACGGAGTAGGAGAAATCGGCGGGCTGCTGGCTGCGACCGAATCCGATCAAGTCGGGCATGTAGACGCGGAAACCCGCTTTGGCCAAAACGGGCGCGACGTTCCACCAGTCCTCGGCGTGGCCGCCCAGGCCGTGGACGAAAATGACCGGCGGGCCGCTCGCAGGTCCCATTGCGAGGTAATGCATGCGATAGCCTTCAACCTTGACCGAGTGGTTTTCGAAGCCGTCGAAGTGTTCCTGCAAATACGTCCGCGCATTGAAGTAGCTCACGGGGCGCAGGTAGAATCCGGCGCCGACGATTGCCGCGAGGGCAAACACAGTAAGAAACACCCGCATCACGCACTTCATGGGTCTAGTCATTTACGGGGCGCCTTTCGTTGCGCGGTTGGTCAACTTTAAGCTGATCGACCTTAAACTGATCGGGCCCGAGCTGCTTGGCGCGCTGCCAGCCCTTTTCGATCACGCGCACGGTGATGGGATCGAGGACGAGCGCGCTATGGCTGTTCCATTCGGAGCGCTCGACCCAGCGGACGGCGTCGGCGTCAGAGGCGGCGCGGAGTTCGCCTCCAGTGACACGGCAGAGGTAGTCGGCGATGACATAGTGGTAGCGGACGCGGCCGCCTTCGCGATGGATGCGGTCGAGAAGCTCGATGAGTTCGATCGGTTCGACGTCGAGGCCGGTTTCCTCGCGGACTTCGCGGACGGCGCCAGCGGAGAGCGCCTCGCCGAGCTCGAGCATTCCGCCGGGAAGCGTCCAGTGGCCCTTGAGCGGCTCGGTGCCCCGACGGACCAGAAGCACGCGGCCGTCGTGGACGATGACCGCGCCGACGCCGACGAGAGGCGCCTGAGGGTACTCGCGTTCAATGCTGGTGTCGATGCCGCTGGTCATGTTGCTGTAGAGGCGATAAGCCAATTCTGTCACGGAGCGGGGGTGGTGGCGTCCCAGAAGGCGGACCGAGGCGAATCGCTTGCCTCCCGCTATCATCAAATAGGGACCAAAGGGAGAAAAGATGGCTGAGTTCACGCTAAAGATCGATGGAATGCACTGCGGCGCCTGTGTGCGACGCGTGCGTCAGGCGCTGGCCGCGACGCCGGGCGTGGTGGTGAAAGAGCTCAAGATGGGGGCAGTCAAGCTGAGTTCCGATGAGGAGCCTGCGCCTCTCGGTCTGGCTATTGCCGCCATCGCCAAAGCCGGCTACACGGCTTATTTGGAATCAAGTACCGTCGATTTGGCTTTGTCCCAAGCGGCCCTATCCCAAAAAGGCTAATCGGATTGGATGAACCCGTGGCCGCACACACGACAGAATCGCTGACGCTGCCCGTTCTGGGGATGACGTGCGCCAGTTGCCAGCACCACGTGGAAGAGGCGCTGCGCGGGACCGCGGGCGTGGAGCAAGCGCGTGTCGACCTGATGGCGCATCGCGCGAGCGTGGTGTTTGACCCTGCGCTGGCCGCGCCCGAGCAACTGGTGGAGGCGATTCGCGGGGCCGGCTACGACGCGGTGCTGCCGAGGGCGGGCGAAGGCGGAGGGCACGGCGAACATGCTGTGGCGGGCGCGGACCTGAAGGCGTGGGTGACTCTTGTGGCGGGCGCGGCGGCGATGCTGCTGGCGATGCCGCTGGGCACGAATATGGGAGCGGCAGATCGCGTGGCGATGCGCGTGTTGCCGTGGCTCTATGCGCTGCCGGTGGATGGGTTGCGGTGGTTTCTGCTGGCGATGACGGCGGCGGTTGTGGCGTGGGCGGGACGCGGGATTTATGTGAGCGCCTTCAGCGCGCTGGGCCACGGCACAACGAACATGAACACGCTGGTGAGCCTGGGAACGGGCGTGGCGTTTGCGTATTCCGCTTATGCGACGATCGCACCGGGGCCGGGACGCAATGTTTATTTCGACGCGGTGCTGCTGATCGTTGGATTTCTGTTGCTGGGCAAGAGCCTGGAGGGCAGGGCGAGGCGGCGGGCGCTGGCGGCGCTCGATTCGCTTTCGCGGCTGCGGCCAGTGAGCGCGCGCAGGATTGTGGATGGCGTTGAGACCGTGGTGCCGCTCGAAGAGGTGCGGCCGGGCGACAGAATTGTGGTGCTGCCGGGGGAACGCTTTCCGGTGGACGCGACGATTGTTGAGGGACGCACGACGGTGGATGAGTCGATGCTGACGGGCGAGTCGACGCCGCTTGCGCGCGAGGTTGGCGGGCGCGTGCTGGCCGGGTCGCTGAACTACGACGGTGCGGTGGTGTGCCGGGCGGAATCGCTGGGCGAGGCCACGGTGCTGGCGCAGATTACGCGCATGGTGGACCAGGCGCAAAGCTCGCGTGCGCCGATGGAGCGGCTGGCCGACCGGGCGAGCGCGATTTTTGTGCCGGTGGTGCTGGGACTGGCGGCGGTGACGTTTGTGGCGTGGCTGATTGCGGCGCGCTCGCTGCCGCTGGCGCTGGCGAACACGGTGGCGGTGCTGGTGATTGCCTGTCCATGCGCGATGGGGCTCGCTGTGCCGGCCGCTCTGACGGTGGCTGTGGGCCGCGGCGCGCAGTTGGGGGTGCTGTACAAAGGCGGCGAGGCGCTGGAACGGCTGGCGCGGCTCGATGTGATCGTGTTGGACAAGACGGGGACACTGACGGTGGGAAGGCCGGTGCTGGAGGCGGTTCATGTGATCGGCGCGGCTTCCAATTCTTTGTTGCAAAGTGGAGGATCGATTAAAGAAAAAGCAACCGCAGGTCCTTCGACTCCGTCCGCCAAGGCGGAGTTCGCTCAGGATGACAATCCGAAGAGGGAGAACGAGCTTTTACGGAAGGCGGCGGCGGCGGAGGAGCGGTCGAATCATCCGTTGGCGCTCGCAGTGATCGACGCTGCGAAAGCCCGGGGCCTGAAGTGGCAACCGGCGGAGGATGCGCAAGTTTTGCCGGGGCGCGGGCTGACGGCACGCGTGGAAGGGCACGATTGTCTTTTGGGGAACGAAGCGCTGTTCGCCGAGTTTGGGATCGCGCTGCCGGGCGATCGCGGGGCGTCGGAGCCGGGAGTGACGCGGCTGTGGATGGCGCTGGATGGCGCCTCCGCGGGTTATTTTGACGCGCGCGATGCGCTGCGGCCCGATGCGGCGGAGGCGATTGCGGCGCTGCGGAGCGCGGGACTTCGCGTGCTGATGCTGACGGGCGATTCTGCCGCCGCGGCGTCGCCGATTGCGCAGCAGGCAGGGATTACGGAAGTGGAGGCGGGACTCGATCCGGCGGGAAAGCTCAAGAGGATTCGCGAGATGCAGAAGTCCGGATTGCGCGTTGCCATGGTGGGCGACGGAATTAACGACGCTGCTGCGCTGGCGCAGGCCGACGCGGGCATTGCGATGGGAAGCGGCGCCGATTTGGCGCAGGAGGCCGGCGATGTGCTGCTGCTGCGCACGCAGCCGGCGTCGATCCCCGCGGCGCTCGCGCTGGCGCGCCAAACCCTGCACATCATGCGGCAGAACTTGGGATGGGCGGTGGGCTACAACGTCATCGGGATTCCACTGGCTGCCGGGCTGTTGTATCCGGCGTTTCATATTTTGCTGACGCCGTGGCTGGCGGCGGCAGCAATGGCGCTGAGTTCGGTGTGCGTGCTGGGCAACAGCCTGCGGCTGAGAGGTTGGCAACCGGAACTGCCAGCTTCTAGCTTCTCTTTGCCGGGGTTGTGACTGTTGTACTGCTCGCGGTCAGGTAGAGCGATCAGCGGCCTATTCGCAGGACGCGGCGCGAGGACACAGTAAACTAAGCGCAGGTTCCGTCTGTGCGCATCCTCACCCGCTACATTCTCGGCGAAATTCTCTCCCTCACGCTGATCGGTTGCGCGCTTTTCACCTTCATTCTTTTCATGCCGCAACTGCCGCACATTCTTGAGGTGGTGGTACGGAACAGCTCCACACTTGCGGATGTGGCGCAGGTGTTTCTCTTCACGCTGCCCAATCTGTTCAAGGTGACGATTCCCATGGCGGTGCTGTGGGGAATTCTGCTGGGGCTGAGCCGGCTGGCGTCGGACAGCGAAATTATCGCCATGCGTGCGTCGGGTCTGGGCATCGGCTACTTTGTGCGCGTGGCGTCGATTGTGGCGATCGGGGGCACGCTGCTGGGGCTGGGCAACTCGCTCTACCTTGCGCCGCGCGCCAACCAGGCGATCATCGAGATGGAGCAGTCGCTGGAGACGTCGCAGGCCAGCTACGAGATTGAGCCGCGCGTTTTCTATGAAGATTTTCGCAACTACGTTCTTTATGTACAGGACGTGCGCTCAGGGGCGGGCGCGGCCAATTGGCGCCAGGTTTTCATGGCCGACGTCTCCGATCCAAACAATCCCCTGATCACCACGGCTGCCTCGGCGACGGTGGTGACGGATAACACACAGGAGCTGCTAATGCGGCTGCGCGACGGCGTGCGCGATGAGACCGTGGCCGACGAGCCCGAGCAGTCAAACATCTCGACGTTCACCACCACCGATTTGCCGTTGATGCTGGGCCAGCAGAGCGGGGTGCACCTTGGGCGGCTGGATACCGCTCTTTACGCGATGCCGCTGGGCGCGTTGCTCCGCCGCACCAACGGACCTGACGGAAAGCGATTCCTGATCGAGTTGTACAATCGGTTTGCATTTCCCGCAGCCTGCCTGGTGCTGATGCTGGTGGCCGTTCCATTGGGAGTGGCGTCGCGGCGTGGCGGCAAAAGCTCGGGATTCGTGTTCACGATTCTGCTGGTGTTCGTCTACTATTTTTTGTCGTCGACGGGAATTGAGCTGGGGCACGAAAATAAGCTGCCGGCCTTCCTGGCGGTATGGTCGGCGAATTTGATCTTTGCTGTGGTGGGCACGTTTCTGCTGTGGCAGATGGCGACGGGCGGACGAATTCTCAGCGCCATTGCGGCATGGATTGCAAAGACGCCAAAACCGGTGGCCGCAGCGAAGGCTGGCGGATTCGCGCTCACCGAACTGCTGGAAAAGCTGAAACCGCGCAACGGGGCCGCGGCGAAGGGCAAATCGCGGGGATTCTTTCCGCGGATCATCGATGAGTACATTGTGCGGGAGTTTTTCAACCTGTTTGTGTTGGTGCTGGCCGGCTTTGTCCTGCTGATGATCGTCTTCACATTTTTCGATCTGCTGGGCGACGTATTGCGCAACCATATTGCGCTGGCCATTGTGGGCGAGTATTTGCTGAACCTGACTCCGAGCATGCTTTACCAGATCGCGCCGCTGGCGGTACTGATCGCCGTGCTGGTGACCTTCAGCGTGCTCAACCGCAACAGCGAGATCATCGCCATGAAGGCGACGGGAATCAGTCTCTACCGGCTGGTGGTTCCAATCGTCACGATTGCTGCTTGTCTGGCCATCTGTCTCTTTCTTTTTGACCAGTACTATCTTCCGCAGGCCAACCGCAGGCAGGAGTCGCTGCGCAACGTGATCAAGGGCCGGCCGCCGCAGACCTACCTGAACCCGGAGGAGCATTGGATATTCGGACCGAAGGCCGCTCCCGGTGAATCCGGCTGCATTTTCTACTACGAATTCTTCGATACCGACGGAAATGAGTTCGCCAATCTCTCGGTCTTCGAGTTTGAACCCGCCACGTTCCAGCTCACGCGGCGGGTTTTCGCCAAGCGAGCGGTCTGGGATGAAGGTTCCCGAACCTGGCATTTCGAGAACGGATGGGTGCGCGATATCAAGGGCGCCAATGTGACGGCGTACAGGACGTTTCTCGACACGAATTTCCCGGAGATTCACGCGACGCCGGATTATTTCAAAAAAGAGGACCTGCAGTCGCAGGAGATGAACTTCGGTCAACTCGACCGTTACATCCGCGACTTGCGGCAGAGCGGATTCGACACCAAGCGGCTGAGCGTGGCGCTGTGGCACAAACTCTCATACCCGCTGATTGCAGTGGTCATGGCGGTTCTCGCGATTCCCTTCGCGCTCTCCATGGGACGCCGCGGGTCGATTACGGGAGTTGCAGTGGCCATCGGGGTTGCGCTTGCGTACTGGGTGGTCGATGGCCTGTTTGGGGCGATGGGCTATGTGAATTACCTGCCCGCATCGATGGCCGCGTGGTCGGCAGACGTTCTGTTTGGGCTTGTCGGCGGCTACCTGCTGCTGCGGACGCCGACGTGAGAAAAGCAGTGATTAGTGATTAGTGATTAGTGATTAGTGATTAGTGATTAGTGGTTAGTGATTAGTGGGTCGGGGAACAGTGAACAGAAAGAAGCTCAATGGGAACCGCCGAGACTACGGAACTTTTCAGGCCCACTGGCGAAAAGGAGCTCGCATTGATTCGCGCGAGTGGCTGGCGCGAGTTTCCGCCGCGGTTGCCCTCGCAGCCCATTTTCTATCCGGTACTGAACGAGGAATATGCAATTCAGATTGCCCGCGATTGGAATACACGCGACGGTGGCACTGGATACGTGCTGCGCTTCGTGGTTGAAGCGGACTACCTGAAGCAATTCCCCATCCAAACGGCCGGTTCGCGCACCCATCAGGAATACTGGATTCTCGCGGAGCAACTTGAAGAGTTTAACCGGCACATCGTCGGTTTAATCCAGGTGATCGGGGAATTCCGAGCTCCAATCACATCCCCGGTACAATAAGGCTATGCTCGGCGATCTTGGTCCCCTCTACAGCTACATGCGCCGCTACCGCTGGCAGTACGTGCAGGGGACGCTGGCGTGTGTGGCGACGAACATCGTCGCCGTGCAGTTCCCGCGCGTGTTGGGGATGGCAATCAACCGCATCCAGCAGGGAACCACGCGGGAACTGATCCTGATTTTCGCGTTGATTCTCGTGGGCATCAGCCTGGTGAAAGGCGTGTTTCTCTACGCGCAGCGCTGGATTTTAATCGGAATCTCGCGCGAGATCGAGTTCGACCTGCGCAACGACCTGTTCCGCAAGCTCGAAATTCAGGACTCGGGTTTCTACCAGCGCTACCGCACCGGCGACATCATGGCGCGCATGACCAACGACCTGAATGCGGTGCGCATGCTGCTGGGACCGGCGCTGATGTACAGCGCCAACACAATCTTCCTAACCGTCTTCGCGCTGTTTTTCATGCTGCGCATCAGTCCCTACCTGACGCTGGTGGCCCTAGCGCCGATGCCGCTGGCCAGCATTCTCGTTCAATATCTGGGGCGCAGGATTCACGAGCGCTTCGAGCGCATCCAGGCCAGCTTTTCCGACATTTCCGCGCAGGCGCAGGAGAACTACTCCGGCGTGCGGCTGATCCGGGCCTTCGCGCGCGAGGAGTCCCAGATCGGCCTCTTCGAGCGGCTGAACCAGCAGTACATCGGGCGCGCGCTACGGCTGGTGCAACTGATGGGCATGCTGTGGCCGACGCTCGAATTCATTCTCGGCATTTCAATGGTGATCACGCTGCTCGCCGGCGGGCACCTGGTTCTCGCCCGCCGCATCGACGTGGGCCAATTCGTGGCGTTCAGCACCTACATGATCATGCTGATCTGGCCGATCATTGCCGTGGGCTGGGTGATCAACATCTTCCAACGCGGCACGGCTTCAGTCATGCGCATCGATGAAATACTCAAAGCCGAGCCCGCCATCACCGACGGCCACTCCGTGGTTTCGGATTTTGGACCGGAGACGGTGCTCAATGGAGAGATCGAATTCCGGCATCTCAACTTCAGCTATGGCGAGACCCCGGTGCTACGTGACATTTCGCTGAAGATTCCGGCGGGATCGAGCCTGGCCATCGTGGGGCCGACGGGCTGCGGCAAGTCGACGCTCGCGAATCTCATTCCGCGCATCTACGACGCGCCGGAGGGGACGCTGTTTATTGATGGCCGGCCAATAGCCGAGTATCCGCTGGCCGTGCTGCGGCGCAACATCGGCATGGTGCCCCAGGAGACTTTTCTGTTCAGCGAAACCATCCGCGAGAACCTGGCATTCGGCGAACCGAACGCGAGCCCGGAGGAATTGCTGGAAGCGGCCGAAGCGGCGCACATCCGCCGGGAGTTCGAGGAGTTCCCGCAGGGATTTGAAACCATGGTGGGTGAGCGGGGCGTGACGCTGTCGGGCGGGCAGAAGCAACGCTCGGCGATCGCGCGCGCGTTGATGCGGCGGCCGGCGATCCTGATTCTGGACGACGCGCTGGCCAGCGTGGACACCTACACGGAAGAGCGCATCCTGGGCGGACTGCGCAGCTACACGGCCACGGCAACCACAATCCTGATCTCGCACCGAGTGTCGACAGTGCGCAGCGCCGACCGCATCGCCGTGCTGAGCAATGGGCGGATCGTCGAGGTGGGACGGCACGACGAACTGCTCGCGCTCGACGGCTACTACGCCAGCCTCTACCAGAAGCAGCAACTGGAAGAGGAGCTAACGGTGGCGGGATAGAGCAGCGGGGCTAGCGGCGTTAGCGGAGCTAGCAGAGTTAGCGCTATGCAGTCCAGGATGAGCTGGCGATCGCATCGCGGTCTGTGCGCATAGGCTCCGTTTCCGGCGGCCGGCGCATGGGCATCGTGGACGATAACGCCGAAGCCGGATCGGCGTTCGGATCCCTGGCCACCTCGCGCCAGGCATCGCGCACATTGCGGACGCAGCCGATGGCGTGCTCGAACTTCGCCTTCGACGCCGACTGCGAAGCCTGCAAAAGCTGGGCAAAGATGGCGGCGTAAAACTCGCTGAGCGATTGCGCCGGGCGGCCGCCGACATCCATGCGCAGCCGCGCCTGCAGGTGAATGATGATGTCCATGGCGCGCTTGACCGCGACTCTTCGGGCGTCGGTGTCGCCACGCTCGACGGCGTCGATGGCGGCATAAAGAAAGCGGATGATGCCGTCGTAGAGAGCGACGACCAGGTCGACGGCTGAAGCGCCTTCCAACGCGTGTTCGCGATAACTTGACATTCCAGATTCCTTATCCGTTCGAGTTCTGGTTGTAGCTGGTGATCGCCGAGTAGAGCTCGTTGACTTCGCTGAGCTGCGACGGCAGCTGCTGCAGGGTTTCGTTGGCGTTGTTCAGCTCCGTGGTCAAACTCGACGACTCGGAGGAGATCAGGCTCTCCTCCCTGGAGATGTCGGCATTGAGCGTGGATTCAATCGTGCTGTTGGAGCTTTTGGCAAGGGAAAGAATTCCGGTGGACGAGCTGGTGCCCGCGCCGGTGAGCATGTTGCTGAAGGTCTGGCCCCAACCGACGGAGTTCTGGAAGAAATTGGTGACGCCGCTGAAATCGGAGTTGAGGACGGAATCGAGGGAGTTGGAGTTGAAGGTGAGCGTGCCGTCGTTGTTGACGCTGACGCCGAGCGAGGTCAGGTTATTGATGTCGGAGGCCGTGTTGTAGCTCAAAGTCGTCGTGGTCGGATTGGAAGTGTCGTAGATTTTTGAGGTCACCGTCAGCGCCCCTGTGGAACCGGCCGTGCCCGAAGTGAGGGTCAGCCCGGTTCCGGCCTGATCGAGCGCCGCCGAGACGCCGGACAAGCCGTTGATAGCGCTCAGGAGGCCGGAGAGGGTGTTGTTGGAGGAGTCGAGGGTGATGGTTTGCGCCGTGCCGCTGCCCACCTGGATGGTGACGGAGCCGGAAAGGGTGTCGCCGGAGCTGGCCACGGTGCCCAGCGTGCCGCTGTCCTCGGTGCTGCTGATATAGCCCGCTGTATCGGAGTAGCTCAGAGCCGTCGGTGTGCTGGCCGTAATCGCCGAGGTTACCGTCAATGCGCCGCTGGAACCGGCGGTTGGCGAGGTCAGCGTCAGGGTCGACTCGCCGTTGCTGGTGACGACCACGGCGGCAACGCCGATGGCGGAGGAGTTGATCGTGCTGGCCAGATCGGCGAGCGTGTTCTTGCCGCTGCCCGTGTAATAAGTGTCGCCAGAGGAGGTTCCGTCCCCGACATCGAAGGTGTAGGTGGAACCGGTGCCGACCGCGATGGTCATGGAGCCGGACAGCGTGGCGCCGGCGGTCGACGAGACCGAATTCAGATAGCCGTTCGGGCTCACCGCGTTCAGGCTTCCGTAGAGCTGTTGCTGCAGCAGGCTGAGCGTGGGCGAGCCGAAGAGAGGCTCGGGAGTGCCGGAGCTGTCATCCCCTTCCTGGGTGTTGATGGCGCTGATGAGCGAGTTGTAGTCGGTGACAAATTGATTCACCGTGCTTTCGACGCCGGAGTTGTCGTTGGCGATGACCACATCGACCTCGGCGCCGGACGCGGTGGTGCCCAATAAGTCGAACGTGACGCCGGGGATGACGCTGCTGACCGAATTGGAGGCGACCGAGTAAGAGACGCCGTTGACCGTAATGGAGGCATTGGCGCCGGTGGCGAGGTTGGAGTTGTAGCCGAGGGAGGTGCCGGTGGTGCTGTCGGTGATCGAGGAGGTGACGCTGAGGCTGCCGCTGGCGCCGGAAGTGCCGGAGACCAGGCTCAGGCGGGAACCATTGGCGTCGGTGGTCACGCTGGCGGTTACGCCGATAGAGGCCGAGTTGATGGCCGAGGCCAGGCCGGAGAGCGTGTCGCTGCCGGAGGAACTGGGAACGTCGACGGTCTTGCCGTTGATTACGATGGAGCCGGTAAGGGTGTCGGACGAATTGGTGATCGCGGCGAGATAGCCGTTGGCGGTGGTGGCCAAGGACCCGACGGTGACTGCATAGGTGCCGGCGACGGCCGAGTCCGAGGCGGACATCAACTGCAGGACGCTGTTATTGGAGCTGGAGCCCGCCTTCTGCGCCATGATGCCCTGGAAGTCGGTGAGCGAGCTCATGGCGTTGGAGAGATTCGAGAAGAGTGTCCCCAGGCTCGAAATCGCCGTGTCCTGGCTCTTCAGTGAGGTAAGTTGGTTTTTCCAGGGGGTCTCGACCTTCTGGAGATTGGTGACGATCTCGGCCACGGTGGAGCTGACGTTGAATCCCGCACCGCTGGTTGGCGACCCGAAACTCAGTCCGACTGTACCCATCGAATCCTCCATCGAAAACCGATGCAGCCCATGAGCCAACTCCGGTAGAAGCCGGATTAAAGAGTTCTCAGGACCGCGAGGGCATTTACTTAAGCAAGGAGGGGCGCCCACTGGACGCCCCTCCTTGCTTATCGGCATTTCTGCCTATTTGATTACTCCACCCCGGCGGCGAAGACCTGCCGCCGGGGACCCCGATTCCTCCACCCCAGCGACGAAGACCTGTCGCAGGGGACCCCGGTTACTGCAGCAGTTTGGTGACTTCCTGCTGTACGCTGTTGGCCTGCGCCAGGGCGGAGATGCCGGTCTGGCTCAGGATTTCGTACTTGGACATGTTGGAGCTGGCCTGCGCGTAGTCGGTCGCTTGGACTGCGTTCTGCGCCGACTGCACGTTTTCCCGCTGCGTTGCGATGACCTGGCTGACTGCATTCAGCGTGTTGATTTGCGCGCCGATGTAGCCGTCCTGCGCGGCAACATCGGTGATTGCCGTGTTGAGCTGGGTCAAGGCCGACTGGGCGTCGGACTGGCTGGAAAGGTCGGTTGTGGCCAGCGATTGCCCGGCGTTGTCGGAGTAGCTGATGGTCGCCGTGCCGCCCACGCTGTTTGTGTCCGCGGTGAAGACCGCACTGGCGCCAGCCGTCTGCCCTGTGGCTCCATCCGCGATATCCGGTGATGCGGTTCCACCTCCGGAGTTTGTGACACCGGTGGAATAGTAGGTTCCGGCGGTGTAGGTAAGCGTGCCGGTCCCATCGCTGGCGTCACCGAGTGAAGCCCCCGTGATTGCCGATTGCCCGCTGTTTTGCGTGGTAATCGCCAGGGATCCTGTGGTGGCGGTGAGAGTGTTAACCACAGTGAACCCTAAGCCGGTGAGGGTAGTCGACAAATTGGCCATGGTATCGGTTGTGCCTGTTTGTCCGAGCTGAAGGGTGATGTTTGCGCCGGCGGCATTCTTGAGGCTGAGAGATCCGGAGAGAATATCGGTATTTGCATCCTCCGCGGTTCCTCCCAGAGCCAAAGTGCCCACAACGCCGGGCGTGGTTCCTTTCCCCACTCCCCCGCCGGCACCACTGATCTCAATGCCGGTATCTCCACTATGGCCCGCGCCCGCCGCGGCCACAGCCTGGGTTCCAGCCTGGGTTGCCGTGTCGAAGCTGGCAGTCAAACCAAGGCCAGCGCCGTTAATGGCGTTGATCATTCCCTGTGCTGTGTCGGCATAGTTGGTGCCGGTGCCAACGCTGATGGTTGTCGTCTTCTGAACTGCAGCGCCGCCCGCGCCCGTCGCCATATAGGCCACGTTGAGCGTGGTGGTGGCGTTGACAAAGCCATCGTTGACTGTCGCAGTCTTGCCGGCATTCGACAAGTCGACGAACACATTGTTGCCGCCGTTGGTGTAGGCCATGACGCCGCCGGTGTCGCCCATGCTGGATGACGACAACGAGCGGATGTTGAGAGCGTCGATTGCAGAGCCCGCCGATGAAGCGTCGCCTGTGTAGATGTTGGTGTTGGAATTGAACACGGTCTGATTGTTGTAGGTGGTCGTCGAGCCGATGTTGGAGATTTCCGACAGGATCGACTGATACTCCTGGTTGGCAGCCGTGTCCTGCGAGCTGTTGAGCGTGCCGTTCGCAGACTCGGTAGCCAGCGTGACAGCACGGTTGAGCAGGGTTGTGACCTGCGAGAGGGCGCCATCGGCAACCTGCAGAAGACCGACGCCTTCCGTGGCATTGGTCTCTGATTGCGTGAGCGCCGTCTGGTTAGCCTCAAGTCCGTCGACCAACGAAAGACCGGCTGCGTCATCCGCGCCGGAGTTGATCTTGGACCCGGAAGACAACTGTTGCAGTGTCTTCGACAGGCTGTTGTTTGTGTTGTTGAGATTGTTCTCCGCATACACCGCGGAGAGGTTGTTTAAGACACCCAGGGACATGGGGTTCTCCTTGTGGATGCGGTGATTTGCGGTGCCAATTCCGATTGCGCATCCCTATGTATGACCCTGGGTTGCTGCTCGCGGTCTGGAGCCGACGCATCTGGCCCCTATTTCGGCGCGATACCTATTGACTTTACGGTTGTGCGGTTTGTGTCTCGCGGGGGGACAGTTCTGTCTCATTTGTTTTGTTTTTTTAACGTTTAGCGGCTGTTGCCGATAACGCACGCGAAGGAGATGGGGCGATGATCGAACTGACCCGGCTGAACGGCCGGCCGATGGTCGTCAACAGCGACCTGATCAAGAGTGCTGAAGCTTCTCCAGATACGATGCTGACCCTGATCAATGGAGAAAAGCTGATCGTCCGCGAAGAGATCTCAGACGTAGTGGAGCGGATTCTGGTGTATCGTGCGCGGCTGCTGGCGGTGGTGGCGCGGCGGCTGCACCATTTCGGAGATCTGGAACGCGCGGCGGCGCTGGTCAGTCTGGATGCGGCTGGGTCGCCCAGTATTCCGCCGCAAAAACCGAAGCAGGACGCCGACGGCGAGCAGTAGAACGGGGATGGGCGCCGTAGAGTTCTCGGGAGTTGCACATGGATAAAGCGAGCATCGGCGGGGTTGTTCTGGCTGTCGCGGGCATCATCGCCGGATTGCTGATCGAAGGCGGGAACCTGGGCCAGATTTTGCAGCCCACAGCGGCGCTGATCGTCTTCGGCGGCACGATGGGCGCGGTGCTGCTGCAGTTTCCGCTGACGACTGTGGTGGGGGCATTCCGAAGCCTCGGGCATGTTTTTGCGGCACCGCGGAAGCACGACGCGGAGCTGATCCGGCAGATGATCGACTTTACCAACAAGGCGCGCCGCCAGGGCCTTGTTTCGCTCGACGCCGACCTGCAGTCAATTGAGGATCCGTTTTTGAAGCAGGCGCTGATGCTGGCTGTGGACGGAACAGAGCCTGTGGAACTGCGCAAAATCATGCGCGTAAGCCTGGATTCGATCACAGAGGACGAGGAGCGGCTGCCTGCGGTTTTTGAATCCGCGGGCGGATTCTCTCCCACCATCGGCATTTTGGGCGCGGTGCTCGGACTGATCCAGGTGATGCAGCATCTGGACAACATTACGGAAGTAGGGCGCGGGATTGCCGTGGCCTTTGTGGCGACGATCTACGGCGTGGGGATCGCCAATCTGTTCTTCCTGCCCTTTGCGGGCAAGATGCGGCTGCGCATTCGCAACGGGCATCGGCGGCGCGAGATGGTGCTCGAGGGCGTGATCTCCATTCTGGAAGGCATAAACCCGCGGATGCTGGAGATCAAGCTGGCGGGCTTTCTGGACGATTCAGACCGCGATGAGAAGGAGCGCGCCGCATGACCCCCCGCGTTCCGCGCAGCCGGGTGACTCACGACCGCTGGCTGGTTTCCTACGCCGACTTCATCACGCTTTTATTCGGTCTCTTCGTGGTGATGTACGCCTTCGCCAGGGCCGACCAGAAGAAGCAAGCGCAGGTTTCGCAGGCGATTGACGCCGCCTTTCGTTCCATGGGTGTTATGCCCAATGCGGCAAGCCAGCAGTCCACCGCGGCAGGCACGAACGGGGCAGCGCCTGGAGCGAATGCGGTGATGGACGAGGATGTGGTTTCGCCAGCCGAAGTGAAGGAAGATCTGGACCGCATACGGCGCGATCTGGCGGCGACACTCTTAACGCAGATTGCCGCGCACACTGTTTCGCTCGAGATGGGCCGCGATGGCCTGGTGATCAGCCTGCGCGAGGCGGGTTTCTTCGAATCCGGCTCCGCTGTGCCCAAGCCGGAGGCGCTGCCGACGCTGCGCCAGATTGCGGCCAAGCTCGGCCCCACGCCCTACGATTTGCGCATCGAGGGACACACGGACAATGTGCCGATTCACAATGCGGAGTTTGATTCGAACTGGGAGCTTTCGGCGGCGCGCGCTACGCACATCGCGCGGCTGTTTTTGGAAATGAAGGCCGTTCCCGCCGACCGGCTTTCCGCCGCCGGATATGCCGAGTTTCATCCTGTAGCGAGCAACGAGACCGCCGAAGGCCGCGCGGAAAACCGCCGCGTGGATCTAGTGGTGATGCCGCGAACGAAGATCGACTTCGCAACGGCGAGCAGTAATCCCTCGGGCACGTGGCGCAAAGTGACGGATGGGCAATAGTGGAGTTAGCGGAGCTAGCGGCGTTGGCGGAGTTAGAAACGACAAAAACTCCAGCTCCGCAAGCAAGAGTGAAGCGAGGTTAGCCCCGCTAAACTACCTTCCCTTCATTCCACGCCAAGCACCTTCACGATGACGCGCTTGCGGCGCTGGCCGTCGAATTCGGCGTAGAAGACGCGCTGCCACCTACCCAGGTCAAGCTTGCCATTCGTGACGGGCAGCGTGGTTTCGTGGTGGAGCAGCAGCGACTTGAGGTGCGCGTCGCCGTTGTCCTCGCCAGTGCGGTGATGCTTGTAGTCGGGCCGCGCCGGGGCAAGCTCTTCGAGCCATTTGCCGATGTCTTCGATGAGGCCGCTCTCAAGGTCATTGACGTAGACGGCCGCGGTGATGTGCATGGGCGAGACAAAGCACAGGCCGTCCCTGACGCCGCTGCGCGCGACGATCTTCTCCACGTCGTCGGTGATGTGCACCATCTCGCGCGGACGGCGCGTTTCAAAGACCAAGTATTCGGTGTGACTTTTCATGACCGCTCCCTCGATAGGCCGGAAGGCGAATTTGTCGCGATCCTCTCGCCCTTATCCTAAAGGAGCCATGAACCAACGCCGCCAACTCGACGCTTCCAAGCGCCTGCGCAAGATGCACGAGGATTTGCTGCGCGCGTATGGACCGCAGCATTGGTGGCCGGCAAAGACTCCGTTCGAGGTGATCCTCGGTGCGTACTTGACGCAAAATACCGCGTGGAAGGCCGTAGAGCGGTCGCTCGAGAATCTTCGCTTGGCAGGAGCGCTCACGCCCGAGGGGTTGCGCCGGATTCCGCTGGCCAAATTACGGCGGCTGATCCGGCCCTCGGGATTCATCATGCGCAAGGCTCCGGCACTGAAGGCGTTCGTGGCATTGCTCTACAAGGAGTTTGGCGGTTCGCTTGAAGCGATGGCTGCAATGCCGACCGCCGCGCTGCGCCAACGCCTGCTCGAATTGCCAGGCGTGGGCGATGAGACGGCGGACGCGATCCTGCTCTACGCGCTTGGGCACGCGGTTCCCGTGGCCGACGAGTATTTGCGGCGGATTGCGGAGCGGCACGGACTTGTTGTGCTGCCCGCAGGCCGCGCGAAGATTTCTTATGACGATCTTGCGGACCTGACGCGGCGGGCCTTTGCGGGCGATGCAGAGGAGAGCCGCGCACAGCTCTTCAACGAGTTCCACGCGCTGACGGTGGCAGTGGGCAAGGCGCATTGCGGAAGGGCGGCACGCTGTGAGGGCTGCCCGCTTGCTGCGGATCTGAAAAGCAACTCTTAGCCTTTAGCTCTTAGCTTGTCATGCCGGGACGAGGCTCATCAGCTTTTCGCAAAAGAGTTGGAAATTCCAAACGTGGAACGCCGCAGGCCAGTGGCCAGGCGCAAGAAGCTGACGGCTGAAGGCTGGGGGCTGAAAGCTGTAATCTGGTTGCATCATGAGCCCAACTCCGCAGCAACCCCAACTGAATCTCGCCCAGACTGAGGACTACCGCGAGTCCTATGCCAACAGCGTGCAAGTGCGCGTGAGCGTGTGGGACTTCCAACTGGTCTTCGGCCTTGCCTCGAGCGATAGCCCGGACCAGGTGACTATCCGCAACCACCAGGCCATTTTTTTGAGCCCCCAGCAGGCCAAGGCACTGTTTAACGTGTTGGGCCAGAACATTGCGCAATACGAACAGGCGTTCGGCACGCTCAACCTGGAGCCGCAGACGCAGAACTTTCCGCGCGGGCCGGTAAATTAAGCAGGGACCAAGGGGCCAAGGGACCCGGCCACCCCGCCGTGCACTGCGCTGGGAACAGTTCGCCGCGGTCAGGCGTCAAATAACAAGAGTGGGGAAAAGATGCTGAGTGGGGGACGAATTGCCCGGAGCGGACCGCGGGAATGGGCCAATCCAAGCGATGGCGGCCGCGGCCAGGGAGTGAGCCCTTGCGCCTGAAGGGATTTCTGAATCCGCGGCTGGACGCCCCGCTGCCCATCTGGATGATCTTTCCGGTCATCTTCATGGCGCTGTACGCCGGCCACTTTACACTGCTGCGCGTTCCCTATTACTGGGACGAGGCGGGATATTACATTCCCGCGGCATGGGATTTCTTCCGCACCGGCTCGCTAATTCCGACGACGACGCTGAGCAACGCTCATCCTCCGCTGCCCAGCATTTACCTCGCGCTTTGGTGGAAGACGTGCGGCTATTATCCCGAGGTGACGCGCGAGGCCGTGCTCATGGTGGCTTCGCTGGGGCTGTTGGCCGTGTGGCGGCTGGCGATGCGCCTCGTTGGAGTGGCCTCGGTCGCGGTCTGGACGGCGCTGCTGACGGGGCTTTATCCGATCTGGTTTGCGCAGAGCTCGCTGGCCCAGGCTGACATTTTTGCAGCCGCGTGTTCGTTGTGGGGACTGGTGTATGCGCTTCCCAGCCGCGGCCGCGTGCCTTGGGCTTCTGCGCTATGGTTCGCCGGCGCTGCGCTGTGCAAGGAGACGGCTGTCGTGATTCCGCTGACGCTTGCGGCGGTGAGTGTGGTGGAGGGTTTCAGGCTTGGCGGCACGGCGCGCGGCAAACTATGGCGCGAGGCGGCGTGGTTTTCGAGCTGCGTTCTGCCTTTGGCCGGGTGGTACGCGTATCACTACGCGAAGACCGGGTTTCTGTTCGGCAATCCTGAGTACTTGCGCTACAACGCCGAGGCCACGCTGACGCCAGTGCGCATTCTCGCTGCGTTTGGACATCGTATTCTGCACCTGACCGCGCACATGAATCTTTTTGTGCCGGTGGGGATGGCATTCGCCGCGCTGCTGCTAAGTCCTCGGCCTGACGCCAACGGCCACGACCGCGCAGCGCTTCCGCCAGCGACGCAGATGCGGATCTTTTTGCTGCTCCTGGCCAACGCGGTGCTCTTCAGCGTGCTGGGCGGCGCATTGCTGACGCGCTACCTGCTGCCGATGTATCCGCTGGTGCTGCTGGCGGCGGTGACGACCTTCTACCGGCGCGTGCCGTATTGGCAAGGCCTTGCGCTGATTTCCGTCGCGGCGTTTGCCGTGGGACTGTTTATCAATCCGCCTTATGGATTTGCCCCGGAAGACAACCTGGCCTACGCGCGCGTGGTGCGGATGCACGAATCGGCCATCACGGAACTCACGAAGCTTTACCCCGGCGCCACGGTGTTGAGCGCATGGCCGGCGACCGATGAGTTGACGCACCCCGAGCTGGGGTATGTGAAGAAGCCGTGGGATGTGGTTGCGATCGACGATTTTTCCGCGGGGCAGATTGCGCGCGCCGCCGAGGAACCGCAGGCGTACTTGGCCGCGCTGGTGTTCTCCACCAAATACGATCCGGACTCACCGCTCGAGAGGCTGAGCGGCGAAGCACTCGACGAGCGCTACTTCGGGCTGCACCACGATTTGCCGCCGGAGCTGATCGCTCACCAGCTGGGCGGAGATCTGCAGTGGAAGCGCGACGACGACGGAATGTGGATCGCGCTGATCCACTTCAACCACCCGGTTGAAGCGCGGCTGGATCAGGGAACAAGCGGCCGGCGAATCAAGTAAACGCAAAGAACGCGATCGGCAAACGTGTGCAGAGATTTTTTCTCGCGCAACGCGGGAACAGTTTGATTTGGTCTGGTGTCTACACAAGCACAGTGGTACCGAATGGGATGAACGGAAGCCCGTGAATCTCCGCTCCCAGCGCCTCGGCGCGCAGAGCGGGCTGCCCCGCTACGCTTTGCGGAAAGCTTTCGTCTCCCGGCCGGCGCGGCTGAATTGAAGTGCGGGAGGCGGCCATGTTCGAAGACGCCACGTTTGAAACCATGGGCAGAATCCACACCCGGAGCCGGGGATGGATGATGGCGACGTTCGCCTTCAACAGCTCCATTCTGCTGGCGCTGGTGATCATCCCGATCATGCACCCGGAGATGCTGCCGCAGATCACGAACATAATCCGGATGGTGGCGCCGACGCCGGTCGAGGAGCCGAGGCCGGTGGTGCGGACGGAGCCGGCGCAGAGTTCGCCTTCCGAGATCAGAGCCGGGGTTTTGCAAGCACCGTCGAGGATTCCCAGGCAGACCTATATTCCCGGCAAACCGGAGGAGCCGTTGCCAGGCACAGTGATCGCTCTCGGCGGCCCCGGTCCTGGCACGCCCGGCCCGGACAATCCGTTTAACGGGCGAGGGACGCATCCCGATGTGCGGCCGGCGACACCGGCAGCGACGCAGCACGTCTCCTCGGGCGTGATGCAGGGAATGCTGATCTACAAAGTGATTCCGACGTACCCGATGGTGGCGCAGGCGTCGCGCACCTCGGGGACGGTGATTCTGCAAGCGACCATTTCGCGCACCGGGACCATTGAGAATCTGCGGGTGGTGAGCGGGCCCGCGCTGTTGCAGCAGGCGGCGCGCGAAGCCGTGAAGCAGTGGCGCTACAAGCCGTATATGCTCAACGGTCAGGCGGTGGAGGTGGAGACGACGGTGAACGTTCAGTTCACGCTGGATTGAGGTGAGGGCTGCTGGCGCAGGTCGAGCGCCGTCGGCGACAATGGCTTCTGCCATGAGACAAACTAGTCGCCGCGAGTTTCTAAGCTCTGCCTCCACTGTCGCCGTAGGAACGTTGGCCGCACCGGGCTTTTTGCGCGCTGCCGTGACGGGACCGAAGGTCACGGGCAGTCGAGTGTTCATCGGCTCGCACGCGCCCGACGGAATTTTGGCATTCGATTGGGATCCGATCAACGCGACGCTCGCACCGGTGGGTGTGGCGGCGAAGATTCCCAATGTGGCGTGGCTCGCCCCTTCGGGCCAATTCATCTACTCGGCCTCGGAGTTGGATTCGTTTGAAGGCAAACCAACCGGTGAAGTGGCTAGCTTTCGCATACTGGGCGGAGAGTTACAGCCGCTGTCGGCGCGGAACTCGGCCGGCACTGGAACCTGCCACGTTGCCGTGGATGCGACGGGGCGGATGCTGCTCGCCGCCGATTACACAGGAGCGAGCGCGGCCAGCTTTCGCATTGAAGACGGCAAGCTGAGCGAGGCCGTGTGGACCGAGCACTACACGGAGCACGGGCCGAATGCGGACCGGCAACAGACGGCACACGCGCACTTCGCATCGTTCTCGCCGGATAATCGCTTCGCGTACATAAACGACCTGGGCGGAGATTCGATTCACATTTACAAGGTCGATGCGGCGACGGCGCGGATGGCGGCGGCCGGAACCTATCGCGGCGCGCCCGGCTCCGGCCCGCGCACGCTGCACTTCCATCCCAATGGGCGCACCGCCTACTGCATGAACGAGCTGGTTTCGACGGTGGACGTGCTGGAATGGCACAAGGCGGACGGAAGCCTGACGCTGGTCGATCGTATTGAATTGCTGCCCGCGGATTATCACGGCCCCACGCGCGGCTGCGACACCGTGATCACACGCGACGGGCGGTTCGTCTACTTCGCCAACCGGGACGACGATTTTCTCTACGCATTCCGCGCGGACGCGAAGACCGGGAGCCTGACGCCGATGAAGCGGTCGAATTGCGGTGGAAAGACGCCGCGCAATTTCACGCTCGATCCCACGGAGCGTTGGATGCTGGTGGCGAATCAGGATTCGAATTCGATCAGTGTCTTCGCGCGGGATCCGGCGACAGGCGCGCTGGCCGATGAGGTGAAGAGCAGCGTTGCGGCGGAAGCGCCAATGCGGATTCTGTTCGTGTAGAGACGCGGATTGTGCGGACGGGGGCGTCCGCACGACAGCCGGTCTGGAGACCGGCGCTACAACAGATCGGCGCTACAAGCTGTTTACGTGGCCTGCGTTTCGCCCTTCAACAGCTCAGCCTGGTAGTGGGCGATGAGCGCATCGACGATGAGCTGAAGGCGGCCTTGCATCACCAGGTCGAGCTGATGCAGCGTGAGGCCGATGCGGTGGTCGGTGACGCGGTTCTGCGGGAAGTTGTAAGTGCGAATCTTTTCGCTGCGGTCGCCGGAGCCGACCTGCTGTTTTCGGGCCTGGGCGAGTTCAGCGTTCTGCTTTTCCATTTCCATCTCATACAAACGCGAGCGGAGCACGCGCATGCCCTTTTCGCGATTCTTGATCTGCGATTTTTCGTCCTGGCAACTTACCACGGTGTTGGTGGGCAGGTGGGTGATGCGCACGGCGGAGTAAGTGGTGTTCACCGATTGGCCGCCGGGACCGGAGGAGCAGAAAGTGTCGATGCGGATGTCCTTGGCCTCGATCTTGATGTCGACTTCCTCGGCCTCGGGCAGCACGGCAACGGTGACGGCGGAAGTGTGGACGCGGCCCTGCTGCTCGGTTTCAGGCACGCGCTGCACGCGGTGGACGCCCGACTCCCACTTGAGCTGCGAGTAGACTCGCTCGCCCTCGATGATGGCGATGACTTCTTTGTAGCCGCCAATGCCGGACTCCGAGATTGACATGACCTCGACCTTCCAGCGTTTCTGCTCGGCAAAGCGCGTGTACATGCGGAAGATTTCGGCGGCAAAGAGCGAGGCTTCGTCGCCGCCGGTGCCGGCGCGAATTTCGAGGATGACGTTCCTCTCGTCGTTGGGGTCCTTGGGCAACAGCAGAACCTTTAGCTCTTCTTCGAGAGCCTGAGAGCGCGGCTCGAGCGCGGCGATCTCCTCCTGCGCCATGGCGCGCAAATCGGCGTCGCTCTCGGCCATCATGGCGCGCGCGTCGGCGAGGCCCTGGCGAACTTGCTTCAGCTCGCGGTACTTTTGGACGGGCGTTTCGATTTCGCGCAGGGCTTTGGCGGTCTTCGAATACTTTTCGTGGTCGTTCAGGACCTCAGGCAGCGAGAACTGCGCCTGCATCTCGTTGTAGCGCTGCTCCATTTGTTCCAGGCGATCGATCATAATCTCCTCATTGGCGCGAAAAACTACGCACGGGCCTGTGCGTTTTAATGGTTTCAGGGGAGAATCTCAAAAGTGGGCGCAAAAAGGCGTATGCGGCGGGAGCCGCTAGAGGAGCGCCGGAATGGGCTGGTGGAGGGTCACTGCAATTCTTATTCTAGCGCGAAACAGATGCATGCACTACTCTTCGTCGGAGCTAAGATGAAACGGTTTACGAACCAGGCGGAAGGAGGAAGATTGAACAAGAGGATTCCCGATCAGACCTCATCCATAGCGCCCGTTAGGCGGCGGGGTCATGAGGCTCCCACTGCGGTTGCGCGCGAGGGATGGCGATATCATCACCTTGGTATTCCGACGCTGACGCCTCATTCCGGCGAGCGCCATCTGCCGGGCCTAAAGGTGCACGTTTCAGGCTTTGAGTCCAGCCCTTATGGGATTGAGTGGATGCGCTTCGAGCCCGACGCGCCTTACCCGGAGGTCCTGATGACCGTTCCCCATGTTGCGTTTGAAGTGGACGACCTGGAAGCCGCGCTTGAGGGCAAAGAAATTCTGTTGGCGCCGAACAGACCGTCGGCAGGTGTCAAGGTGGCGATGATTCTCGACGACGGTGCACCGGTGGAGTTGCTGGAGTTTGCGGCAGAAGTGAAAACGAAGACCGAGGCGGGGGACTAACGGGGCCGATCTTGTTTTGAATTCTTCGCACCTATGACTTCAACCGCTCGAAATGCGCCGTCCAGATAAGCGGCGAAGCTCTTCGAGTCTCCGCTGAATCGATTCCTGGTCGTCGTCGGCAACATGTGTCAGGTGGTCGCGAATCTCCTGACTCAGGGTGGTCTTTCCCTCGGCGCGGAGAATAGCTCGGGCGCGTTCGACCACGCTCTTCCCGATAGACAACGTAATCCTCATTCAGACGGTATCGGCACCTACCGTCATTGCATAAACCATCAAATCCATATTTTGGGAGCCCTGGGGATCGAATTGGGCGATCGCTTACACCCCGCCCTTGCCCAGCAGAATACCGATGCCATAGGTGACTGCGCCTTCGACAGCGCCGACGACCGTCATTTCGAGGCCGGAGGACCACCACGAGCGGACGGTGATCAGGGACTTGGCTGCGCCGACGGCGAAGTGCGCGGCGAGAGAAACGACGGCGGCGGCGATGACGGCGGGGATTCCCTGCATGAAGAAGAAGGGGATGACCGGAATGATGGCGCCGACGGCCGTTGAAAGCGCGCCGGAGCTGGCTGAGACGAGGGGGTTGGAGAGCGCCTCCTCCGACGAGCCGAGACGCTCGGCAGAAAGCGCGCGCAGCAACTGCTCGGGGTCGCTTGCTATGTGGTTGACCATGTGAATGGCGTCTTCCTCGGGCAGGCCCTTCACCTGGTAGTAGAGCGAGAGCAGCTCACGGGCTTCGGGGCCGTTCATCTGGATGGCTTCGCGCTCTCGGGCGATTTCGGCGTGATAGATTTCGCGTTCGCTCTTGGCGGCGAGGTATGCGCCGGAGCCCATGGAGAGCGCGGAGGCGATCATGCCGGAGAGGCCGGCGAGGAGAACGTACTTGGAGTTGCCGGATGTAGCGCCGGAGACGCCGGAGACGATGCCGAAGATCGCGCCCAGACCGTCGTTGACGCCGTAGATGGCGTCGCCGATCCACGCGCCGGGCTGCTTGCGCCCCTGGCTTCGCTTGGCCAGTAACTCTTCGAGAACGGCTTTGGCGTCAATTTTTTGCGTGCCGCCGGGGGCGGTGTAATGGCCGCGGATGAGCGAGCCCAGCTCGCGGTAGTGGTCCCTTTCGTCCTGAATGACGTGCTCGAGGATGGCGACCGAACCCTCGTCGCCGAGCGCCTTGAGCTGCTCGCCGTAGCGAGCAATGTCGCGGCTTTCTTCAATCTCAAGGCGGCGCAGGGCCATGCGCATGCCGCCGGCGCGGTTGGCCAGCGAGTCGGCCTGGCCGCCGGGGCCTCCGGAATAGACCGGCTCTGGTCCGCCGAGCTCCTTAATGCGGCCCCCCCACAGCGTGGCGTGCTCAATCTCGGCCTGGGCCAGATGGCGCAGCACCTGCGCGCGCACCGGATCGGTGTCGCGGTCGGCCAGAGTGTTGTAGGTGTGGTAGCCCTCCATCTCGGCTTGCCAGTTGCCCTCAAGGGCGGCAAGGATCTTTTTGTTTCTGGCGCCGCTCAGAATGGCGATGGGCATCGGGCGTACCTCACTTAGGAACGAGAATACCGGATCACGCGGCTTGAGGCGGAGAAGAAACGTCCCACACCGCATTGGCTCGCCCAGCTAGCCCGCTGCTGTTTCCCGTATAGTGTTGTGTGGGTTGGGGAAGGCTGATCTCGAGCTGCGGAGCGGACGCCGAAGAGGACGTTGGCCGGCGGAGATAAAAAGCCGAGATTGAAAGCGGCCGAAGAACGAGAGAAGCACCGACGAGAATCACCGACCAAGAAGCACCGATCAGAGTCAGCGACCAGAAACACCGATCAAGAATCGCCAATACAGGGAAAGCAGGAAACAGCGTTTATGGCAGATAACTCGAGACCATCCGGATCAAAACCGTCAGATTCGAAACCGTCGGCGCCACTCACGTCGCCGGGCTACTTTGTTCCGTTCCTCACCGTTACGGCGCTTTTCCTGACGTTTGGGTTCATCACCACGCTAAACATGTCGCTGGTGCCGCATTTGCGGTCGATCTTCAACGTCGGCTACAAGTCGGCGATGCTGGCGGAGTCGGCGTTTTTTCTCGCCTATTTCGTTTTTTCCGCGCCGACTTCAAAGCTGATCGAGTGGGTTGGCTACAAGAAGACGATGGTGGTCTCGCTCTTCATTCAGGTGGTGGGCTGCCTGCTCTTCATTCCCGCGGCCAGACTCGTGAATTTCCCGCTCTTCCTCACCGCATGCTTCGTGGTGGGCGCGGGCGTGACGGCGCTGCAGACATCGGTGAACCCGTATGCCGCGATTCTGGGTCCGGAAGCGAGCGCTCCAGTGCGGCTGACGCTGGCGCAGGCATTCAATTCGATTGGGACGACGGTGGCGCCGATCTTCGCAGGCGCGTTTATTCTGACCGACCCGACGAAGTTTGCCTCTCCGGCGGCCATTGCGAACACGGTACGCGGGCCTTACATCGCCATTGCGGGTGCGTTGTTGCTGCTCGGGATCGCGGTGGCGTTTTCTCACCTGCCGCACATTGACCAACCGCAGGGTGCGCACCCGGCGAGGGAGGGCGGCCCGGCAGCGAGCCGCAGCGTCTGGAGCTACAGGCACACAGTGCTGGGCGCGCTGGGAATCTTTTTCTATGTGGGCGTCGAGGTTGGCCTCGCGTCCATCGCGGTGAACTTCTTCAAGACGCAGGGCATGAGCTCGTTTGAGACTGCGTCGGACGTGGCAGCGCTCTACTGGGCCGGCGCGCTGGTGGGCCGCTTGCTCGGGTCATGGATTCTGACCAAGGTAAAGTCGGGCAAGCTGCTGGGCATCTTTGGATTTGCCGCGGTTGCGCTGGTGCTGATTGCCATGCTCGGCTCGGGCCATGTGGCCATTGGGGCAGTGGTATTGTGCGGATTCTTCAACTCCATCATGTTCCCGAATATCTTTACGCTGGGCATCGCCGGGTTGGGACCGATGACGAGTAAAGGTTCGGGGCTGATCATGACTGCGATTGTTGGCGGCGCCGTGATTCCCGCACTGCTGGGCTGGGCGGCCGACAAGTACGGCATCCAGCACGCGTTCGTGATTCCGCTCATCTGCTACCTCTACATTGCGTGGTACGGGCTGTGGGGATCGAAACCGAGAGAAACAGTGGTTAGCTCTTAGCTATTAGCCTTTAGCTTGATGCGGCCCTTCGATACACATCGGAGGGCCTGCGCATTTTGGGCCATCGGAAGTTGGGCGGTGCGTGAAATCCGATTCCGGGCGGAGCGGCGATGAAGGGCAAAGCGAAACAGAGTGCGGGGAAGCCGGGGGGCGGGACTTTGCTGCTGGCTTTCGCGGCAGTCCTCTTCGTGGTGATTCTGCTGCTGCGGATGCTTGTGTTTGTGACGCCGCACGGACGGCATCACTTCTGAAGCGAGGGCCACGGCCAGGAGCGCCGCCGCCGTTTCTTGCTAGCGCGCGACGCCCACTGCTTCTTCCACTTCGCGCCACTCTTCTGGCGGGAGCTTGATCTCGGCCGCCGCGACGTTTTCTTCGAGGTGCGCGACTTTGGATGTGCCTGGAATGGGCAGCATGACAGGCGAGCGCTGCAGCAACCAGGCGACCGAAAGCTGCGGGACCGAGACACCACGGCGCGCGGCGATGCGGCCAAGGGCTGACGCGGCGGGGTGATCGGCTTTCAGCAGCTTCCCTCCGGCGTAGGGATACCAGGGCAGGAAGGCGATGCCGCGGTGCTCGCAATAGTTAAGAGTTTCCTCGTGGCGGCGATCGGCGAGCGAGTAGCGATTTTGAATGGAAACGATGGGGACGATCTTTTCGGCGGCCTCGATTTCGGCCGGGGTGACCTCGCTCAATCCAATGTGGCGAATCTTGCCCTGCTCTTGCATGCGGCGGAGCGCGCCGAGGGATTCCTCAAGCGGTGTGCGCGGGTCGATCCGGTGCAACTGGTAGAGGTCGATGCACTCGAGGCTGAGGCGGCGCAGGCTCATCTCGACACATTGGATGAGGTAGCCGGCGCGGCCCACGTACTCGGTTTTGGCGGGACCCTGGCGCGTAATGCCGCCCTTGGTGGCGATGACCACGTCGAGCGCGTAAGGCGCGAGCGTTTCGCCGATGAGCCGCTCGGCAATCTCGGGGCCGTAGGCGTCGGCGGTGTCAATGAGCGTGACGCCGAGCTCGACGGCGCGACGCAACACGCGGCGGGCCTCGGCTTCATCGGCCGGCTCGCCCCATGCGCCATCGCCCACAAGGCGCATGGTTCCGTAGCCGAGGCGATGGACGGGCAGGTCGCCGCCGATGAGGAATGTGCCGCTGAGAGACGCGGAGAGATGGTTCGGGCCAGTCATTCGATTTCGATGGTATGCTCGCGCGGCGCCGTGGGACAATGTGGGGTTTGGGTGCGGGTTTCAACCTGTGTTCGGGAGACCCGGAACCGGCAACGCGCAGGTTGCGTACCTTAAACCACGGCAAGGAGAACTCAAAAGATGAGCACGTACGCGTACCCCAACCCGCAAGCCATTTTTTACCAGCAATACAATGCGGCGCGCCGCGACGAAGTCGTGGGCATTTTGCTGGCGCTGTTCCTGGGCACTTTCGGCGCGCATCATTTTTATATGCGCCGCACAGGGCTGGGGATTCTCTATCTATGCTTCTGCTGGACCGGCATTCCGTCGCTGCTCGGGTTCATTGAGTGCTTCTTCATGCCGGGGCGCGTGCGCGAATTCAACTCCATCCAGGCGGCGGCAATTGCGGCGTCACTGGGAATCGCTGTGCCGGGATGGGGACAGGCTCCGGTGAACGTGGCGATAAATGTACAGGGAAACATGCCGCCCCAGGGAGCGGTGCCGGGACCGGTGGTTGGCGCGGCGCCATACCCGCAGCCACCCATGTCGGCTGCTGCCGCGACATACCCGCCGCCAGCTCCGCAAGCCGCGGGCTGCCCGCGCTGCCAGCGCGCCAATGCACCGGGAGCAAGGTTCTGCAGTGGGTGCGGGGCGGCGTTGTAAAGGCAGGGAACAAGGGAGCAGGGATCAGGTTTCAGGAATCAGAAAGCTCGCTGCAGCGACAGAGCGCAAGGAGTATGCCTCGCCGGGTTTTTCCGTGACAGATTACGCGGCGGGCTCAAGGACTGCAGTTCGCGTCACTGAAATGACGCTGATGTCGTCGCGCTGGCCGAAGGATTGCGCGGCGCCCGCCAGATCAGCCGGGCTGGCCGCGGACCGCACAAGCTCGAGAACGCGGTCGAACCCGAAGAGATGACCGTGCGCGTCGGTGGCCTCAACGATTCCGTCGGACATGAAAAGTAATCTGTCACCGTCCTTCAGGTTGAAACGCGTCACCGAGAACCCGGCGTCTTCGATGACTCCAAGCGGCAGCGCGCCCTCCATTGCGACCGGCTCGCCGTTGAGATAGGGCGGCAAGTGTCCGGCATTTGCAAGGAACACGCCGCCATCGCGAGCGATCCTCAGGGCCAGGCAAGTTGCCTGGGAGTGGCCGCGCCCGAGCATCCGCAGGTTCAACGCATGGAGAACTTTCTCCGGATCGCTGCCACTATCGGCCACAGTGCGAATTGTTCCCACCATCAGCGCCACCAGCATTCCCGCTTGCAAGCCTTTGCCGGCCACGTCACCGGCGACGATGAGCAGGCTGCCGTCCATCTTGTCGGGAATGATCTGGAAGAAGTCGCCTCCGACTTCCTGAGCGGGCTGATAGATGGATTCGACGGTGAACCCGGGAATGGACTCGACTTGTTCGGGGAGAATGACCTGCTGGACTTCGCGGGCGGCTTCCAGTTCGCCCTCGAGCAGCGCCTGCTGGCGGCTGGTGCGCGTGGCGCGTAGAACCATAATGATGGCGAGCGAAAAATAGAAGCTGAGGTAGCCCAGGTCGCCGAGGCCAACAGTGAAGAAGCCGACGGGAAAGGCGTTGATTGCTTGCGCTGCATGAACGGAGACTCGACGCAGCGGAGGAACGAGGGCGAGCAGGCCGATGGCGATGCTGGCGTAGATCCACAGCGAATACAGAATGAAGGGGATAAGCAGAATGCCGGCCTCGCGATTGCCGCGACGCAGCCGGCGGAAAAGCAGGATCGGAATCACCGCGGCAAAGATGATTCCAGCGGGAATGGCGAACAGAGTGTTAAAGGCAATCTGAAGAACGCCGTAGTCATAGCCGATATTACTCACTACGGAGATGAGGAAAGCAACGGAGATGAACAGCCAAAGAAACCGCCTCAACGGCCTTTCGAGAAAAGCCTGAACCATGAGCACGAATGCAAAACTGATAGCGATCTGGACGATTTCATTGACAATCCAGAGGCTCACCGGCATGTTGCGGCGGATGGAAAGGTAAAGCAGAGGCAAATAGCCGGCGTTGAGAACTCCGAGGACAAAGATCCAGAAATACTCCATGCGTTGCCGTTGGGCGATGAAGAGCGCGAGGGCCACCAGCCCGACTCCAAGAGCAAGCAGGTTTTCGAGGAAGGTAGCTGAGTTCTCGGCGATCATGATGAGCAGATTCTGGTTTTCCAGGGCGGTGACGTCGCCCAGCGCCAGCATGCCGCCGCTGAATCCGGGCAGGTTGCTGGTCCACCAGGTGATTGGTGCGCGAGCCCGGATGGCGATGACCAGCGAGCCGGTGCGGAGTTGTGCTGCCGGGATTTGCACGATCAGGCGGGCGCTTCGCATAGCAGCCACGTAGGGCTCGACCTGGCCGGATTCGATGAGCTTCTGGCCGTTTACGTATACCTCGAAGGCGCGGGCAATGGAGTACGCTTGCAACGCCAGTTGCTTCTGGTTCGGGTCGACCTTGATATGAATGCGCCGCCAAACGATGGGCGCGTGATTTTGCGGGAAGTAATCGGCGAGGCGGGCTTCCGCGTCGACGGGGAGCCATTTGGAATCGTCGAAGCCGGGTTGGGCATACGCGAGATCGTCGCCGGCCTGGACGAGCCCGGCGGTGCCGATGTTGACTGGCTCCTGGAGGGCAGTGGCATCGAACGGATGTGCAGCCGAGCCGGCGGCAGGCCGCGGAGCCGTTTGGCAGTCGAGCGCGGCAGCGCTCGAGACAAAAGCAACGCACAGGATCGCGGGAAAAAGCGCGGAATGGCGGCCGGTTTTGAAGCTCACGCAACCCTCCGTGGATTGCGTACTACCCTACCACTGCCCCGCCAGCCGATGCCAGAAGGAATCGATTGGGCGAGGGCCAGCGCTCATCAGTGTCGCAGCATCTTCAAGCAGAGTGCGTACAATCCGATTCCAGGTGCTTCATGACAACCTATCGCGCAGTAATGCTGACAAGGAAGGGTGGGCCCGAAGTTCTGGAGGTGGTAGATCTGCCTCTGGAGCCTCCCGATACGGGCGAGCTGCGAGTTCGCGTTTCGGCAGCGGGAGTAGGCGCAACCGACGTGACCATGCTTGGCGGGAGCTATCCGTTTGCGCCGAAGATTCCATTTGTTCCGGGCTACGAGGTAGCCGGAGTCGTGGACGCAATCGGCGCCGGCGTGAACGGCTTTACGCTGGGGCAGCGAGTGGCCGCTCTCACGGTCTACGGGGGCTTCGCGGAGTACCTGACGCGCGGCGCAGAGCACTTTCTACCGGTGCCGGATGGCGTCGAGGACCGCGACGCAGCAGCAGTGATCCTGAACTTTGCGACGGCATGGCAGATGATTTATCGCGTGGCGAAGGTGCGGGAAGGGCAAACGGCTTTGGTGACGGGAGCCAGCGGCGGAGTGGGCATCGCTGCGTTGCAACTGCTCAGGCTTGCGGGTGTAAAGGCATACGGCGCGGCATCGGCGAGCAAGCACGAACTCGTGCGCTCGCTCGGGGCAATTCCAATCGACTACAAGCAAGACCGCCTTGACACACTAATGAGGCGCGCCGAACCCGGCGGAGTCGATTGCGTTTTTGATGCGGTTGGCGGGCGCAACATCGGCGCGTGCATCGGTGCGCTGCGCCGGGGAGGGATCGTTGTTGGCTTTGGCTTCATGGGCGCCGCTGGGGTGCTGGCAAAGGTCGCGATGTTCGCGAATCTTTTTATTGGGGCGCGCCTCCGCGGCCGCCGCGGAGACTTCTACGGCATCTCAGCGCTTTACCGGAAAGACCCCGGGCCATTCCGCGAAGACATGCCGAAGATTCTTGAGCTGCTCAGGAACAAGAAGATCGACGCAGTGATCAAGCACACCTTCCCGCTGCTGCAGGCGAGAGAAGCGATTGAATTGCTCATCTCGGGTTCCGCGGCGGGCAAGATTGTCTTAACCGACGGCGCTGGGCGCTGACAGGAAGACGAGGGCTACATATTTGCCTGGCCGGAGCGCATGCTCTCGTTGAACTTGGGCTTGGTGAAGTCGAGGGCAGCTTCGAGCGCTTCCTGATAGTCGGCGGCGCGCTCCATGAGCGCGGGAGTGGCTGCGGCAAACTCGCCCCCGAGCAGCATCAGTCCGTGGCCCGCTTCGTCCCCGGCCATGCGCAGCAGGTCGAACTCGGTGGTGTTCAGGTATTGTGCGTCGCGCGGATCGGCGATCCAAACCGGCTTGCCCTCGCCGAGCACGCCTGACAGCCAGTAGACCTTGCTGAGCAGGTAGCGGAGCCGCTCATTGTCGTCGGTCTCAGTGAACATGAATTTCTTTTCCCAGCGGCTGTAGTAGCGCGTGGTCACGGGAACGGGCTGGCGGTTGCCGGACTTCACGAATTCGAGCTGGCCCATGTCGATTGTTTTGCGAATGGCGTTGTAGACGAAGGTCTCCGCGTAGGGCTGCTCCATGGCGGGCACGATTTCGGCAAAAGTAAGCGTGACGGAGGCGGAGATTTTGGCGTGCAGATTGTGCGTTCCGCCGTCGGCTATATGGATTTCGCCGTGAACGATGTGAGTGTCGGCGCCGGAGGTCGAAGTGTGAAAGGGCCACTCGAATTGACCGAAGGCCAGGGGCAGTCCGCCGAGGGTGACGTAGCAATCGGGACGCGGATTGCGCAGCCGCTTGGCTTCTCCGGCCAAGTGAGCGGTCATCTCGGGCAGCAGATTTGGCCTGTCGAAGTCGAAGGCATCGCTCAGCTCGAGCTTGAGCGAGCGGCCGATAGCATCCGCGCCAGACAGGCCAAGCTCGAAGATGGCGGTGGGTTGGCCGTGAAAATCGGCGCCCTGTTTGACGGAGATGAGAACCAGGCCTGCCTTTTCAGCGGCCGATGTAAGCGATGCAACGAGCGAAGTTTTGAGATCTGAGGTCATGAGAGGGGAATCCTGAGTCGGAGATCGATGCAGAACCATTCTAGAGCCTTGCGACAACAATCGCGCCTGGAGGAGCTAATTGGACCATTTGCCGAACCAGCGAACCAAACGTCACATTTACAATGGCAGTCGTGCCCTCCGAAACCTCGAAACACATCATTCTCGCCGAAAATTTGACCAAGGTTTACGCGGCGGGCCGCATCCAGGTGGCTGCGGTGCGGGGGATCTCGCTGGCCGTCGAGCCGGGCGAGTTTGTGGCGATAGTCGGGCCTTCGGGGTCGGGCAAGTCGACTCTTTTCTATTTACTGGGCGGCCTTACCCGGGCCACTGAGGGGCGGGTTGTAATCGACGGCATCGATTTTGCCTCACTCAGCGATGCCGAACGCACGCGGCTGCGCAAACACCGTATCGGCTTTGTTTTCCAGAAGTTCAACCTGTTGCCGACCCTCTCGGCGATGGGGAATATCGAGATTGCTTATGAAGTGAGCGGGCGCGCTTCGGGTCCAAATGGAGTGCCGATGGATCGGCAGTATCTGGACCACTTGAGCGATATGCTGGCGATCAAGGGGAGGCTCGATCACAGGCCCTCCGAGCTGAGCGGCGGCGAACAGCAGAGGGTGGCAATCGCCCGGGCGCTCATCACGAGGCCGGCCATTGTGCTGGCCGACGAGCCGACCGGCAACCTGGACACGAAGACCTCCGACGCCGTGTTGCAGATGCTGCTGCGGTCGAACCGGGAGCTTGGCCAGACCACGCTGATGATTACGCACAATCCCGAGGCGGCGGCTATCGCCGGTCGAATCTTGACCATGCGCGACGGGCAAATTATCCGGGAAGCGGCCGGAACGGGGTCAGCGGCGGTGCAGTAGCCTGTTGCTCCGGGCCCTCCCAACCCTCATTCGAGCGTTGACTCGGCAGGTTTTTCTTGTTATCTTTGAAAGGTTCGCAAGAACGCCGCCTGAGGTGTGTGTGAACTCGGGTGAAGTAAGGAAATTCTCCGGGCAGGTTCGAACAGACGGAGAGATTTCCAAGGCCAGGTGAAGTTGGCCGGCCAGACAAGTTCCCGGAACGGCTCTCTTCTTGCGGAGGGCAGGGAACAATCGAAGCAGTACTTGCATCGGCGGTCCGCGCGTTCCCCACCTTGGAGGGGCTATGCGGGCCGGAAGCGGGAAACGGAGTTGGCTCCGCATCAGGATAGGTTTCCTGGGTGGACGACCGATCACCGTCCCGGTTCTCGTCTGAGAGTGGAACGAAGACAGACGCGAAGCAGCTACCTGGGGCTTCTCTGTGTTTGGCCGGCTCAAAAGCCACGCCAAAACCAGAACAGCCCGAAGGGCGTGTGCGGCTGTGGAATGTGGTTTGAATGGTTTTTTGAAGTAAGGAGCTGCGGTTTGCCAACTTTTAATCAACTTGTTCGCAAGGGGCGTACGGCCCCCCGTTACAAGACGGCGTCGCCCGCATTGCAGGCCTCGCCGCAGCGGCGCGGTGTGTGTACGCGCGTGTATACGCAAACTCCCAAGAAGCCGAACTCGGCCCTGCGCAAAGTGGCCCGTGTGCGGCTGACCAACGGGATTGAGGTGACTACGTACATTCCCGGCATCGGCCACAACCTGCAGGAGCACTCGATTGTGCTCATTCGCGGGGGGCGCGTGAAGGATCTGCCGGGCGTGCGCTATCACGTGGTGCGCGGAACGCTGGATTCAGTGGGCGTGGCCGGGCGTTCGCAGAGCCGGTCGAAGTACGGGACCAAGCGCGCCAAGGGCGGCGCGGCGAAGTAGGGCGCTCCGCGCTCTCGTGTCTTGGACGAGGGTTGCGGCAGGGATTAAGTGGCAATTGGCGCGGAAGCGCCGGGATTTTGAGGATTTATGCCGAGAAAAGGGCACATTGCGAAGCGAGAAGTGGCGGCGGATCCGGTGTACGGATCGACGCTGGTGACCAAGTTTGTGAACTCGATGATGTGGGGCGGCAAGAAGTCGACCGCGCAGTCGATCTTCTACCAGGCAATGAAGAACCTGGAGGAGAAGGGCGGCGGGGATGACGCGCTCAAGCTCTTCAAGAAGGCGGTGGAGAACTGCAAGCCTCTGCTTGAGGTGAAGACGCGGCGCGTGGGCGGCGCCAACTACCAGGTGCCGATCGAGGTGAATGCCGACCGCAGAACCTCGCTGGCCATCCGCTGGCTGATCACCTACGGGCGCAGTCGCGGCGAGAAAGGTATGACCGACAAGCTATCGAACGAGTTGCTGGACGCGGCCAACGGGCGCGGCGCGGCGATGAAGAAGAAAGAAGACGTGCACCGCATGGCAGAGGCCAACAAGGCCTTCGCGCACTATCGGTGGTAAAGACAGGGACCAGGGATTAGGGAACAGGGATCAGGCCTGGAGCACTGGAGACAGGCCGGATCGGCTCAACGCAAGATCAAACCGCGGGAAAGACGTCCCGCAAGGAATTAAAATCGTGGCTCGCACCGTACCTCTAAATCGCTGCCGGAACATCGGAATCATGGCGCACATCGACGCCGGAAAGACGACAGCGACAGAACGCATCCTGTTCTATACCGGCATCACGCACCGGCTGGGAGAGGTGCATGAAGGCACGGCGACCATGGATTACATGGAGCAGGAGCAGGAGCGGGGCATCACGATTACTTCGGCGGCGACCACCTGCATCTGGAACGATGTTCGCATCAATATTATTGATACCCCCGGTCACGTGGACTTTACCGCCGAAGTAGAGCGCAGCCTGCGCGTGCTCGATGGCGCGGTGGCATTGTTTGACTCCGTGAGCGGCGTGCAGCCGCAGACCGAGACCGTGTGGCGGCAGGGCGATAAGTACAAGGTTCCCCGAATTTGCTTCGTCAACAAGATGGACAAGAACGGCGCGGATTTCGAACATGTTCTGGAGACCATTCGCAAGCGGCTGGGCGCGCGGCCCGTGGCGCTGCAGATTCCCGTAGGCGCCGAGGCGAACTTCAAGGGCGTCGTGGACCTGATCGAAATGAAAGCCATTCTCTGGCACGACGAAACCCTGGGCGCCGAGTTTTCGATCGAACCAATTCCCGCCGATTTGCAGAAAAAGGCCGAGGCTTTCCGGCTGCAGTTGATTGAAGTGATCGCCGAGACCGATGACGTTCTGCTGGAAAAGTTCCTAGAAGGCGAAACGCCAACCGTGGAAGAATTGAAGGCCGGCATTCGACAGGCCACCATCGATCTGAAGGTTTTCCCGGTGATTTGCGGAAGCGCCTTCAAGAACAAGGGAATTCAGACGCTTCTCGACGCCGTCGTCGATTACCTTCCCAGCCCGCTCGACAAGCCTCCCGTTGAGGGCATCGACCCCAACCATCACTCCAAAATTGAAAAGCGCAAGCCCGACGACAACGAGCCGCTGTCGGCTCTGGCGTTCAAGATCATCAACGATCCCTACGGCAAGCTGTGCTTCGTGCGCGTCTACTCGGGCTCGCTGAACACCGGCGACACGGTGCTGAACCCGCGCACCGGCAAGACCGACCGCATCGGGCGCCTGGTGAAGATGCACGCCAACAAGCGCGAGGACGTGACCGAGATTCTGGCCGGCGACATCTGCGCCTGCCTGGGGGTCAAGGATCTGAAGACCGGCGACACGCTCTCGGATCCGCATCATCCCATCGCGCTGGGCGCGATCACTTTCCCCGACACCGTAATTTCGGTAGCCATTGAGCCCAAGACCAAAGCCGATCAGGAAAAGATGGCCGTGGCGCTGTCGCGGCTGGCGGACGAAGATCCCACCTTCAAGGTGCGGACCGATGAAGATTCGGGCCAGACCATCATCAGCGGCATGGGCGAGCTGCATCTCGAGATTCTTGTGGACCGCATGAAGCGCGAGCACAAGGTGGAAGCCAATGTCGGCGAGCCCAAGGTGGCCTTCCGCGAGACCATCCGGAAGAAGGCCGAAGCCGAAGGCAAGTACATCCGCCAGACCGGCGGTTCGGGCAACTACGGCCATTGCAAGCTGCGCGTGGAACCCAACGAGCCCGGTGCGGGCTATGAGTTCATCAACGAAATCAGGGGCGGCTCCGTGCCCAAGGAGTACATCAAGCCCATCGATCAAGGCGTGCGGGGAGCGCTGGAGCTGGGTATTCTGGCCGGCTATCCCATCGTCGATGTGAAAGTGACGCTCTTTGACGGCAGCTATCACGAAGTGGATTCGAACGAGATGGCCTTCAAGTTTGCCGGATCGATCGCGTTCAAGGAAGCAGCAAGGCATGCGTCGCCTGTGCTGCTTGAGCCGGTGATGGCGGTCGAGGTGACGGTGCCCGAGGAGTTCATGGGCGTGATTATCGGCGACATCAACTCGCGCCGCGGACGGATCGAGGGCATGGAGCACGCTGCCGGTTCGCAGGTGATCAAGGCGATCGTGCCGCTCAAGGAAATGTTCGGCTACGTGAATGAGATTCGCTCGTCCACGCAAGGCCGGGCGTCGTATTCGATGCAGTTTGCGCGCTACGAAGAGGCGCCGCGCATGATTGCCGACGAAATTATCGGCCGCGCGCAGGGCAAGTAAGGTTTTGGGGCTGGAGCCGGACCGCCGGCGCCCCGAGTGGCAACGGGCAGTACGAGCGATGAAAGGGATTTGGGAGTTTTATGGCGAAGGAAAAGTTTGATCGTTCAAAGCCGCACGTGAACGTGGGGACGATCGGGCACATCGATCACGGCAAGACGACGTTGACGGCGGCCATCACCAAGGTATTGCAGAAGCACAACCCGAAGA
>Ga0224554_1000093_pt1 | contig 80150 bp, 66 predicted proteins | sample 714S22024metaG_FD_180666 | JGI IMG/M metagenome (GOLD analysis project Ga0224554, IMG submission 180666) | Peat soil microbial communities from Stordalen Mire, Sweden - 717 S2 20-24 | ecosystem: Environmental > Terrestrial > Soil > Wetlands > Peat | place: Sweden: Norrbotten County, Stordalen... | reverse complement strand
CAGCGCAATCGAGGCCGTCGATTCCTTCGCCTCCGCCATCACCGCCGTCCGTCTCTGCGCCGCATAGTAGATGCCGCCCCGCCACTCCGGCGCCAGCGCCGCTGCGATCGCATCCCCGCCAAACAACTGGGTCAGGACCTGCACGTCGAACTCGCCCATCACGCCAACGTCGTACGGCGTGTACTGGGCGTCGATCAGCGGATGGATGTCCGGCAGCCGCAGCACCGGCACCGGCGTGTGCGCCATATACGCCTCCGGGTTCAGAATCTCGAAGGTCGAAGACGGTGGGTTGGCCAGCACCGCGCCGAACGCGGCCTCCTTTCCGCCCTTCACCAGGATGGCGTCCTCGAAGCTCATCCCTTCACTATAGGAAAACAGCAACGACTGCTGCAGCAGCAGCGGGGCCCGCGCCATCATTGGCGATCCGCTGGTGTCAGAAAGCGTCTCCTTCAGCCGGTCCATCATCTCCGGCGAGTTTGCCAGCGTCTTGCCCGTCGGCCGCAGCGAGTAATCGTAGAACACCACCATCGCCTGTCCTTCGGTCACCGCGTCGCGCGCCGTGTCCGCCTCGTCCGTCTGGATGTGGCTGTTGTCCTCCTGCGCGTTCCTGGCAATCGCCTCCGAACCCACCTCCGACCACTTCGCCAGTCCCACCCGCTGGTCCTGCAGCGCATGGGTCAGCTCGTGCGCCAGCACCGGCTTCTGCTCCTCTGGAGCGATCCAGTCCAGCAGGTTCACCGTCTTCGTCTTGTCGTCGTAGAAGCCCGCCACCTGTTCGGTCAGCAGTCCGATCATGAACGGTCGCAGATGGAAGTCGCGGTCCAGCAGGCCGAACTTCTTCAGCACAATCTCTTCCCGCGCCATGCGTTTCGCTCCCGCGTCCTCGTCGAACTTCTCGCGCAGGTACTTGTTCACCTCATCGCGCGTAATCAGCTTGCGCTTCACGCTATGCACAATCGGCAGGCCCGTGTCCGCGCTGGCGAACGACAGAATCTCGTCCACCGATCGAAACAACTCGTTGGCCTGCGCCTTGGTCAGCGGAGCGTGGGCCGCATCACTCTGCGCGGCCTGGGTCGCGCTGGCTGCATCCGGTGCCGCGCTTGCTGCAGCCGCTGGTGGCGGCGTGTTCGTCTCTGATGCCGCTGGCGTCTGCGCAACGCACGCGGCGCTCAGCATGGCCGCGACGCACAGCATCGCCGCAACCAACGCCGTCAGCCCGCGCATCCGCGGCCCATCGCAACTCTCCGTCAAACCAACCTCTTGCCGCAGCAAACCCACGCCAGACCTCCGCGCAACCGCGTACACGGTCGCTATAATCAACAGTGTACGCAGTTCCGCGCACCCTCCGAAATGACCACCCCACTCCAATCCGCCGACGCATCTCTCGCCGCCCTGCTGCGCGGCGCAGCCGTCGCCCCGCTCGACTCCACCGGCTGGCTGCGCGTCTCCGGCCCCGACCGCGTCCGCTGGCTCAACGGCATGGTCACCAACCACATCCAGCAGCTCACCCCCGGCGCCGGCTGCTACAACTTCGCGCTCAACGCCCAGGGCCAGATCCAGGCCGATCTTACCGCCTTTCTGCTGGAAGACTCCATCCTGATCGAGACCGGCCGCGACCAGATCGAAAAGCTCCTCGACCATCTCAATCGCTTCATCATCATGGACGACGTCGAGCTCGCCGACATCACCGCCGAGCGCCGCGGCCTGCTCATCGCGGGCCCGGATGCAGGCCGCCTTCTCGCTGCCATCGGCCTCTCTTGCGACCCCACAGAGCCTCTCCAACTGACTCATCTCACCTGGCGCGCCGCCACCGTCGATCTCATCCACGCCTACAGTCCGCTCGTTCCCCGATTCGAACTCTGGACGGGCTCCGCAACCATCGCCGCGCTCACCGCGGACCTCTTCGCCGCTGGAGCCGTCGCAGTCTCCCCCGTTGCCCTCGACCACCTTCGCATCCTCGAAGGCACGCCCCGCTTCGGCACAGACATCCGCAACTCCGATGCAGCCCGCAACCTCCCGCAGGAGACCGGCCAAACTCGCGCCCTGCACTTCACCAAGGGCTGCTACCTCGGCCAGGAGATTGTCGAGCGCATCCACTCGCGTGGCGGCGTCCACCGCGCCTTCTCCGGCTTCGTCCTCACTGGCCCGCTGCCCGCTCCCGGCACACAGCTCGAAGCAGAAGGCAAGCCCGTCGCAGAGCTCACCAGTGTCGGATCCATCCATCTCCCCGAATCCGCAGCCGCGACCGAATCCGGCTCCGAACCCACGCGCGCCACGCCCGGCCCCTTACAGCTTGCCCTCGGCATCATCCGAAGCGAGGTTCTGGCCAACGCGCAGGCCCGCAACCTCACCCTCACCTACCCCGGAGGCGCCGCAACGCCCATTGCCTTGCCCTACGCAGTTCCCTAGCGTATTTTTTTGCTCGTCATTCTGGCGCAGCCAGAATCTCTGTATTCCGTCGTTGTCTGTTTTTGCTCGTCATTCTGCCCCGAGCGAAGTCGTAGGCAGAATCCCCGCATTTTGTTGTTGTCTGTTTTCCATTGCGATTGAATGAATTCATAAGCCACGCATTCAACAGATCACAGAATCCGAACCACCCGAAAGAGTGTCAACCATGTCCGATCAGAACAAGCCCTTCGTCGTCACCGACCGCCGCAAGTTCACCTCCGACGGGACACTGCGTCCCGACGCCGATCCTTCCCCGGAGCGCGAGCCCCGCGAGTCGAGTGAAATTCACGCCGCGCCGTCCGCGCCCCCTCCTCCGCTGGAGTTCAAGTCTCCCCACGCCGTCGAGCCGGAGCCTCCCGCGCCGGCCGCCCCCGATTTCCCCGCCGAATCCGAGCTTCCCCCTCCGCCAACCGCCAGCGAGATGGAGCAGGCCAACGCCGCCTACCAGCAGACCGCCGACCACCTCGACACCGCCGTCCGCGCCGCCAACCCCGGCATGGACCATCCCCTCGCCATGAGCTTCGAGCAGATCGTCCACTCCATCTACATGACCGCGATCCTGCAACTCGGCGGTACCACGAAGCCCGGCGAGCAGCCCCGAATCGACCTCCTGGGAGCGCGCCAGAGCATCGACATGCTCTCCATCCTCGCCGAAAAAACCCGCGGCAACCTCACGCCAGCCGAGTCTCAACTATTGGATAACGCTCTCTTCGAAGTCCGCATGGGCTTCCTCGAGGTCACCCAGGCCCTCGCCCGTTCCGCCGCCAACCGCCAACCCCCACCACCCCCCGGCGTACCCGGCGCGCCCGGCCGCCCCACCATCGTCCGATAGAGACCAATGCAAGCAACCCTCACATTTTTGGGAACCGGAACCTCGATGGGCGTCCCCACGCTCGGCTGCGACTGCGCCGTCTGCGTCTCCGCGGTCTCGCCCGCGCTAGGTGAGCCCGTGCCTTCTCCGCACAACCGCCGCACCCGCCCCTCGGTCCTCATCGCGTGGGAAGGCCACAACGTCGTCATCGACACCGGCCCGGACTTCCACGCCCAGGCCGTGCGCGAGCGCCTTCGCCGCCTCGACGCCGTCCTCTACACCCACGGCCACGCCGACCACATCCTGGGCATGGACGACCTCCGCCCCCTGAGCTTTCACTCGTCCATCGACCTGCCCCTGTACGCCGACGAGCCCACTGCCCAGACCCTGGAGCGCATTTTCAGCTACACCTTCGCCGCCGGCCACCGCTACCCCACTGGCGCGCGCGTCGACCTGCACCGCATCCCCTCGGCCTTCCCCGGCGCCGAGGTCGATCTCTTCGGCGCGCGCTTCCTGCGCGTCCCCGTCACCCATGGCCGCCAGACCATCACCGGATACCGTTTCGGCTCCGCCGCCTACCTCACCGATCTCAGCGACCTTCCCCCGGAGAGCGTTCCCCTGCTGGCCAACCTCGATGTCCTCATCCTCGACGCCCTGCGCCCCGATCCTCACCCCACCCACTCCCACCTCGCCAAATCCATCGCCATCGTCGAGCAGCTCGCGCCCCGCCGCGCCTTCTTCACCCACATCTCCCACGGCCTCGACCACGACTCCACCAACGCCGCGCTTCCGCCCCACATCCGCCTGGCCCACGACGGCCTCCAGATCACCTTCGACATCGCTGCAGAAGCAACCTGCAGCAACCCATCTGTGGAACCGTCATCCTGAGCATTTTTTGAGTTGTCATTCTGAGCGCAGCGAAGAATCCCCGCATTTTCTTTTCATCCAGTAGCCGCAAACTCTTGGCACGTATCAAAGTCCCCATGCGCATCTACCGCCAACTCGCCGAACTCCCCGTCCCGGCCACCCCCGTTGTCGCCACCATCGGCAACTACGACGGCGTCCATCTCGGCCATCAAGGAGTCATCGCCGAGGTCATCCGCCGCGCCCGCGCTCTCTCCGGCCTCTCCGTTGCCATCACATTCGAGCCTCACCCGGCCCGCGTCCTTCACCCGGAGAGGCCGCATCTCTTCCTCACTCCGCTGGTCCGCAAGCTGGAACTGCTCGCGGCCACCGGAATCGACGCCACCCTCGTCCTCCCCTTCACCGACGAGCTGCGCCGCAGCTCTGCCCGCGACTTCGCCACCCGCGTCCTGGCCGGCACCCTTCACGTCACCGAGGTCCACGAGGGCGCAAACTTCCGCTTTGGCCACCAGGCCGAGGCTGGCGTCACCGGTCCCTACGGCCTACAGGCCCTGGGCCGCGAGCTTGGCTTCACCGTCATCATCCATCCCCCACTCAGCCTGCGCAGCGGCACCGTCTCCTCCAGCCGCATCCGCGCGCTCATCTCAGACGGTGCCGTCAGCCAGGCGCGCGTCCTGCTCGGCCGCCCCTTTTCGGTCGACAGCCACCCCGCCTCCGGCCGCGGCTTCGGAACTCGCTACGCCGTTCCCACCGTCAACCTCGAGCCCTACCCCGAGCTTCTCCCCGCCCATGGCGTCTACGTCACCGCGCTCGCCGTCGGCGCAGGCCCCGCCGCCGAAACCTTCCACGCCGTCACCAACGTCGGCATCCGCCCCACCTTCGGCGCCGCATCCTTCGCCGTCGAGTCGCACCTGCTGGACTTCCACCCCATCCCGCTCACCCGGCAGACCCCTCTCCGCCTCACCTTCCTCCTCCGCCTCCGCCCCGAGCAGCGCTTCGCCGACATCGAAACCCTGCGCGCCCAGATCGCCCGCGACGTCGCCCGCGCCCGCCGCTACTTCGCCCTCTGCAACTTGCTTGCCTGATCCTACTGACGCGCTGGCCCCGTCGTCCCATCACTCGGCGCAGCCTTCGGAGCCGCATTCTCATCCGGCTCGATCGCGTCCGGGTTCTGCTCCGCCGGGGCCTTGGGAATCGCCTTCACCACCGGCGAGCCCACCGCCGGCGTCAGCGGCAGCTCCAGCTCCTTCTTCGGAGCGTCCCCCTCCGGGAACGCCTCCGTCGGCTTGCCCGCAATCGCCGCCTTCATAAAGTCCATCCACATCGGCAGCGCCGCCCGCGCTCCCGTCTCTTTCTCGCCCAGCGTCTGCCGGTCGTCGAACCCGATCCACGTCCCGCACGTCACTGAAGGCGAAAACCCGATGAACCACGCGTCCGTATAGTCGTTGGTCGTCCCCGTCTTGCCGCCCAGCGGATGCTTCAGCGCCGCCGCCGCCGCGCCCGTGCCCATCCGTGTCACCGCCTGCAGGAACATCATCATCGTCCGCGCTGTCTCCACCGAGATCACCTCCGTGACCTCGGGCGGAGGCTCCTCCATCGGCAGCCCGTCCGCCCGCACCACCCTGCGAATGGTGTGCGGCTCGATCCGTATTCCGTCGTTGGGAAAGACGCTGTACGCCCCCACCTGCTCGATCAGCGAGATGTCCGCCGCGCCGATCGCCACCGGCAGGAACGCCGGAATAGTGCTGGTCACTCCGAAGCGGTGCGCCGTCGCAATCACCGTGCCGATCCCCACCTTGTCGGCCAGCTTCAGCGCCGGAATGTTTCTCGACTCGGCAAACGCATTCAGCAGCGTCATCGACCCCTTGTAGTCGCCCTCGTAGTTGTGCGGCGTGTACGGCCCGTTGGGCGTGTAAAAACTCACCGGCCCATCCACAATCAGGTCCGTCGGCTTGGCCCCAGCCTCCACCGCCGTCGTATAGACGTACGGCTTTAAGGACGAACCCACCTCCCGCTCCGACTGTGTCGCCCGGTTGAACTGCGACAGCGCGAAGTCCCGTCCGCCCACCATCGCCAGCACCTCGCCGTTGGAGTTATCCACCGCCATCAGCGAAGCCTGCGCGCCCGTGTCCTGCTCCAGTTCGGCGTGCTGCACTCCGTCCGCCGAGCTATCGCCCAGCCGCACGTACACCACATCCCCCACCCTCAGAAAGCTGTCTCCCCCCGTATTTGGCGAAATAGTCTTCTGCGTCCACGCCCAGTCCGCCTGCGTCATCACCGCGCGCGTCGGGCCGATCTTCACCATCACCCGCTCCGGCTCCGCCTCCGTCACCAGCGCGTGATAGTATCCGCCCCGCTCGATCTCGCCCGCCCAGTCCGGATGTCTGTACGTCTCCAGGTCCGTCCCCGCCGACGCTACATTCTGCAGGTTCCCCTTCCACCCGTGCCTTCGCTCGTATGCCGCCGTCCCGTCCAGCACCGCCTTGTTGGCCACCAACTGCAGGGCCAGGTCGAGCGTCGTATACACCTTCAACCCCGCGCCCTGCACCTCTTCCGCCCCATACTCCTTCTCCAGTTGCTGCCGCACCTCCTCCACAAAGTACGGCGCAACCGAGTTGGGCGGCGGCTCGATCTTCAGCCCCAGCGGCATCGCCTCGGCCTCCTCCTCCTGCTCGCGCGTAATCTTCTTGTCCGCCAGCATCTCGCTCAGCACCAGGTTGCGCCGCTTCAGCGCCCGCTCCGGATGGTTGATCGGCGAGTAGGACTCCGCGCCCTTGGGCAGCGCCGCCAGCAGCGCAGCCTCCGGCAGCGTCAGCTCACCCACATGCTTGCTGAAGTAGTACTCCGACGCCGCCTCGAACCCATACGTCCCATGCCCCAGATAGATCTGGTTCGCATACATCGCAAAGATCTGGTCCTTGGTGAACACCCGCTCAATCTGCACCGAGAGCAGAATCTCCTGCAGCTTCCGCCCATACGTCTTCTCGTTGGACAGAAACAAATTCCGCGCCAGTTGCATGGTCAGCGTCGACGAGCCCTGCGCCCGGCTGCGCGAGTGCAGGTCCCGCCACGCCGCGCCCACCGCCCGCACCAGGTTCACTCCCCAGTTCCGCTCGAACGTCTTGTCCTCAATCGACAGCAGAGCGTCCCGCAGCACCGGCGGGAACGCCGTATATGGAACCACCACCCGCCGCTCCAGCGCGAACGACCCGATCTCCCGCCCATGGATGTCCAGCAGTTCGGTCGTCGTGCTCGGACGATACCGCGCCAGATCGTCCATCTGCGGCAGGTCGATCGAGTACACCAGCATCAGCCCGCACAGTACCCCAAACACCGCCGACAGCCCAAGCAGCACCGTAAACGTCGCCCGCGACGCAAGGTGCCGCGTGTGGTACGCAGGCCCATGCAGCACGTTCCCACCGGAGAAGCGCCCAAAATGCCGGCGCCACCACCCCCGCTTCTCCGGCTCCGGGAACTCTGGCTCGTTACTGAATAAACTGGGCACCGCACCCTCACCATAGCACGGCCGCCCGCCCCATTCGCCCTGCAAATCCCCCAATGTAGCCGCACTTGTTATTGAGATAGATGCGGCTCTCCACGCCGTGGAGCAGCCCCCATTTTTTGCCCTTCCGTGAGAGCATGGGGCTTCCGCCTCACGCATAAGGCCAATTGATTCAACGGGCTTTTGTCCTGGTTCCACTCGCCGCGACCATCAACCGTTCGACGCGCTCTCTTCGGCCTTCAATTGACGACTGGATTAGTCCTATATATAATCCACTTAGAAGCCAGCACCTCACAGGTGCTCGACAGGTTCCCGACCCATGAGTCCGCAGACGATTCCGCTCTCCGATCTCGCCGTTGGTACACACGCCCTCATCTCCAAGATGGGGGACGATCCGCATCTTTGCTATCTGCGCTGCATGGGCTTCTGTCCCGGAGCGCATGTGGAGCTGGTCCGGCGCGTCTCCGGCGGCGCGCTCTCGGTCTACCGCGTGGACGACGCCGATGTCGCCCTGCGTCAGGCGACGGCGGCCCTCATCTCCGTCAGGATGGAAGGCTGATTGCCAGGATTCCGTACAGTAGCGATTATTGGCCCCCCCAATGTAGGCAAGTCCACGGTCTTCAACCGGCTCACTGGCCTGCGCCAGAAGGTCGGCAACTACTCCGGCGTCACCGTGGAGCAGCACGAGGGCCAGATCAAGGGCACGCGCACCAAACTCCTCGACCTGCCCGGCGTCTGGAGCCTGGAGGGCGACGAGTCCGACAGCTCATCCGAGGACCAGTGCATCGCCGTGCGCGCGCTGCGCGGAGAGATTGAAGGTCAGGCACGTCCCGAGGCAGTCCTCCTCATCCTCGATGCCACCCAGCTCCATCGCCAGATGACTCTGGCTCGCCAGGTCATCGCGCACAAACTGCCCACGCTGGTGGTCGTCAACATGACCGACGTTCTGGCCGCGCGCGATGGCTATCTCGACCCCCTCTCGCTGGCCCAGACACTCAACTCTCCGGTCGCCATGGTCAGCGCAGGCACCGGCGTCGGCATGGACGCCATTCGCCGCTTCATCGGCGTCAAGACCGCCTCCGCCAAGTCCCCGCTGCTGCCCGTCATGCAGCCCCGCGTCGAGCAGCGCCAGATCGGCTGTCCGCGCAGCATGTCCGAGATTGAGAACCAGGGCCTCTACCGCCGTCCGCTGCCCTCCGAGTGGTCGCGCCGCATCGACCGCGTCGCCCTCCATCCCGTCTTTGGCCCCGCCCTGTTCTTCATCATCACCCTGGGTGTCTTCCAGACCGTCTTCCGCGTCGCCGCTCCCGCCAGCAATCTCTTCCAGAAGCTGCTGACCGCGTTCGGCGTCTGGTTTGGCGCATTCATCCCCCCAGGCGTAATGCACTCGCTGGTGATCGACGGCCTGTGGACGGGCGTCGTCTCGGTGCTTACCTTCCTGCCGCTGATCCTGCTTCTCTTCCTGGTCATCGCGCTGCTGGAAGACTCCGGCTACATGGCGCGCGCCGCCGTCATCGCCGACCGCACCATGTACCGCTTCGGACTCAGCGGTCGCTCGTTTTTGCCGCTGCTGTCGGCCTACGCCTGCGCCGTGCCCGCCATCATGGCCACGCGCACCATCTCCAGCCGCCGCGACCGCCTCACCACCATTCTGGTCGCGCCATTTATGACATGCTCCGCGCGGCTGCCGCTCTACACCATGATCATCGCCGCGTTCATCCCGGACCGTCCCGTCGTCGGCCAGTTCCTCGGCCTGCGCGCCTGCGCCATGATGGGCCTCTACGCCATTGGGATGGTCGCCGCGCTCATCACCTCGCGCCTGTTGCACTTCTCGCTCCTGCGCAAGGACGACGCCGCCTTCGCCATCGAGCTGCCGGAGTTCCGCCTTCCTCTCTGGCGTTCCCTGGGAATCAACCTCCTCGACCGCGCGCGCATCTTCGTCCGTCAGGTCGGAACCATCATTCTGGTCACCAGCCTCGCCGTCTGGATGCTGGCCAACTTCCCCGTGCATCACGGCCAGCTCAGCCCCATCAACCAGAGCTACATCGGCTCCATCGGCAACGCAATGGAACCCGCGCTCCGCCCGTTGGGCCTCGACCGCAACGTGGGAGTCGCCCTGCTCACCGCCTTCGCCGCGCGCGAGACCGTCGTCAGTACCCTCGGCACGCTCTACCAGACGCCCAAGGTCGGCCTCGCGCTGCGCGGCTCCATCGGCCTTGCCGGCGCGCTCTCCCTGCTTGTCTTCTTTGCCCTGGCCATGCAATGCACCTCCACGCTGGCCACCGTCAAGCGCGAGACCAACAGTTGGCGATGGCCCCTCTTCCAGTTCGCCTACATGAGCGCTGTCGCCTACACCATGGCTTGGATCACATTCCACCTCAGCACCTGGTTATTGCAGAGATAAAAATCTCCACGCGACGCAAACCCCCATTGCGTGGCACACTGTTACGCATGGACACCCGGGACACGCAACATCTCATCGAGGCGCTCACCAGCAACTGGCAGACCGAGATGCGCGGCTATCACACCTACAACGCGCTCTCGTTGCAGGCCATCGACCCGCAGCAGTGCCGTTCGCTGCATCATCTTGCCCTGGCCGAGCAGCACCACGCCGATCTCTGGGCCAGCCGCCTCACCGCCCTCGGCGCGCCCGTCCCCGAGTACTCCGGCAGCGAAGGCGGCGAGGCCGATTCGCTCTCCATCCGCATCGGCGGCCTCGATCTTGCCCTGCGCCGTCTGGAACTCGACGAGAGCCGAGACATCGCGCACTACGGCAAGCAGATCGAGGAACTCGGCGACGAACCCACCATCGCCATCCTCAAAACTGTGCTGGAGGACGAGCGCGAGCACTACATCACCCTGGGCAATCTCATCCGCCGCGTTCTTCCGCCCGTCAAGCTGGAGCCGGCGCAGGCCAAGCGCGCGCTGGACGATCTGATGGCCGCCCGCGACAAGGGAAAGGCCCGCTCCGCCAGTTGGATTGGCGACGCCATCTACGGCGTCAACGACGGCCTCGGGGCCATCTTCGGCATCGTCTCCGGCGTCTCCGGGGCCACCGAAGCCAGCCCCAGCGGAGCGCACTACGTCCTCATCGCGGGCCTCGCCGGAATCTTCGCCTCCGCGCTCTCCATGGGCGCGGGCGCGTATCTGGCCGCCAAGAGCGAGCGCGAGATCTACGAGGCCGAGTACGAGCGCGAGCGCGAGGCCGTCGAGTACAACGAGTCCGAGGCCCGCGAGCTTCTCTCCCTCACCTACCAGGTCCGCGGCCTCACCGCCGAGGACGCCGACCACTTCGTCGGCCACATCGCCGAGAAGAAGGAGCAGCTCGTCGAAGTGCTGGCCCGCGAGCGCCTGCACATCAGCGAGGAGGGACTCAGCAAGCCCTGGGTCTCGGCTACCTCCGGCGCGCTCTCCACCGCCGTCGGGGCCTTCATCCCGGTGCTTCCGTTCTTCTTCATGTCCGGGATTCCCGCCATCGTCGTCGCCGCCATCATCTCGCTCATCGCGCACTTCGCCGTGGGCGCGGCCAAGTCCCTCATCACCATCCGCTCCTGGTGGGCCAGCGGCCTGGAGATGACCGCCGTCGGCGCCCTCGAAGGCGTCGTCACCTACGTCATCGGCATCGGCATAGGCCACCTCGCCGGATCGTAACTCTCGGCTGTGGCACCGGAATTGCGTCTTGTGTACGAAAAAGTACTAAAGTCTAACTTCTAAAGCACTTAAGTCTGGACTTTTTTGTCCAGGTCTGTACTAAATCTGGACATGGTCTGGACTTCGTACCCCTGAAATCTGCATTTTTACCCCCCGCCAGGCCCGGCCCGAGTCCCCCTCCGGCACGACGCTGGCTGCTGCGTGCCCCTGTATTAATTATACCGCTGGTGTCAAGCGGATTCGCGAGAGCCAGCGCGTCAGCCAGCCCATCTTTGCCCGCACCCTCAACACCAGCAAGTCCACCGTGGAGATGTGGGAGAGCGGCGTAAAAAAGCCCAGCGGCATGGCCGTCAAGCTCCTCACCATCGTCCAGAAGCACGGCCTGCAAATGCTCGCCTGAGTCCGCCGCGGGAAGAATGTGGCCGACATGATCCCGGGTCTCAAAATCGAGACCTGAGGCATCCGGCACTACGTAATCTGGACAGTTTGGTAAAAGGACTTCAAGTGGAGTGTTCACGAGATCATACTGTTCCGTCTATAACTAAGGCTGAGCGACTAGAGTGCGCACTGTATTCCGAAAGAATATGAAACTGGGCGAATTGTTGTTTTCAATATTCATATTGGGAGTGATGTTTTCAGCCCAACGGGATTTTTCAGTACCTACAATTTGCGGTCCTTTCGCCGATAGCGACTTCGCACCACCTTGGTAAACGGCATTCGCAAGCGTCTCCCAAGTTCCACATATGCTGTCATTGAGATATGCAGCAAGTACGTCGGACTTCGCATTTGGATATGCTGCTTTGACAGCAGGGAGGTCGCCCAAAAACCACGCTTCTCCTTCTTCGATGGCTATACAGAAGCGTGTAATTGGCGCAGGATGACATGAGTGAAGAATCCCGTTTAGCTCACCTAAAAAGTCACAAAGGAACTTGTCATCTAGATCGCAGATAAACAGTACAGCAGCACTAAACGTGGGAGGATACCCAGCAAAAGTCTTGCCGTACCCCTTCAACAGCTTCGGAAGGTTGTCCAGGAGAATCCGCTTACTCGCAGATTCAGTATCATTCATGTTCTTTGGGATGCGTCCTATGCCTTTATAGGAGTGGATGCGGAAAGTGTCTTCAGCGTTCTTGAGCTTAGGAAACAGAATTTCTAAAGCCTTCATGCCCGACAAATCTTCAACGAGGATTTCGAGGTGCATGATTACCTCGCATCCAAATAGTCGCTGTACCAGAGACCACCTAGGGGCAGGCCTTCATTGACCATATTCACGACTGTCGGGTCGTCGCTAGCACGTCTGATGAGGGAGAATCCGTCTTCTCCTTTTTCCAAAACCCAAACCTCATCAGGAGAAAGAGCATCAACAAAATACGGTTGATGCGTTGTTACGAACACTTGAGAACCTAATCGTTGGTTGGATGCATGGTCGCGAAATTCTAGAGCAAGAGACTCCAGCAGCTTGTGGTACAGACCATTTTCTGGCTCTTCCACGCATAGGAATGGAGGTGGTGTTGGATCTTCGAGTAGCAGCAGATATGCAAATATCTTTAATGTTCCGTCTGACATTTGTTGAGCATAGAACGGATCTTCAAAACCTCGATCATTGAAACGGAGGAGTAATCGACCATCTGGGGTTTTCTCGGTATCAATTTTTCTGACACCAGGAATTTTCTCAGCAATACGGTCAAGAATTGTACGAAACCTCTTCGGATACTCGCGTTCCATAAACTGAACAACATTACCCAAATTGTCGCCATGGATGTTTAGGTGCTTTTGTGGTCCAGCAAGCGGCAAACTACGTGCAGCATCTGGGTTAAAGTAGCTCAAGTACCATCCTTCAATAAAGCGACGAAATGCTGAAATCCGAGGATGCTGCTTCAATGAACCGAGCGTAGCAATTCCTAGTTTGCGCATATCTTCAAGTTCGACGACCTCTGTTTCACGACTCTCCTCATTATCTTCATTATTTTCTATTGTTTGAATCAGGTGAGAGAGGTCAAACTTTTCATTAGTCTCGTCGATTTGGAGCCCTTCTTCTTCGCCCTTCCAGACTATCCCCCTCCCCTCATTGAGAATGAGAAAGGAGAATGGCCGACCATGCTTCTGGCCTTTCCGCCTCTGACGAAGACGCTCCCTTAGGACAAATGGACGTCCTGATGAATCTCTATCAATCGAAAGTTCGTATGTAATGGGTCGCGCGTTTGCTTCTTCTTTGTAGTAGACCTCAAATACGATTGGGCCATGCGTGCCTTGTGACCTTACACGGTCAAAGCCTCCACGACCTCGGGCATCAAACGCTTCCTCAACACCAGTCTTTAAGCAATCTGCCAAGAAACCGAAGGCGTCGAAAAGGGTGCTTTTGCCGACACCGTTCTTCCCAATCACAGCAGTCATCGGAGTGAGAGGTTCTGGTTCCTGAATACTCAAAACTCTTCCGAGCGTCACATCACGCAGTGAACGAAAGTTGTGTATGCGGATACCTTCAATTCTTGCCATAGTCCGCCTTCTTTACTGAGAGCGACTGCTGAAACAAATATATCAGGATGTCGTCGGGACAACTCTAGGCCCTTAGGATTGGGCCGTGGTCTTTGCACGTATCACGATCAATAAGAAATATGATCCGCCATAACTGTGGTGCTATCGCCAGACGGACCAGCCGCGGCGGTTCAGGCTGTAGAAGAGCACGGCGAGGCAGCTTCCGCTGAGCGCCAGCAGCCCGCAGCCGTGTACGACGCGCCCGAAGAGCAGGTCGCCCACGCCGAAGAGCATCGCGTACACCAGCGTGAACCCCAGCACCCAGTGGAAGAAGTTGTAGCGCAGGGTTGGGTCGCGCTGGGCGGTGAGCGAGTCTGGATCGGATGCAATGATTCCGGATTGCGCGAAGCGCCGCCAGCCCAGCGCGGCGGGGCGCACGCGGTCGTAGAAGGCTTGCAGCGTCGCCTCCGTCTCGGGCCGCGTGGCCAGCGTCACCGCCAGCCAGATCGCCGTGGTCAGCAGGGTCGTCGTCAGCATGAGCCACGCGAAGGCGTGCGGGTCGTCCTGGTTCAGCGGCGCGAGCGCCAGCGCCGGATCGATCCGGTGCAGCGCGCGCACGGCCGGTAGGCCGAAGCGACTCTCCAGCGTCAGCGAGATGGTCGCCGCCGCGGTCATCGCCGCAATCTCGCTCCACGCGTTGATCCTCCACCAGTACCAGCGCAGGATGAAGACCAGTCCCGCGCCCGCGCCTAGCGACAGCAGGAACTTCCACGCCGTGGCAATCGACGCGCCGTGTGTGAGTATGAATCCGGCGGCCGAGGCGGAGAGTATGGCAACCAGAATCGTCGCGATGCGCGAGGCCGCAACGTAGTGCCGGGCTGATTTGTCCGGTGCGAAGAAGCGCTTGTAGATGTCGTTGATCATGTACGACGCGCCCAGGTTCAGGTGCGTCCCGATGGTGGACATATACGCCGCCGCGAACCCGGCCAGCATCAGCCCGCGCAGGCTGGGCGGCAGGTAATGCACCATCACCCACACATACGCGCCCTCCATGCCTCCCTGCGCGGCCGTCGGGTTGGGCAGCAGGACAAGCGCGACGAGGGCCGTCAGAATCCACGGCCACGGACGCAGCGCGTAGTGGGCAATGTTGAACCACAGTGTCGCGCCGAGGGAGTGCTTCTCGTTCTTCGCCGAGAAGATGCGCTGCGCGATGTATCCGCCGCCTCCCGGCTCGGCCCCCGGATACCAGCTCGCCCACCAGTTCAGGCTCAGCAGCACAAGGAAGCTGAGGAAGAACGGCGACGCGGACGATGGGATAAACGCCAGCGTGTCGCGCGCATGTCCATTGATGGCGTGCGTAGCGTCGAAGGCGCGCACGTGCGCGGCCAGCGGCCCCATTCCGCCGACGGCATGAACGGCGAAGTACGCCAGCAGGCACACCATGCTCATCTTCAGGATGAATTGCATGAAGTCTGTCCACAGCACGGCCCACAGGCCGGAGACGGCGTTATACGCCAGCGTCAGCGCCAGGCAGCAGAAGACCCCGGTGAGTTGCTGGCGCGTCGTCGTCAACCCCAGCGTCAGCGCGAGAATCTTCGCCATCGCCAGGTTCACCCATCCCATGATGATGGTGTTCACCGGGAAGGCGAGGTAGACGGCGCGGAATCCGCGCAGGAACGTCGCGGGCCGCCCCGAGTAGCGCAGCTCGGCGAATTCCATGTCGGTGAGCACGCGCGCGCGTCGCCACAGCGGAGCGAAGAAGAAGACGGTGAGCATCCCCGAGAGCAGGAATGACCACCACAGCCAGTTGCCCGCGATCCCCTGCGCGTAGATGAGGCCGGTGACCACCAGCGGCGTGTCCGCGCCGAAGGTGGTGGCCACCATCGACGTGCCCGCCAGCCACCAACTGACGTTGCGCCCGGAGAGAAAGAACTCCCCGATGTTGCCCGACGCGCGCTTCATGTAGAAGAAGCCGATGGCCAGGTTCAGCGCGAAGTATGCGGCGATCACCAGCCAGTCGAGCGGGGTCAGAATCATCGGTCCTCATTGCTCGCGGCCAACACCGGAGCGCTTCCTGAGCAGCCTATCATCGCGCATCCGCCGCCCGCAAAGGCCGCTCGCAGACTCTGTGCTTTGGATATGCCTCGTGCTAACCTCAGAGGCGCAGCGGAATCGCGCGCGATCGGGAAGAGAATCGTGTGAAGATGGTGCAGAACATCGCGCGGAAAGACGCACAAGAATCTCGCGCGCGAACGCGCAAGATTCAGGGCAAAGAAGCGAATGGGGAAGCAGAGCAATCCCAACCCAATGCGCCAAGCCGTACGTCTCAGTGGTGAGACCTGCGGCAGAATTGCGCGCCGCTGCATCTCGCTGGGCCTGGCGATTTTCTTTGCGACAAACTTGGCAACGAGTGCGCGCGCGCAGACCCAGGCCACCACTCTTCCGCTGATGCTTCCTTCCGCAATTGTCTTCGACGCGGCCGGCAATCTCTACTTCGTCGAGACGGGCAATCACGTCGTGCGCAAGCTCTCGTCCGCTGGAATCGTCACCACGGTCGCGGGCAACGGTGTGCAGGGTTTTTCCGGCGACAACGGCCCCGCCACCGCCGCCCAGCTCGACTCGCCCGCCGGACTTGCGCTCGACTCCGTCGGCGATCTCTTTATCGCCGACAGCCACAACCACCGCATCCGCGAGGTCTCTTCCGCCACCGGAACCATCACGACCATCGCCGGCACAGGCGCGCCCGGCTTCTCCGGCGATGGCGGCCCGGCGACAGCCGCACAGCTTGACCTGCCCACCGCGCTCGCGCTCGACGCGTCGGGAAACTTGTACGTGGCCGACACCAACAACCACCGCGTGCGCTGGATCGCAGCCGCCACTGGTGTCATCGCAACCGTCGCGGGCAACGGCATCGAGGCCTTCGCCGGAGACAACGGTCCGGCGACCGCGGCCTCCATCGACTCGCCCAACGGCCTCGCGCTCGACTCCTCCGGCAACCTCACCATCTCCGACACGCACAACGGGCGCCTGCGCAGGGTGAGCGCGGCCACCGGCCTCATCTCCACCATCGCCGGCGCGGGAGTCGTTGGCGGCAATGTGCAGGCGTTCGGCGGCGACAACGGCCCCGCAACCGCCGCCGGCCTCGCCCTGCCGCGAGGCCTCACGATGGACTCCGCCGGCAATCTCTACTTTGCCGACAGCGCCAACCATCGCATCCGGCGCATCTCGCCCACCGGCACAATCACCACCGTCGCGGGGCAGGGAACCGAGACCTTCGCCGGAGACAACGCGCCCGCGGTTACGGCCAGCCTCGACTCGCCGCGGTCGGTTGCCATCTCGCCCGCCGGCCTGCTCACGCTGGCCGACACCTCCAACCAGCGCATCCGCCAGCTCGACGCGCTGCCCGCGCCGGGGCCAGACATCCACACCATCGCGGGGCTTGGGACGACTTCCTCCTCGGAGACGCTCTCCTTGAGTGGGCCGTCGGTTGTGGCCTACGGCAGCGGCTCGGTCACCGCAACGCTGACCGCGTCGTGCACTGCAACCGGCAGCGTTACATTTTTGGATACATACAGCGGAACGCAGACCACGCTGGGCGCCGCCAACCTCAACTCAGACGCGGCAACCATCAGCACCTCCGCGCTGGCCGCCGCCGCGCACAGCATCGTCGCAACATACCCAGGCGATGCGACACACCCCGCCGCGCAGTCCTCCGCGCTGGCGTTGACCGTGTCGCCGCTGGCCATCACCGCCGCGCCCAACCCCGCATCCATCCTCTACGGCCAACCCATCCCCGCGCTCAGCGGTACGCTCACGGGCGTGCTCGCGCAGGACGCAGGAAATGTTGCGGCGGTCTTCACCAGTAGCGCTGTTGCCTTATCTCCCATCGGATCTTATCCCATCGCCGCCACGCTCACCGGCAGCGCGTCGGGCAACTATTCTGTCTCCACGACGTCCGCCGCCAATCTCAGCATCGCGCAGGCGCCCACGCAGACCTCGCTCTCCGCCTCCACCAACTCGCCCGGCCTGGGCCTTCCCGTCACCCTCACCGTGCAAGCCTCCAGCACCACCAGCGGCATTCCCACGGGCACCACCACGCTGCTCGACGGCAGCACTAAGCTCTCCATCGTTCCGCTCTCGGCCGGTGGCGCGGCGACATTCACCACCAGCTCTCTCTCGCTCGGCGCGCACAACCTCAGCGCGTCTTACTCCGGCGACGCAAACTTCCTTCCCAGCAGCTCAGCGACTGCGGAGCTTGCGGTGGGCGCGGCGTCGGACTTCACGATGACGGCGACGGGCTCGACCGCGCAGAGCATTCCGGCGGGAAGCGCGGCCACCTACAGCTTCTCTGTTGCGATGCAGGGCGCGGCAATGTCCAGCCCCATCGCGCTCGCCGTCCAGGGAGTCCCGCTGGGCGCGACCTCGTCGATCAACCCCTCCTACATTCCGCCCGGCGGCGCGGTCACCAGCTTCACCGTGACGATTCAAACGCCGCTTCCTCTCGCCGCGCTCGACAAACCCTCGCGTCCGTTCGTTCCACCGTCTGCAATCTCTGGGATACAGGCGGCGTTGGCGATTCTTCTGCTGCCGATGATCGGATTCGCGCGGCGACGCAAGGCGGTCCTCCTATTCATGGCCGCTACATCCTGCATCCTGCTGGCAACGCTGGCCACCGGATGCGGCAATCGCATCAACCCGGACAACGAGTCCATCAGTTCGACCACCTACACGCTCACCGTCACCGGAACCGCGACCGGCCCCACCGGAGCCGCCCTGCAACACTCCGCCGTCGTCACCCTGCAAGTCCTGCAATAGAGCTTGCGCGGGATCGTGCACATTGTCTCAGATGAAAAATCTAACCCGGTCCCAGCATTCGCAGCAGGAAGAACAGCGCCACGCCCGCGAAGAAGACCAGCGCCATCCGCACGCCCGGCTCGCGGTTCACCTCCGGGACCAGGTCGGTGGCCGCTACATAGATCGTCACTCCCGCCGACAGCGGCAGCCCGGCCTTCACCCAGCCCGGCTCCAGGTTGATCGCCAGCACACCCAGCACCGTCGTCGCGCCCAGGAACAACGCCGAGTTCAGCGCCGCCCTCCGCCCCTGTCCTCCGGCCAGCATCACGCTGGCCACCGTAAATCCCTCGGGAATCTTGTGCAGGAAGATCGCGATAAACAGCACCCATCCCAGCCACGTCGAAACCACAAACCCAGACCCAATCGCCACGCCGTCGAAGAAGGTGTGCGTGGCCAGACCAAGCATCACCGTGTAGCTGCTCTTGGTGGTGATCTGTTCGTGGTGGTGGGTCTCCTCGCCGAAGTGAAAGTGCGCCACCAGGGTGTGCTCCAGCAGATGCACCGCGCAGTATCCGACAAGAACCAGCGGAGCGGCCCAGTGCGCGTTCAGGGCGAAGGCCTCGGGCAGCATCTCCAGCAGCGCCGCCGCCAGCATGAAGCCCGCCCCCAGCGCCATGAAGTATCGCAGCGCCCGCGCCGAAGGCGATCGCCACACCAGCAGAAACCCGCCCAAATAATCCGCCAGCCCGGCAAACAGCCCAAGCGCAAGCGCGAGCCAGAAGCGTGTCGTCGGCATTGCAGAAATGTTCATCGCCGCGTCACCCGCTATGGCGAATGTTCAGCACATCGCCATCCTTCACAGGATAGTCCTTGCCTTCGAGCCGCAGCGTTCCCTCCGCCCGCGCCGCCGCCTCGGAGCCCGCCGCCAGCAGCGTGTCCCAGTGGATCGTCTCGGCGCGGATGAAGTACTTCTCCAGATCGGAGTGGATCGCCCCGGCCGCCTCCTGCGCGCGGCAGTTCGCGGGAATCGTCCAGGCGCGCGTCTCCGGCTCGCCAATGGTGAAGAAGCTTGCCAGCCCGAGCAACTCGTAGCTCTTGCGGATCAGCCGCACCAGCCCGCTCTCGGTCAGGCCGTAGCCCTCCAGAAACTCCGCCGCTTCCTCGTCCTCCATCTCGGCCAGCTCGGCTTCGACCTTGCCGCAGATCGCCGTCGCCCCGGAGTTGGGCCGCGCGGCCGCCTCGGTCAGTCCATACTTCGCCACCGCCGCCTCCACGTCCGCGCCCAGCGTCGTACTCTCGGAGATATTAAGCACGTACAGGATCGGCTTCTGCGAGAGGAACACAAACCCGCGCACCAGCTTCTTCTCCTCCGCCGTCAGCTCCATCTCGCGCAGCGGCCTCTCCGCCTCGGTCTGCGCCTTGCAGCGCAGCAGCAGCGCATGCTCGCGTTCCAGCTCCGCGGTCTTCTGCTTCTTCATGTCCTTGGCCACGCGCTCCAGCCGCTTCTCGATCTGGCCGAGGTCGCTGACGATCAGTTCGATCTCCACGTTGCCGATGTCGCGCAGCGGGTCGATCGGCCCCACATGCGGAATCGTGTCGTCCTCGAACGCGCGCAGCACGTGGATGATCGCGTCCACATTGCGCAGGCTGGTCAGAAACGAAGTTTCCTTCAGCGCGTCCTCGCCGATCGCCGCCAGGTCCGCGTACTCCACCGTCGCGTACACCGTCTTGCGCGTCCCGGCCAGCGCGGCCAGCTTGTCCAGCCGAGCGTCGGGAACTCGAGCGATCCCGATGTGCGCCTCGCGCGAGTGGCCGAAGCTCTCCGTCTTCGCCTTGGTCAGGATCTTGAACAGCGAAGTCTTACCCACCTGCGGCAGGCCGATAATTCCAGTTTTCATCTCTCTACAATTCTACCCGCATCGGCGAACCGCCCTCCGCCGCCATAAGCACTAGACCAAATCCCGCCCGATCAGCCGCCGTATCCGTTCCTTCGTCGGCGGATGGGTCGAAAACAGTCTCCCCACGCCACCGCCGATCAGCGGCGCAATGATAAACATGTGTGCGGTGGACGCCGACGCCTGTAGAGGAATGCGCTTGGAGTAGTTCTCCAGCTTCTCGAGCGCCCGCGCCAGCGCATACGGATTGCCTGTCGTATGCGCGCCCGTCGCGTCGGCCTCGTACTCGCGCGAGCGCGAGATGGCAAGCTGAATCAGACTCGCCGCAATCGGCGCCACAATCAGCATCAACAGCGCGCCCAGTCCGCCGCCTCCGCGTTCCCTGCGTCCGCCGCCTCCGCCATAGCCGAAGAGCGTCGCCCAGTAACCCATGCGCGCAATCAGCGTGATCGCGCCCGCCAGCGTCGCGGCAATCGAGCTGGTCAGAATGTCGCGGTTCTTTACGTGGCCCAGCTCGTGCGCCAGTACGCCCTCCAGCTCCTCATCTGTCAGCAGCCCAAGGATTCCGTGTGTCACCGCAACCGACGCGTGCTGCGGGTTCCTGCCCGTTGCAAACGCATTCGGCGATTCACTCGGAATCACATAGATCTTCGGCATCGGCAGGCCATCCTTCGCGGCCAGCCGCTCCACCACCTCATAGGCGCGCGGCAACTGCTCGCGCGTCACCGGCTGCGCGCGATACATCTTCAGCGCGATCTTGTCGCTGAAAAAGTACGCCGTAAAGTTCATCGCAACCGAGATGGCGAACGCGATCAGCATTCCGTTCTCTCCGCCGATGCGCTCTCCGATGAAGACCAGAAACAGCATCAGCAAGACCAGCATCAGCGTCGATTTAAAGGTGTTCATAATCTCCTCTGGCCGCGCCCGTCTGCCTCATGCAGCCTCGCTTGCCCCATCACTCCGCGCTAGCCCATTCACTCATTAGACGCCGCAGGCGCGGCCTCGCTGCGAGCCAGCGCGCGCCGCAGCACCACGTCGAACGCCGCCTTGTGCTCCGCGTACTCGGCCTCGCTCAACCGGCCCGCCAGCCGGTCCGTCTCCAGCACAAACAGCTCGTCCTTCAGCGCGCGCAACAGAACGCCCGGTCCCGCAGCCACAACCGCGCCCGTCACGGCGGAAGCCGTAAGTGGGGTGAAACCTTCCCCAGACGGAAGCGACGAATCCGCGCCGGCTACTGCACCGGCCGCTCCGGCCTTCAGCATCACGCCCGCGCCCACCACCAGGGCCAGTCCGAGCAGACTGAGAATCCACCACTTGTACCTCGCCCACGGATCGTTGGTGCCATTCGGGTCGTCCGGCGCGCCCAGCCCGCCGCCCGGCCGTGTGCCGTTCGCTGCCGCCTGCCCGCCGTTGACGGATTGCCCGCCCATGTCTTGTGCCGACCCCTGTGCCGCGCCCTGCGCGTCCTCCTGCGTCTGCGGCAACTGGCCCGTGCCACCGATGCTGAACTCCACCGGCTGCGCAAACGCATGCTGGTGCGCGTCGTAGCTCTGCGCGTTTGCTTCGAGATTAATTGCCTGGAACTCACTCGGTCCCTGGAACTGCATCGTCTTCGGCAGCATCACCGCGACGTCGCCGGTGGGTACGGAGAGCTTCAGCGAGAACGCCTGCTTGCCGGTGTACGGCATGCTGTAGACCACCTGAAAGCGCGTCTCGCCGGGGCGCACCGGAAAGATGAACGCATAGTGTCCGCTGGCCGCGTCCAGCGTCTTCACCTCGGTATTGGTGGGCATGCCGCCGGGCGAGTTGGCCTGAGTCTGAACGATGGTTGCGCCCTTCGGCAGGTAGAAGTCGAAGGTATTGCCTCCAACCTCGGTGCGCGGCGGAGCGCTGGCGTTCATGACCCCGAAGTTCTCGTCCGCCTGCAGCGTCTTGCCGCTGGCGTCCGTCTCCACGCTCAGCACCAGGGCCTCGCCGCTGATGCCGTCGATCTTCGCCGCCGAGTCGTACACGTCGATCTCCACGTTGCTCGCGCCCGGCGTAACGCTCTTGAAGTACTCCGCTCCGCGATGCGTCACATGCAGCAGCGTCTGCCCGCCGTCCGGCGCGTTCACATGGAAGCGCCCCTGCGCGTCGCTGGTCGTCTTGGCAATCTCATTCATGCTCTGCGCCGTGTTGATGACCGCAATCGTATCGCCCGCCGACGGTTTCCCCGTGGTGCGGTCTGTCACCACGCCGGTCAGCGGCGCGGCGAAGGTCGTCGCCGCGCACAGCATCATGCAGCCGAGCAGCAGGAAAATAACAGACGAAAAAGTGCGCAGCGTTCTGGTCGAAGTGCGATTTGTTCTCATTGAATTCGTCAAGGTCAGGGGGTCCAGTTCTCAATCGTCAGATTGGGGATGCGGCTGAATTTGCGCTCGTTATTAGTAACAAGCGTCAGCCTGAGTTGCAGAAAAGACTGCTGAGTAGCGTTCACCGTTTACCAACCTTCGACTTCTTCGGGAGGAGGATCGAACCGGCCTTCTGCATAGAAATCTTTTGGCATTGACCTCAGTGCTTCAAAGGCCCTCATGAGGGCATCGTTCTTCGGCGCAGTAATCGGCTCATCTTTGGCTGGAGTGCGCTTTGTGGGTAGTGGTTTCTTCATGGCTGTGATCTCTGCAAGAAGTATATGGTGTACGCAAGCCTCTACGCCCTGGCGCGACCGCTCTTCATGCCGCGCGCCATCAGCGACTCCATCTCGGCGATTGTCTTCGCGGCTTCATCTTCCAGCGCCCTCCGCTGCTGGTTGTAGTCGGCCTCGGGATACTTGCCCGCGAGGTACTCGAAGTTCAGGTCGCGCAGGTTCTCGTAGATCGCCTCCTTGCGCTCGCGCAGATAGTCCACCCTCGTCTTGTCGGCTTGCACAAACGGGTTCCGCTCCGGCCAGAAGATGTACGCGAAGCAGCCGAGTGTCAATGCGGCAATGGCGGCGATCAGGCTCATTCAGTACTCCGTCTCTCTGCGGATGCGCTCGCGCAACGCCGCGTCCTGTGCATTGGATTCGCCAGGATCGGGAAGGTTGCCGACCGCGTCGCCGCTATCGAATCCTGCCGCGCCAGCCAGCCGCAGCGTCCGCCGCTTCCACATCCACACAATCCCGAAGGTGCCCAGTGTGGCAAGAAAGAAGATAACGGCAGGAACAATCCATGCCGCGTTGTCGAATCCGCCGCGAATGGGCGCGGCCAGAATCGTCGCCCCGTACTTCGCCACAAACCAGTTCAGCACCGCGGTGTCGTTGCCGCCGCTGTCGATCTGCTCGTGCAACTCGCCGATCATCCTCGCCGAATCCGGGCAGCCAACGTGGTTGCACTCCAGCAGCACCTGGTTGCATCCGCAGCTGCACATCAACTCGTGCCCCAGCCGGTTGAAGCGCGACTCGCCCGCGCCCAGCATCACGACAGTCACGACGCACAGCAGCGCAAGCTGCACCGTCCGCGCCCAGAACAGCGGACTGCCCGCGAACCTCGCGCTTCGAAATAGATCGCTGCCGGATTGTGTGCGCCTAGGCATGGGGCACCTTCGCCACATCACTCGCCGCGCCCAGCCCCGCAGCGGGTGGCACGCCAACCGAATCTTCCTGCCGCACTCGCGCCGGCGCGCGAACCAGATTCGGCACCAGCGCAATGAACGTCCCCAGCACCACAATCACCACGCCAATCCATATCCACGCGATCAGCGGATTCAGAAACACCTTGATGATCGGCTGCCCGTTGTCCGGGTTATTGCCCTCGAAGACGGTGTACAGATCGGCCTCGACGGTCGAGTGCAACGCCACAATCGTCGATGCCTGCTCATGGTCCGTCCCCGCGAAGTACGTCCGCTTCTCCGGCGCAAGCTGCGTGATGTACTTGCCATTCTTATACACATCGAGCCGCGCGTAGTCCGTGTCGTACTCCGGCTTGCTGTCCTGCGTGATGCTCTGGCACACCAGCCGGTACGGCCCAATCGCAAGCGTATCGCCGTAGCTCATCTCCATCTCGACGGCCCGGTTGAAAGCTCCGCCCGCAATGCCGATGAACATCACCACAATGCCGAAGTGGATGATGTACCCGCCGTAGCGCCGCGTGTTGCGCCGAACCAGCAGCACCATCGACGAGAGCAGGTTCTTGCCCGTCTGCGCGCGCACCACCGAGGCCCCGCGCGTGAACTCCTCCACAATCGCGGTAATCACGCCCGCCGCCAGCGTAAACGCGATCAGCGAGAAGAAGGTGGACTGCATGTCGTCGCCATCGTTCCATGGACGCAGCCCGGCGATCGTCAGCCCGATAGCCGTTACCGCCATCGCAATCGACGGCAGCACGAAGTTGCGCCGGATCGAGCGCAGCGTGGTCGAGCGCCATGCCAGCAGCGGACCGATGCCGGTGAGGAAGAGTAGAAACAGCCCAATGGGAATGTTCACGCGGTTGTAGTACGGCGCGCCCATGGTCACCTTCGAGCCGGTCACTGCCTCCGAGAGCAGGGGAAACAGCGTCCCCCACAGAACCGTGATGCACGCCGCCAGCAGGATCATGTTGTTGAACAGGAAGCTCGACTCGCGGCTCACCAGCGACTCCAGCTTGTTCTCCGACTTCAGATGGTCGCGGCGAAGAATAAACGTGATGAGGCAGACCAGAAACGCAATGCTGATGAACGTGTAGAACCACGCGCCGATGGGCGACTCCGCGAAGGCGTGGACCGAGCTGATAATTCCCGACCGCGTCAGCAGCGTCCCCAGAATGGTCAGCAGGAAAGTGCTGAAGATCAGCCACACATTCCAGTTCTTCATCATGCCGCGTTTTTCCTGCATCATCACCGAGTGCAGGAACGCGGTGCCCGTCAGCCACGGCATCAGCGAGGCATTCTCCACCGGGTCCCATCCCCAGTAGCCGCCCCAGCCCAGCACGGAGTAGGCCCAGTGCGCGCCCAGAAAGATTCCGCAGGTCAGAAACAGCCACGTCACCATGGTCCAGCGCCGCGTAATGTGGATCCACTTCTCGCCCGGATAGCGCATCATCAGCGCGCCCAGCGCAAACGCAAACGGCACCGCGAAACCAACGTACCCCAGGTACAGCATCGGCGGATGGATCACCATCTCGGGATACTGCAGCAGAACGTTGAGGCCAGCACCGTCCGCCGCCACCGGCCCCGGAGCGATGGAGAACGGCGGCGCGGCAACCGTCAGCAACAGCAGAAAGAAGACCTGGATCGCCGCCAGAATCACCGACGCGAAGGCACTCAGCCGAACGTCGATGCGATACCGCATGCGCACCACAAAGCCGTAGGCGCTCAGCAGCCAAGCCCACAGCAGCAGCGATCCCTCCTGCCCGCTCCACATCGCGGCAAACTTGTACGCCGGGTTCAGCGCGATGTTGCTGTGCGCGCGAATATATACCACCGAAAAATCGTTGGTGAACGCAGCCCACACCAGCGCAAACGCCGCCGCGCACAGCACCACGAAGCTGGCAATCCCGGCCCGCCGCGCCGTCTCGCCCAGGCGGTTCCAGCGCGCCTCCGGGATGCCCGTGATGCGCAGCCCGCCCACGGACCCGCCCCACAGAGCAAAGCCTCCGACGGCAAAGTTATAGACGGTAAGAATGAGCCCCAGCAGCAGGCAGTAGCTTCCGAACTCCGGCATGGGGTGAAGGCTCATCGCCCAGTTATTGTCTCAGATAACGACGCCGGAAAGTAGCCTAGCCAGTGACATGCGTCACATTGAGAAAGTTTTCAGAATTGCGCGCTGAAACGGAACGCCTTACGCCACGGCCTCATGCTCCTGCATAAGCAGTTCGCTCAGGTTCGACAGCAGCAGATCGGGCAGCAGAGGCTTCACCAGGAAGCGCACATTCATCCCCGCATACTCGTACTCCGCGTCCTCCATGCCGCTGATCACCATCACCGGCAGCGCGGGACGCGTCTTGCGCAGTTCGCGCACAAACTCCGCCCCGTTCATCCCCGGCATCACGTGGTCGGTGATGACCGCGCCGATGGGGACGGGAAACTCGTTGCGCCGGAACTGTTCCAGAACGCGCGCCGTATTCAGCGCTGCGATGACGAAGTATCCGGCCCGCTTGAGGATTGCCTGGCGGGTAGCTGCCTGGATCGCGTTGTCGTCGATCAGCAGCACCGCGGAAGTGTTGTCCGGGACGGCGTTCTGCGGGGTCGATTGCTGTCTATTCTCCATCATGAGATGCAACCGCCTCGCCTGCACTGAAGTCTGCGCGGTGTGCTGTGCGAGCAGCCCGGTCCGGACTCGGTTCGGTTCGGTTCGGTTCGGTTCGGTTCGGTTCGGTTCGGTTCGGTTCGGTTCGGTTCGGTTCGGTTCGCATAACTCGCCCTCCGCACTACAACCATAGATGCCAGAACAGCCGCTCGCGTTTCCCCCTCGGTCTCTTTTCTGACCGCTGAATTGCCGGTGATCTCTCCTGTCCTCGGCCCCGCCCCGTATTCTGTGCTGGACTCACCCGGCGCAAAACATTTATAGTTGCCGGGAAAGTTTAAACCCCCACAAGCACGCGCAGCTTACTCGCCGTCCAAGGATAGCCCAAAGTGAACCCCACGAACCTCACCTACATCGACTGGTCTATTATGTTCGTCTACTTCGCGTTTGTGCTGGGCATCGGCTTTATGCTGAAGCGCTATATGCGAACCTCCAACGACTTCTTCCTGGCCGGCCGTTCCATCCCCGCCTGGGTCTGCGGACTGGCCTTCATCTCCACCAACCTGGGCGCGCAGGAGGTCATCGGAATGGGCGCCTCGGGCGCCAAGTACGGCATCGTCACCAGCCACTTCTACTGGATCGGCGCCATCCCCGCCATGTGCTTCGTCGGCATCTTCATGATGCCCTTCTACTACGGCTCCAAGGCGCGCTCCGTGCCCGAGTTCCTGCGCATGAGATTCGACGAGAAGACGCGCGCCGTCAACGCCTTCTCCTTCGCCTTCATGACCATCTTCTCCTCCGGCATCTCCATGTACGCCATGGCGCTGCTCATCCAGGAGCTGGGCCTCTTCCACAACATCCTGCCCGACGCCTACATCTTCCACGTCTCCATCATCCTCTCCGCGCTGATTGTGCTCGGCTACATCTTTCTCGGCGGGCTCACCAGCGCCATCTACAACGAGGTCCTGCAGTTCTTCCTCATCGTCGCCGGCCTGCTTCCCCTGGTCTGGATCGGCCTGCGCAACGTCGGCGGTTGGCAGGGAATCAAGCGCACCCTGCCCGCCAACATGACCCACTCCTGGCAGGGCATGGCCCACGCCAACACCAACTCGCTCGGCGTGGAGTGGTTCGGCCTGGTCATGGGTCTCGGCTTCGTCCTCTCCTTCGGCTACTGGTGCACCAACTTCCTGGTCATCCAGCGCGCCATGGCCGCCGACTCCGAGGACTCCGCGCGCAAGGTCCCGCTGATCGCCGCCCTGCCCAAGATGTTTCTTCCCTTCCTGGTCATCCTGCCCGGCCTCATCGCCGTCTCCATGCTCAACGTGGGCAGCAAGGCAACCGCCGCCGGGGCTGGCAGCCCAGCCGCATACGCCACCCTCAACGCCCAGGGCAAACCACTGCCCATGGATGAGGCCCATCCCCATGGCATCGTCCCGGTCAAAACCGACCCCATCACCGGCAAGGACGTCGTCGACTCCAACGGCCAACCGGTCTACGACTACGACAAGACGGTCCCCGTCATGCTGCTCACCTTCTTCCCCACCGGCGTCCTCGGCCTCGGTCTCACCGCCCTGCTGGCCAGCTTCATGTCCGGCATGGCCGGCAACGTCACCGCCTTCAACACCGTCTGGACCTACGACATCTACCAGGCCTACATCCATCCCAATGCCTCCGACGCGCACTACCTCTGGATGGGACGAATGTCCACCATCGGCGGCGTGGTGCTCTCCATCGGCGCGGCCTACGCCGTCACCAGCTTCAACAACATCATGGACGCGCTGCAACTGGTCTTCGCGCTGGTCAACGCACCGCTCTTCGCTACCTTCCTGCTGGGAATGTTCTCCAAGCGCACCACAGGACACGGGGCCTTCACCGGCCTGCTTGCAGGCACCACCGGCGCGCTCATCCACCACGGCTTGACGCTGCCCATGGGAGACACGGCCGGCATCCACGGCGGCTGGATTCATGTGGTCCATCGCTACTCCAGCGACATGGCGCAGAACTTCTGGACCGCCATCTTCGCCTTCACCATCAATCTGGTCGTCACCATGCTCGTCTCCCGGATGTCGGCCCCGCGCCCTGAGCCGGATCTGGTCGGCCTGGTCTACTCGCTCACGCCCAAGCCCGTCGAAGTCAACAAGGCCTGGTACCAGCGGCCAACCGTCTGGGCCGTCGCCGTACTCGCCCTGGCCGTCGTCCTTAACATCGTCTTCGCGTAAGAACAGTTACAGGTTGTTAGTTGCAGGTTTTCAATTGAAAACGGCCTGCAACTAGCAACTGACAACCTGCAACCTGCAACTGACAACTGGAGTCTTTATGGGTCTCGACATCCGCATCCCCCTCGGCCTCGTCTTTCTGCTCATCGGCGGCATCATGGGCATCTTCGGCCTCTGCACCCACGGCGACGCCACGCTCTACCAGAAGTCCCTCGGCATGGACATCAATCTGGATTGGGGCAGCCTCATGTTCGCCTTCGGCGCCATCATGTTCTTCTTCGGCAAGCGCCACAAGGCCCCCGACGCCCTCGCCACCCCCGCCACTCCGCCCGACGCAAAATAGAGAACGCTGCAACAAGCGCCAACGGCGCGTGCCATACCAGCCTGGGGCAATGCAGCAGATAGCGCCAACGGCGCGTGCCATACTAGCTTGGGGCAACGCCCCAGGTCTCGGGCGTCCAAAACCCTCAGGGGCTGAAACAGACTGCGGAAAAACTCACGAATTCGGAGAGGCCACTTCGCATAGATATTGCAGGAGCCTCTACAAGCGATCTGTACGATTTTTTTGATAGTTGGGCATACCTCAAACTGTCTCCAGAATCGATGAATTTCGAAAAGAATGAGTTTTTCCGCAGCCTGTGAAAGCCCGACCTATTCCTTCTGCTCACGCATAGAGCAGCCGCGCCTGCCCTCACCGCCGTCCCGGCACCACATACAGCAGCACAGCGAAGTAGTGTGCCACGCTCCCCGCCAGCACGAACAAGTGCCACACCCCGTGGAAGTAGTGCAGCCGGTCGTTGGCGAAGAACACAATCCCCAGCGTATAGGCCACTCCTCCCGCGCCCAGCCACATCATTCCGGGCCACGTGATCGCAGCCAGCAGCGGACGCACTCCGAAGACGATGCACCACCCCATCATGATGTACACCGTCGCCGACGCCGCCGGAAACCTTCCCACGGCGAGGCTCTTGAAGATCACGCCCGCCACCGCCAGCGTCCAGACCACGCCCAGCAGCGTCCAACCCAGCCGCCCGCGCATGGACACCAGCATGAACGGCGTGTATGTGCCCGCAATCAGCAGGTAGATCGCCGCGTGGTCCAGCACCAGAAAGACGTGCCGCGCCCGCGTCCGCACCAGCGAGTGGTAGAGCGTCGAGCACAGATACACCAGCACCAGCGTCGCCGCGTAGATGCTGCAACTCGTAATCAGCCACGCGTCCCCGCGCGCCGCCCGCACGATCAGCACCACCGCTCCGGCCAGCGCGAACGCCGCTCCAACGCCATGCGTGATGGCGTTGGCCAGAATGTCGCCCAGCCGGTACTCCGTATGCATGGCTCCAATCCTATTCCCCGCGCTCTGTCAGAAGAGGTCGGTGTCGAGGCTTGCAATGAACGGCAGGCCGGGCACCATGAGCTTGTGCAGCCGCCGGTCGTGGGTCAGAAAGAGGTCTACGCCCGCGCTGGCGGCGATGGCCAGGTGCAGCGCGTCCAGCGACTTGACTCCGTGGTTCGCCCGCAATTCGGTGAAGATCCGAACGCTTTGACGTCCATACGGAAGCATGGTGACTGCGTCCGAGTCGAAGAACTGCTCGATCATATCGGCAGCCGCTTGGTTCTGCTCCTTGAGCGGCCCGACCAGTAATTCGCTCAGAACGAAGACACTGCCGCACAGCAGGTCGCCCCGCTTCTGCATGCTCGAATAGATGTGCTGCACGCGAAGGCTGAGCGCGTCGTTGTCTTCAAACCAGTAGGCGTGGATCATCGTGTCCCAATAGATCCGTCTCACCGGTCCCAACTCTCTCGCTCATGGCGGTGGAACTTCTCCGCTCCGCCTAATTGCCGATACGTTACTTTCAGAATGCCGCGAAGATTGAGAAATGAGTTGGGGCTGCTCGTCTCCGGAGCAAGCGAAGAATGCGGCCCGGCAGGAGGCACTGGGTCAACCTTGTAGACGAAGGTAACCGTCGAACTCCGGCCGGAGGGTGGCCCCTGAATCTCTTCCAGAACCAGGTGGTTCTCTTTGAGAAACTTCCCCGACTTCAATGCATTGCAGATGATCGGATAACGATTGGGGGGCAGAATGTTGTTTTGCACCAGAAACTTGCCAAATACTCCTGAATGGATCTTGACGCTCGTCTCGCTGCGCCGCCGCGCCGGAGCGATGTACTGCTCTGCTGCTGTGCGGCGAACCCTGTCGGTCGAGCCGTAGTTTGCCATCTCGATCACCTCTGTATAGAACATATCATAAATGTCTAATATATCAACACGGAAAATGTCAAAATGTTCCCGATGATTTGTCGACCCACTAAAAATAGAACTCAATTTGTGCAACTATCACAAAATAAATTAGATAATATCCAGCCTCGCTCTGTTGATAACATCGCCCCGCAGTCCCGCTCCAACCTTGCGATAATCAAAGCATGAAGCGCCGCACAATCGGCCACTACGAGTTATTGCGCAAGATCGGCGCGGGCGGGTCGGGCGTCGTCTACCTGGCCACGGACACGCTCTTGCAGCGTCCTGTCGTCCTCAAGCTGCTCAAGCGCGGCGCGCTCTCGCTGGAGCAGGTCCGCGCCACGCAGTTGCGCGAGGCCCGCCTTGCCTCGGCCATCGACCACCCCAACGTCGCCGCCATCTACGACGTCGGCGAAGCGCCATCCGAGACCGGCGGAGAGGACGAGGCCTACATCGTCATGCAGTACATCCCCGGCAAGTCGCTCGACAAGGTGATCGCCGAGGGCCCGGCCAGCCTGCAACTTGCGCTCTCCGCCGGAATCCAGATCGCCGACGGCCTCTCCGCCGCGCATCAGCTTGGCATCTTCCATCGCGACCTCAAGCCCGCCAACGTCATGCTTACCGACGGCGGCCTCATCAAGATCCTCGACTTCGGCCTGGCCCGCCGCCTCAACCTGGACGAAGCCGACTTCGACCCCTCCAGCACAGGTCCGCGCAATCCTCCGCTCGCCGGGGCCACCTACACCGCGCGCGGTGGAACCATCGCCTACATGGCGCCGGAGCAGTTCGTCACCGGCCGCTCCAGCGTGCAGTCCGACGTCTTCGCCCTCGGCCTCATCCTCTACGAGCTGGTCAGCGGACGCCATCCCTTCCACAAACCCGACGCGCCCGATTTCCAGACCATTCGCGCCATTCAGTTCAACGACCCGCCCAAGCTGCGCGAGATCGTCCCCGATCTTCCGGTCGAACTCGAATCGCTCATCCTGCGCTGCCTGGAAAAACAGCCCTCGGCCCGCTTCGCCTCCGCCGCCGATGTGCGCGAGGGCCTGCGCACCATCATGAAGACTTTGCAGCTTGACTCGCTCGGCATGCCCGGCGACTCCATCTCGCAGCTCCCCGCGCAGGGCAAGCTGGAGCTGGAGACGCCCGAAGTCGAAAAGCGCGCCACCGGCATCCTCTCCATGCTCGCCGAGCGCTTCCGCGAGTCCGGCACAACGGCCACATCCAAGCACAACTCCATCGTCGTACTGCCCTTCGTCAACTTCGGCAACTCGCTTGCGATCGATTCGGAGAAGGCTCCCTCGCCGCTCTACGGCTACGCGCTGGCCGACGCCATTGCCGCGCGTCTGGCGCGCATGACCTCGCTGGTCGTCCGCCCCTCCAGCTCCTTGATGGCCATCCCCGCGCAGCAGCTCGACCCGCTCGCCATCGGCAAGAAATTGCTTGTCCGCTTCGTTCTCGCCGGCAACTTCCTGCGCTCCGATACGGGCTTCGACCTCAACTGGCAACTGCTCGACATTCCCACGCAATCCGTCCGCGCCGGTGGCTCCATCAACGTCGCCTCCTTCGACCTGATCAGCGTGCAGACCGAGATTTGCAACGAAGTCTTCTCCACGCTGCAGGGCTTCGGCGATCTGGAGAATCCCGCCGCAACCACAGACGCCGCACGCGACGCCTCGCCCTCGCTCTCCCGTGTATCTCTCAATCAGAACCTCTCGGAGGAGTATCTGCAGGCCCGAGCCGTGCTCTCCTCCTTCATGTCGCGCACCGGCTCGCTCGACGACCTCAACCGCGCCCGCGAGATGTTTGAGAGCGTCGTCAAGCAGGACGCCGACTACGCGCCCGCCTGGTCCGGCCTCGGCATCACCCACCTACAGTACGCGCGCCACGGCCTGGGCGGACAGATGCACGTCCTCGAAGCCCGCCGCGCCTTCGACCGCGCCCTGCAGATCGATCCCGGCTCGGTCGAGGCCAACCTCTACCGCGTCTACATGCTGCTCTCGCGCGGCGAAAAGGAGTCCGCCCGCCACGGCATCGAGCACCTCCTCCAGTCCGCCGCCAACGATTGGAATGTACACCTCGTTGCCGGCATGACCCTGCGCATCGACGGCCTATACGAGGAGGCGCTCGACCAGTTCAACACCTCGCTACGCCTCAACCCCTCCAACGCCGCCATCATCTACAACCACCGCGCCCGCGTCTATCAGTATCAAAACCAGATGGAGCTGGCCGGCGAGGAGATACAGAAGGGCCTCACGCTGGAGCCGCGCCAGCCCCTGCTGCGCATCTCCCTCGGCTACCAGCAGATGCGCCTGGGCGATCTGAAGAGCGCCGTCCAGACCCTCGAGCAGGTCGTCGCCGACGAGCGCAGCCTGCGCATCGTCTTCCCGACGATCGCCATGTGCTACGTCCAGCTCGGCGACCGCGCCAAGGCCGCCAGCTTCATCCTCGAAGAGACCCTTGCCGCCGCCGAGGCCGACGGTGAGATGGCCTACCGCCTGGCGACTTATTTTGCGGTCGATGGAGACGAGTCCGAGGCCCTCCACTGGCTCCGCCGAGCCATCTATCTGGGCAACGAGAACTATCCCTGGTTCTCCAAGAACCCCGCGTGGCGCAAATTGAGCGGCCACGACGACTTCGAGCGCATCCTCGAAGACCTCAAAAAATCCTACCGCCGCAACCGCACAAACTGGAAGCGCCTCCTCGCCCAGCTCCACGACTAGACATTGACTGCACTTTGTTTTTCGCTGTCATCCTGAGCGGAGCCTCTCGCGGTTTGATCGCGGGAGGCGCAGTCGAAGGACCCCGACGAAGCCGCAACACGGCACAACCGCCCGGACCATTCTTCCCACACGCTGCATTCTTATCTTCGCCGGCTACTCCGCGCCGACGCTCCCCGCGCCCGGCCTTGTCAACCGCGCGCTCATCGGAGTCACCCGCATCGGCTCGGTCAGGCTGAAGACGATGCCCAGGTCCTTGGGCAGATCGGCCTGCCGGTCCTGCCTCATCCAAACCGCCGTGCTCACGCCCGCGCCCAGACCTGCGCCGATCACCGCGCCCGGCACTCCGCCCAGCGCCGCGCCCGCGGCCATTCCTCCCACTGTCGACAGCGATGTCATCGCGTCGGTCGCCTTCGTGTGGTCCTTGCGCAGGATCGTCCCTTCGCTATCGACCTTGGTGTCGCCCCAGCTATTGGTGTCGATCACACGCGCCTGCAGCATGTACCGCGATCCGTCGGGCAGCGTCACCGTGCGCGCCTCCAGATGGATCGCCGCCGCCGCGCCTACTCGCTTGCCTCCGCGCACAAAGGTCACGCGGCCCTCCAGCAACGCGCCCGCCGGAACCACCACCTGCCCATCGCGCATCACCGGCTCGCTCACCTCGGCGCTGAAGCTCGTCCCCGGCTTGGTGGTCAGCGTGGACAGTTCCTCCCTCAGCTTCACCTTCACCAGCGTCCCATCGGGGACCTCGCCCGGCCGCGAAGGCACGCGCGTCACAATGCCCGCGTCCGAATTCTCCGCCTCATCTCCCGTCCCACTCGCCAGAAGCCGGTCGGCACGTCCCGCCGTCTCTTCGGTCACAATGTTGGCATCGGGATCGAAGGGCGCCGCATCTTTGCCGCTTGCCGCAATGCCTTCGCGGTCAGCCGCCGGTGGCACCAGCTTCGTCGCCGTCGCTCTGCGGTTCAAAGCCGCCGCGGGTGCAGCCGCGGCAATCGCCGCCGAGGGCTTCGCCGGTCGTACCGTCTCCACGGCAGGCGCGCTGCCGGACGCATCCTCGGAGTCGTTATACGGCGTCACCGTAATCGCCGCCGCGTTGGGCTGCGAGACGCCCGTCCGCTCCTCCTCTGCCGCGCCGCTCGCCGCCGGCCCGTTCTGCGCAGTCCGATTCAGGTTGGCCCCGTTCTGCGCCATTCCGTTTGCGTCCTGCGCCGGCGCCGGCGTGGCAAACAGAATCCACGCCGCTGCCATGTAGACGACTCCCGCGCCTTTGATCTCTCTCGTCCGGCTGACTCTCTCCACTCGATTCATGGCTCTCTCCCCCTCATCCCAACGCGACAGGCCTGCGTGACCTCGTAGCCGGCGCGCCCATGCGCCGGACGCGCGCAACGCATCCAGGCGCATCGCGCCCACACTTCTCAATGCTCAGGGTAGAGTCTCCCGCCTCCGCTGTGCGGCGAAATCGCAGGCAGGGAATCGAGACAGCTAACAAGCGCGCACCCGCCTGCAACTCCGTCTTCCGCACACTCTCTCGCGCCCACAAGCCTCGCGCGCCCACAAGCCTCGCCCACCCGCCTCGCGCACGCAAAAAATGGGCAGCCCATTGGCGGGCTGTCCATCCTCCAACCTCATCCCATCGCGGTTTGACTCGTCTCCCTACGGATTGACCCGCCCGCTCATCACTCCCACCAGCGCCAGAATCCCGCTGCACATCATGATCAGCGGGCGCTGTCCGGGCGTCGTGGAGGAGATCCTCCACGCCCCCACTCCGGCCTTAAGTGTTTCGGCGCGGGCAGGGATCGAAGTACTAAAGCAGGCACAGACCATCAGGGAGAGAAACAGGCAACGCATCGTTCGCATACGGACTCCAGGAGCCGGCGGTTCTATCGGACCTCTTCATAAGAGGATCTCTGAATGAGTCCCGTGGCTTCGATCGGGATCAGCTTCGTCCCGCCCGCAGGCACAGCCTCATCTATGCCGGAATATAGGCCAGCCCGAACAGCATTTGCAATGGGAATCCTCCTGTTTGATGCGCGAAAACCCGCATTATTGCTGCAACTTTCGTGTTATCGCCCGCGCTCGTTCTCCTCTGCAACCTCACTTTGCTAGAATCGAAATGGTGAAGCACTCCGCCGACGAACTCATCACAACCATTCATTCCGCCGGTGGATCGGACGTTGCCGTAGACCGTCGCGCCAAACTCAACGACCGACTACAGCACCGCGTCGTCGCACAACACAAAGGGGTCGACTTCGCATCCCAAAGTTTGACTCATGCAGCTCAACACAGCTTTTCTTCCCATAGGAGCAATATGACTGAGATCGTTTCCATCACCGCACGCGAGATCCTCGATTCCCGCGGAAATCCCACCGTCGAAGCCGACGTCACCCTCTCTGGCGGGGCCAAGGGCCGCGCCGCCGTCCCCTCCGGCGCCAGCACCGGAGAGCACGAGGCCGTAGAACTCCGCGACGGCGACAAGGACCACTACATGGGCAAGGGCGTCCTCAACGCCGTCCAGAACGTCGAATCCATCCTCGCCCCGGAACTCGCCGGCCTGGACGCCTCCAACCAGCGCATGATCGACTCCACCATGATCGCCATCGACGGCACCGAGAACAAGTCCAAGCTCGGCGCCAACGCCATCCTCGCCGTCTCCATGGCCTGCGCCCGCGCCTCGGCCATCGCGCTCAAGCTCCCCCTCTACCGCTACCTCGGCGGAGTCAACGCCTGCATCCTCCCCACTCCCATGATGAACATCCTCAACGGAGGCTCCCACGCAGACTCCAACGTCGACTTCCAGGAGTTCATGGTCATGCCCGTCGGCGCCGAGACCTTCTCCGACGCCCTGCGCTGGGGGGTCGAGGTCTTTCACACCCTCAAGGGTGTGCTCAAGAAGAAGGGCTACAACACCGCCGTCGGCGACGAGGGCGGATTCGCTCCCTCCCTCAAGTCCAACGAAGAGGCCGTCGAGCTGATCCTCGAAGCCATCACCAAGGCCGGATACACCCCCGGCGAGCAGGTCTCCATCGCACTCGATCCCGCATCCAGCGAGTTCTACGACAAGGAACGCAAGCTCTACGTCTTCAAGAAGTCCGACAAATCCGAGAAGACCGCCGAGCAGTTGGTCGACTTCTACGAGTCCTGGGTCAAGCAGTATCCCATCGTCTCCCTCGAAGACGGCCTCGCCGAGGACGACTGGGAGGGTTGGGTAGGGCTTACCGCGCGCCTTGGCCACATCCAGCTCGTCGGCGACGACATCTTCGTCACCAACACCGAGCGCCTGCAGCAGGGCATCGAGCAGAAGGTCGCCAACTCCATCCTCATCAAGCTCAACCAGATCGGCACCGTCTCCGAAACCATCGAAGCCATCGAGCTGGGCCGCCGCTACGGCTACACCAGCGTCATCAGCCACCGCTCCGGCGAGACCGAAGACCCCTTCATCGCCGACTTCGCCGTCGCCACCGGGGCCGGCCAGATCAAGACCGGCTCTGCCAGCCGCACCGACCGCATCTGCAAGTACAACCAGCTCCTCCGCATCGAGGAAGAGCTGGGCGAATCCGCCGAATTCCTCGGCATCGAGTCCCTCAACTTCCAGTAGGACCGAGCAACAATCAGTAAGTCGGGTGCCCCATCCATCGCAGCTTCATCGCGATGGGTGGGGTCTTTCGTTGGATGCGTCTATTCTGCGTTGGCTGGCTTGCTGACCTGCGGCCGCAGCAGCGGGAACAGGATCACGTCCCGGATCGACTTCGACCCGGTCAGCACCATGGTCAGCCGGTCGATCCCGACGCCCTCGCCGGCGGTCGGAGGCAGCCCGTAGCCCAGCGCGCGAACGTAGTCCTCGTCGACTTCGGCCATGGCTTCTTCGTCGCCGCGCTTGCGCTCTTCGATCTGCGCCTCGAAGCGCCGCCGCTGGTCGTCCGCATCGTTCAGCTCGGAAAACGCATTGCCGACCTCGAAGCCGCCAATGTAGAACTCAAACCGCTCCACCCACTCCGGCTCCCCCGGCTTGATCTTGGAAAGAGGTGAAACCGCAAGTGGAAAGTCGTAGATGATGGTGGGTTGGATGAGATGTTCTTCGGCAACGGCCTCGAAGATAGAGGCAATTGCCCAACCCGCTGGGCGTCCCTTCTTCATCTCAGCGTGAGTGAGGGCAAAAATCGCTTCGATGCGATCGAAATGCACTACTGGTCCCTTATTGACGTTGCCAACAGTAGTCTGGGCCAGAGCTTCCTCTAACAGAGAGCCGCTACTCACGGACCACTGGTTGTGCGCGACTTTGGCATTGCCCAAAAGCGCAGCTACGGAATCGACGTTCTTGAAATCGTCAAGCGTAGGCCGGGAACCAAAGCGATCAGATGGCCAGAACTTGATGATCGCCTCGCGCATCGACAGTTTAGTCCACTTGCTGAGGTCGATCTCGACGTCGTTGTAGTTGGTCAGAAGCGAGCCGTTGACCTCCATCGCGACGAACTTCACGAGCTCTTCTGTCAGGTCCATCAGGTCGTGATAGTTGCTGTAGGCCTGATAGAACTCCAGCATGGTGAACTCTGGATTGTGGCTTGTGTCGATGCCTTCGTTGCGGAAGTTGCGGTTGATCTCATACACGCGGTCCATTCCGCCCACCACCAGCCGCTTCAGATAAAGCTCCGGCGCAATGCGCAGCGACAGGTCGAGATCGAGCGCGTTGTGGTGCGTCTTGAATGGCTTTGCCGCCGCGCCGCCCGCGATGGCCTGCATCATCGGCGTCTCGACTTCGAGGTAGCCGCGAGCGTCGAAGAACTTGCGCAGCGCGCGCAGAATCGCAGCGCGCTTGACGAAGACCTCGCGCACCTCGGGATTGACGAAGAGATCGACGTACCGCTGGCGATAGCGCAGCTCCGTGTCTTCCAGGCCATGGAACTTGTCCGGCAGAGCCAGCATCGCCTTGGCCAGAAAGGTCAGAGGCGGCGCGCCATTGATAGAAGCCACATGAACCGTCAGCTCGCCCGTCCGCGTTCGCATCAGATAGCCGCGCGCGCCGACGTGATCGCCCAGGTCGAGCAGCTTGTACAGCGCGAAGCCGTCCTCGCCCACGTCGTCCTTGCGCACGTAGAGCTGCATCCGCTGGCCCGCCTGCTGCAACTGCGCGAAGCCCGCCTTGCCCTGCACGCGGATCGCCATAATGCGTCCACTGATGGCGACCTCGATCTTCTTATCCGCTTCCAGATCGGCCGCGAACTGCTCGGCGGTCATGGGATCGTAGGCCGCGCGCAGCTCAGGAATCGTGATCGTCGCGGCGTAGCTGTTGGGATAGGTTGCCGCGGCGTAGCTCAGGCCAGACTTCTGCCCCAGCTCGCCGATCTGCCTCAGCTTCTCGCGCCGCTCGTTGTACAGCTTCTCTTCAAACTGCGATTCGTACACGGGTTTGCCCTTCGCTTTGATGACTCTGACAATCCAGTATATCGACGCGGCCCGCAACGCGTGGTGTAATGAGGAAGCGATGGCCGATGAATCCAACATTCCGCCGAAAAAGTATGGCGGTCTCCGGGACTACGTGAAGGCGGAGCAGATGGTGCAGCTCGCGCTCGCGATCCCCCTCGGATGCGTTATCGGCTGGTTCTTTGGCGGCTTGCTGGACCGTCACTTCCACACCAGTTGGATCGCCATCGTCGGCATTGTGGTCGGCGCCGCCGGCGGCTTTCTACAGATCGTCACCATCGCCGCGCGCTACCTTAAAAACAACCGATGAAGAGCTTCGACACATACACGGACGCGGACTTCAAGCGCTCCATCTGGAGTGCGCTGCGCATGATTGTGATCGCCGTCGTCATCGGTGTCCCGCTGCTGTGGTGGAAGCTGGGCTGGCAGTCCGCCGTGCTGCTTGCGGTGGGCGCTGTCATCTCCGGCTCCGGCCTCTTCGAGTGGCTGCGCCTGATGGTTGCGCTGATGGCCCGGATGGACTCCGGCGGAGCAACGCCAGTGCCTGTGCGCCCGCTCGCCCCCGTGCTGATCGGGTTCTTTCTCCGCCTGGGGCTCGCCCTGGCGCTGCTTTATGGTAGCCTTAAGTTGCTGGACGGATCGGTTTACGCTCTGATTGGCGGACTTGCGCTGGGAGTGGCCGCGCTTTCGATCGAGGGCCTTCGCCTCATCAAGAGCTGGACCGTGTAACCGCTCCGCCGATCTACGAACTTTATGCCTACTCAGTTACTTTTCACGCGAATCCTGAACGCCCACTTTGCCGCGCCCGTGAACGCCTTGCTGGGCGCCCTGCATGTCCATCCCGCCTACCCCAGCCAGCCCATCAGCGATGCGTTTGCGATGGAGCTGCTGGTCTTCTTCGGGCTGCTGGTTTATTTCGTGACCGTGCGCCTCACCCTCAGCGTGGAAAGGCCCGCGCCGGTCCAGCACTTCGCCGAGATGACCCACGAGTTTGTCACCGAACAGAGCGAAGCGATCATCGGCCATGGATACGAGTCGTTCCTCAGCTTCCTCACCATCCTGGGCGTCTTCATTCTGCTTTGCAATCTGATGGGGCTGGTTCCCGGCCTGATGTCGCCCACCGCGGACACGGTTGTTCCCCTGGGCTGCGCGCTGCTTACCTTCGTCTTCTACCATCTCCAGGGAATCCGCAGGCACGGCTTCGGATACATCAAGCAGTTCCTCGGACCCGTCTGGTGGATTGCGTGGCTGATGCTGCCGATCGAGATCGTCTCCCACCTGGCGCGCCTTCTTTCGCTCACCGTCCGTCTCTACGCCAACATGTTTGCCGGGGACCTGGTGACGCTGGCCTTCTTCTCGCTGGTTCCGATTGGAATTCCGCTCATCTTTCTCAGCCTGCACGTTATGGTGTCTGTGGTGCAGGCCTTCTTGTTCATGGCGCTGGCGATGAGCTATCTCTCGCTCGCCGTGGCCGATGAGCATTAGCGTTTCGCTCGACTCCGGACTCATCTCCGAAGGGTCAGGTTCAGGTTTCTCCGCGGAGTCTCTCTCCCGCTTCGCGGAGCGCAACATCGCCGTACAGCGTGAGGGTGCCAGCACGGTGAGCGTCAACCACCCACTGGCGGCGAACTTTGGGAGAACGGAGTTATACATTATGCGTAAAATGCAATTTATCTTCATGTCGCTGGCCATGCTGCTGCTGGCAACGCCGGCCTTCGCACAGACGGGAGCCAGCCTAACCGCCAACACATGGGTTCCACTTGCCGCCGGAATCGGCATGGGGATCGCCTCCGGCCTGTGCGGCATCGGCCAGGGCATGGCAACCGGTTCGGCCACCGAAGCTCTCGCCCGCAATCCCGGAGCTCGCCCAGGAATCTTTCTCTTCCTGATTCTCGGCCTCGCCTTCATCGAGTCGCTCGCTCTGTACACCTTCGTCATCATCTTCATCAAGGTCAAGTAAGCGCCGGGACCGGGTTCCACTGCAACGCGGCAAGAGAGCCTCCCTTGCGGAGGCTCTTTCGTTGCAGCGCGGTTTGTCTCCTCGGTGTGATATTGCGCCGTGCGGGAGTTTGTCCGCGCCGCTACCGATTTGTCGCCCGCTCTCCTGGTTGATAGACTTCGGACGCTGTCGATTCCCGCGATGGACGGGCCTGACGCGGCGGAGAGATTCCCATGGATAAACGAATTTTTACAAGCCGTCGCAGTGTTCTGGCGGGCATGACGGCAGTGGCGGGAGGTCTCACGCTGGGCCGTAGCGCGCTCGGATCGCTGGCTACGCTGACCGGCAAGCCGGACGAATTTGTTGCGGCCAAACCGGACAGACTCGTGCCATTTCCCATGGCGCAGGTCCGTCTGCTCGACGGAATCTTCAAGGCGCAGTCGGAGATCAACCAGACGTATCTCGACTCTCTCGCTACGGAGCGGCTGCTGCACAGCTTCCGCGTGACCTCGGGGCTGGCCTCCACCGCGACGCCCTACGGCGGTTGGGAGAAGCCGGATTGCGCGCTGCGCGGCCACTTCAATGGCGGGCACTATCTCTCTGCCGTTGCCCTGGCCTACGCGAGCGCGGGCAACGAGACGCTGCGCAAGAGCGGCGACACGATGGTGGCTGAACTGGCGCGCTGCCAGAAGGCGAACGGCAACGGCTATCTGAGCGCGTATCCCGAGGCCCAGTTCGAGGCCCTGGCCAAAGGCAGCAGGCAGTGGTCGGGCGGAGGGGTGTGGGCGCCGTTTTATACGCTGCACAAGATCATGGCTGGCTTGGTCGATATGTTCGTCCACACCGGCAACGAGCAAGCCTTGCAGGTTGCCGAGGGCGTCGCGGAGTGGGTTCACAATTACTTCGAGGGCATCGGCGACGAGCAGCGCCAGTTCATGTTGCGCACCGAGTACGGCGGCATGAACGAGGTGCTGGCGAACCTCTACGGACTCACCGGCAAGCAGCAGTACCTCGATACGGCGCACCTCTTCGAGCAGCCGAGTTTTCTCGATCCGCTGGCGGGGCATCGCGACGAGCTGAAGGGGCTGCACGCCAATACCCATGTGCCCAAGGTGATCGGCGCGGCGCGGATGTACGAGCTTACCGGCGACGCGCGCTATCGCGGGATCGCACAGTACTTCCTCGATGAGGTACTGACCGAGCGCAGCTACGCGATCGGCAACACTAGCGTGGGCGAGTTCTGGCGCAGCGACCCCGGCAACCTGAAGGGAAGCCTGGAGTATCACAACGCCGAGTGCTGCGTGGCCTACAACCTGATGAAGCTGGAGCGCCATCTGTTTGCCTGGACCGGCGACGCGCGCTGGATGGATGCCTACGAGCGCAGCCTGTGGAATTGCCGCTTGGGAACGCAGAACGCGCAGGGGCTGAAGCAGTACTTCTTCCCGCTCGCCGCCGGCTACTGGCGCCACTTCAACTCTCCGGAGCAGTCGTTCTGGTGCTGCACGGGCACGGGCGCGGAGGAGTTCGCCAAGTTCAACGACACGATTTATTTCCATGATGCCGCGACCGCCTCTCACAATTCCGCAAGCACTTTCCATGATGCCTCGACCTCCTCTCACAATTCCGGCAGCGTTTGGGTCAACCAGTTCATCGCCTCCGAACTGGACTGGAAGGAGCAGAAGTTCGGACTGCGCCAGGAGACTCAGTTTCCCGCCGAGCAGGGAACCACGCTGCACATCAAAGTCGCCGCGCCCCAGCGGCGGACCATCCACATTCGCATCCCCGGCTGGGTCGCCGAGGGCGGCTCTGTGCGCATCAACGGCCGCGAGTTGGAGGCGTTCGCGCAGCCCGGCAGCTACCTATCGCTCGCGCGCGAGTGGCGCGACGGCGACAGGATCGAACTCTCGCTGCCCATGCAGCTTCGCAGCGAACCGCTGCTCGGCGACTCCACGATGCGCGCCGCGCTCTACGGGCCGCTGGTGCTGGCCGCGGACCTGGGCGCGGGACCGAAGGACGGGCCGCTGAAGATCGGCGGACCCGACACGGCGCCGAAGCCCGCGGAGCTTGGCCCGCCCGCCGCAGCTCCTCTCGCGCCCGCAGAAGACTGGATCGAGGTCGTCTCGGCCAAGGACCTGGCCTTCAAGCCGGACGCCAAGGACGCGCCTGCGGTGAAGCCGCTCTTTCGCGTCACGGACGAAAAGTACGCCGTCTACTGGAACACGGAGAAGAAATTTTGACCGCAGAGAACGAGGGCGATCCCACTCGAAGCCCCATCAAGACGATCAGCAGCCGCGAGGTCTACCGAAACCGGTGGACGCGCGTGCGCGAGGACGTGATCGAGCGCGCGGACGGCGTGCGCGGCCTCTATGGCGTGGTCGACAAGGACCCGGCGTGCCTCATTATTCCGCTGGAGACGACCCCGGAGGGCGACTTTATCACCCTGGTCGAGCAGTATCGCTTCACGGTTGGCGGGCGGTTCATGGAGCTTCCGCAGGGCGGCTGGGAGACGGCCGACGCGGAGCCCCTGGAGATGGCGCGCGGCGAGCTCGCCGAAGAGACCGGCCTGAGGGCCGAGCGCATGACGCTGCTGGCAACCTTGCAGATCGGCTACGGCGTGCTCAACCAGAAGCAACACATCTTCCTTGCCGAAGGACTGACCCAGGGCGAGCGCGAGCTCGACGCCGAGGAGAGCGACCTCGAGGTGCATCGCGTCAGCGTCGTCCAATTTGAGGCAATGCTTCTCGATGGCACGATCATCGACAACTGCTCGGCGGCGGCGTGGGGCATCTACCGGCTGTGGCGGGAGCGGCAGCCTGTATTTCAATCGCGCTAGCTGACCAGGTGGCCCATCTTCTCCTGCTTGGTTTGCAGGTAGCGGGCTGAGGCGGGTTCGGCGGGGACCTCGGCGGAGATGCGCTCGGCGACCGTGATGCCGGCGGCTTCCAGTGCGGCGACCTTCTCCGGGTTGTTGGTGATGAGGCGCACGGATTCGACACCCAGCAGCTTGAGGATGTCGGCGGGCAGCTCATACTCGCGGCAGTCGGCCTTGAAGCCGAGCTCGAGGTTGGCCTCGATGGTGTCCAGGCCCTGGTCCTGCAGCTCGTAGGCCTGCAGCTTGGCCATCAGTCCGATGCCGCGGCCCTCCTGGTTCTCGTAGATGAGGATTCCGCGGCCGGCCTCACGGATGGCGGCCAGGGCCAGCTCCAACTGCTGGCGGCAATCGCAGCGCAGCGAGTGGAAGACGTCTCCGGTCAGGCACTGCGAGTGGATGCGGACGATGGGCGGCTCGCCGCGGGTGGCGTCGCCCAGCACCAGGGCGACGGCCGTCTCGACGCGGCGTGCGTGGGCGGGAAGCTCGTCGTTGCACGGTTCTGGATTGACGACGACGCCCTCGAAGCCGAGGATGCGGAAGTGTCCCCAGCGCGTGGGGAAGTCGGCATCGGCGAGCTTGCGAACGGATGAAAAGGGCATGGTTCGATTATACGGGGCGCGCTGCGGCGGAGTTAGAGTAGGAGGATGGTGCAGGGGATGGGACATGCGGGCTTGGGGCAGGTGAAGGACAGCCTGATCCTGATTACGCTGCTGGTGGAGCTGGGCGTGGCGGCGGCGGTGTCGGCGTCGCTGGCTCGGTCGAACACGTTCAAGGACCTGCTGTTGATGCCGCACCGGAGCTGGCGGCAGACGCTGTCGCTGGTGGTGATGATCTGCATCCCGCTGACCCTGGGAGTGTGGATCCGGGTGCGGGTGCCGAACTTTCTGGCGGCGGACCTGTCGTACGAGGCGACGGTGCTGATGGGGCTGCTGCTGGGGCCGGCGGCGGCGATGGTGGGCGGGGCGGCGCTGGCGTTGCCGGCGATGTGGCACGGCGAGCACTGGACGCTGGCGGTGAACCTGGCGGTGGCGGCGATCTTTGGCGCGTTTGGGCACTTTACGGAGCGCGAGGAGGTGTGGTCGTTCTCGCCGATGATCGACCTGAGCCTGTACCGCTGGGTGACGCGCAACCTGAGGAAGCCGCGGTTCGACCGGCAGATCATGCTTCTGGGGCTGATTGCGGCAATGCAGTTTGCCACCAGCATGTTGGGGCGGTTTTATCCTTCGCGGTTCTTCGAGCTGCACTCCGCGAACTGGTGGGTGGAGCTGGCCATCTGCGCGTGCGCTCCGGTGGTTGTGGGCATCCCGCTAAAGATATGGAACGCGGTGAGGACCGAACGCAAGCTGGAGGAGCAGAGCCGGTTGCTGATGGAGGCGCGGCTGGACGCGCTGCAGCGGCAGATCAACCCGCATTTTTTGTTCAACACGCTGAACTCGATCACGTCGCTGGTGCGGTCGAAGCCGGAACTGGCGCGGGAGATGATCGTGAAGCTGGCCAACATTCTGCGCGCGCTGCTGAAGGACCGCGAGGCGTTTGTTCCGTTCAGCGAAGAGCTGGCGTTCACGGACGATTATCTGGATATCGAGGTGGTGCGGTTCGGGGATAAGCTACGGGTGGTGAAAGAGATCGCCGAGGAGACGCTGGCGGTGATGGTGCCCAGCATGTTGCTGCAGCCGCTGATCGAGAACTCGATCAAGCACGGGCTGGAACCGCGCATCGGCGGAGGGACGGTGACGCTGCGGAGCCGGATGCTGAGCGACGGGCGGCTGCTGATCGAGGTGGAGGACGACGGGATCGGCATGGAGGCGGAGCGCGAGGAAGAGGTGGGAAGCGGAGGCGGCGGGATCGGGATGCGCAATGTGCGCGAGCGCATGGAGGTGATGTACGGTCCGGCGGCCGAGGTGGAGATGGTGAGCCGTCCGGGGCGGGGAACCAAGGTGACGCTGGTGCTGCCGGTGCTACAGCCAGGCGAGGCCCCGTGGGGACCGCTGGGCGAGGCGCTGCATGAGCGGTGGGTGGACGTGTCGCGGGCGATGACGCGGGGGTGAGGAACTTGCGCGGCGCGGATTTTGCGCGGGGTGTGGGGTGGTAGCGAGGGCCGAGGGCTGATACACTCGTAGAGTTGAAACGACGGCGCGGCGCGCGTGCTCCTGGGTCCCGATGGGGGATTCGAGCGGCGGGCGTTGCGCGGGTCGTGTGGGGGCTGTAGCTCAGCTGGGAGAGCGCCTCGTTCGCAACGAGGAGGTCAGCGGTTCGATCCCGCTCAGCTCCACCAAAGATTCAACGATTTGCGGCATGAAGGGAAGACTGGACGGCACGTTTGTGTCGTGGTTTGTGTCGTAACCCTTCGATGTGCGCTCAGAATCGGCCTGTTTTCCCCTTCCCATTGTCAATGCATCCAGAGCGTTTCGCTTTGCGTCCAGCCGGACGTGGGAGTAGTGTGCGAGCATCTTGCGCGAGACGTGCCCTGCTATCGACATGATGGTGCTGTCGCTCGCCGTGGACTCGGCAAGTTCCGTGATGGCCTGATGCCGTAGGTCATGGAAGCGGTACCGCGCCGCGCAGATGTCGAAACTGGCTCGCGGGGGAAAATTCGATGTCGCTCGTGCGCAGGAGGCATTCGTGGAACTCGGTGTCAATACGGAGCAAGGCGATCCGGCGCGACGGTGATCCGTTTCCGAAGTGGCTTCTATCGATAGGTCACGCAGTGGGGATTGACAAGAAAACAGTGGGTAGTGGGTAGTAAGAGCAAGGGCAAAAGGGGGAAAAGGCCCAGGGATGACGAACATCAGGTGCGGTTGCGGTGGGGGGAGAGCAGGCGGAGGGTGAGGAGCATGGCGGGGATGAGGAAGGCGAAGGAGCCGAGGACCCACATGATGACGGCGCCGAGGACCTGATCATCGAGTATGGGAATGTGGAACGGGTTGGGGTGGTCGACGTAGAAGCTGTAGACGGGGCGGTCGCAGAAGGCGAGGAAGGCGGAGAGCAAGGTCATGACGACGTCGGAGAGGGCGAGATAGACGATGGCTCCCCAGTCGTTGGAGCGCGCGGGGGCGGGCCAGGGGCGAAGGACCGTCCACCAGAAGAGGAGCGCGGTAAAGAGGAAACAGAGATGCTCCGCTCCGTGGACGGTTTCGTTCTCCAGCGCGAAGTTGTAGGCGGCGGGGATGTGCCAGCAGAGATAGGCGAGGTTCATGGCGAGCCACGCGATGGCAGGCGAGACGAGCCAGTGAATGATGCGGCGGAGGGTGGAGATGTGCAGCAGCGGGCCGACGATCCAGCAGATGAGGAACGTGGGAAGGCCGCGCAGAAGCGGGACGACCGGCTGGGCGTAGAGAAGAAGCATGGGGATGGCCGACATGAGGAGGAGATGCTCAACCATGTGGGCGGTGAGGAGGGCGTCGGCGAATCCGTCGAGGGGGGAGGCGGTGGCGATCCAGAAGAGGGCGAGGCCGGAGAGGAAGGACGCGAGGCGTAGGGCGTCGAACTGTGCGGGGCGGGTGCGGCGGAGGGCGAGCCAGCCGCGTAGATAGAGGGCGGCGAGGAGGGTGATGGAGAGCGTCAGCCCGAGGGGGAGGGACCAATCGGCGAAGATTTCGCGGGTGGCGTCGGACATGGGCTAGGGAATTTTGGTCGGGGACGGGGTGGGGTGGGTGAGGTGGGTGGAGGCGTCGATGGCGGGGGCGAGGTTGTTGCCGCGCAGGGTCATGAGGAAACGCATGAGGGCCTTGGTCTCGGAGGGGTTGAGGGCATTGCCGTAGGCGGGCATGTTGCCGCCGCCCTGTAGGACCTGGCGAATGATCTGATCTTCTGTCATGCGCGAAGCGATGGCGTCGAGCGCTGGGCCACGCTGGCCGCCGGAGCCGGCGATGGAGTGGCAGTTGCGGCACTGCTTGTCCTGGAGGACGAGCGCGCCCTGGCGTTCGAGCGGGGTGCGGTTGAGCAGGAGACTAGGCGGGATGGGGGCGCTGGTCCACGCGTCCATCACCGGGCTCCACGGAGTGTAGGCGCCGAGGCGGGTGAAGATTCCAAGGGTGACGGCGATGACCGAGACCAGGAGCACGGCGACGGGGCGGCGCGACCAATGGCGTTCTCCCTGGCCGGCGAAGAGAGGCAAGACGAGCAGAGCAGCGATGATGAGGACGGGCGCGACGAGCATGACCGGAGTTTCCAGCGGCGTAGGCAGGAAGGCGAGCACTGCGTAGATCCAGAGGAAGGCGAAGTCCGGTTTGGGAGCGGTTTGGATGATGGTGGGATCGGGCACTCCGCTGGGGCCGAAGGGGCCAAAGAAGAAGGCGCAGGCCATGACGGCGAGAATGATTGCGGCGGCAAAGACGGCGTCTTTCCAGGCCGCGCCGGGGACGAAGGGAATGCCGGTGGAGGCGGTGAGGTCGTGGTACTGCTGCTGGTAGGTGGAGCGGCGAACGATGCGGCCAGGCATGGGCCAGTCGCTGACGCCGTGGAGGAGGACCATCCACAGATGCACGCCGACCCCGGCCAGCAGCAACGCGGGGATGACGAAGACATGCAGGGTGAAGAAGCGCGAGAGGGTTGCTCCGCCGAGGATGGGGCCGCCGAGCAGCAGATGGACCAGAGGCGCGCCGAGGAACGGGACGCGGCTGACAATCGATGCGCCAATGCCGAGACCCCAGTAGGCGTCCTGATCGAAGCGCATCACCTGTCCGGTGAAGGCCATGGCGAGGGTGAGCAGAAGAAGGCCGACGCCGACGATCCAGGTGAGTTCGCGGGGGAATTTATAGGCGCCGAAGAGGAAGACTTGAACCATGTGCAGCAGCACGATGGCGATCATGAAGTCGGAGCCCCAGCCGTGCAGAGCGCGCAGGTACCAGCCGAGGGGAATGCTGTGGTTGAGGACCCCGAGGCTGGTCCAAGCGTCGCTGGCCGATGGGCTGTAGACGAGAGCGAGAAGGATTCCGGTGACGACTTGCAGGATGAGCAGGACGGTGGCCGCGGAGCCGAAGACGTAGAGCCAGCTTGCGCTGTTGGCGGGGGTGGGGTGCGTGGCGGCTTCCGTGAGCGGGCGGATGAGGCCGAGGCGCAGCTCTATCCATTTGTAGATGAGGGACCCGGTGGCAACGGCGCGATCTTTCAGGCTGGCCATTGGTTGGACCTCGTTTTCACATCTGCGGGGGCGGGCGCGGATGCGGATTCAGATGCGGCAGGGGCGATCTGGATTAACGGCTTTGGTTTGCAGGCGGCCTGGGTTGCGAGCGTGGGCATGTCTCCGGCGTGGATGAGGAGCTTGTTGTTGGCGATCTGATAGCGATACTGGAAGAGGCCGCGCTCCGGCGGCCCGGCGGCTCGGCTGCCGTCCTCGTAATAGGCGCCTCCGTGGCAGGGGCAGAGGAAGAGTTTGGACTGCGCGAACCAGCGAACGGGGCAGCCGAGATGCGCGCAGTTGATGGCGAAGACCTGGAACTGTTGCGCGGCGATGCGGTGCACCCAGCAGGCGGTGTTGGCGGTGTCGCCGTCGTTGAAGCCGGCGACGGGACTGCGGAAGTCGGCGAGACGGGTTTCGCCGATGGGGAAGCCGGTGAGCGGGCCGAGGGCGATCCACGCACCGGTGCTGGAGGATTTTTTCAGCGCGGGGCCGAGGAGGTAGCCGACCAGAGGCACAGCGAGGACTGCTCCGACTGCGGCGTTGAGCGCGAGCGAGAGCTTGAAGAGGAAGGCGCGGCGAGTGTGCGTGGCGGCACGGGCGGGACCGATCTCGCTGGGCCGGGTGTTGTGGGTGGGCGGGGTTGGATTGATTTGGTCTTCGCTCATGTGTCTCTCCGCTTGTGGGTCTACAAAGGCTGCTTCAAAAAACTACGGGTGCTGCGGTTGATAGGGTTGGCCGGGGGTTGCGATGCGATGGGAGGCGAGCCAAGCGACGAGGTCGGTGATCTCCTGGTCGGTGATGGGACGGGCGGCGGGGCCGGTGATGTGATGACGCCAGTCGGGCATGCCCTGCTCGGGCTGGCCCGAGATGATGAGGCTGCGGAGGGCCTGGTCGCTGATGAGGGCGAGGTAGGCGGGATCGACGAGCGAGCCGGTGGTGACGCCGTTGTCTGCGTGGCCTCCGGTGGCGTCTGCCCCGTGACAGCGGGCGCAGAGGTTGGTGAAGGCTTGCTGGCCGCGCATGGGGTCGCCGGGAGTGGAGCTGGCGTAGGCGGGCGGAGTCTGGCTGGCCAGCGCGGCTGGGTTTCCCCAGAGCGCGACCATCTGCTGCGCAAGGACTGCGATCTGGCGATCGGTCAACATGCCTCCGGAGGAGCGGGCGAAGGGAGGCATTGCGGTTCCGGAAACGCCTTCGGCGGTGACGCGCTGTAGATTTGCAACTCCGGCGACGGCAAGATAGACGGGGTTGGCGAGCGAGATGGCCGCGCCGTTGTGGCCGTTGACTCCATGACAGGCTGCGCAGTTCTGCGCATAGAGAGTGGAGAAGTCGAGGAGCTGGTCAGGGCGCGCGACCTCTTGCCCGGTGCGGGGCTTGCCCGGCGCGGAGTTGCAGCCTGCGGCGGAAAGCGTGGCAGCGCAGGCGCAGGCAATCAGCAGCCAAAGCGTGAGCGCGCGCGGATTGGGCAGAACCGGAGGATTCATTGGGGGCCGTTCTCCTTCCTGCCGGCGGGCTTATCGGGAGCTTGCGATGAATCGTCCTGGTCGCTGTGCAGGCCAGCGCGGAGGGCGAATGGGAGGGCCTGAAACTGGGGCGTGCGCACCTTGGCCTGCAGGTTGACGACGAAGCCGCAGACCAGGCCGAAGGCAAGTTGCGAGAGAATGAACCAGAACCAGTCAATGCGCTGATTGAGGATGGGGCTGAGGATGTTCAGCGCGGAGTAGATGATTCCGGTGAGGAGAAGCGGCACCATGAAGCCCGCGGTGAGGATGGGGTAACGGGGAAACATGGGCAGCATGGCTCCATAGAGTAAGCCGACCAGAAGCGATGTGAGGCCGTGAATGAGAAGACCGGCGAGCAGGCCTTGCAGGTGGAACTGGCTTAGGAATGCGTCGCTGGCGCTGGCCCATCCGACGAAGCCGCCCGCCGCCAGCAGGTTCACCGAGTACCAGAGGCTGTGGTACTTGAGCAGGCTGAAGATGGTGGCGGGGATGGTCATGGCTACGCCGCCGGCGATGCCTCCCTTGATGCCGTTGCTGATCTGGAAGGTCTCGACGGGGATGATTCGGCGCGGGGCATCGCTTGCGGTGCGAGAAGGGCGCGCGATGAGGGTGCGAGAGCTGCTGATTACTACCTCTTCGTCTATGACGGGGACGGACTCGTGCGCCTCGTGCGGCAGCACCTGACGGAACCAGCCCACGCAGCCAGCGATGGTGAGCAGAAGACCGAGGATGCCGACCGCGAGACTGGTGACCATTCCCGCGAGGATGAGCGAGAGGCCGAGCGCGAGGACCATCGGCCAGGCGGTGGGGCGGGGAAGCTGGACGGTGGTGTGATCGTCGTGCATCGGGCTCCTTTCTGTGGGGTAGTTTATCTGCCGAGGACGTAGACAACGGTGAAGACGACGACCCATACGGCGTCGACGAAGTGCCAGTAGAGGGAGAGGACTTCAAGGCGGCCGGTGTGTTTGGCGGTCATGGAGCCGTTGAGGGAGAAGATCAATGCCAGCGAGAGCATGACGAGGCCGACCAGGACGTGAGTGGCGTGCAGTCCAACAAGCGAGTAGAACGTGGTGCCGAAGAGATTGGTCTGCAGGGTGAGGCCGTCGCGGTAGATCAGCTTGTACCACTCGTGCGCTGTGCCGCCGAGGAAGATCCCGCCCAACAGGACGGTTGCGGCCAGCCATAGCGAACAGAGACCGCGCCTGGCGTGGTCGAGCGCGGAGACGGCGAGGTGGACGGTGAGGCTGCTGGAGAGCAGGCAAACGGTGGTGAAGATGGGAAGGTCGAGGATCTGGCGCGGCGTGGGGCCGGTGCGGTCCTTGCCGAGGTAGTAGATGTAGGCCACCACGAAGATGGTGAAGATCGCCGATTCGGCGATGATGAGGCAGGCCATGCCCACCACGCCGCGCGAGGGCAGCTCCCAGGTTGGGGTTGTGGTCTGCGGAATGACGGCGGCCTGACTCAATGTGCGGCTTCCTCTCTACTCGTAGTTGCTGTCGGGGTCATCGGGATGCTTGAGGTCCCAGAGGGGACGGCGGCTCTCGACAGTTGGGATTACGGCGAAGTTATAAGCGGGCGGAGGCGAGGGTGTCGACCACTCCAGCGTCCACGCGTCCCAGGGATCGGGGCCGGCGATGGGCCCTTTGAAGTACGACCACACCAGGTTGTAGACGAAAAGCAGGGCGCCCGCGGCCTGGAAGACGGCCCCACTGGAGACGATCAGGTTCCAGATCATCCATCCGCGGTCTGCCTCGTAGGTGTAGATGCGGCGCGGCATTCCCAGCAGGCCGGGGACGTGCATGAAGTCGAAGGTCAGATGGAAGCCGATCAGAAAAATCCAGAAGTGCCACTTGCCGAGGCGCTCGCTCAACATGCGGCCGGTCATCTTCGGGTACCAGTAGTAGAAGGCGGAGAAGATCATGAAGAGGATCGCGCCGACCAGCACATAGTGGAAGTGGGCGACGACGAAGTAGGAGTTGCCGAGCTGCCAGTCGAAGGGCGCGACCGAGAGCATGATGCCGGTGAGCCCCGCGATGAGGAACTGGAAGAGGAATCCGATGGCGAACATCATGGAGGCGGTGAAGTGGATCTTGCCGCCCCAGAGGGTGGCCAGCCAGTTGAAGAGCTTGATGCCGGTGGGGACGGAGATGACCATGGTGGCGAGGGTGAAGAATGTGTTTGCGCCGGGGCCGAGGCCGACCGTGAACATGTGGTGCGCCCACACGCTGAGACTGATGAAGCCAATCCCTACCGATGCGGCCACCATCGCCGGATAGCCGAAGATCGCCTTGCGCGAGAAGACCGGGATGATCTCGTTGGCGAAGGCGAAAGCGGGAAGCACGAGGATGTAGACCTCGGGATGACCGAAGATCCAGAAGAAGTGCATCCAGAGGACGGCGGAGCCGCCGGCCTGGGTGTCGAAGAAGTGCGAGCCGGCGTAGCGGTCCAGCATCAGCATGATCTGCGCGGCGGTGAGCGGGCTTACGGCGACGAAGACCAGCGAGGAGGTGACGAGATAGAGCCAGACCAGCAGTGGCATCCTGCTGAGCTTCATGCCGGGGCAGCGCATGCAGAGGGTGGTGGCGACGATGTTGATCGCGGTGCCGATGCTGCCGATGCCGCTGAGGAGGATGGCGAGGGTCCAGTAGTCGGTGCTGTGGCCGGGAGAGAAGACGCGGGCGGTGAGCGGGGCGTAGGCGAACCATCCGACATCGGGCGCGCCGCCCGCGCCGTAGAGGCCGCTGGCGCCGAAGTAGCTGAAGTAGAGAAGAAAGCCGCCGAAGGCGGAGATCCAGAAGCTGAAGGCGTTGAGGCGGGGGAAGGCCATGTCGCGCGCGCCGATCATGAGCGGGACAAGGTAGTTACCGAAGCCAAAGAGGATGGGCATTCCCACGAAGAAGACCATGGTGGTGCCGTGCATGGTGAAGAGGCTGTTGAAGGTCTGCGGCGAGACGAAATGGTTGTTGGGGATGGCAAGCTGGATCCGCATCAGCAAGGCCTCGAAGCCTCCGATCACCAGGAAGACCAGGGCATAGCCAATGTACATGAGGCCGATCTTTTTGTGGTCGACGGTGGTGACCCAGTCGTGCAGCACGTCGAGCACAAGACGGCGGGGCGCGGAGTATGTGACCAGACCTGAGATCTGATTTGTGTCTGCGGGGGCCGGGGTTTGGGTTGCCATGGAGTTTCTCTTCTTCCGACTCTATTTGAGCGTGGCGAGATATGCGGTGACGGCGTCGAGGTCGTGCTGGTTGAGGTGCATGGCGGGCATGAGCGCTCCGGGCTTGAAGTGCGCGGGGTTGTCGACGAAGGCGCGCAGGTTGGCCGGGGTGTTGGGGACGGAGCCGGAGGCGATGGTGTCGCGGCTGGCGAGGTGGGTGAGGTCGGGGCCGAAGCGTCCCGTGGCCACGGTTCCCGCGACGGTATGGCAACTGATGCATACGCTGTGCTGGAAGATGGCGCGGCCAGCGGCGGTGGGGTCGTCGCTGTTGACGGCGGGCTTCTGCTGGCGGGCGACCCAGGCGGCAAAGTCGGCGGGGCTGTCAGCGTAGACGCGGATCAGCATCTTGGCGTGCTCGACGCCGCAGTACTGCGCGCACTGGCCGAGGTAGAGGCCGGCGGCCTGCGGGTCGAGCCACATGGTGTTGATCTGGTTGGGGATGAGGTCCATCTTCCCGGCGAGGCGTGGGACCCAGAAGCTGTGGTCGGTGTCGGCGGAGGTCATGGTGAGGTAGGTGGGGGTGGGATGCTTGGGATCGCTGACCGGGATGTGCAGCTCGTTGGCGGTGACGATGCCCAGCTTGGGATAGCTGAACTCCCACCAGAACTGGTGGCCGACGACGGTGACGTCGAGCGCGGCGGCGGGCTTGGGCGCGTTCTGGGTGGAGAGGATGATGCGCGTGGTGGCGAGAAAGAGAAGCACCACGATGAGGATGGGGATGACGGTCCAGGAGAGCTCGATCTGGTTGCTGCCGTAGATCTGGGGAGGCTCCTGCGATGCGTCGGCGTCGCTGGCGCGATGGCGGTAGCGGACGATAGCGTAGAGCAACAACCCTGCCACAATGAGAAAGATGGCGAAGGTGATGCCGAGGACGAGCATGGAGAGGCTGAAGATGGAGTGGGCTGGGGTGCCTGCGGGGGCAAAGATACTGGTGGAGCCTTGGCTGAAGTCGGAAGAGAGAAAGGTTCGGGCATTACGCGCCAACATGGGACTCCGAAGTATTACCGGGTGCAGCGGGGACGGAGTAAGACAACTATTGAGTTGCAGAGTTTAGATGCAATTCGAGCGCGCTCCGGTTCAGGCTGCGAGCAAACCTGGCGGATGTTGTGGAGGGCCCAAGATAGAGGCTAAGACTCGCATGAGTTCCTGCTTCGACTCTGACAGAATCTTCCTCATTGCCGTATTGAATCGCTCTTTATCCGTTCGCGGCGATGTTGCGCAGGGTCCGATCGGCCGAAACGCCGCTGCCAGCACGGACGTGAAACTCAGCGCAGAGATTTTGTCCTATTCGCGCAGCAAGGGTATTTTTGCCGGCGTCAGTCTGGACGGCGCCGTAGTCCAGTCAGACAAGAGTGGAGATCAGTCCATGTACGGGGCCAATGCGGACAGGCACGATATCGTCGATGGCAAAGTGCGAGTTCCGGCTTCGGCGAGAAACCTTCTTCGCGAGCTTGATGCATACGGAGGAGGAACGAGCGGCGCATAGGGCGGGTCTATCTGAACAAGCCGTAAGGGCTTGAAGCAAGGGCTGTAGGCTCCCTGGCGTACAAAGGTATTTGGATCGGGCATCTCCATCGCATCCTCCCTGCATCGCACCCATTGCCGCCGTATCTGCCCTCCTCCAGGTGAGGTCGTGATTTCGCGCTTCGCGAGCAAATTGTTCCAGGAAGAAGACCGATGTCCAAAGCAACAGTAGCGGACCACTTAGTAAAGCGGCTGATCGAGTGGGGAGTCGACACCATTTTTGGCTATCCCGGAGATGGTATCAACGGCATCTTTGAGGCTTTGCGCACCCACCAGGACAAACTGCGATTCATCCAGGTGCGGCACGAAGAAGCAGCCGCCTTAGCCGCCTGCGGCTATGCCAAGTTTCCGGTCGTCTCGGAGTGTGCCTCGCGACCTCCGGTCCCGGAGGCATTCATCTGTTGAACGGTCTTTATGACGCGAAATGCGATTTGCAACCGGTCCTGGCCATTACGGGCCATACCTTTCACGACCTGATCGGCACGCATTATCAGCAGGACGTCGATCTCGACAAGCTGTACATGGATGTCGCCGCCTATAACCAGCGCGTGATGGGTCCGGCCCACCTCATCAACGTAGTGGACGAGGCGATCAAGACTGCGCTGGCCCGAAGAACTGTCTCTCATATCACCATCCCCAAGGATATTCAGGAGTGGACAAAATCTGAGAGCGAACGTTCCTCGGCGAACATCGCGGCGCACAGCGGCGACCTGTTTGCCATGCCGCATCCCAATCCTCCCGAACAGCTTCTGAAACAGGCGGCAGATTTGATCAACAGCGGATCGAAGGTAGCGATGCTCATCGGCTGCGGTTGCTTGAACGCCCGGGAAGAGGTCCTGGCACTGGCCGAAGCGGCGGCCGCGCCGGTCATCAAGGCGTTGCTCGGGAAGGCTGCCATCCCGGACAGGAGTCCCTATGCGCTGGGAGGCATCGGGCTGCTGGGCACGGCGCCGTCGCAGGACGCGCTGAAGGAGTGCGACAGGTTCCTGATCTTCGGCAGCAGCTTCCCGTATATGGAGTTTCTGCCGAAGCCCGGGCAGGCGAAAACGATTCAGATCGATCGGGATCCTGCGCGGATTGGTTTGCGTCATCCCGTGGACGTGGGTCTCATCGGCGATTGCGCCACCGTACTCCGTGCTCTCCTGCCGATGATCGAGCACAAGAAGGACCGGAGTTTCCTGGAAAAATCGCAGAAGCGCATGACCGCCTGGAACGAGCTCATGGAAAAGCGGGGCACGCGGAGCGATATGCCGATGAAGCCCCAGGTCGTCACCTATGAGCTCAATAAGCTGCTCGATTCCGATGCGATTGTCTGTTCGGATAGTGGCACGATCGCAACCTGGACGGCGCGCTACATCGAGATCCGCGATCAGATGCAGTTCTCGCTCTCCGGCTCGCTGGCAACGATGGCGAACGGCCTGCCGTACGGCATCGGAGCCTCGGTGGCCTATCCCGGACGCCAGGTCGTCTGCATCGTCGGTGACGGTGGACTGACCATGCTGATGGGCGAGATCGCAACCCTGGTGAAATACAAGCTGCCGGTCAAAGTAGTCGTGATCAAGAACAACGTCCTGGGAGAGATCAGGTGGGAACAAATGGCACAGGAAGGCAATCCGCGATTTGGAGTAGATTTGCAGCCGATCGATTTTGCGGGATACGCCAGATGTTGCGGGGCCGCCGGTTTCACCATCGAAGATCCTAAGGATGCGGAGAGTACCTTGCGGCAGGCGCTTGCCCATCCGGGGCCCGCTGTGATCCAGGCGGTAGTGGATCCAAATGAGCCGCCATTGCCGGGAAATATCTCCGCCGAACAGGCCCTGCATTTTGCCGAAGCGTTGGGAAAGGGCGAAAAAGACCGTTGGAAGATCATCAAGACCGTTCTCGAAGACAAGATCCGGGAAGTCATCTAGCATAAGGAATCCCGAGCGCATCGATCGAATTCGGAATGCGCTGCGCGAGAGCCCGTGGGATCTGATTGTCTGCGCGCTGCCGATGAATGTGCTCCTCCTCTCGGGCTATTGGCCTGTCATCGGCACAGGCCTGGCGATTGCATCTGCGGAAGGCCAAATCACTCTTTTGGTTCCCGAAGACGAAGAAGATCTCGCGAAATGCGGCTGGGCGAATGAGATACGAACCTTCAAGTCCGGCTCTCTGGATGAGATCGTCACGGTAGCGGAGGCCATTCGAGCCCCGCTCCGGGAACTGGCGAAAAGCTTCTCCGCGATGCCGATTCGGGTCGGCGTTTGAAACGCAGGAGACCTTCGAACCGGCATCCTATGCGGCCAACCCTTTGTTGTGGGCGCATTCGGAATGCATGCGCCTGCTTCGCTCATGTCATGACGGAAAGGTCGTCGCCCGCTCGTGTCTGATATGCAACACAGCATGCCCCCAAAGAGAGAAGTGCTTTTGTGACTTCTCTCGCTGTTCTAAACCCAGGTCAGCTTTTTAGGGGGCCTTTATGAAAAATGAAGATCAAGGCCAGAACGACTTTGGTGTAAGAAGAGCTGTCTCGGATTGAGTTGAACGGTTCTTCGCCTCAGTTCGGGATTCGCCGGCAAAACGGCTGCATCAAATGGAATATTCCCTGGGCCACGGTCATCCAGCTTTTTCGAGCACGGTCTTGCTGAGGGCAGATGAGGCCGAAGCGGGCGGGGCATTTGTGTCGTTGTTTGTGTCGTAACTGTGTCGTCCCTACCCAGATTCCGGCAACTCGCTCCGTATCGCTCAGCACCGCTCAGATGAGCGAAAACCCCTGTAAAGACAGGGGCCTAAGCTCATTCTGTGTCGTCTGGTGTTTCTCCGTCAGATGACGTATCCTGAATTCGCAACGAGGAGGTCAGCGGTTCGATCCCGCTCAGCTCCACCAAAACGACCTTCGGGAGATTCCTGCAACGGTCTATAGTGCGCCGAGTATTTTTGGGGAGCAGCGACTCCTGCTGTGGCAAGCGCGGCGGAAGCTCTGAGAAGGCACGGAATGGCGATTGCTGGATCACGGTCTACTCTGGACACTCTGCGATGGCTGATGGCGGCTGTGATCTGTGTGGCGGCTGTGTGTCTGGTCTCAAGCAGCACCCGATGGCCTCTACAGGGCGACGCGCAGATGCAGCACTACATTCAATTTCTGATGAGCAGGGGGTTTGCGCCCTACCGCCAGATCGGCGACATAAACATGCCTGGGGTCTACCTGATCGAGGGCGGGGCCATTCACCTGTTTGGCGGCGGCGACCTTGCGTGGCGCATCTATGACTTCAGCCTTCTGGGCGCGATCTGCGTAGCGATGATTGCGATTGCGCTGCCCTACGACTGGCTGGCCGGGCTGTTTGCGGGGGTGATGTTTGCCTTGGTGCATACCTCTGAGGGGACGATGTGCACCGGGGAGCGCGACGAAGCGATGACCGCGCTGATCGTGATCGGGTATGCATTTCTGTTTGCGGCGGTGCGGCGAAAAAAGCCCTGGATGATGGTTTTGTTCGGGCTGTGTCTGGGCATGGCCAGCTCGATTAAGCCGACCGTGGCGCCCATGGGATTTGTACTTCTGCTGATGGTGTGGTGGACCCTGCGAAAGCGCGGCGAGGCAGCGGCTTCCTGGGTGTGGAGCGGGTTGGCCGGGGCCGGAATGGCGGGGGCGATCGTCTTCGGATTTCTGTTTTACTACCATGCGGCAGGAGCGTTTTTCGCGATCAGCCGGTCGATCACTCCGTATTATGCCAGCCTGCATCAACTGAGCCTGGCGAAGATGTGGCGCGTTAGCCTGCCCCGCGTGGCCCTGCTGATGCTGCCCTTCGCGCTGGCGGTTGCGCTGGCGGACCGGCAGTGGAGAAATTGGGAGCGATGGGCGCTGCTGCTGGGTGTGGCGTTCGGCGCAATCTCGTACTTCGCACAGGGCAAGGGATACGCCTATCACCGGTATGCGCTGGTGGCGTTCCTGCTGCTGTGGATGGCGCTGGAGTTGACGCTTGCGATGCGCAGAGAAGGATGGACGAAAGGGGTGGGGATTGCCGGCATGGCGCTGGGAGCGCTGGTGATGGTGCCGACCTATGCGCACCGGGTGTTGCTGGTCTATCCGGGGAACCAGTACACGGAGTCGCTGGAAGGCGACCTGACGCGGCTGGGAGGGGAGCGGTTGCAGCGGCAGGTGCAGTGCTTCGACGTGGTGTACGGATGCTTCAACGCCCTCTACCACCTGAAGCTGGTCCCGAACACGACCTCGATGGGCGACATCCTCTACTTCTCCCCGGTTCCCAGTCCGGTTGTGGACGACGCCCGCGCCCAGTTATGGAAGCAGCTTTCCAGCAACCCGCCGGCGGTGGTGGTGCTGACCAATGAGTGGTTCAACCAGCCGAATAACTTCGACAAGATCAAGCAGTGGCCGCAGTTTGCCGCGTGGCTGAACGCGAACTACAGTATGGCCGTCTCCCGCGAGTTTGAGATGGAAGAACACCGCGCCTATCGGATCTATCTGCGCAACGGAGCAACCCTGACTGGTCGCTGATTCCGGGAGTCTGACCGTGGCTGCGACCGGAGAGTCTCCGAGGCGCTGCGATACAATCGACAAGAAGCGGAATCTCTGTTTCGGGTTGGCCGAAGACGCTGCAACCATTTGCGCGCCTCATGCGTCAACTTTGAGAGCGCCAAAAGTTGCGTAGAGGTGGAGTGCGCCCTGCGCGCCTGGTCTGGAGAACCAATTGGAATCTGATCCAAATCAACAGCCTCATATCGGTCTCGAACACCAACTGCCTGAAAGCACACCCACGCGAACTCCCCGGCAAAAGAAGGTCCGCGCCGCGGTGTGGATCCTGCTGCTGCTGATCTTCGCGGCGGGATTTTATCTTGTATTGCGCCAGCACGAGGCGGCCACGACCGCGGCGACGGCGCGGAAGGGCGCGGCGGGTGACGCGGTGGCCATCACTACGGTGACGGCGCAGAAGGGGAGCATCGGCGTGTATGTGGACGCCATCGGGACGGTGACGCCGGTGTATACCTCGTCGATCAGCAGCCAGGTGAACGGGATTGTGACGGCGGTCCACTACACCGAGGGACAGATGGTGCAGAAGGGCGCGCCGCTGATCGAGATCGACGCGCGGCCGTACGCGGCGACGCTGGCCCAGTCGCAGGGGATTCTGGAACGCGACAAGGGGATATTGGCGCAGGCGCAGATGGACCTGGCTCGCTATCAGACAGCGTGGGCGCGCAACGCGATCCCCAAGCAGACGCTGGACGACCAGGAGAAGCTGGTGGCGCAGATCCAGGGCACGGTGCATAACGACGAGGGCACGGTGCAGTACGACCAGATCCAGGTGGAGTACTGCCACATCGTGTCGCCGATCGCGGGACGGGTGGGGCTGCGGCTGGTGGACCCGGGCAACGTGGTGCAGGCCAACGCGGGCACGGTGCTGGCGGTGGTGACGCAGATGCAGCCGATCACGGTGGTATTCACGGTTGCGGAAGATGAGCTGGGGCAGATTCTGCCGCGGCTGCGGCAGAAGGCGAAGCTGGAGGTGGATGCGTTCGACCGGTCGGGCCAGACGAAGCTTGCGACGGGTGCGCTATTGACGCTGGACAACCAGATCGATACGACGACCGGGATGGTGAAGGCGCGGGCCCAGTTTGCCAACAAGGACTCGTCGCTGTTTCCCAACCAGTTTGTGAACACGCGGCTGCTGGTGAATACGCTGCAGAACGCGACCCTGATCCCGCTGGCGGCGGTGCAGCACAACGGGCAGGCGGCGTTTGTGTATGTGATCGCCGGGAACAAGGCGCACCTGACGGCGATTACGGTGGGCGTGAGCAATGCAACCACGGCGCAGGTGGTGGGCATCCAGCCGGGGGACGTGCTGGCGACCAGCAGCTTCGACAAGTTGCAGGACGGCACGGCGGTCTCCATTTCCGCGAAGCCGATTGCGGCCAACACCAGTGGGAGTAGCGCTCCTTGAGTCCTTCACGCCCCTTTATTCTTCGCCCGGTGGCGACTTCGCTGCTGATGGCGGCCATCATGCTGGTGGGCATTGTCGCTTATTTTCAACTGCCTGTCTCCGCGCTGCCGGAGGTGGACTACCCGACGATCCAGATCCTGACGTTCTATCCGGGAGCAAGCCCGGACGTGATGGCGACGACGGTGACGGCGCCTCTGGAGCGGCAGTGCGGCCAGTTGCAGGGGCTGAGCCAGATGACGTCGACCAGCTCGGCGGGCAATTCGGTGTTGGTGCTGCAGTTCAACCTGAGCCTGAACATCGACATTGCGGAAGAAGAGGTGCAGTCGGCGATCAATGCGGCGCAGAGCTTCTTGCCGGCCAACCTGCCGTCGCCTCCGATCTACAGCAAGACCAACCCGGCGGACGCGCCAGTGCTGACGCTGGCGATCACTTCGGACTCGATTCCGCTGTCGCAGGTTGAAGATTTGGTGGATACGCGGCTGGCGCCGAAGATCTCGCAGTTGAGCGGCGTGGGACTGGTGAGCATCAGCGGCGGCCAGAAGCCGGCGGTGCGCATCCAGGCCAACCCGGCGGCGCTGTCGTCTTACGGCATCGACCTGGAGAACCTGCGCACGGCGGTGAGCAACGCAAGCGTGAACGCGGCCAAGGGGAACTTCGACGGGCCGCACCAGGACTATCAGATCGACTCGAACGACCAGTTGGTGAAGAGCGAGGACTACCGGAAGGTGGTGGTGGCGTTCCGCGACGGCGCGCCCGTGATGCTGACCGACGTGGCCAATATTGTGGATGGAGTGGAGAACACCACGCAGGCGGCGTGGATGAACAAGCAGCCGGCGATTATTTTGAACGTGCAGCGGCAGCCGGGCGGCAATACCATCAAGGTGGTCGAAAGCATCAAGCGGCTGCTGCCGCAACTGGAGGCGAACCTTCCCCAGGGCGTGACGGTGACGGCGCTGACCGACCTGACGACGGCGATCCAGACCTCGGTGAACGACGTGGAGTTCGAACTGCTGCTGACGGTGGCGCTGGTGGTGATGGTGATCTTCCTGTTCCTGAGGAGCCTGTGGGCGACGATCATTCCCAGCGTTGCTGTGCCGCTGTCGCTTGTGGGGACGTTCGGCGTGATGTACATGCTGGGATACAGCCTGGACAACCTGTCGCTGATGGCGCTGACGATTTCGACGGGGTTTGTGGTGGACGACGCCATCGTGATGGTGGAGAACATCTCGCGCTACATCGAGGCGGGCGACCCTCCGATGCAGGCGGCGCTGAAGGGCGCGGAACAGATTGGGTTCACCATCATGTCGCTGACCGTGTCTCTGATCGCGGTGCTGATCCCGTTGCTGTTCATGGGCGACGTGGTGGGGCGGCTCTTCCGCGAATTCGCGGTGACGCTGGCGGTGACGATCATCCTGTCGGCGGTGGTGTCTTTGACGCTGACTCCGATGATGGCGGCGCGCATTCTGAAGCGCCATGGGGGCGAACAGCAGGGGCGCGTGTACCAGATTACGGAGCGCGGCTTCAACGCGATGATCGGGTTCTACGCAAGGACGCTGAAGTTCGTGCTGCGCTACCAGACGGTCACTCTGTTTGTGGCGCTGGGCACGCTGCTGCTGACGGTGGTGCTGTATACCGTCATTCCCAAGGGGTTCTTCCCGGTGCAGGACACGGGGGTGATCCAGGGGATCTCGCAGGCGCCGCAGACCATCGGGTCGAAGTCGATGGCGGCAAAACAGCAGGAGCTGGCGAATGTGATCCTGGCCGACCCGGCGGTGGAGAGCCTGTCGTCGTTCATCGGCGCGGACGGGACGAACACGACCACCAACAGCGGGCGAATGTCGATCAACCTGAAGCCGCTGAACCAGCGTGACCTGAGCGCGGCGGATGTGATCCGAAGGCTGGAGCCGGAGCTGGACAAGAAGGTGCAGGGGATCCAACTGTTCATGCAGCCGGTGCAGAACATCACGGTGGACGACCGCGTGAGCCGGACGCAGTACCAGTACACGCTGGAGGACCCGGACCAGAATGAGCTGAACCTGTGGACGAACCGGTTTGTGAAGAAGCTGAGCGGCCTGCCGGAGCTGGAGGACGTGGCGACCGACCAGCAGATGGGCGGGCTTGCGGTGTCGCTGGCGATCGACCGCGTGACGGCGTCGCGGCTGGGGATTGCGCCGACGACGATCGACAATATGCTGTACGACGCGTTCGGGCAGCGGCAGATCAACACCATGTACACGCAGTTGAACCAGTACCACGTGATTCTGGAGGCCCAGCCGCAGTTCCAGCTCGACCCGGACAAGCTGAACCACATGTACATCCAGGCCAACGCGGCCACGGGGACGTCGGGCGCGGGAGCGTCGACCACATCGGGGAATGGATCGACTTCGGCGGGATCGAATGCGCTGACGGCGACCACGAAGTATACGCCCTCGGCGGGGACGCTGACGCCGCCGGCGCGGGTGCTGACGGCGGGGACAACCAGCGGCGCGAACTCGGCGGGCATCACCAGCTCGACGCCCAGCAATGCGATCCCGTTGAGCGCGTTCTCGCACTTCGAGACGGAGACGGAACCGCTGTCGATCACGCACCAGGGACAGTTTCCGTCGATTACGGTGAGCTTCAACCTGGCCCCGAACGCATCGCTGGGAGATGCGATCGACAAGATCACCAAACTGCAGGCGGGGATGAAGATGCCGGCCAGTTTGCAGGCGGATTTCCAGGGGACCGCGGCGTCGTTCCGCAATTCGCTGTCGAACGAGCCGCTGCTGATCCTGGCCGCGCTGGTGACGGTGTACATCGTGCTGGGCGTGCTGTACGAGAGCTTCATTCATCCGCTCACGATCCTGTCGACGCTGTTCTCGGCGGGAGTGGGCGCGTTTCTGGCGCTGATCCTCTTCCACCAGGACCTGAGCGTGGTGGCGATTATCGGGTTGGTGCTGCTGATCGGGATCGTGGAGAAGAACGGGATCATGATGGTGGACTTTGCGCTGGAGTTGCAGCGGCAGCACGGCAAGAACCCAACCGATGCGATCTATGAGGCGTGCCAGCTCCGCTTCCGGCCGATCATGATGACGACCATGGCCGCGCTGCTGGCGGGGATTCCGCTGGCCTTCGGAAGCGGCATGGGATCGGAGCTGCGGCGGCCGCTGGGCATCACCATGGTGGGCGGACTGCTGGTGAGCCAGGTGCTGACGCTGTACACCACGCCGGTGATCTATATCTTCTTCGACAATCTTGGGCAGCGCTTCTCGCGCAAAGCAGGGAACAGCGGACAGGGAACAGGGAATAGCGGACAAACACTGACGGGCGGTGGGGCGCAACCGGCGGAGCAGCCGTGAACATCTCCGCGCCGTTCATCCATCGGCCGGTAGCGACGACGCTGCTTACGGTGGCGGTGGCGATTGCGGGCGCGATCGCGTTCACTGTGCTTCCGGTGTCTCCGCTGCCGCAGGTGGATTTCCCCACCATCAACGTGGGCGCGGGGCTTCCGGGCGCGAGCGCGGAGATCATGGCGTCGAGCGTGGCGACTCCTCTGGAGCGGCAGTTCGGGCACATCGCTGGGGTGACGGAGATGACCTCGTCGAGCGGGCTGGGCTCGACCAACATCACCATTCAATTCGACCTGAGCCGCAACATCGACGGGGCGGCGCGCGATGTGCAGGCGGCGATCAACGCGGCGCGGACGTACCTGCCGGCGAACCTGCCGGGCAACCCGACGTATCGCAAGGTGAACCCGGCGGACGCTCCGATCATGATTCTGGGGTTGACGAGTGACGTGTACGGGCCGGACAAGCTGTACGACGAAGCGTCCACGGTGATGGAACAGAAGCTGTCGCAGATTGCGGGAGTAGGGCAGGTGAGCGCGGGGGGCGGGGCGCTGCCGTCGGTGCGGGTGGAGGTGGACCCCGACAAGCTGGCCAGCTACGGCATGACGATGGCGACATTGCAGTCGATGCTGCGCTTGCAGAACTCGAACCTGGCGCGCGGCCAGATCACGGACGGCAACGTGAGCGCGGACCTTGTGGTGAACGGACAGATCTCGCACGCCGCGGACTACCAGCCGCTGATCGTGGGCTACCACAACGGACAGGCGGTGCGGCTGTCGGATGTGGCCGATGTCGTCGACTCGGTGCAGAACACGCGAGCGGCGGGCTACCTGAACGGCAAGCGGAGCGTGGTGCTGATCGTCTTCCGCCAGCCGGGGGCGAACATCATCGACACGGTGGCCCGCGTCTATGCCGCGCTTCCATCGCTGGAGGCGGCGATTCCCAGCGGCATTAAGACGACCGTGGTGATGGACCGCACGACGACGATTCAGGCATCGGTCAACAACGTGGAACGCACGCTGCTGATCTCGATCGGGCTGGTGATCATCGTGGTGTTCGTGTTTCTGCGCAGCCCGCGAGCGACGCTGATTCCGGCGGTCGCGGTGCCCGCATCGCTGATCGGGACGTTCGCGGTGATGTACCTGTGCGGGTATTCGATCGACAACCTGTCGCTGATGGCGCTGACGATCTCGACGGGATTTGTGGTGGACGACGCGATTGTGGTGATGGAGAACATCACTCGGCACATCGAGAACGGGATGGAACCGTTTGCGGCGACGCTGCGCGGGGCCAAGGAGATCGGATTTACCGTGATGACGATCAGCATGTCGCTGATCGCGGTGTTCATTCCGCTGCTGCTGATGGGCGGGATCGTGGGGCGGCTGTTCCGCGAGTTCGCGGTGACTCTGTCGACGGCCATCGTGGTGTCGATGGTGATCAGCCTGACCACCACGCCGATGATGTGCGCCTACCTGCTGAAGAGCGAGAAGGAGATGAAGCACGGCCGCATGTACAAGGCGTCGGAGAGCGTCTTTCAATGGGTGCTGGACCTTTACCGGAGAAGCCTGCGCTGGGCGCTGGAGAACCCGGGGCTGATTCTGACGGTCCTGGTGCTGATCATCGCGCTGAACGTGGCGATTGCGATCAAGATTCCCAAGGGTTTCTTCCCGCAGCAGGACACCGGCTCGCTGGGTGGCGCGATGCGCGGGCCGGAGGATGCATCGTTCCCGGCGATGAACGCGGCGTTGCAGCAGATTGAGAGCGTGATCCAGAAAGATCCGGCGGTGCAGAACGTGATCGGGTTCACGGGAGGCGGAGGCGCGACCAACACGGGATTCGTGTATGTGATCCTGAAGCCGGTGGAGCAGCGGAATACCGACGCGGCCGGCGTGATCAATCGGCTGCGCAAGCCGTTGAACCAGATTACGGGCGCGTCGACGTTCCTACAGGCGTCGCAGGACATCCGGGTTGGCGGACGCAGCTCGAACGCGATGTACCAGTACACGATCCAGTCGGACAACGTGGACGATTTGCAGACCTGGGGGCCAAAGCTGCTGACTGAGATCACGCATCTGCCCGGCTTCCAGGACGTGAGCAGCGACCAGCAGAACGGGGGGTTGGACCAGCGCATAACGTACGACCGGGTGACGGCAGCGCGGCTGGGGCAGACGGCGAGTTCCTTGGACTCGTCGCTGTACTCGGAGTTCGGCCAGTCGGAGGTGTCGCTGATCTATACGCAACTGAACCAGTACTACGTAGTGCTGGAGGTTGCGCCCCAGTACTGGGCGACGCCGGATGGGCTGAAGAGCGTGTACCTGCATCCTTCGGCGGGGAACTCGACGGTGAGCGGGAACACGCCGTTGTTCAGCATGGCCAAGGTGCAGGCCAATACGACTCCGCTGTCGCTGAACCACACGGGACTGTTTCCGTCGGTGACAGTGTCGTTCAACCTGGCGCCGAATGTATCGCTGAGCGACGCGACGCTGGCCATCGACCAGATGCAGCAGCGGCTGGGCGTTCCCTCGACGGTGCGCTGCTTCTTTGCGGGAACGGTGCAGGCATATCAACAGTCGCTGAACGGCGAGGTGGTGCTGATTATTACGGCGCTATTCGCGGTATACATCGTACTGGGGATTCTGTACGAGAGCCTGGTGCATCCACTGACGATTATTTCGACATTGCCGTCGGCGAGCGCGGGCGCGATGCTGGCGTTGATGATCTTCCATGTGGACCTGAATGTGATCTCGATCATCGGCATCATATTGCTGATCGGAATTGTGAAGAAGAACGCGATCATGATGATCGACTTCGCGCTGCAGGCGGAGCGCGAGGGCGGCATGAATACGGAAGAGGCGATCTTCGAGGCGTGCATGCTGCGCTTCCGTCCGATCATGATGACGACGATGGCGGCGCTGTTTGGCGCGCTTCCGCTGGCCTTCGGAACAGGAATGGGATCGGAGCTGCGGCGGCCGCTGGGAATCACGATTGTGGGCGGGCTGGTGGTGAGCCAGATGCTGACGCTGTATACCACTCCGGTGGTGTACCTGACATTTGACCGGATGCGGCTGTGGGTCGCTGGACGACGGGGCAAGAACTTCGCATCCGAGGGCGGCGCGGTTGCGCCCGCTTCGGAATAAACTTGATGAACCGTGGATGTAAAACTATGAGCAGAATCGATCTTCGCGCAGCAATTACTTCCGCACTGGTGGCCGTGCTTCTGACGGGTTGCATGGTGGGACCGAAGTACCAGAAACCGCCGGCGATGGCGCAGGCCCCTCCGGCGACGTACAAGGAATCGCCGGGCGCGGCACAGCCGGCCAACGGAACGGCGGCCAGCGCGACGCAAGCCAGCGCGACGCAAACCGGCGCGACGGCAACCAACACGGCTACGAACGGAACGGCTGCGAGCGGAACAACGGGGGCGCAGGCTGCCGGCGCGGGTGAGTGGAAGGTGGCGAGTCCGCAGGACGCAATGCTGAAGGGCAAGTGGTGGGAGATCTATGGCGACAATGAGCTGAATGCGCTGGAAGAGAAGCTCACGATCGACAACCAGACGATCAAGCAGTACTTTGCAAACTTCATGGAGGCGCGCACGCTGGTGGCCGAGGCGCGCTCGCAGCTCTATCCCACACTGGGCACGGGGCCATCGTACGCGCGGTCGCAGGCCTCGGCTAACGTAGGAACCGGTGCGTCCGCAAACAGTGGGCAGACCAACCTGACCACGCTGCCGCTGGACGCGTCGTGGGAGCCGGACCTGTGGGGACGGGTGCGCAACCAGATCAAGGCCGAGCAGTACAACGCGCAGGTGAGCGCGGCGGACCTGGAGGGCGAACGGCTGACCGAGCAGGCCAGCCTGGCGGAGTACTTCTTCGAGATACGCGGGCAGGACGCGCTGCAGGCGATTCTGAACCAGACGGTGGCGGACGACAAGAAGGCGCTGGACTATACGCGGGCGCAGTATGACACGGGCGTGGGCGACGAGATCTCGGTGGTGGAGGCGGAGAACACGTTGCAGAATGCGCAGGCGGCGGCGATCAACCTGGGCGTGGAGCGCGCGCAGTATGAACACGCGATTGCGGTGCTGACGGGGAGCGATCCTTCGTCGTTCACGATTGCGGTGAAGGCGCTGAATGCGGCGCCTCCGCCGGTGCCGATCGGCGTGCCGTCGCAGTTGCTGGAGCGGCGGCCGGACATTGCCGCGTCGGAGCGGACGATGGCCGAGGCCAATGCGGAGATCGGGGTTGCGCAGGCGGCGTTCTATCCGACGCTGACGCTGAGCGCGGGCGGGGGCCTCGAGAGTTCGACGTTCAAGCACCTGTTCGACTGGCCGAGCCGGTTCTGGTCGGTGGGGCCGGCGGTGTCGGAGACGATCTACGACGGCGGGCTGCGGCGGGCCGCGGTGCGCCAGTACACGGCGATCTACAACAGCGACGTGGCGGCCTACCGGCAGACCGTGCTGACCGCGTTCCAGCAGGTGGAGGACGCGCTGGCGGCGGAGCGGATTCTGTCGCAGCAGATGGTGCAGCAACAGATGGCGGCGCAGTCGGCGCAGAAGTTCGTCGATCTGGAGACGGCGCGCTACGATACGGGGGTCGATCCGTACATCGACGTGGTGACGGCGCAGATGACGCTGCTGGTGGACCGGCAGGCGCTGGCTACGCTGCACACCCAGGAGATGACCGCGTCGGTGCAACTGATCGAGGCGCTGGGCGGTGGGTGGGACAGCACGCAGTTGGCGACGCCGCAAGAGGTGACCAAGAAGCTGACTGCGGCGGAGACAACGATCCAGAAGTGAGTGGTTAGAGGATTTTTGCCAATGGTATAGACCGTCGCGCAGCGAGCAAAATGCGGGGATTCTTCCCCTTCGGCAAGTTCAGGGTCAGAATGACAATTCTCTCTTTGGTCTACAGCAATTCCGAGAAATGCTTTAGATGAAAACAGGAGGTCTGGCGCATGATTGCGCGACGACTCCACGATAGCTTGTTGACGGATGAAGAGTCCATCTGGACGCGGGGGTGCTTCAGGCGGGGCCGCAGCCGTGGCTGTAGACCAGCGGATTGCGCCACTGGGCGTCGGTGGCAAACAGGATGCAGGCGGCGCCGCTGTCGGTGTCGAGGCGCCAGGTGATGTCACCCTGGCGGTAGAGCTGGAACTTTCCCTTGCCGGCGAAGACGGCGCCGCTGGGCGGATTGCGGCTGATGGAGTCGGCGGAGGGCGCGGCGGATGAGTTGGCCGCGGCGGATGGGCTTGCGTCCCCGGGCTGGGACTTCTGGCCGGCGGGAGGCGTAGCGGGGGCCCCGGGTTTGGAGACGCCGGCGGCCTGGTTGCGCACAACGGTCTTGCCGCTGTTCGTGGCGCGCGTTCTGGCCCGGTGAGTGAGCCAGACGAGGCCAAAGATGAATACGACGACGATCATCAGTATCGCGAAGATGCGCTTCATGCCCTCTCCTTGCGCGGTTTCACCGCAACGGATATCGCGCGAGAATTATTACAGTGGTTTTTCTTGAGGAAAAACCACGCAAACATTCTTCGCTCCTGTAACGACCTGCGATGAAACCGCTCTTGCGCCTGGGTGGATGGAGCGGCCCGGCGCATGGCTCTGCTGCTCTATTCTGAAGCCGCGGCGATTGGCTGGTCGAGGCAAAATCGGCGGAAGAAGCGAATTGCGTACCTTGGCTGGTTCCCCGGCGCGGGCGTCTCCCACCCATTCCGCATAGAACGCGGAATGGATGGGGCACCCGTAATACGGAGATTCTGGCTGCGTCAGAATGACTACTCTTGAGGGCTGCGCCAGAATGACGGCTTCGATGGGAGCGGAGCTCGGCGGGCGTATCATCTTGTTGTGCCGAAATACTCCATTGTTGTTCCGTTCCACAACGAAGAGGAGAACGTGACCACGCTCTACGACCGGGTAAAGCTGGTGATGGAGCATGTGGGCGAGAGCTTCGAGATGGTGTTTGTGGACGATGGGTCGAACGACAGGACGTACCGGCTGTTGGAGGAGATTGCGGCGGTGGATAGCCGCGTGCTGGTGGTGAAGCTGCGGCGGAACTTCGGGCAGACTTCGGCGCTGGCGGCGGGCTTCGACCACGCGCAGGGCGAGATGCTGATCTCCATGGACGGCGACCTGCAGCACGCGCCGGAGGAGATTCCCAACTTTCTGGTCAAGCTGGAGGAGGGGTACGACGTGGTGAGCGGATGGCGGACGCAGCGCGTGGACAACCTGCTGCTGCGGCGGATTCCGTCGCACTGCGCCAACTGGATCATGGCGCGCATCAGTGGGGTGGGCATCCACGACTTCGGGACGACCTTCAAGGCGTACCGGCGCGAGGTGATCCACAACATTCCGCTGTACGGCGAGATGCACCGCTTCATTCCGGCGCTGGCAAGCTGGTATGGGGCGAGCATCTGCGAGGTGCCCATCTCCAACCCGCGGCGGCAGCACGGCGAGAGCCATTATGGCCTCTCGCGAACGGTGGGCGTCTTCTTCGACCTGATGACCATCCGGTTCCTGCTGCGCTATATGACGCGGCCGCTGCATTTTTTCGGGTCGATCGGCGCGCTGGCGATGGTCGCGGGCAGCGGACTGGCGGCGTGGCTGCTGGCGCTCAAAGTTCTGACCGGGCATAGCGTGATGATGGCGCATGGGCCGATCTTCGTGATTGCGGGAGTGCTGATCCTGGCTGGGGTCCAGATGCTGGGGATCGGGTTGCTGGGCGAGCTTCAGGTGCGCCACTTCCACACGCCCAGCCATCGCGCTCCGTATGCCGTGGACCGGATTGTGCGGCTGAGCTCGAGCGAAGCGAACCAGTTGCGCTAGGGCGCGACAACCGTTATCCAGCAACCAGCAACCTGCAACCGTACTATTCTGTTAATCATGCTGCTTAAAGAACTGCGCACGGCGGTGCTGGACGCCAACCTGGAGTTGGTGAAGCGGGGGCTTGTCCTCTACACGTTTGGCAATGCGTCGGGAGTGGACCGCGGCGAGGGGCTGGTGGTGATCAAGCCGTCGGGGGTGGACTACGACGACCTGCGGCCGGAGCTGATGGTGGTGACCGACCTGGACGGCAAGGTAGTGGAGGGGACGCTGAAGCCGTCGTCGGACCTGGACACGCACACGCTGCTGTACCGCGAGTTTCCGTCCATCGGCGCGGTGGTGCATACCCACTCGGAGTTTGCGACGAGCTTTGCGCAGGCGGGGATGGAGATTCCCGCGCTGGGGACGACCCATGCGGATTATTTTTTCGGACCTGTCCCATGCACCGCGCCGCTCAGCGACGAGGCGATCGGCGGCAGATACGTCCACGAGACGGGGATGGCGATTGTGCGGCGGTTTGCGGCGACGGCGGCGAGCAAGGACGGACCTGCCCGCCCGGCGATCGACCCGCTGGCCGTGCCGGCGTGCCTGGTGGCCGGACACGCGCCGTTTGTGTGGGGCAGGGACGCGCACGATGCCGCGCACAACGCGGTGGTTCTGGAGTACATCGCGCGCATGGCGTACCGCACGCTGACGCTGAAGGCGGATGCGGATGCGGTGAGCCAGGCGCTGCTGGACCGGCACTACTTCCGCAAGCACGGGTCGGGTGCGACCTACGGGCAGGGCGGGTGAGGGCTGCTCCCGTAAACGTTGCCACGGGATTTAATGGTTTGATTACGGGTTGATTGTGTAGAGTGCTTAAGGCAGCAAAAATCACACAGATTGTGTCGCGGAATGCAGGGAGCCGTACCCAGCGCAAGGACGCTTTGCGTGAGGTCTCTGGGCGGAAGGTCTCTCAAGCGGGAGCGGGAGGCAACGTGTTTGTGTGTGGGCCGAGCTTAAAAACAGGGGATTGGGCGATGCGTTCAATGTGGCTGAAGGTGTCTCTGGCGGTGTTGGTAGGGGTGGTGGCGGGCTGTCCGTCGATGGTTGGAATGAAGGCACAGGCGCAGATGCCGGCGATGGTGCTGGTGGCGCCCGATGTGCCGGGCGCGCCGGTGAGTTCCCAGCCAAGCGCCGAAGCGGACCGCATCGCGGCGCTGGAGAAGCAGGTGGCGGCGCAGACGGCGGCGATTGCCACGGCGCAGACGGCTGGCGACAACTCCTGGATGCTGACCTCGGCGGCGCTGGTGCTGCTGATGACCGGGCCGGGACTGGCGTTGTTTTACGGCGGACTGGTACGCAAGAAGAACGTGCTAGGCACCATGATGCAGAGCTTCGCCATGATGGCGGTGGTGACGGTGCTGTGGGCGCTGGTGACCTACTCGCTGGCGTTCGGCAGCGGCAACGCGTTTATCGGCGGCCTGCACAATGTCTTTCTGCGCGGGGTGGGGCTCGCGCCGAGCCCGTATGCGCCCACCATTCCGCTGCAGACGTTCATGGTCTATCAACTGATGTTCGCGATCATCACTCCGGCGCTGATTACGGGCGCATTTGCCGAGCGGATGAAGTTCTCCGCGATGCTGGTGTTCATGGTGCTGTGGACGATTGTGGTCTATAGCCCGATGGCGCACATGGTGTGGGGCGTCGGCGGGCTGCTGAACGCGGCGGGCGGAAGGTTCCCGTGCATGGACTTTGCGGGCGGGACGGTGGTGCATGTGACGTCGGGCGTTTCGGCGCTGATTACGGCGCTTTATCTGGGCAAACGGATTGGGTATCCAAAAGAAGCGATGCAGCCGCACTCCGTGGTGCTGAGCTTTATCGGGGCGTGCCTGCTGTGGGTGGGGTGGTTCGGGTTCAACGCGGGATCGGCTCTGGCGGCGGGAACGCTGGCGACATCGGCGTTTGTGGCGACGCACTTCGGCGCGGCGGCGGCGGCGATTGGATGGAGCGCGATGGAGTGGTGGCGCAACGGAAAGCCGTCGGCGCTGGGCGCGATCTCGGGCGCGGTGGCGGGGCTGGTGGCAATTACTCCGGCGTCGGGCTTCGTGTCTCCCATGGCGGCGATTGCGATCGGGCTGATCGCCGGCGCGTGCTGCTTCTTCATGGTGGTGAAGGTGAAGATCTGGTTCGGCTATGACGATTCGCTGGATGCATTCGGCGTGCATGGCGCGGGCGGAACGATTGGCGCGCTGCTGACCGGCGTGTTTGCGCGCAGCGCGATCAACCCGATCTTCGGCGCGGGCAACGCCACCGGGCTGCTGGAGGGCAATACGCACCAACTGCTGAACCAGGCGATGGGCGTAGGGATTGCCTGGGGGTTGGCGATTGTGGGTACGCTGGTGATCCTGTTCCTGGTCGACAAGACGATTGGGCTACGAGTGAGCGCGGAGCAGGAGGCAGAAGGTCTGGACCTCTCGCAACATGGGGAGGAAGGCTACGAATGGGCGCATTGATCGGGACGCATTGATCTGGGCGCACTGATAGGGCTGTATTGACGCTGGTTCCCACCCATTCCGCAAAGAACGCGGAATGGATGGGGCACCCGAAACATTGCACTTACGGATCGGATCAAACGAGGGGTGTACCTCCTGGGTTCAGGGGTACACCTCTTTCTTCCCCGGGGGGTGGCAGCCGTAACCGGGGGAGGCGTACTATGCTATAGCTTGCCTGAAGGCAGAGCGAGAGGATGAATTAAATGCAGAAGATCGAAGCAGTGATCCAGCCATCGAAGCTGGATGCAGTGAAGGACGCGCTGGTGGAGATTGGCGTGCAGGGAATGACGATTCTGGAGGCCCGCGGACATGGGCGGCAGAAGGGGCACACGGAGTTCTATCGCGGGCGGGAGTACTCGGTCGACCTGCTGCCCAAGGTGAAGCTGGAGATGGTGGTTGCGGACGAGATGGTGGAGAAGGCGATCCAGACGATCCTAACGGCGGCGCGCACGGGAACCATCGGCGACGGCAAGATCTTCGTGTCGAAGGTGGACGAGGCAATCCGCATCCGCAACGACGAGCGGGGCGAGATCGCGCTGTAGGGGTGGTCCGGTCCGGTTATACGTCACAACTGCTCCCGGTCTCAATATCGAGGCCAGGAGCAGTTGTGCGGTGGTGGGCTGGCGTTTGCGCGGGCGGGGGATGGCTGTATGCTGTAGTTACTACCTAATACACAGCAATACAGAGAGATTCAATCACAGCCATTCAGGCAGACCGGGACACATCCATGCAGGAAGGCGAGATCACAGGCGAGGGGTTGTGCGAGCAGTACCAGCGGCGGATGCTGGAGATTCGCGGCGCGTTTGCCACGGGCGCGACCGGCGCGGTGACGGTGGCGGCGCGCTCGGCGGCGGTGGATGAGCTGATCGTGGGGCTGTGGACGCAGGCGGTGGTGGAGTCTCCGGTGCTGGGACGCGGGATTGCCGTACTGGCGGTGGGCGGGTACGGGCGCAGGGAGCTGTTTCCCTACTCGGATGTGGACCTGCTGTACCTGCTGGATGGGAAGGTCTCGGAGGCGGAGATCAAGCAGCCGATCCGGCGCATCAGCCAGCAGCTCTGGGACTGCGGGCTTCGGCTGTCGCCGACCAGCCGGAAGCGCAGCGAGGCGGAGCGCTTCGACACGGAGAACGCGGAGTTCACCATTGCGCTGCTGGACCACAGGCTGCTGACGGGCGACGAGGCGGTCTATCGGCGGATGGCGGAGGTGGGTTTTCCCAAGATGCTGGAGCGGGAGAACAAGGCGCTGGCCGCCGGACTGGCGCAACTGACCAGCGAGCGTCATGCCAAGTACGGGGATACGCCGTTCCACCTGGAGCCGAGCATCAAGGACTGTCCCGGCGGGCTGAGGGACGTGCATGTGTGCGCGTGGCTCGAGCGGCTGCAGGAGGTGGCGCGGGGAACGAGCGCGGCGCAGGCGGGAGATGCGAGCGGCGGATTGGCGGGCGACCGCGAGGAGTTTCGCCAGGCGGTGGGATTTCTGTTCACGGTGCGCTGTTTTCTGCACTACCGGCACGAGCGGGACGACAACACGCTGGACTGGCACAGCCAGGACGCGGCGGCGGCGATGGGGATCGGAATGGGTGCGCGGCGGCTGGAACAGTTGGCGGACCCGGCGGCGGAAGGAGTGGAGGCGGCGTACTGGATGCGGCTCTACTTCCGCCACGCGCGCAGCGTCGAGCGCTGCCTGACCCAGATGCTGGAAGAGTCCGCGGGCAACATGCCGCGCAAGATGCGCTGGAGCGCATCGGCCAAGGCTGCGTTTTCCAAGGGGCGGCGCGGCGCGGAGCCTGTTGCGGCGGGCTTCCGCGTGACGGGCGGACGAGCGGTGCTGGATGGAGCGACGCAGGCGGGCGATCCGGCCGAGGACCCGGACGTGGTGCTGCAACTGTTCGCGGCGATGGCGCGGACGGGCTGTAGGCTGGAACGCGGGAGCGAGCAGAGGATCTCGCAGGCCCTGCCGCTGCTGTCGGCGCACCTGGAGGAGGGGCCGTCGCTGTGGCGGAATCTTCAGGAGATTCTGCTGGGATTTTTTGCGGGCAAGGCGCTGCGCATGATGCATACGCTGGGGATCCTGGAGCTGCTTCTGCCGGAGTTCCACGGCATCGACGCTCTGGTGATCCGCGACGCGTACCACCGCTATACGGTGGATGAGCACACCCTGGTTGTGATCGACACGCTGCACGGGCTGGAGCAGCCGCAGACCGGGCAGATGAGCGTTTGGGCGGGACGGTTCGGCGGGATCCTGCGCGATGTGCAGCACCCGGAACTGATGCTCCTGGCGGCTCTGCTGCACGATACGGGCAAGGGACGCAGCTCCGAGAACCACGCGCTGGAGAGCGCGCGGATGGCGGAGAACGTGGCCGGGCGGCTGGCGCTGGACGCATACGAGAACGAGCTGATGCTGGGGCTGATCCGCAACCATCTGGAGATGAGTGCCGCGCTACGAAGAGATATTTTCGACCTGGAGACGGTGCGGGCGTTCGCGGCGAAGGTGCAGACGCTGGAGGCGCTGCGCATGTTGACCCTGTTCACCTACGCCGACATTCAGGCGGTGCATCCGGACGCGCTGACGCCATGGAAGGCGGAGAATCTGTGGCGGCTGTATCTGGCCACGGCCAGCTATCTGGACCGCAGCGTGGACGACGAACGCGTGGGGGAGCGCATCGGCAAGGATCTGGTGGACCGCGTGGCGGCGCTGCTGCCGGGCCGGCGCGCCGAGGTGGAGGCGTTTCTGCATGGGTTTCCCGAGCGGTATCTGCGGACCAGGACACCGGAACAGGTGCGGCTGCACTTCGAGATGGCGGAACGACTGGCGGACGATCCGGTGCAGATCGAATTTCGCCATGCACCGGGGTCGAGCGCGATCACGTTGCTGGCGCGCGACCGGCCGCTGCTGTTCGCCGATATGGCGGGAGCGCTGGCGGCGTGGGGGATGAACATCGTTACGGCGGACGCGTTCGGCAATTTGCAGGGCGTGGTGGTGGACAACTTCCGGTTTACCGACACCTTCCGCACGCTGGAGATGAATCAGTCGGAGCACGCGACGTTTGTGGCCAGCATTCACGATGCGATGGCGGGCAAGATTGCAGTGGAGAAGCTGCTGAGCGGACGGCGGCGCGGGCGCAGAAAGCTGCCCAAGGTGGTGGTGGAGGCGAGGGTGGACTACGACGACGAGGTGTCGTCGCACAGCACGCTGCTGCAGGTGGTGGCGCAGGACATTCCCGGACTGCTGAGGGCGATCAGCCTTGCGCTGGCTGAGTGCCGGTGCAATATCGACGTGGCGCTGGTGGACACCGAGGGCGAGACGGCCATCGACGTCTTCTACATCACGCGCGACGGGGCGAAGCTGGACGCGGCCGAACAGAAGGAGCTGAGAGATGCCCTGCTGGCGGCGATGAAGACGAACGCGGGTTAATCGCGAGTTGCTGGTTGCTGGTTGTTGGTTGGTGGTAAGTGCGGTGGGGTGGGGGGTAGTGTGTCCGACTGTGGAGTGAGCTAGAGAAGGTCTGCACAAGTGCTCGAGATTCCCTCGGCGGCTAAAGCCGCATTGAAAATAGGCCGCTTGCGGCGGGACTAAAGTCCCGCCCTTTCAAAACTGGGACTTATTCAGAGATTCCCTAGATTGCTCATTAATCAGGAATGGGTTGACGGCGAATAACAGCAACGGGGGCAACCTTTTTATCGCGTGAGTGCATCCCAACGGAAATAGTAGGCAATTTCTTAATTTTCTTTGGAAGTTGCTGCATGCAAGTGCCGCGCTCCAGGCCGAAGGATGGCCAAGAGTCCATGTATCTGTGTTTCGTACGTCTATTGGTATTTTGTTTTTTTATCCGCCAATGTTTATCCGTCAAGAGCAAGAGAGAGACGATCGACATTGCGCACACGGTCCGCGGTTTTTTATCTGTAAGGGTACTGGGCCATCCGGCCTAAGTCAGAATGAACGGTCGAACGGCCTGCTTTGGGGGTATTGGACCATGAACAAGATTGAGAAACTTACCCGTTTTCTGGTACGCGTTGCGCTGGCTGGAGCCTGCGTGATGCCCATGGCCTCTTTGAGCCTTCCGGCCCAGAGCGCGCCGGCAGCAAAGACCAGCGGCGCGGTATACAACTCGCGATTCGATTTCGCCACACTTTACTCCTACTTTCAGGCGCATGGCGCGGACACCGATGTGGGCATCTCCTACAACGATATTCGTCTGGGCGCGTATGCCAGCGGCAGCTACTACTTCAACCGGCACTTTGGCTTGGAAGCGGCCTTTGAATCGCACCCGGATGGCAACAACGACGGTCTCTACGACGTTCAGGCCGGGCCGATCGTGCGCGACAATTTCAATCACTTCAGCCTCTTCGCGCATGGTCTGGTTGGGGTTGCTCGTTTGGCCGGACCGGATACCCGGATCTGCTGCAACATCGGATATAGCTACCACAATCCCTGGACGTGGGGTGGGCCGTCCTACACCGCGGGCGGCGGGCTGGACATCAACCTGGTCCGGGCGGTCTCGCTGCGCCTCTTCCAGGTCGACTATACCTACAACAACGTGGACTTCGGACCGTGGGGCAGCATCGTCAATGCCAATCCACTGGGCGGACGCGCGCACCTTCCCGGGCTGCAGGCCAGCGCCGGTCTGGTGTGGCACGCTGGAAACATTACTCCTCCTCCGCCAGTGATGTATAGCTGCTCGGCGAACCCGGCGACTGTATTTCCCGGCGAGCCAATCACGGTGACGGGCACGGCGCTGAACCTGAACCCGAAGAGGACGTCGACCTATAGCTGGACCTCCAATGGGGGCGCGGTGAACGGGAGCAGCAGCACGGTGACGGTGAGCAATAAGACGCCCGGAAGTTATACGGTCAATGGCCATGTAACCGAAGGATCGAGGGCTGGACAGTCGGCCGACTGCACGGCATCCTACACGGTGCAGGACTTTGCGCCGCCGACGATCAGCTGCTCGGCGGACCCGTCGACGGTGAATCCGGGCGACAACTCGACGATTACGGCGAGCGCAGTCAGCCCGCAGAACCGTCCCTTGACCTATAGCTACAACGCAACGGCCGGATCGATCAGCGGCGTAACACCTTCGACAACCCTGTCGACGGTGGGTGCGGCTGCGGGGCCGATTACGGTGACCTGCAATGTGGCGGATGACACCGGCAAGCAGGCAACGGCAACGACGACGGTGAGCGTATTGGCGCCTCCGCCTCCTCCGGCTGCCGCGCTACCAGTGACCAGTTCGCTGTGCATCACCAGCTTCGGGCGCGACAAGGCGCGGCCGGTGCGCGTGGACAACGAGGCCAAGGCCTGCCTGGATGACGTCACGATGAGTCTGCAGCAGAACCCCAATGCCAAGTTGGCTCTGGTTGGTACGGAAGACGCCAAAGAGCAGGCGATTGAGGCCGGCGAAGCGAAGAGGAAGCACCACACCGAGGAGCCGAGTGAGGCCGCGCAACGCGCAGCCGATACCAAGGACTACCTGGTAACGGACAAGGGCATCGATCCATCGCGGATCGTGCTCTACACCAGCACGGCGGACTCAGAGACGGTCACAACGACCCTGGTTCCGTTGGGCGCAACGCTGGATACCACCGGACTGACTCCGGTGGATGAGAGCAAGGTCAAGGTGCAGGGGCGCAAGCCGATCCAGTAACGGATTGCATCGTTTGATCGAAGAGGCTGGCAGGGGGAACGCTCTTGCCAGCCTTTTCAGTTTGCAGATCGATGGTGGGAGCCGGGCGGTCATCGCTCGATGCCCAGCCATCGCAAGAGCGAAGGACGGGAGACGCGGCAGGGAACACTGCGCGCGCGATTCAGGTTTTCTGCTTGGAATGGATGAGGGTTGACGGACTCATGCGAAGCGGGAGTTGGAAAGCGGTTTATATTATTAAGCAGAGAGATATGACTTCAACCTCAGATCGGAACTTCGGCGAAGGCAGTCCGGCGGCGGTGCCTCAGGCGCGTGACCGGACCTTCTTCGGGGCGCTGGAGAGCAGCGGCGCGAACCGGGAGAAGCTGCGCGAGGTGAACTGGGGGGACGAGCAGCCGGAGGGGATTGTGCTGGCGTCGCTGGACGCGGCGATCAACTGGGTGCGGAAGAACTCGATATGGCCGATGACGTTTGGGCTGGCGTGCTGCGCCATCGAGATGATGTCGATGGGA